>Ga0302150_10000066_pt1 | contig 41139 bp, 35 predicted proteins | sample I_Bog_N1_2_FD_198635 | JGI IMG/M metagenome (GOLD analysis project Ga0302150, IMG submission 198635) | Peat permafrost microbial communities from Stordalen Mire near Abisko, Sweden - I_Bog_N1_2 | ecosystem: Environmental > Terrestrial > Soil > Wetlands > Peat | place: Sweden: Abisko, Stordalen... | reverse complement strand
GGGGTGAGGGTTAGGAGGACTGTGTCGTTTTGGTGGAGGGGGAAGGTTTGGTTGTAGTGGTGGTTGGTGATGTGGAGGGTGCGGGTTTCGGTGGGGGTGCCGCTGGCGGCTTGGTTCAGGGTCGCTACTTGCGTGGGGGATAGGTTGGTCGGGCTGTTCATGTGGAGGTAGGCCGTGTAGGCGTCGTTTTGCTGGTAGCCGGTGCGGTAGACGCTTAGGGTGTAGGTGCCGTTGCGGAAGTGGTCTACGACGAGGTTGGTGGTGGGTGCTGGCGCGGCGGGGCGCTCTTGCTTGTAGAAGGCTTGGTCGTCAGAGGGGGGTGGGGGCGCGATGGGGGTGTAGTTCCAGAAGAGGATCTGAACGGAGCCGTCGGGCTTGGTGGTGGCCCAGGAGTGCGCGGCGTCGGTGGTGGCGATGTCGGTGGGGCCTAGCTGCGCGAGGAATTTGTAGGCGAAGTAGGCCGGCTTGCGGATGCCCTGAAGGTTGATGAGGCCGAAGCCGCCGTAGAAGGGGAGCTTGGGTGGGCTGTTTTCTTCGAAGATGTCGGTGAAGGTCCAGTATGACATGGACTGGGCGAAGGGCGAGGTGGCGCGGAGTTTTTCGAGGATGTAGGCGGCTTCGATGTACTGGTCGTGGATGTAGTCGGTGGCAGTGTAGCTGGAGGACCACTCGGTGTAGTGGAGCTCGAGGTTGGGGGTGGCGCTGTGGTCGATGCGGGCGCGGGAGTCGCGGACGCGGCCGACGATGCTGTCGGGCGAGGTGTCGAGAACGGTGCCGGCGTGGCCATCGGCGTCGAAGGAGCCTTGGACTACGCCGTAGGTGTGGGTGGAGTCGAAGTCGGCGGGAACGTGATTTTTTGCGATGTAGGCGAGCCAGTCGGCTTCCCAGCCTACGGCGGTGGCGGGGCCTCCTACGCGGCAATGGGGGCAGACGGTGCGGATGGCTTCAACGGTGTTTTTGTAGAGGGCGAAGTAGTCGGCCTGGGAGCCGGTGAAGAAGCCGTTGTGGAGGTCGGGCTCATTCCAGACTTCGAAGTACCAGTGGTTGACTTCGTCGGCTCCGTAGCGGGATTGGAGGTGGGTGACGAAGGCCTGGATGAGGGCGTTCCACTTGGCGGGGTCTTTGGGTGGGGTGATGTTGCCCTTCCACCAGAAGACGGTTTGCGGGCCAGAGGCGAGGGCGGTGGGCATGAAGGAGAGTTCGACGAAGGGGCGGATGTGCTGGGCGAGGAGCGCGTCGTAGAGGGTGTCGACGTATTGGAAGTTGTAGATGGGGGCGCCGTGGGCGTCTTCGGAGTAGACTCCCATGTCGTCGTGGAAGATGCCGTGGAAGCGGATGTAGTGGAAGCCGATTTCGCGCTGGACGGTGGCGAGCTGGGATTGCCAGTCGGCACGAAGGCCCTCGTTGGCGCGGCCGGCGCCGACGGTGTTGAGGGGAGTTTGGGAGTGCGGACCGATTGTCTTGGCGGCGTCGATGGTGAGGGTTTGCTGGGACTGGGCGAGGCAGGCTGTTGCAGAGAGACAGAGGGCGGAGAGACACAGAAGCGAGAGGGCGCGGCGCATGGGGATGAGGGTAACAGGGTCCTGCGCGGCCGGCGAGGGCTTCGCGTGGTGGGCTCGAGTCTGTGGGGTGTGAACAGGTGCGTGGGGCTCAGCTTCTGAAAGAGTTATGGACGTTCGTGCGAATTCGAAGGCTGCCCGAGGGATGTGGCGTCTGAATCTGCCCAGTAGCTGCTTCGGGCCGTGATCTTCAGGGCTGAATTGTCTCGCAAATGGAGGCCGATTGCGTGCAGTCCCGGGTGCGGAGTTGGCGGCTGAAAACTCAGGAAGTAGCGATTGGGAATGTGGTTGGAGATGATCTCCAGACTGCGTTCAAGGCTCTTCGAGTCGGTGAGTTTGAAGTACTCTCCGCCAGTGAGATTGGCTACGGTCTCGGGAATGTTGCGGCGCAAGCCGTTGGTGGCTGCAATGAAGGCCAGTTTGGCTAGCGCCAGCGGCGGTGCGAGCTGGGCGATGCAATCGTAGGTGTGCCCTTGGGCTGCGGTGTTGGGGTCCGGATTGGGGTCCTTGCCCATGCATCCGTTGGAGGGAAAAGGGTGAGGGTTCACGAATCCGAATCCACCGCCATTTCCGGTGACCAGCTTGGTGGGAAGCTGCCTCGAGGCGTAGTGCGAGGCCTCGGACTTGCCGGTGGAGAAGCCGATGCTGTAAATGGCAGTGTTGGTGTCGCTGATGCTGCGCAACGCATCTTCAAGTTTGAGATCGCTGCCGCGATCGACGGTCTCCGAGATGAGAAGAATGGACCGGCGATATTCGGGCGGCTGCTTGCGGAGGAGGTCGACGGAAAATCCAAGGGCATCGAGGATGGCTGCGCCGTCATCTCCCGAGGCGAGATCATGGACGGCGGCTGCAATTTCATCTGTGCTTGCGGTGAAGTCGTGAATGAGCTCGGGCTTACTGTCGAAGGCGACTACCGCAATTTTGTGGGGGACGTTGCCGACGATGGATCCAAGCATTGGGCCGAGGGCGCTGAGTTTGTCGAGCTCGCGGGCGCCTGCGTCGCCGGTCTCGACGGCGATGACCAGAGAGAGGGGCTCGGCACCGGTATCTTGCTCGAGGGTGAGTTTCTGTGGCACACCGTCGTCGGTAAGAATGAAGTCGTCGTCGGTGAGGGTGAAGACAAGGTCTCCAGATTTTGTGCGGACGAGGGTAGGCACGAGGACCAAGGTAGCGTGCGCGCTGAGATAGGGCGTTTGGGCGTCTACTTGGGGGTGTTGCGGGCCGGTGAGTTGCGCGAGTACGAACGATTTCTGGGTTGCAAAGGTGATGCAGGCGATCGCAATCGCGGCTCGGAGAGTCATGGGCAAACCTTTTTCACGGGCACCACTCCGAGGCAGCGATTCGAATCGAAATTACACCTGGACGATAGACGCTTGTGGGTTCGTCGCGGTAGCAGAAGCTGCTTCTGCGATCAGGGCTAGGTCGTCGGTTCGGCGAAGGTGGCTAGAGCTTTCTCGAGGCTGGCGGGGTCTTCTACGTTGGTGGTGGGGAGGAGGGTGCGGTCGATCTGGCGGTTTAGGCCCGAGAGGACTTTGCCGGGGCCTACCTCTATGTAGTGGGTGACGTTGCGAAGTTGCAGGAGGTTGATGCACTGCACCCAGCGGACGGGGCCCGTGACCTGGCGGATGAGGGCGTCGCGGATGGCGTCGGGTTGCTGGAGGAGTTGGGCGTCGACGTTGCAGGCTACCGGGAAGCGGGGATGGTGGAAGGAGACGGACTCGAGTTGGTGCTGGAGCTGCAACTGGGCAGGCATCATGAGCGGGCTGTGGAAGGGGCCACTGACCGGGAGCATGACGGTGCGCTTGGCGCCGAGTTCTTTGCAGAGTTCTGCGGCTCGCTCGACGGCGGCCTTGGAGCCGGAGATGACGGTCTGATCGGGTGAGTTGAGATTGGCGGTGGTGACGATCTCGCTGGCGAGGCCATCGACGTCGACGAGCTGGGCGGTGGCTCCAGCGCAGGCGGCTTCGATGTCAGGGAGGTTAAGGCCGAGGATGGCGGCCATGGCTCCGCGACCGGGAGGGACGGCGGATTGCATGAACTGGCCGCGCAGGCGGACGGTGCGGACGGCATCGGCGAAGGAGAAGGTGTGGGCGGCGACGTGGGCGGAGTATTCGCCGAGGGAGTGGCCGGCGGCGTAGGAGATGTGGAGGTTGCGCGCGGCGAGCTCATGCTCGAGGACGCGGAGGGCGGCGATGGAGACGGTGAGGATGGCGGGCTGGGTGTTCTCGGTGAGCTTGAGAGTGTCTTCGGGGCCGTTGAAGATGATGTCGGAGAGGCGAAAGCCGAGGGCGTCGTCGGCTTCTTCGAAGACGGAGCGGGCGGCGGGGTAGGCGTCGTAGAGGGCGCGGCCCATACCTACGGTTTGAGAGCCCTGGCCGGGAAAGAGGAGGGCGATGGTGGGGAGGGTGACGGGTGATTCGGAGCTCATGGAGATAGTTTAGCGATTTTGGTATGCAATTTTCCCTTGACGAACCATAACCGTTTGGTTATGGTTTCGGCATGACGACGGCGGCTGCAAATTCGGTGTTCCGGGCCCTTGCGGATCCGACGCGAAGGGCTCTCTTTGAACGGTTGACGAGGGACGGAGAGATGACGGTGCACGCGTTGACGAATGGCGCGGGCGTGTCGCAGCCAGCAGTGTCGAAGCACCTGACGGTGCTAAAGCGGGCGAAGCTGGTGAACGACCGGAGGGAGGGCCGGGAGATGCATTACAGCGCGCAGCCGAAGGCTCTGGCTCCGCTGGTGGATTGGATGGCGTTTTATGGAGTGTTTTGGAGGGATCGATTCAGCAGGCTGGAGGCTGTTCTGGAGAGGATGGAGCCATGAGTGAGGATCGGAGTGAAGTCGGGAAGGAAGCGGGTTCTGCGGTGCGCTCGGTGGTGGTCGAAAAAGAGTTCGCCCATCCACCGGAGAAGGTTTGGCGGGCGCTGACGGAGGGCGATTTGATCAAGCAATGGCTGATGGAGAACGACTTTCAGCCGGTGGTGGGGCGGCGCTTTCAGTTTCGACTGCCACCGATGCCGCAGTGGGATGGTGTGATCCAGTCCGAGGTGTTGATCTCTAAGCCGTATGAGCGGCTCTCGTATCGATGGGATTCTCTGGGGTTGGAGAGTGTGGTGGCGTGGACCTTGACACCGACAGAAGGAGGGACGCTGGTGCGAATGGAGCAGACTGGTTTCCGTGACGATCAGGAGGCTGCGTACAAGGGCGCGACGTATGGCTGGAAGGGGTTCTTTGGCGGGTTGGAGCGGGTGGTCGGAGAGTTGGTGTAAGAGGAGACTGTATGAAGGCGAAGAGGATCGGCTATTGGGTTTGCATGATTCTGATGGTGTTCTTCTTTCTGCCGGGCGGAGTGATGTATGTACTGCGCTCGCAGGCGGCAGTCCATGCTGTCCGAGTCCTCGGTTTTCCGATGTATTTCTGTGTGTTCCTGGGGGTCTGGAAGGTGTTGGGCTCGATGGCGCTGGTGGTTCCCCGGTTCGCATTGCTAAAGGAGTGGGCTTATGCGGGGATGTTCTTCGACCTGACGGGGGCGGCTGTCGCGGCCTGGGCTACGGGCGCGGCATGGTGGCATGTTGCGGCTCCGCTGAGCATCCTTTTCATCTTGTATGGGTCGTGGGCGCTGCGGCCGGCGAGCCGGCGGACAAACGGCGCAGCGTGATTTTGGCTGCGCAGAGAAGGGCGGTATCGCGTGTGCCATTTTGTTGAATATGTGGAGGCTGCTCGCACGGATGGCGGAGTGACGAGATAATAGACGCAACGAGCTCTCTTTGGGATGGTGATGAGGCAAATTGAGAGAGAGAGCCGTAGCAAACGATGAGTGGTGTTGACCGAGTCGTAGAGCCGAATACGATTGCTGCCGGGGAGATTCCGCCTGCCGCGAACGCAGATCCGCTGCATGGAACGTCCGCGGCGCTGCGCCCAGGCGTGGCGTTGTGTGTGGATTTGGATGGAACGCTGGTGAAGTCGGATACGCTGCTGGATACGGTGCTGGTGGTGGCGCGGCAGAAGCCGATGGAGCTGCTGCATATTCCAGGATGGATTGCGCAGGGGCGCGCGGCGTTCAAGCGGCATTTGACGAAGCTGGTGGCGCTGGACGTGGAGTATCTGCCGTATAACCGGCCGCTGCTGGAGTATCTCCGGCAGCAGTATGGCGAGGGACGAAAGATTTATCTGGCGACGGCCGCGGACCGCGAGTTGGCGGAACGCATTGCGGCGTACCTTGGGATCTTTGCTGGGGTGTTGGCTTCGGATGGCGCGAAGAACCTGGCGGGCGGAAATAAGCTGGCTGCGTTTCGAGAAAAGTTTGGGGAGAATTTTTGTTATGTGGGGAATGCGCGGCCGGATGTAGAGCTGCTGGCCGCTTGCGTGTCGCCGATGGTGGCGAACCCGGATGGGGCGCTGCGGGCGGGGATGAAGCGGCAAGGCACGGTGGCGGCGATGCAGTTTGACGACCGTGCGCCGGCAGTTCGGAGCTGGCTGAAGGCGATTCGGCTGCATCAGTGGGCGAAGAACGCGCTGCTGTTTGTGCCGCTATTGCTGGCGCACCAGTGGTATCTGCGGACGTTTGGCGGGGCGGTTACGGCGTTTTTCAGCTTTGGGATGTGTGCTTCGGCTACGTATATCGTGAATGACCTGCTGGATCTGGAGGCCGACCGGCGACATCCGAGCAAGCGCCGGCGGCCGTTTGCGGCTGGGGATCTATCCGCAATTGCGGGTGTGGGGATGGTTTGTCTACTGATGGCGGGGGCGGTGGTGCTGGCGCTGGCGCTTCCTCATCTCTTCCGTGCGCTGCCGGGAAGTTCGGTGCTGGCACATTCCTACGCGTTTCTGGAGTGGCTGGGATTTTATACGGCGGTGACTCTGTCGTACTCGCTGTATCTGAAGCGGAAGCTGCTGCTGGACGTGTTTGTGCTGAGCGGACTGTACACGGTTCGGATCATGGCGGGAAGCGCGGCGACGGGGATTCCGATGTCGCCGTGGCTGGCGGGCTTTGCCGTGTTCTTCTTCCTTTCGCTGGCGTTTGTGAAGCGATTCAGCGAGCTGGAGAGCTTGCGGGCGCGAGGCGTGTCGGTAAGTAATGGCCGCGGATATTTTGTGAGTGACCTGGAGCAGCTGCGCGCGCTGGGAACGGGCGCGATGTATGCGGCGGTGGTGGTGCTGTCGATTTACATCAACAACCCGGAGACGAACGTGCTGTATCGGCACCCGGTGCGGCTGTGGATGGTGGTGCCGGTGCTGCTGCTCTGGCTGAGCCAGGTGTGGATGCTGGCGAGCCGCGGTGAGATGCATGACGATCCGGTGGTGTTTGCGATTACGGACAAGCGAAGTTTACTGCTGGGCGTGCTGATGGCGGCGGTGATTTTGTGGGCGCTTTAGGGCAGAGGCTTTAGGGTGATTGCGGCGCGGTCATTTATCCTGAAGCTTCGACATCATGAGTGCAGCGATTCCAGAACTGAAGCAGTTTGACGAGGCGGAGCTTGACCGCGTGTTTGCGGAGCTCGAGGACGAGGTGCGAGCGCAGACGCGCGCTCTGACCAGCGATGAGACTATGGAGGCGTTCCGCCTGGAATGGCTCGGACGCAAGCAGGGACGGCTGGGGCAGTTGAGCTCGGCGTGGCTGAAGTCGGCTCCTGTGGAAGCGAAGAAGTCGCTGGGCGTACGGTTCAATAAGCTGAAGGCGCTAATTGAAGAGGCTCGTTCGGGAAGTGCTGCGACGGAGATGAAGCCGGCGGGAGCGCAGTTGGATGTGACGCTGCCGGGTTCTGCGCAGAGGATTGGGGCGGAGCATCCGCTGGTAAAGACGATGGCGGAGATTGTCAGCGTGTTTCAGCGGATGGGGTATTCGGTTGGGTTGGGGCCGGAGGTGGAGACGGATTTTTATAACTTTGAGGCGTTGAACTTTCCGCCGAATCATCCGGCGCGGGATACCCAGGACACGCTGGTGGTGGCTGGGCAGGAGAGCAAGCCGTTGCGCGAGCGGCTGCTGATGCGGACGCATACGTCGCCGGTGCAGATCCGGTCGATGCTGGAGCAGGCTCCGCCACTACGGCTGGTGATTCCGGGCAAGGTGCATCGGAATGATGCTGCGGATGCTACGCACTCGCCGGTGTTTCACCAGGTGGAGGGACTGTGCGTCGATACAAATATTACGTTCAGCGATTTGAAGGGGACGCTGGATTTTGCGATGAAGGCGTTCTTCGGGTCGGCCGTGAAGACACGGTTTTTTCCTAGCTTCTTCCCGTTTACGGAGCCTAGCGCAGATGTGCAGATCTCTTGCATCTTTTGTGGCGGCAAGGGTTGCCGGAAGTGCAAGCACTCGGGTTGGATTGAGCTGCTGGGGTGCGGGATGGTGGATCCGGCGGTGTTCGCGTCGGTGAATCAGCGGCGTGTGGAGATGGGGCGCGAGCCGGTGTATGACACGCGGAAGATTAGCGGGTTCGCTTTTGGGATGGGCGTGGATCGGATCGCGATGATGAAGTATGGAATCAGCGATATTGGCCTGTTATACAGTGGCGATATGCGGTTTCTGGAGCAGTTCGCTTGAGCGGCTACGAATGAGCGCACGCCTCGCCCGGGTGCTTGCGATTGCCCTGGGCTGCCTTGTGGCGGGGCTATCGTTGGTTGGACGATCACGGGTGTGGCTGCATACAAGGGGCAGTTTGCATCTGTGGTATCACATGGGGTTATTTGGTGTGCTGGGGACACTGGCTGTGCGCGCGTCGAACCGGACCTCAAGGCGAGCTATGTGGCTGGCGGCAGCGATACTGCTGGGGCTGGCTATGGAGTTCGTGCAAGCCCGTGCCAGCCACGCCGCAATCGAGTGGTGGGACGTGGAGACGGATTGTTTTGGCGTGGCACTGGGATGCTTAGCGGTCTGGCTGCTGCCGGGGTAGCTGTCGCAAGTACCTTGGGGTGCGGGTGTTTTGCTAAGATCGGCGCACATGCTCAAACTCTTAACGGCAACATTGCTTTTCGTCTTTGCGGCTTCGGATCTGGTGGCGCAGAGCAGTTCGGCACAGCAGCATCCGCGGGATGCGCAGATTCATGATGCCGATACGCTGCGGTGGTGGCACACGACGGAGGCGCTGTCGGGGGATGCGATGCAGGGGCGGGATACGGGGTCGGCGGCGTACGAGCGTGCGGCGGAGTATGTGGCAAAGCGGTTCAGGGATGCGGGGCTGCTGCCGGCCGGGGACGATGGCACGTACTTCCAGAGGGTGCCCATGCATGAGGTGCAGGTGGAATCGGAGGGGACCAGCTTCGTGGTGGAGCGGCCGGGTGGGAAGCTGCGGCTCGGGTCTCTGAATGAGATTACGGTTGCGGCTTTGGAGACAGCTCGGCGCGAGGGTTCGGGGGAGCTGGCGTTTCGAGGGTATTGTGGCAAGGAGGCGATGGCGGGGGTCGCCGGGAAGATTGTGGTTTGCTTTGGAACGCAGCGGGCGGGGCTGCCAACGGGTGGGGAGAGGTTGGCGAACGCTCGGGCGGCGGGTGCACTGGGAGTAGTGAATGTGGACGATCCTTACTTTACGATTGAGCCTCCTCGGTGGCCGTATGCGTATGCTCGGAGCGTGACGCTGCGGGATGCTGGTGGTGTGGGCTCGGGTGCGGCTGAGCAGGCGATGTTGCCGGGGATGAGGTTGAGTGCGGAGGCGTTTGCGAAGCTGCTCGCGGGGTCGGGGAAGGATGCGGCGGAGATTTTGAAAATGGGAGGGGCGAAGCAGCCGCTGCAGAACTTTGAGATTCCGGGAAAGCTGCGCGTGAGGTTGAAGCTGTCGAGCAGAGATATCAGCGCGCCGAACGTTTTGGCTGTGAAGCCGGGAAGCGACGCGATGCTGGCGGGGCAGTATGTGGTGGTGGCGGCGCACCTGGATGGCTATGGCTATGGGACGCCGGTGCGCGGGGATAATTTGTATAACGGCACACTAGGTGATGCGGCGTACGTGGCGCTGCTGATCCAGATGGCGGATGACTTGAAGGCAGGGGCGGTGGGGCATCGCGGTTTGACGCAGGTGAATTATGTGCGGGGCGGCGATGAGGGCAACGATGTTCTGGACAAGGGAATTACGCTGGTGCCGACGAAGCGGTCGATTTTATTTTGCGCGTTTACAGGGGAGGAGAAGGGGCTGCTGGGGTCTAGCTGGTTTGTGAAACATCCCACGGTGCCAGTGGGGGAGTTGGCGGCGGATATCAATCTTGACCAACTGCGGCCACTGTTTCCGCTGAAGATACTGACGGCGGAGGCGGTTAACGATACGACGCTGGGTCAGACGGCGCGGGAGGTGGGTAAGGGGTTGGGCATCGAGATTCGCGAGGACCGGGAGCCGGAGCGGCAACTATTGCGGAGGGCGGACCAGTATCCGTTTCTGCAGATTCATGTGCCGGCAATCAGTTTTATCTTTGGGTATGATCCGGGGACGGATGCGGAGAAGCGCTATCGGGAGTGGTATGAGGTGCGGTATCACCGGCCGCAGGATGACTTGACGCAACCGGTGGATTTTCAGGCGGCGGAGAGGTTTGACGTGTTCTTCTATCGGCTGGTGGAGACAGAAGCGGATGCGCCGGTCCGGCCGTCGATCCTGCCGGAGAGTCAGTTTGAGGCGAAGCCGTAGGCGGGGCTCTGAGACAATAGGGAGATGCGCCGGGTGTGTTGTGCTGTGTGGTGTGCCGGGCGTAACTGCTTGTAAGGAAAGTGCTGTTTTCGCAATGGATATTCTCACTTCTTGGTTGCGCTCGTATCTGCCGGCGCTGGACGTTTCGGATGCACAGCTCGCGGAAGATCTGACGCTGCGCGGGATCGCTGTCGAAGGCATTTTTGCGGTTGAGGGTGGAACCGGCGGATCTCGTTTCGAGATGGACATCACGACAAATCGCGTGGACGCGATGAACCATTATGGTGTGGCGCGGGAGGCTGCGGCGATTTATAACGTGACGCTGAAGCCTTTGAGTGAAGGCCTTGGCGCGGCGGTGATGGAGACCAAGCCAGGTGAAGGGTTTCCTGTTCGCATTGAGGCGAAGGATTTATGCGGGAGGTTTACGGCGCGGGTGATTCGCGGCGTTGAGGTCGGGCCGAGTTCAGGGTTGATCGCGGAATATTTTCGGGCGATCGGGCAAAAGCAAATTTCTGCTCCGGTGGACGTGACGAACTTTGGGTGGATGGCGATGGGGCAGCCTACGCATGTGTTCGACCTTGACAAGATTGTTGGGGGCATCGTGGTGCGGCACGCGAGGGAAGGCGAGAAGCTGCAGTTGCTGGACGGGACGGAGCGGACGCTGGTTGCGGAAGATTTGGTGGTGGCCGATGAGGTGAAAGCGCTGGGGTTGGCGGGCGTGATGGGTGGATGGGATTCGCGCGTAACCGAAGAGACGAAGAACATTTTGGTGGAGGCTGCGTGGTTCGACCAGGCGGCGATTCGTGCGAGCTCACGGCGGCATGGATTGCATACGGATGCCAGCCATCGGTTTGAACGCGGCGCGGATTTTGATGCGGCTCCCATTGCGAATCACCTTGTGACACGCATGGTGGTGGAACAAAGCGGCGGCGAGGTGGTGGGGCCGCTGGTGGATGTCGTGGTGCCAGAGATTGCGGCGAAGACAGCGGAGCGTGCGGCGATTTCGTTGAAGGTGAGCGAGGTGCAGCGGCATCTGGGGACGACCGCGGACGGGTTGGGCGTTGGCGAGGGGGTGGTGGCGCAGTATCTGAGTGCGCTGGGATGTGGGTTCACGCAGACGGCTTCGGGTGAGTATGCCGTGAAGCTGCCGAGCTGGCGGCTGGACCTTGAACGCGAGATCGACCTGATTGAAGAGGTCGCGCGCGTGTATGGGTACAACCGGTTTGCGGATACGCTGCCGAGTTTCGCGGGCGCGGTGGTTGAGTTGCCCCACGTTGAGCAGGAGCGGACGATTCGCGAGACACTGCGTGCGCTGGGATTTACGGAGGCGGTGTCGAGTACGTTTGTGTCGTCGGAAGAGGCTGAGGTGTTTGGCGGTGGTGGCGTGGCGATAGGGAATCCGCTGAGTGCGGAGGCAGGGATGCTGCGGCCGTCGCTGGCGCCAGGTATGGCGACGATGCTGGCGCTGAACCTGCATCGCGATGTGAGTAGTGTGCGGCTGTTTGAGCTTGGGACCGTGTTCCACCCCAGCAGCCAAAGAACGTCTGCCGGGGACCCCGGCTTTGGCGGGTCGACGGCGGAGGTGACGGAGCGGGTGGGGCTGGCGTTGGGCGCTACTGGTGCGGCTGTTGCCACGTCGTTGTATAAGGCTGAGGATGCGCTGTTCTACGAGGTGAAGGGCGCGGTTGAGGCGCTGCTGGCCAAGTTTGTTGGCGCGGTGACGTTTGAGCCAGAGGGGCTGCCGGGTTGGATTGCGGCGGGTCGCGGCGCTCGCGTGTTACTAGAGGGCGAGGCTGTTGGCGTGTTTGGTGAGTTGAGCGCCGCGGAGTTACAGGCGCGGAAGTTGCGGCAGCCTTGCGTGATTGCCGCGATGGATGGGCAGAGGTTGTTCGACGCGGCGCTGCGGCAAGCGGTGTCGAAAGATTTGTCGCGGTTTCAGGCGGTGGAGAGAGATTTTTCGTTTGTGTTTCCGGATGCCGTGACATGGGGTGCGATTGATGCTGCGCTGCGCGGGGCTGGTTCGGGGCTAAAAGCGGACGAGCTGCGGAGTGTTCGGCCGGTGGAGATCTTCCGCGATGCGAAGGGCAAGGCGGTTGCAGCCGGATCGTATTCGCTGCTGCTGCGCGCGGTGTTTCAGTCGATGGAGAGAACGCTGACGGATGACGAGATTACTCGATGGACGGAGTGGGTGGTGGCGCAGTTGACGGGGTTGGGTGGAACGCAGAGAGCGTGAGGAGTTCGCCGCGGGCGCGGGGCGGATGGAACGTGGAGATGGGCGGGAGCGGTCGGGCTTTGCCCGATACCCACTCATGACGATGAGCCCGTCATGAATGGGGCACTCGGGATTTTCGAACGCGGCGGAATAAAGGGGATTCATTAAGGTACCTCTGCGGTACACACACATCCTTCCTCAACGCACCGTCCTATACTTCGAGTAGAGGGCGTGTTTGCGCCGCCAAGGAGTTGTCTATGGGATCCGCAAGTATCAGTGTCGATGAGTTCCAGGCGCTGGAGCAGAAGGTACTGCAGACGGTCGAGCTGATCAAGAGAGAGCGCGAGGCCAGGGCTGTGGCCGAGACTCAGGTGGCTGCCGTGAAGGCGGAGCTCGCGGCGAGCAGGGAAGAGCTAGATTCGCGGGGTAAGGAGATTGTTGCATTGCGGCAGGAGCTGGCAGCTTCCGGCGATGCGGCTGCCGAGGTGCAGACCCTGCAGCGAGAACGCGAGGCGGTTCGGCTGCGCGTGGAAAAGATGCTGGCGAGTATTGACGAGATTATCTAGCGGGACTATTTAAAAGGATTGCTCCAAGCGTGCGCGTGAAGGGCAATCGGCAGGAGATGGAGTGGTAGAGGCACAAACAAGAACGGCGTCGGAGATTTCGCGAGCTCAACTTGAGGCTCACGACATGGGAGCCGTTGTCGTCGATATTTACGACCAGATTTATCAGCTGCGGGGAGTGAACCCGGAGCATATTGAGCGGCTGGCTTCGGTAGTGGACTCGAAGATGCGGGCGGTTTCGTCGCATGGGGCGACGGTGGATTCGCTGCGAGTGGCGGTCCTGGCGGCGCTGAATCTTGCCGATGAGCTGGTGACGTTGCGGGGGAGGTATGAGGCTCTGAGTTCGTCGGTGGAGGCGAGCCGTCAGACGGCGGCGCAGAGCATGGTGCGGTCGAGGGCGGGATCGTTGATGGGGATGCTGGACGAGGTGTTGGACGAGCGCAAAGCGGGATGAAAGACAGGAAATAGGGATCGATGTGGGGCGGTGCCCTGCTTGCGATTCCTTGAAATCCCTTGATTTGACGAGCTATCTGCCGGATGATTGAACCCACGCGAACGTATCGTTCCGTGGGGAGTTCTTCTTGTTTAAGCGAACAGGCTGTCGTTTCGTCCCGGCTGCTCTTTTGGCGTTGGCGGGGATCGCGTGTGCGCAGGGGACAGGAGCCGCATCGGGGTCCGCGGGTGGGTATCGCATGAATCCAGATTTTCTTGCTGCAGTCAGGGTGGCTCGGCTGGCTGAGAGGGAAAAACGCTTTGATACGGCGATCGACGCCTATAAGAAGGCGAATGAGGTTGCCGGCGGACGATGCGTTGAGTGCCTCTCTGGGCTGTATGGCGTGCAGATGAGGAATGGAAGCTACCCGGATGCGCTCGTCACGGCGAAGGCGATGGAGGCGGTCGCGGCGAGTCCCATGGTACGGTCGGTGGCTGCTTACGATCGCGGGCGCGCGCTGGTGGCGAGGGATGGGGATACTCCAAAGCCGGAGCAGATGGAAGAGGCTCGGGCCGCTTTCCGGGAGTCGGTGGATCTGTATCCGGAGAATATGGCGGCACTGTTCAACGAGGGGGAAGTGCTGACGAGGCTGAATCGGACAGAGGAGGCTCGCAAGGATTTTCAATTGTGTTTGAGCCATTTGAAGCCGACGGATGCGGCGTGGTTGCGGGTAAAGCATTTTGCGGAGAATCCTGAGCTGGCGACGCACAAACTGGCTCCGGCGTTTGAGGTGACGTCGCTGGATGGCGCGAAGTTTAACCTGGACGCGATGGGGGGCAAGGTGGTGCTGGTGGACTTCTGGGCGACTTGGTGCGGGCCATGCAATGAGGAGCTGCCCGAGTTGAAGCGGATTGCGAAAGAGTTTGCGGGGCAACCGTTTGTGATGATCAGCGTGAGCTCGGATCAGGATGAGGGGGTATGGAAGGGCTTCGTCGCAAAGCATGAGATGACGTGGGTTCAGTACCGGGATGCGGACCACAAGCTGGCGGATGCGTTCGGGGTTTCGTCGATTCCGCACTACTTCACGATCGATGCGGATGGGGTGCTGACATCGGAGAGGATGGGGGAGGGGTCCGATGTGGAGGTTACCCTGAAGAAGTTGATTGCAAAGGCTGAAGAGGGAAAGGGGCAGATGGGGCAGGTGGGCGCTGGTAAATGAGGCCGAAGGGCTGGGTTGCGGAATCTTCGGTTCCCGGATAGCATCCAAGGCAGGAGACCGGCCTGCAAAGCAGGTACGGGGAATACCGCAGGTTGAACCAATACTCATTGAACAGGGTCCTGACTCGTATAAATGGCTCGGTGTGCTAGGTCCGCCAGTCCGGAAAGCCTAAAGAGCCACGGTCAGGGCCCACCGCTTACAGGCGGGTTCACCTGCGCCTCGCCGTACGGCCCAGTGGGTCGGTCTTTTTAAGTACAGGGGATAGAGTGTAGGGATAGAGCGGGCTGGGGGGCTTGCCCGCGTATGCTCAAGAGGTGAGTGTTTTCTCTCCAACAGCTGTGATTTTGGTGCCGGGCGTGGTGCGCCTCGGGCCGGTGCGGCTGCCGGTGTATGGGCTATTTGCGGCGGTTGGGCTGATTGCGGCGTTATGGTTGAGCTTGAAGACTGCAAAGCTAGTGGGGCTGGCGCCGGAACCGGTTTGGGATGCAGGTTTGTTTGGGGTGGCGGCGGCTTTCGTGATTTCGCGGCTGCTGCTTATCGATGGTGATGTACGTGCGTTCCTGCATGTACCGGTTGCGCTGCTGGCGATGCCTTCGTTTACGTATGTAGGGATGGCGTTTACGGCGTTGGCGGTGTTGGCGTATTTGCGCTGGAAGCGGCTTCCGCTTTTGAAAATTGCGGACGCCTGGGCTCCATGTGCGGCGGCGCTGGCGGCGATGTTGAGCCTGGGACGATTCTTTGAGGGAACAGACTTGGGGATGCCGACTAGCCTTCCGTGGGGGACCGTAGTACCGGGTAGTGCGGGGTTGATGCATCTGCAGCCGGTGGCGATCTATGGGTCGATCGCGTCGGGCTTGCTTGTAGTGGTGCTGATGGGCCTGCTGCAGCGGCGGCCATGGGCCGGATCGGTGGCGGGTGTGGCCTTGCTGGCCGGGGGAGTGGCGAGTTTTCTGCTCGACATGATCACGCAGCCGGTGGAAAGTGGAGGTCGTGGGTGGCTGGATCCCGCGCAGTGGGTTGCCGTGGGTGCGATGCTGGTGGGTGGGTTGCTACTTACGTTTTTGAAGGAGATTGCTTAGATGCCGTCACAGAATATGTTGCCGAAGGGGAAGAGACGCCAGAGCGTGAAGCAGGAATATCGGGCTGCGCGGACGGTGGCGCAGGAGCGGCAGGCGGCTCTTCGAGCGGCGGGAGAAGATGTGGAGTCGCTAGGGCCCGCGCTCTATGACACGGCGGAGTTTACGCCGCATGTGTCTCCGTTTGCGGGGCGGCCGGGCTTGGTGACGAGTGGCCCGAATGGAGGAAAGCATCCGCAGGAGGACGCGGATATGTCCGTGCGGCGGTATGGTGTGCCTAGGCTTTATGTGGAGCCGGAAATTGAACGAGAAATCACGGTACTAGATGACTTGGAAGCCGAGGACGGCGTTCGGAGCTTTGCTGCGGAGGCTGCGGCGGCGGGGATGCGACTCGATGCGTACCTGGCGAAGGCGATCCCGGAGATCAGCCGGGCGCGCGTGGTGCTGCTGATTGATGGCAAGCAGGTAACGGTGGATGGGAAAGAGGGCAAGGCGAAGCAGAAGCTCAAGGGTGGGGAGTTGATTGAGATCGAGGGAGATCCTCGGCCGGCTCCGCTGAATGCTACGCCGGAGAATATTCCTCTGACGATTGTGTATGAGGATGATGACCTGGCGGTGGTGAACAAGCCGGCAGGGATGATGGTGCATGCGGGGTCGGGCGTGCCGGAGCATAATCGCGGGACGCTGGTGAATGCGCTTCTGTTTCACTTTGGCGAGGCGGAGAGGTTGAGTTCGGTTGGCGGAGCATTGCGGCCGGGGATTGTGCATCGGCTGGATAAGCAGACGAGCGGGCTGATCGTGGTTGCGAAGAATGATGTGACGCATCGTGCGCTGGGCGAGATGTTCTCGGAGCGGCGGCTGCGCAAAACCTATACGGCGCTGGTGCATGGCGAGGTTAAGGGCGAGGAAGGGACGATCCAGTTGCCGATCAGTCGCGACCTGGTGCGGCGAATAAGGATGACGACGAAGCGCGCGGGAGGACGAAGCGCGGTGTCGCATTGGAAGGTGCTTGAGCGGGTAAACGGGATGTATGGGAAGTTCACGCTGGTGGAGGTTCGGATTGAGACGGGACGGACGCACCAGATTCGCGTGCATATGCAGGCGATCGGGCATTCGGTGGTGGGCGATTTTCTGTATGGAGCTCCGCATCGGATTCGGCGGGTGGAGATTGTGGGGCGGGGGTTGAAGGCTCGCCCGGCGGTGGAGAGTGGCGAGGACGACAGCTTGAGCCTGGAGAGGAATTTTCTCCACGCGGCGGCTCTGGAGTTTGCTCATCCCCGGACGGGAAAGACGCTGTCCCTGGAGGCCGACCTACCCGAAGAGCTGGGGGGATTGCTGGAGCAGCTTCGCGGGAAGTGAGGCAACAGCGCGAGTCGGCGCGGGGAACGGCAAATTGATACGATGAAAGATATGACACTCAACAAAATTGCGCGATGGGCCGGCGTGTTGGTCGGCGGTATGACGATCGCGCTGGCTGGGACTGCGCAGAGCACTCCGCCGCAACAGCAACCGCAGACTTCGACCACCCAACCATCCACATCCGACCAGCAGAACGCCGGAACACCGCAGCAGCAGCCACAAGCAGGAATGCAGCAGCGGGAGCCCGAGCCGCAGCAGGACACCGAAACGCTGCAGCTATTTTCGCGAGAGGTGGATCTGTTATTCGCGGTGACGGATAAGCACGGAAATTTTGTGAATGGACTGCAGCAGCAGAATTTTGGCCTGCTGGATGATGGCCGTCCTCCGGAGCGCATTATTCGCTTTGTGCAGCAGACGAATCTGCCGTTGCGCGTGGGAATTATGATCGACACGTCGAGCTCGATCCGGCAGCGCTTTACCTACGAGCAGCAGGCTGCGATCGATTTTCTTTTGCAGGTGATGCATCCGGTGGACCGTGCCTTCGTGGAGGGCTTCGATGTGCAGACGGACATCGAGCAGGATTTCACGAACCGCGTCGATCTCCTGGACAGCGGCATCAGTCGGTTGCGGCCGGGTGGTGGAACGGCACTATATGACTCGCTGTACAAGACGTGCCGTGACCAGATGCTGACCTTGCGGCAGACAGCGGACGTTCGCAAGGTGATGGTGATGGTGTCGGATGGCGATGACGATTACAGCCGGGCGACGGAGGACGACGCCATCAAGATGTGTCAGCGGGCGGAGACGATTGTCTACACGATCAGTACGAACACCGGACCGAGTCGCGACAAGGGGGATGACGTGCTGCTGCGCATCTCGGATGCGACCGGCGGACGAGCGTTCTTTCCGTCGCGCATGGAAGATGTTTCGGAGAGCTTTATCAATATCGAGGCTGAACTGCGCAGCCAGTATTCGCTGGTGTATGTGCCCGCTGGATTCAAGCAGGATGGGTCGTTCCGGACGATCTATCTGAAGAGCCTCGATCCCCGCTACGTGGTACGGGCGAAGAAGGGCTATTTCGCGCCCAGACCTCCGGAATAGCGGCGGCAACGAGGCCCAAGGACACGCAACTTTCTCGCTGGAGGACGGTCTATTCCTCCAGCGAGGTGCTTATGAAGACGTGTGTGCTGGGTGTGCTCTGTGCCGTAATTCTGGTCGCGCCGTTGGCTGTGATTGCGCAGGAGCCAGCGGGCGTTCCTGAAGAGCTGAGAAACCTTACCTCGGAACAGGCGAATCACACCGCATTCACATTCGACCACGATATGTTGCAATCGGCTGCGGGATTTTTGAACGATGGCGAAGGGCCGCCGATGCGGCTGAACAGCATTACGTTCGAGAACTACCGCTATCATGAGCCGGCGTTTTATCTGCCGGAGACCATGCACGCGCTGGTGCGGTCGTTCGACGCAGCGGGGTGGAAGCATTTGGTGGATCAGCATGCGTCGGCGAGGGATGCTGCTACTCCGCAGAAGCCGCTGACGGATCTTTGGCTGCACTTTCGCGGACCTGACATTGATAACGTGATGGTTTTGGTGCGGGGCGTTCGGCAGGTGAGCGTGATTGAGGTCTCGGGGGAGCTGCGACCGCTGGATCTGGTGCATTTGAGCGGGCACTTTGGGATTCCGAAGGTGGATTCCGGCGCGGTGATGGTGCCGGCACCTCCAGGGCGATGAAGCAGGGGATAGGGATGGACGTGTAGGAAACGGCTACAGTGCGTAGCGTTCTACTTCGGCTAGGAGGGCCAGTTTGCGGTCGGGGGGGAGGAAGCTGGCTTCGATGGAGTTGGCAGCGAGCTCGCGAAGTTGGTCGAGGGGAAATTCGAAGGAGCGGTGGGCGAGGAGATATTCGTCGAGGAGGTTGGCGCCGAAGAAGGGTGGGTCATCGGAGTTGAGGGTGACCATGAGGCCCTCTTCGAAGTAGCGGCGGATGGGGTGGTCGGGGACGCCCGGAAAGCCTGGAAGCGGGGGACAACAACCCGTGCGGAGATTGCTGGTTACGTTGAGTTCGAGGGGAATCTGGCGCTCGACGAGGATTTCGATGAGGTCGGAATCTTCCTGAGCGGAGAGGGCGTGGCCTATGCGCTCGGCTCCGATGTTGACGGCAGCCCAGATGCTTTGCGGGCCGGTGGACTCTCCGGCGTGGCAGGTGAGACGCAGACCGGCTGCCTTGGCTTCGGCGTAGAGTTCGCGAAAATCTTGCGCCGGGCCTCGTGCTTCATCGCCGCCAATGCCAATGCCTACGACGCTGGGGTACTGATGCTGCAGCTCGGCGGCCTTGGTGAAGACTCGCGCACATTCGGTGATGCCGAAGTGGCGGACAGCGTCGATGATCCAGAGGAGGGAGATGTTGAACTCCTCCTCACCGCGGAGTCTACCTCGCTCGATGGCAGCCATGACTTCGTCGACATCGAGACGACCGAAGTGGTAGAGGATGCCGATGGAGATGTAGGCTTCGGCGTGGCGAACGCCTTGGGCGGCGAGGTCGCGCAGCATGTTGTAGGTGATGGTCTCGTAGTCGGCCGGGGAGTGGAGGCGCTCGGTAACGGCCTTGAAACTCATGAGGAAGCTGGGGAAGTCGGAGTAGTTGTAGACGTGGCGCGCGTCGGCGAGAGTGAGGGGGGTGGGATCGTTGCGCTGGGAGAGCTCGACGAGGGTTTCGGGGGTGATGGACCCTTCGAGGTGGAGGTGGAGCTCGGCTTTGGGGAGGCCGCGGAGCCAGGTTTCGGGGTCGGGCTGATCGGAGGGAATGACTCGGGCGCGTGCCATCGTTCCAGTGTAGTCAATTACGAAGGCGGGGCGGTGAAGTGGTGGCCAGAGCGGATGGCGATGGGGAGCCTTCGGCCAGGAGAACGTGGTCTGGTGCGCGCTGCGAGAGATGCGCGAAGGAAGGTCCGTAGAGGGAGCCAAAGTCGGCGAGAACTTGAGAGGAATGAAGGGGATAAATCTGCCAGCGGGGGTGTGCGACGCCGTATTCTCCGGTGCTGGCTTTGCTGCCGAAGAGGTTGCGGCGTTTGGTATAGCCCCAGTAGTGCTCGGTGATGAACTCGTTGAGGCTGGTGGGGACGATGGGCTCAGGTTGCGCGGAAGCCTGGACGGAGACGGTTTGCCAAGTGCCATGGTGACGCCAGTCGTAATGGACGGTGAGCGTGGAGGGGGCGATGCTCCAGGTGTGGCGGGTGCGGGCAGTGGAGTAGGCTTCGCCGTAGAGGGCTCGGGCGGCGAGAGTGATCGCCATCTTGGGGACGATCTCGGAGATGAAGACGACGCCGCGGCGGTGGGTGCCGTCGGGGAGGATGCGTTTGACGTAGAAGCGTAGGTTCACCTCTTCGAAATTGGTGTGGAAGGGGATAGCGATACCCTTAAGACGGACGCGCATGAACAGGAAGCCGACGAGGAGACGAAGCAGCGGCCTTCATGGAAGTCCAGCTCGAGGCCGGCGGGGAGGTAGGGGGCCAGGAGGGTGGGGTCGATGGCGTACTGCGCCATGATGAGCTTGCGCCACTCGGCGGTGAGGAAGGTTGACACTGCAAGTAAGGATACGCGTGGCTAGGGTTCGAGGCGGAGGGTTTCTACCCAATGGAGCTGCTCGGGGGTATCGGGAACGAGCATACCGCGGGCTTGGGTGATACGTCGAAAGGCGTCATCGGCGGAGAGTCCTTCGCGGCGAAGAAGGGAGGCAAGCAGAAGCGAGGATCGCCCAATGCCCGCGCGGCAGTGGGCTACGATGCTTCGTCCCTGGAGGAGATCGTAATGTAGTGAGTCGACGAAGTTGAGGAAGGCTTTCGTGGACGTGGGAATGCCGCGATCCGGGATGGGGAAGCTGCGGAAGCGGATGCCGTGGCCGGAACAGGCGGCGCGCTCATGCTCGAGTCCGATCCGGAATTCTTCTTCAGCGGTAAGAAGAGAGACGAGGACGTCGGCTCCCTCGCGCTTGAGGGTGCGGATTTCATCTTCCATCCGGTTGCCCCCGTAGGGAGCGGGCATGATCGCAAGCTTCGCGGGGATGCCGGTTTCAATCCAGTACGCCATGGTTCGTTCTTGGGGCTAGCCCTTGTAAAACTCGCTGCGTTTGCGGCTGTAGAAGTAGTAAACGAAGAGGCCAATGATGAGCCAGACGAAGAAGCGGATCCAGGTGACAGCAGGAAGGCCCGCCATAAGTAGGATGCAGAAAAGCATACTGAGAATGGGAATGAGGGGGCCGAAGGGAACTCGGAAACCGCGGTGGCGGGTGGGATCCTTGTAGCGAAGAACGATGACGCCGATGGAGACAAGGACGAAGGCGAAGAGGGTTCCGATATTGGACATTTCGGCGAAGGAGCCGACGTCGAAGACTCCGGCGGGGATGGCGACGAGGATTCCGGCAAACCAGGTGGCGAAGGCGGGTGTGCGGAATTTCGGGTGGAGCCTGGAGAAGGCGTCGGGGAGAAGGCGGTCGCGGGACATAGCGAACCAGACGCGCGCCTGGCCGAGCTGGAAGACGAGGATGGAGCTGACCATGCCAACGAGCGCTCCGATAAGGACGAAGAGACGGACAAGATGGAGGCGGTGGCCACCGGGGGTGAGGGAGACTCGCTTGAGGGCATTGACCACCGGAGCGGCGTCGCCTGCGACGGATTGCCAAGGCACCATGCCGGTGAGGACGACGGCTACTCCGATGTAGAGGATGGTGCAGACGATGAGGGTGGCGATGATGCCGATGGGGACGTCGCGCTTGGGGTTTCTACACTCTTCGCTGGCGGTGGAGACGGAGTCGAAGCCGATGTAGGTGAAGAAGATGATGGAGCCTCCGGCGAGGACTCCGGTAAAGCCATTCGGAGAAAAAGGATGGTAGTTGGAGGTGTGGATGAAGCTGAGGCCGAAGGAGATGAAGAGAAGGATGGCGGCGATCTTTACGAGCACCATGATGTTGTTGGTGCGGGCGGACTCGCGGATGCCTCGGACCAGGATGACGGTGAGGAGGAGAACCACGGCGAACGCGGGGAAGTCGAAGCCGGCGTGCCAGCCGGGAGCGAAGATGTCTTTGCCGGCGAGGTCTTGCAGGCCGAGAGGAAGGTAGGCGGGGGAGAGCCACTTGGGATCGAGGTGGATGCCGAGCCAGTCGAGGAGATCAACGATATGGGCGGCGAAGCCAACGCTGACGCTCATGTTGGAGAAGGCGTATTCGAGGATGAGGTCCCAGCCGATGATCCATGCAATGAGCTCGCCGAGTGTGGCGTAGGTGTAGGTGTAGGCAGAGCCGGCGATGGGGATCATGCTGGCGAGCTCGGCGTAACAGAGGCCAGTGAGGCCGCAGACGATGGCGACGAGGACGAGCGAGAGAGCCAGGGCGGGCCCAGCTCCGGGACGGCCTGCGACGGCGCCGAGATGGCCGTGGAGAGCTCCGAGGATGAGATCGATGATGGGGGACTTGGCCCAGGAGACGGTTTCGGAGGGATTGCCGCCGATGGCGGTGCCGATGACGGTGAAGATCCCGGAACCGATGACAGCGCCAATGCCGAGGGCAGTGAGAGAGACGGGGCCGAGGGTCTTGCGGAGCGCGTGCTCAGGAAGCTCGGAGTCGGAGATGAGCTTGTCGATGGACTTGGTAGCGAAGATTTGTCGGGCCAGGGCTTCAGTCCTCGTCAACGAGATGCGTTGGATTGAGTTGATTGTAACTGGTGGATGAAATTGCGCAGGCGGTGAGCGGACGGGGGATTTTCAGAGAAAGATACATTTCCGATTGACAAAAGATATATCTCAAGATATATCTTTACAGGTAAGGAGAAACAATGAACACAAGACATTTTGGAATGCATGAAGGTTGGGCGCGGGTTTTTGGACGCGCCGAGAGAAGTGGAGCGGAAGGTCGGGAGTATGGACGGCCTGGCTGTGAAGGGCGCGGGCGCGGCGGATCGGAGCATGGGTTTGGCGGGCGCGGACGTGGCGGCTTCGGCGGGCGCGGCGGGTTTGGCGGCCAGGACGGCGAGTTTGAGCGCGGCTTTGGTCGCAGTGGCCGGACGCGGATGTTCGAGGCTGGAGATATTAAGCTGGTGATCTTGAAGCTGTTGTCGGAAGAGCCGAGCTACGGGTATCAGTTGATCAAAACGATGGAGCAGCGGTTGGGAGGCGGGTATACGCCGAGCGCCGGTGTAATCTATCCGACGCTGACATTGCTGGAAGAAGAGGGGCTGGCTGCGGCTTCAGAGCAGAGCGGCAAGAAGGTGTACTCGGTGACAGCGGAGGGAACTGCGCTGCTCGAAGCGAACAAAGAACGGCTGAGCGAATTGTTTGCGCGACTGGAGGAGACGGGCCGGGGTTTTGAGCGCGGACGATCGCCTGAGATCATGAAGGCTTTCGGGAATCTGCGCGGTGCGGTGATTGCACGGGTGTCGCGAGGGAATGTTACGCCTGAGCAGATCCAGCAGATTTCCGAGGCGATCAACGCGGCCGCTAAGGCTGTTGACGAACTCTAAGTCTCGCGTCTAAAAGCAATGCATGACGACCATCTTCGATGGTTGGAAGGAGCTATCCCATGCCGGGGAGATTACACAGCACGCAGGCGGGCTTTACGCAGATGTACCAGGGTATTCCACCGTGGGAGATTGGAAGACCGCAGGCGGCGTTCGTCGAAGTGGCGGACCAGGTGGTAGGTCCGCTGCTGGATGCGGGCTGCGGCACGGGCAATGCATCCGTATTCTTTGCAGCTCGCGGGCTGGAGGTTACGGGCATTGACTTTGTCGAAGAGGCGCTGCGGCGAGGACGGATCACAGCCGCGGATCGCGGGCTTTCGGTGAGGTTCCTGCAGAAGGACGCGATGACACTGAACACCTGGGACGAAACGTTTGCGAGCGTGATCGATAGCGGGCTGTTCCATATTTACTCGGGCGAGGAGCGGAGGCAGTATGTGCGCGGGTTGGCGCATGTTCTTCGCGAGGGCGGCAGGCTGTTCCTGCTGGGGTTCAGTGATGAGGAGGCGTCCCATGAAGGCGGCGTGTCGGTGCAGGAGCTGGAGACAGAATTTGCGGAGGGGTGGGAGATTGAGTCGGTGAAGACGGTACGCGGGGAAATCTCTGAGGCGTTCCTTGCCGAGTTCCCGAAGGAGTTTCCGGAGGCAGGGCCGAAGATGCGGTTCGCGGTGATTCGACGGACGTAGCTGCGGGTGGCAGCCGGGGTCGCGAAAAGGCTAGACGCCGAACTGGCGAAGGTGATGGTCGACGTGCTTGTAGGTTAGAATCGCCCACTCGTCGGGTGTCATCACGCCGAAAAACGCGTGGGGGTGCGAGGTGCAGGCCTGCGGGCCGGCGGCGAAGAACTGGTCAAGGAGAGTGATGAGGCGGGCTTGTTCGGCGGCGAAGTCGGGATCGTGCTTTGCCATGGTCTCGGGGATTGTTGGGGAGTTGCGGCGCATGGGTTCGTCATCGCGTACGACTTTCGGTTTGATGAGGGGGCCGAGGATTCTGCCGATGAGCTTGCGCGGTGGGCGTAACTCTCCGGTAGCCATTTGCATGCCGAGTGCGCAGTGCGCGAGTGCCTGAGCGACGGTCAGGGTGCCCCAGTGGCTCGGGCTGTCGCGTCGAAGGAGGGTGATGCGGGTCTTCAGGGCCTTGAGGTCGTCGGCGTCGAAGAGGTTTTTCATGGGGCGATTTTATCGGACGGCGTAGGGGTGGGTGAGCGAGAAAACGGCGAGCGGATTGTGTCCGCTCGCCGTTTGGCTTAGATGGGTGAAGCGTTTGGTTATCTTTCTATCGCTTGGAGGCGCCGCGTGCGGCCTTCTTGACCTTGGCTTTGTTCTCGCCGCGTGCTCCGGTGCGGGGAGCCTTGGGGGCGGCCTTCTTGCGGGCGGCGCGCTTGACCTTCTTGCGCTCGATTTTGTCGGTGATGGTGGAGGTGTTTGCCATGGTTTCTCTTTTCTTCAGAACTTGGAATGGGTTCGGCGCAGCGGACGAGCGATTTTACAGTCGCTCCAACTGGGCGAACTTCTCGACCAGCTTCTTCATGCCGTGACTACTAAATTGTACGGTAAGCTTGGCATCTTCGCCGTCTCCTTCGCGAGCGAAGATGATGCCTTCGCCGTATTTGGGGTGGCGGACGCGGGCTCCTTTGCCGAGGCCGGTGCGACCGGTGGGGGCGGCAACGACCATGCGCGGAAGGCCTTTGGGGTTGAATGCACCTTTGTTCAGGGCTCCACCTTTGCCGAAGAAGGCTGCTGTATTGTCCAGCGGACCAGTGCCGGGGGCGGTACGTCGCTGGCCAAAGCGCTGCGAGGCGTAGGACTTTGCGCCAATGGAGGAGTCCTGGGACTCGTCTTCGTAGGAATAATGGCGCTCGCTTCCGAAGTCTTCGTCGCCGCCGGGGCGACGATTGCGCTGCGGATAGGGCGTGGAGTAGGAGCCGCCGTAACTGGGCGGCGTCATGTCCTCGATGAGCTTGGATGGGACTTCTTCTAGGAAGCGGGAGGGCATGGAGGACTCGGGGCTGTCGTTGCCGTAGCGGCGGCGATAGCGGGCGCGCGTCATGATGAGCGTGTCCATGGCACGGGTCATGCCGACGTAACAGAGGCGGCGCTCCTCTTCCATCTGCGTGGGGTCTTGCAGGGTGCGGGAGTGCGGGAAGAGGCCCTCTTCCATTCCCGCGAGAAAGACGAGCGGGAACTCGAGGCCCTTTGCGGCGTGGAGGGTCATGAGGGTGACGCGGGCTTCGGCGGAGTAGCTGTCCGCGTCGGAGACGAGGGCTGCATGATCGAGAAACTCTGAAAGAGTTTCGCCGCGAGAGGTGGCGTCTTGTGCGGCGTTGGCTAGTTCCTTGAGGTTCTCGATGCGTGAGAACGATTCCGGTGTGGCTTCGTCTTCGAGGGCACGGATGTAGCCGGAACGGTCGTTGAGGAACTTGATGAGTTCGGGCAAGGTAGCGGGGTCGCCGGGCTTGCGGAAGGCGCGGGCGTCGGCTTCGTTGGCGGTTTCGTGATCGCCGGCCTGGGCGGCGACGATGCGCTCGAGGCGTGCGCGGGTTGCGGCGCTGGCGCTTTGCTTGAGGGGGATGGGGGCGAAGGGGTTGACGCTTATGGTTAGGTCCGTGGAAGAACTGCGGGTCTCTCCACTACGGACTTCGTCCTCCGGTCGAGATGACAGATCTATAGGAAGGACGGCATTTTCGGGGGTGATGGTGCTGATCTCTTCGCTGGGGCCGAAGTCGAAGTCGAAGTTGAAGCTGGTGTCGAAGGTGGCGTTCGCGTCGTTCGCGATGATGGTGGAGGGTGTTGGTTCGTCAGTGGCGAAGCCGAAGTCGAAGTCTGCCGCATCGGCTTCGGCGGCGGCCCCTGAGAGGGGCATGGCGACATCGGCATCGCTAAATACAGGGGCCTCTCCATTGCGGACTTCGTCCTCCAGTCGAGATGACGAAGTTGAGGAGGCGACGTCTGTTGTGAGGGCGGCGGCGAAGTCGGGGCCCAGCATGGCGCGGGCGTCTTCGATGAGTTTGCGGAAGTTGCTGAGGGCTGCGAGGGCTCGGGCGGGGAGGAGCTTTTCTTCGACGGCGCGATGGATCGCGTCCCAGGAGCTCATGCCGGTGGTGAGGGCGATGCGCTCGAGGGTGTCCATGGTGGTTTTGCCGATGCCGCGCGGAGGAGAGTTCACGACGCGGCCAAGGGCGATGGAGTCGTGGGGGTTTTGCACGAGCTTGAGGTAGCTGAGGATGTCTTTGACTTCGGAGCGGTCGTAGAAGCTGAAGCCTCCGACCATGTGGTACTTGATCTGATAGCGGCGAAGAGCTTCTTCCACCAGACGCGACTGCGAGTTGGTTCGATAGAGGACGGCACAGCGAGGGGTTTCGACGGGGTTGTCGGTTCCGGCGGCAGCTTCTCGGAAATATTTGGCGATGCGATCGGCGATAAAGAGTGCTTCGTTCTCGCCGTCCGGGGCTTCGTAATAGCCGATGAGCGAGCCGCCCTCGCGGGTGGTGAAGAGGTTCTTGCCCTTGCGCTGCGTATTCTGCGCCACGACGGCGGATGCGCCTTCGAGGATCATCTGCGTGGAGCGGTAGTTTTGCTCGAGGCGGATGGTGCGGGCGTTGGGAAAATCCTTTTCGAAGTCGAGGATGTTCTTGATATCGGCGCCGCGCCAGGAATAGATGGACTGGTCTTCATCTCCGACGACGCAGACGTTGCTGTGCGATCCGAGAAGCTTCATGAGTTCGTACTGGGGGCGGTTAGTGTCCTGGTACTCGTCGATGAGGAGGTACTTGTAGCGGCGGTTGTAGCGCTCGCGGACTTCGCTGGAGGACTTGAGGAGGCGAACGGTTTCCAGCAGGAGGTCATCGAAGTCGAGGGCGTTGGCCTTGTTGAGCTCCTCTTTGTAGATCTTGAAGATGTGCGCGATCTTTTCTTCCACGGGGTTGGTGGAGGCCAGGAAGTATTCCTGGGGGTCGATCATGTGGTTCTTGGCCCAGGAGATGCGACCCAGGGCTACGCGAGGCTTGAGTGTTTTGTCGTCGAGTGAGAGACGCTTTAGGGCCTGCTTGACGACGGCTTGCTGATCCGTCTCGTCGTAGATGGCGAAGGTGCGGGTAAGTCCTTTGCCGCCTATGCGGAGAGCTTCGATGTCGCGGCGAAGGACGCGCACGCAGAAGCTGTGGAAAGTGGCAATCGTGGGTTGCGCGAGGGTACTGTGGCCGAGGATCTTCTCGACCCGCTCGCCCATCTCTTTGGCTGCCTTGTTCGTGAAGGTGACGGCGAGGATGTTGTCTGGAGAGACTCCTCGCTCTTGTATTAGGTAGGCGATTCGGTGGGTAATGACGCGGGTTTTGCCGCTACCGGCTCCGGCGAGCAGAAGCACGGGACCGTCGACGGCGAGGATTCCCTCACGTTGCTGGGGGTTCATGTTGGCGAGGAGATCGGGCACAAGCTCTATTTTATCGAGTTGAGAGGTGGAAGGTTTTATGTGGCGGTTGGAGGGGTTCTGTGAAGGGATGAAGAACTTTTGCGCGAGATGGAACCGCGGTGCGTCTACCGACGTATGGATGAATGTAACGAGCTTCCTGAACCATGGCAGGAGGTTTGTACGTTCGTGAATCTGAAAAAAGAGGAAACAACAATGAAGCGTCTTTATGCGGTAACAGCCATGGTTCTCGGTGTTTCGCTGCTGACAAGCGAAGCGATGTATGCAGCTCCTTTGGCGATTCACTCGCCTGTACATGCGATGTTTAGCAGGGAGAAGCTGGTGAAGTTCAGCGTGCGTAACACGACCGATACCCCGATCAAGGTGAAGGCCGGGGATGTGGAGATGACGCTGCTGCCGGGAAAGGATGTGCCGATGAAGCTGCCGGTGGGCGCGAAGATCGTCGTGGAAGAGGCAAGCACTCATTACGCTGAAGGCAGCGTGCTCACGGTGGTTAGCACTGACCTGAGCGATGGTTTGCTGAAGTTGAACTAGCATCGTGCGTCCCAGAACTCTTGGGGGCCCACGGGGAGTTGAAGACATGCTTCGCCCTGTTTCAGGTTACTGGCGCCTTCCGCCGGGTTTTGGGACGCGTAGCGTTCAGCTGGTCGGATGTCCGGGCTGCTGGCGTTCGCGCCAGAGGATCTGGCGGAGGACGCCCATCAGGGTCATGGCCTGGCGGTGGGTCATGGCCTCGCGGTGCGCGGCGCCGAGCTGCTGAACGAGTTGGCGGACGAGCGGCTCGGAGGCATTGGCCGGGAAGCGGCGGGTGTAGCCGGTGGTGTGAAGGACGTCGAGGAGTAGCTGGGTGAGGAGCTCTCGGTCTTCTGCGGTGGAGGGGGCTTCGTGGAGGGGTGGGATCTCTACGGAGGATTCGAAGCCGGAGCGGGTGAGCTCGTAAAGACAGACGGCGACAGACTGCCCGAGGTTCATGGAGAGGTGGCGCGTGGCTGTCTCAGGGGCCGCGGCGACTGGCGAGTACATGGGAATAGTGGTGAGGAGGTTTGCGTGGGAGAGTTGGTCGTTCGTGAGGCCGGTCTTCTCGGAGCCGAAAAGAAGGGCGACTCGAGGTGCGGTGGTGGACGGCTTGGGTTCGTCAGACCCCGCGGCCTTGGCTGCGTTCAGCCCTGCGAGGATGCGGGGAGCGGCGTCTTGCAGGGGGAGGAGGACTTGCTTGAGCTGGCGTTCGCCGATGGCAGTAGTGGCGACGATGAGGGTGCAGTCGGCGATGGCGGAGGCGAGGTCGTCGTAGCGACGAGCCGCCCGCATGACGTGCTGCGCGGCTACGGCCGACTTGGCTTCTAGTGAGGCGGTTTCCAGAGAGGCGGCTTCCAGCTGGGCGGCTTCAAAGGGGGCGGTGAAGTCGTTGACGATACGGAGGTCGGAGAAGCCAAAGTCCTGCATCGCTCGCGCCGCAGCACCGATGTTGGAGGGGTTGCGTGCGCCGACGAGGACGACGGTGAGACGGGCTCGAGCGGCGGTGGAGAGCATAAGGCAGAGTGTAGAGGGTTAGCGGTTGAAGTTCTGTGCGTACATGTCTCGCGGTAGCCGCAAGGAACGAGAGCGGTGGGCGAGGGCAACGGCCTCGTCCCGGTCCATGACACCGCCAATGGAGACGAGGTACGGGGCGCGACCCGTGGGGGTGAAGACCGTTGGCTTGAGTTCCGGATGGCTGGTTGCGAGGTCGGAGACCTTCTTTTCTGCGTCCGCCCTGCGGTTGTAGGTGAAGGTGATCACTCGCCAACCGGCCTGGGCTGCGGCCGATGCCGGGACGCTGACGGGAGGCAAATCTGTGGCGGCGATTCTGGGCGCCGGACTGTTGGGGATCTGGGTGGCGGGTTGAGCCGCTGGTTGGGAAAGGGTAGGGGTCTGCGTGGCTTTTTGCCGGTGAGCGTTCCAGGCGTGCGCCAGTCCCCAGGTGCAAAGAAGAAGGAGAAGCGCGGCAATCGCTGCGGCGACCCAGAGGGAGCGCGGAGAGAAGCTCTGCTCGCGGCCCCAGGTATCGTTGAGTTCCTGGCTCCGGGCATCGATGCGGGTGGTTGCGCGGGCAAATGAAGCGTTTCGGTCGCCATGATTCAGCAGCGGGAGAGGAAGCTGCTCCTGCTTCGACATAGAGGGCGTGGAGGTAACATTTGGAGGTTTTTGCTCGGCCACGGCTGTGGCTGCTGGAGCCGCCTGGACGGGGGTTGGCGCTACGGTTTGATTCGAACCAAACTGACGTCCAAGAGCGGCCCGGAAGCTCTCGAGGTTCCATGTGCCGTCGAGTCCATTGCGGATGATCTGACCGAAGGGGGAAGGAAGGGCGGAGTCGAGAACCCCCTTGAGCGAGTCGCGCTGGGTAAGAGCCTGGAGGAGCACGGTGGCTAAATCGTGGACGTCGCGCTGCTTGGCGGAGCGGCCTTCGTCTCCCTCGGGAGCTTCGCGGATGCAGTCTCCGCGCAGCTTGACGACGGTGCCGACGGCAAAGAGATTGCGCGGCTCGATGTGCTCATGAACAAAGCCATGGGTATGCAGGACTTCAAGCGCGGACACCAAACTGGTTGCCAGCTGCGCCACATCGTTGACGGGCAAGGAGCCCTGGTCGAGGACCTCTGCGAGGTTCGCATCGACCTTCTCGAAGACGGCGTAGACGACCGGGAAGTCATCGAGCTCGGTCTGGCCGAAGCGCTCGAACTTGAGGAAGTTGGGATGGTGTAAGGCGTCGATGCAACGCCAGCGGGAGAGAATCTCCTCCTCGTCGAAGTGGCACTCGATGAGCCGAACCACGGTTGGTTCGCCGTTGGGTCCGGCGGTGGAGAAGAAGGCGCTGCGGCCTTCGGGCATTAGAAGTTTTTTCAGAGGAAAGGCGCCGTCAAGGGTGACGCCTTCATAGTCGGTCCATAGCTGCATGTGAAAAATCCTGCGTTAGGGAGTGAGGTCAGGCCAGGAATGCCCCGGAGGGACGAGTGATCGAAGCAAGCGAGCCGAAGGTGCTTACGCGGCTCTTTCATGTCCTATTCATTATCGCAAACAACGGCGTGGATTATCCGAGAGGCACGTTGCTTGCGCCCGGGGGAGGAAGGTGAATTGAGTAAAGAGAAACGGCTGGCTTGTTGGCCAGCCGTTCTGGTTGTGATGTTGCTGAGTTGATGATGCTACCTGGGTTGTCTTGGCTCGGGCTTTGCTGCGTTGTTGTGCTTCTCGTTGTTGATTTGCCGGCTGTTCTGGTTCTGTTGGCGGTTGACCTGTTGGCGTTGCTGGTTGTTGAGAGCACCACCGTTGGCGGTGCGTTGGTTGTGCACCTGCTGATCGACGCGCGACTGGTTGGCGTTGGTGCGGGCAGCTTCGCCCGAGGTCATCTGCCCGGTGCGAAGACCCTGGGCGGTGCGCTGCTGCTGGTTGGCTTCCCGGTTGTCGACGGCGTTGGGTCTCACGGTGTTGGCATTGTGGTTTTCGTTGTAGATCTGGCGGCTGGCATTGTTCTGTTCGCGGTTGACCTGCTGACGTTCCTGGGGGTTGAGCGTGCCACCGTTGGCCTGGCGTTCGTTGTGAACCTGGCTGTCGATGTTGGATTGACGCTGGTCGGCACGAGCTGCTTCGCCGGAGGTCATCTGGCCGGAGCGTAATCCATTCGAGATGCGCTGGTCCTGGTTAGCTTCGCGGTTGTTGGGGTTGAAGGATTTCCCGGCAGAGCGGTCGGCGGCCGAGATAGGCTGCGCGGCTGCGTGCTGCTGGGCAACCTGGTGGTAGGCAGCAGGATTCGCTGCGGCCATGGTCGCGGGTCGGCCGTGATTGACCGCGGCGAGTTGGGAGCGGTCCTGGGCAGCGAAGTTCTGGTGCTGCATCTGGACCGAGGTGGGTTGAACGTGGCGCTCATTGGTGAAGCGAACTTCGTCGGGGGTGGGGCGGCGATCGATTCCGCCGGGGCCGTTGTAGCTGACGTGGTTCACGTTCACGATGGTGTTGTGGACAACGACTTCGCGGTCGACGTAGATGCGGTCGTGGTCAGGATGCCAGCCGCCGTTGAAGTTAACGACCGCACTGTTGTAGAAGAAGTGATTGCCACGCCATTCTCCTCCGGCGAAGCCGATGCCTCCGTAGCCGAAGCCGTAGTTGACGCCGCCGTAGTACCCGATGTGCGGTCCCCAGTAGCCTTCGTGCCAACCGTAGTAGCCTCCTTCGAAGCCCCAGTAGCCGGGGGTCCAGAGATAACCGGGTTCGGGGGCGAGGACCCAGGTGCCGGGAACCCAGAAGTAGCCGGCGTCGCCGTAGGCCCAGTATCCGGGAGTCCAAATGTAGCCGTCACCGGGAATGGGGGGCTGGACGTAGACCGGGAGAGCGGGTGGGGGAACTCCGATGTTGAGAGAGATGCCGATATGGAATTGCGCCTCGGCGGAGGGTAGCGCGAAGAGGGGTACGGCAATGGCCGTTGCGATGAGCAGGGTGCGAAGGTGGTGGCTGAGTTTCATGGTCGATCTCCTTGCAGCAACTCGCCTGAGTTTGGTCGTGTTGCGCTCGCCCGCTGGTTTGGGGTCGCTGGTGAGAACACGAAGGTTCGCAGGTTGTTGCTGTGGTTGATCGTATTTCGCAAGGGGCGGTGGAAGCGAGTTGATTCGGGAGGGTTGCTTGATCAGTACTGCGAGGCTGGTGGGGAAGGTTGGATCGGAGCAAGATAGAGCTGGGGATAGACATGGGGCGGGGGAAAGTGCCAATACAGGGGTCTCTCCACTCCCTTTGGCCACGCTCAGGGTTCGGTCGAGATGACTGAGATCGTGGTGCAGTGGGAGATTGAAGTGAGGGGGGACGCCCTACACTGTAGAGAGCGCTATGGCGGACAACTTTTCTCAGGTCGTGAAGCAGCAGGCAGACATCGTCCGGATTGTGGGCGAGTATGTGAAGCTGCGTAAGAGCGGGGCGAACTGGTCGGCACTTTGTCCGTTTCATAAGGAGAAGTCGGGGTCGTTTTATCTGTACCCAGGGAATGCCAGCTACTACTGCTTTGGGTGCCACGTGCATGGGGACGTCTTCGATTTCGTGATGAAGATGGAGACGCTGAGCTTTCCGGAGGCGGTGCGGGCGGTCGCGACGAAGATGGGGATTCCTCTGCCGAAGAGGGAGTTTAGTTCGCCGGAGGAGGCTCGTGAGGCTGGCCTGCGACGGCAGTTGATGGATGCGCATGAGGCGGCGACGCAGTACTTTGAGCAGAGCTTGAAGAGCCCTGAGGCGGCTCGGGCTAGGGAGTATCTGACGCTGCGCGGTGTGAGCGCAGAGACGATTGCGAAGTTCCGGATTGGATATGCTCCGGAGAGCTTTAATGACATGCGGGATCGGCTGGGGAAGTTCTTCTCGGAAGAGGTGCTGCGGGCTAGTGGGCTGTTCAGTTGGAAGGAGCAGGAGGATGGCTCGCCGGGGCCGATGTATGCGCGGTTTCGGAAGCGGATTACGTTTCCCATTGCGAATGAGCAGGGGAAGCCGATCGCGTTTACGGCGCGTGCGCTGGACTCGGCGGAGCAGGATGCGAAGGCGGGGCCGAAGTACATGAATTCGCCCGAGACGGCGCTGTATACGAAAGGGCAGGTGCTGTTCAACCTGGATAAGGCGAAGGGCCCGATACGCGAGCTGGATATTGCGCTGCTGGTGGAAGGGCAAATGGATTGTATCAGCGTATTCATGGGCGGGATCGCGAATGTGATGGCTACGAGCGGGACTGCGTTTACGGAACACCAGGTAAGACTGCTGTCTCGATTTACGAAGCGGGTGGTGCTGAATTTTGATCCGGATCAGGCGGGTGCGAATGCTGCGGAGAAGACGATCGCGCTGCTGGTGGAAGAGGGTTTCGAGGTGCGGGTGGTGACGCTGGAGGGTGGGCTGGACCCGGATCGGTATATCAAGGAGCGGGGGATCGCGGCTTACTCGACCGCTGTGCGGGGGGCGATGCGGTATGCGGATTTCTTGATTGAGCGGGCGCAGATTTTGTTTCCAGCGCGGACTCCAGAGAGCAAGGTGAAGGCGTTGAATATGCTGCTGCCGCATATACGGCGTGTGCCGAATGCAATTGCACGCAGTGATTTTGCGGAGAATGCGGCGCAGAAGCTGGGGATTGAGAGCTCGCTGATGCGGCAGGAGTTGCGGACAGCGGCGGCGCAGCGGTTGGAGAGCGTGAAGGCGGCTCAGCCGCGGGCGGTTACGGAGGTGGAGAGGATTTTGCTGTGTGCGCTGGTCTTGCCAGATGCGGATTCGGCGAGAGCGCTGGCGGTGGAGAGGTTGGCGGAGAATCCTGAGTGGTTTTCGGCGCTGGGCAGTGCGGCGGTGATAGAGGTGCTGGTGAATGCGACGGCTCCGGAGAACCCATTTGATGCGGCTCCGGATGACGGGTCCCGGATGCTGTTGGCGAGCGCGCTGCAGAGCGCGTCGGAAGAAGAAGTTTCCGCGGCGAAGGTAGAGGGGGCGTTAGAGACGCTGCGGCGAGGGTATTTGGAGAGGCGGTCGCGGGAGGTGAGGGTTCAGATGGCGGAGGCGTCGCGGAGGGGGGATTCGGAGATGCTGTTGCGGCTGGCGCAGGAGAAGGTTCGGCTGGATGGGGAATTGAAACGGTGAACGGATCCCTCCTCATGCTTCTAATGAGAGCAAACAAGGGCAAGAAGCCGATCCCTGCGGGATCACAGCCAGAAAGGCGAGAGCAAGTGCAAGAGCCAATACAGGGGTCTCCATATTCCCCTTCGGCTACGCTCAGGGTCGGTCGAGATGGCGGGTTGATGGTTTGTCGGTGAGGTCCAGGGGTCTGTGACTTGGGGTGTCTAGGGTGGTTGGTAGAATGGCGGGAATGCTTCTTCCTCGGCCGGGTGGTGGTTAATGGATGATCGGACCAAACGGCGGCTCTTCATTGGGTTTGCCACCACTCTGGTGAGTAAGGCCGCGTCTACGCTGATCCAGTTGATCCAGGTGCCGGTGCTGATGCACTTCTGGGGCCGGTCGATGTTTGGCGTTTGGGGCATTCTTACGGCTACACCTACGTATCTGAGCTTCTCGAACGTGGGGTTCGGTTCGGTGGCCGGCAACGAGATGACGATGCTGATGGCGCGCGGGGAGCAGGAAGAGGCGCTGGGGGTGTTTCAGAGCTGCTGGTGGCTGATCTCGCTAGTGATTGGCGCGACGATGGCGGTGATGTGTGTGGTGCTATATTACCTGCCGGTGGCTCGTCTGCTGAACTTGTCGTTGCTGAGTGAGCGGGATGTGAAGTGGGTGCTGTTCTGGCTGGGGCTTTCAGTGTTGTTTGGGCAGCTTGAGCAGCTGTTGCAGTCGGCGTACCGGTGCATCACGCGGTACTCGTATGGAAATTTCGTGAAGAGCTGCCTTTCGCTAATCGCGTTTGGGACGATGCTGGTTCCGATCATCGAAGGGTATGGGCCTCGGACGACCGCGAAGGTGTTTGCGCTGGCGAACATTACGGGCACCCTGATCCTTTGCGCGATGGTGAAGCATGATATTCCATGGATCAGCTACGGATGGAGCCATGCGTCGTTTCGGGAGATCAAGCGGCTGACTCGGCCGTCACTGGCCTTCATGGGCTTTCCGTTGGGTAACACGCTGAATATCCAGGGGTCGCAGCTGGCGGTGAATTATGCGCTGGGCAACGATGCTGTTGCGATCTGGATCACGGCGCGGACCGTGTCGCGGCTGGCGCTGCAGGTGGTGGAGATGGTGAAGAACACAGTGTGGCCGGAGCTTTCGATCGCATTCGGAGCGGGGAATATGGACGTGGTGCGGACGCTGCACCGGAGGGCGTGCCAGATTGCGCTGTTGATGAGCTTGAGCGTGGTGGTGATTGTGGCGACGCTGGGGCCGACGTTCCTGCATAAGTGGACGCTGGGGAAGGTGCCGTCGAGTCCAGGGCTGGTGGGGCTGTTGCTGGTGGTGGTGGTGTTCTATTCGCTGTGGTCGACGAGCTCGACGCTGGTGGCGGCGATTAATCTGCATGAGCGGCTGGCGACGGTGTACTCGTGTGCGACGGGGATTACCGTCGTGGTGACGTACTTTGCGGCGCGGAAGTATGGGTTGTTTGGGGCGGCCGCATCGTTGTTGCTCAGTGAGGTGATTATGGACGCCTATGTGCTGCCGTCGTCGCTGAAGATCTCGCATGACACCTGGGGAGGGTTCATGGGGGCGATGCTGCACTATCCTCAGTCGCTGCGGCCGAAGGCGCTGGCGGCCCGGCTAAGGAAGAGGACGGCGGAGGTTGAGGTGGAGCTGGAGGCGGATTCGGGGATGAAGCCTTAGGTACAAGGACCGGGTCAGGGGAGAGGCAGGAGCCAATGCAGCGGCCTCTCCATCGCGCCGCGCTCCGGCCGAGATGACGATTCATTCGTGATGGATAGATTCGTTAGAGGTGACTGCAGGTTTGGTGCATACTGGCTGCGAGGGTAAGATGCCGGGTTTTGCGCTGCGGGTAAATCGATGGGTGCGGGGTGGGTGCGTGGGGGCGCTGCTTTGCTTGCTGGCGCTGCAGTTGGTGCATGCGGCGAATAAGACATCGGCTAGCTGGGATGAGGCGCACCATCTGTTTGATGGGTACACGATCTGGAAGTTTGGGGACTACCGGCTGAATCCTGAGGTGCCTCCGTTTATTAAGCTGACGACAGCTCTGCCGTTGCTGCACATGCAGTTGAAGGTGCCACCGAACCAGGGTCGTCCCGACCAGACGGAGGCGTTTTTGGATGGGAAGGCGTTTGTTTGGGGGAACGGCGGGGACCGCGTGTTGTTTCCGGCGCGGATGATGTGTGCGGGGTTTGCGTTGGCGTTGGGGCTGCTGATCTACCTGTGGGCGGAAGAGATGTTCGGGTTTGTCGCGGGGATTTTTGCGTTGGCGATGTTTGCCTTCGATCCGAATGTGCTGGCCAATGGCGCGATGGTGACTACGGATGTGGGGGCTGCGTTTTGTTTTGTGGCCGCGATGTATAGCTTCTATCGCTACTGCAAAAGGCCGGGGTGGGTGCGGTTGGGAGTAGCCGGTGTGGCTCTGGGGGTGGGGTTGTCGGCGAAGTACACGGGGATCTTTTTGGTGCCGATGCTGATGCTGGTTGTGGTGCTCGAAGGTGCGATCGCCAGGGATTGGCGGGTGTTTTGGCGGAGGGCTGGGGCGCTGGTCTTGATGGGGTTGGTGGCTTGGGTGGTGGTGTGGAGTTTTTATGGATTTCGGTACAAGGCAGCTCCGGCGGGGAAAGATCTGAATCCTCCGCTCGCGAAATATCTGACGCAGATGCATGACCAGCGGGACGCTCGAGTGCTGCGAGCGATGGCGAAGGTGAAGGTGCTGCCGGAGGGCTATCTCTGGGGACTCGAGAACACGAAGGAGACGGAGTGGGACGATCCTAGCTATTTCTGGGGGAAGGTGTATAGGCATGGGAACTGGGAATATTTTCCGGTGGCGCTGCTGATCAAGTCGACGCTGGCGTTCTTGATTTTGGTGGCGCTGGTGCCGGTGGCGTGGATCTGGGGGCTGCGGGGGCGAGCCCGGGAGATGCTGTTTCTGCTGGTGCCGGTGGGGGTGTATCTAGCGATCTCGATGAGTTCGAGTATGGATATTGGGGCGCGGCATTTGCTGCCGGTGTGGGCGTTTCTGTATGTGTTGGTGGGCGGGACTGCAACCGTGCTGCTGGATCGGGATGTGCGGTGGGGGTTTGTGCTGGCGGGGCTGCTGGCTTGGCAAGTTGTGACGTCAGTGAGAGTTTCTCCGGCATATATGGCGTATGGGAACGAGGCTTGGGGTGGGCCGGCGAAGGTGGACCGGTATTTGGGGGATGCGAATACGGATTGGGGCCAGCAGTTGAAGGCGGTGAAGACTTATTTGGATGAGCGATATATTACGAACTGCTGGTTTGCTTATTTCCCGGATGGGTCGATCGATCCTGAGGACTATGGAATTCACTGCAAGCGGTTGCCGACTACTGACTTGTTGTATTGGCTGGGTGTGCCGGTGACAACTCCTCCGGTGATTTCGGGGACGGTGTTGATTAGTGCGGGGGACTTGGAGGGAATTGAGTTCGGAGATGGAAAGCTGAATCCTTATGATGATTTCCGCAGAGTGAAGCCTACGGCCGTGATTCAGCATGGCGTCTATGTGTTCGACGGGACGTTCGCGGTACCGCTGGCGGCCGCGCTCGTGGATGCGAATGATGCGTCCGATCTGTCGGGCGAGGGACAGATGGATGCGGCGGTGGCGAAGGCGGAGGATGCGGTGCGGTTGGCGCCGTGGTCGGGACAGGTGCACGCTACGTTGGCGGATGTGTTGCTGAAGGATGGGAAGAAGGCTGAGGCCCTGCAGGCTTATGAGACTGCGTTGGGGATTGAGGAGACAGTAAGACCCGATTTGCGGATGGAGGATATCCGGGGGCTGCGGGCGCGGATTGCGGAGTTGAAAAAGGCTGGGGTGGGTGCGAGCGACAACTAGTAGGCGGCTATGCCGGTAATGCTTTGGCCGATGATGAGGGTGTGGATGTCCTGGGTGCCTTCGTAGGTTTTTACGGATTCCAGGTTCATCATGTGTCGCATGATGGGGTAGTCGTCGGCGATGCCGTTGGCGCCTAGGATGTCACGGCTGAGGCGGGCGCATTCGAGGGCCATCCAGACGTTGTTTCGCTTAGCCATGGAGATGTGTTGGAACTCGGCTTTGCCCTTGTCTTTCAGGTGACCGACTTGTAGCGCGAGGAGTTGGGCCTTTGTGATCTCGGTGACCATCCAGGCTAGCTTTTCCTGCACGAGCTGGTGGCTGGCGATGGGTTGGTTGCGGAACTGCTTGCGCTGCTTGGCGTATTGCAGCGCGGTGTCATAGCAGGACATGGCCGCGCCGATGACTCCCCAAGCGAGGCCGTAGCGGGCCTGGCTGAGACAGCTTAGCGGGGACTTAAGTCCGTCGGAACCGGGGAGGAGATTGGCCGCGGGGACGCGCACGTTTTGTAGCGAGAGGCCGGAGGTTACCGAGGCTCGCAGCGACCACTTACCGTGGACGTCATGGGCGGAGAAGCCGGGACGGTCGGTCTCTACTAAAAAGCCGTGGATGCGAGGTTCGGCGGTGGTGTCGGGGTCTCCGAGCTTGGCCCAGATTACAGCTACGTCTGCGATGCTGCCGGAGGTGATCCACATCTTTTCGCCGTTGAGGATGTAGTCGTCGCCGTCTTTGCGGGCGCGGGTGCGCATGCCGCCGGGGTTGGAGCCGAAGTCGGGTTCGGTGAGGCCGAAGCAGCCTAGCTTTTCGCCGGTGGCGAGCTTGGGGAGCCATTGGGATTTTTGCTCGTCGGAACCGAAGGCGTGGATGGGGTACATGACGAGAGCGGACTGCACGCTGACGAAGCTGCGAATGCCGGAGTCGCCGCGCTCGAGCTCCTGGGTGAGGAGGCCGTATTCAACGTTGCTTAGGCCGGCGCAACCGTAGCCGTCGATGGTAGCTCCGAAGAAGCCTAGCTCGCCCATGGGGCGGACTAGCTCGCGGGGGAAGCGACCGTCGCGGTTGCATTGCTCGATGATGGGGATGAGCTTGTCTTCGATGAAGGAGCGCGTGTTGGTGCGGACGAGGAGCTCATCTTCAGAGAGGAGGGAGTCGAACCCGAGGAAGTCTACGCCTTGAAACTTGAATGCCATAGCCCAGCCATTCTAGATGACCGAGGTCTGAAGGCGTGGGCGATTATAGACATATCGAAGCTCGCGGAAGAGTGGACGGGCTATCAGGGCGCAGTCTTATGTTCCATCGTCAGGATCTTCTTGGTGGCGTGCGTCAGGTTATCCGCGGCTAGCTCCTCGATGAGGTCTTGGAGGTGGAGTCTGACGCGTTGGTGGATGTTCTCAAAGCCGAGACCGAAGGCGACCGGCGATCGGACCGTCCGCACCTGTGCGCGGACTCGAAACACGAGGCTGTTGACCGTGAACGCCAGCTCCAGGTTCGTTCCGACGGGGATTAGTCGCGGCCTCTCAAGGATAATCAGACCACCGCTCAGGCTGAGATCGATGATGCTGGATTTCAATGGAGTTACGCCCGGTGCGAGGTGGACGAGTGCCGAACCAGCGCAATCGAATCTGGAGTGAAGCCGCTGCTCGGCGGGCTGTTCCGTCGGCTCTTCCATCGATCTCTCCTCGGAGGTTATGCGCCTCTTTGTAGCCTTATCGGCAAATTGAGAGATTTGTTCAGGATGGCTTACCAGAGGTAGGTGCCTACGTTGCCTGCCGGGAGGGTGGAGGTGAAGGTCTTGGTGGCGGTGCGGACGTTGAAGGTCTGGGGCGTGGCGCTGATGTTGGAGACGACGAGGACCTTTTTGCCGTCGGGAGTGCGGAAGGCTACGTTGGGGAGAGTGTCGAGGGTGTTGCTGTCGATTCGGACGGAGCCGGGAGGAACGAACTTCGAGAACTGCGCGATGGTGTAGTAGGCGATGTTGCGGGTGACTTTGTCGCCGTCGATGGTGATGGCTCCGGTGCAGATGGGGCAGCCTCCGCTGCTGGTGTGTGGGCCGTTGTCGCGATCGGCGGCGAGGTTCCAGAGGAGAACGATTTTGGCCCAGTTGCGGGTGGCTCCGATGACGACGTGGGCGACGGGATCGCTGAGGTGCAGGTGGCTGGGGGAGTCGGGGTCGATGACCATCTGTTCGGTGAAGTAGATATTTTTGTTGGGGAAGGCGTTGTGGACCTGGGTCATGGCGTCGACGGTTCCTCCGTAGAGGTGGAAGCCGGAGCCTGCGACGTAACGCGCAGCGGCGGGGTCTTGCAGGATGGAGATGGGATAGAGCGGGTGGTCGAGGTTGTGGTCGTAGAGGATGATGCCGGTCTTGATACCGGCCTTGCGGAAGTCGGGACCGAGGTCTTGCTTGATGAAGACGTCCTGCTCGGGCGAGAGCATGAGCATGCTGGGAGTGTTGTTCTCGTTGAGCGGCTCGTTCTGGACGGTGAGGTTGTCGATGGGGATGCCTTCGGCCTGCATGCCGTGGACGTATTTGACGAGGTCTTGCGCATAGGTGGGGAAGTATTTGGGTTCGAGGACTCCGCCTTTGGCTTGGCCGTTGGTCTTCATCCAGACGGGAGCGGACCAGGGTGAGGCGAGGGTCTTGAGCTTCGGGTCGATGGAGAGGATCTGCTTCATGACGGGGATGACGTCGGACTTGTCGGGGTCGAGAGAGA
>Ga0302150_10000063_pt1 | contig 41867 bp, 36 predicted proteins | sample I_Bog_N1_2_FD_198635 | JGI IMG/M metagenome (GOLD analysis project Ga0302150, IMG submission 198635) | Peat permafrost microbial communities from Stordalen Mire near Abisko, Sweden - I_Bog_N1_2 | ecosystem: Environmental > Terrestrial > Soil > Wetlands > Peat | place: Sweden: Abisko, Stordalen... | reverse complement strand
CCCCTGGAATCCTGGCCCCAAACCAATGAGGGTCGTCGCGCTGCTTCCACGTCACCAACCCCAGCACCGCCCCCGCCGGATACGCAGTCCCCGCCCGAGCCGCGCTCACCGCAGCATCATTCCCAAACAGCGTGCTCGTAGTCCCCGCACCACGATCCACCACCGCAGTTATCGCCTTCCAATCCATCACCGGATACGGCAGCCCCGCCCCCACCGCAGCCTGCACGTTATACAAATCCGCATCGGCAATCTTCTTCGGACCGCACCCACACACCACCAACATCACCATCACGCAAACCGCAAGACGCATCTTCATCGAGCACCCCCACCCCGGGGCAGCGGCATCGAGTACACATAGTCGTTCCCCCGCACCGGCTCATGACATCCCAGGCACTCGTTATCAAAGTGCGGCCCCGTCCCATACGGCTTCAACTCCGGCCCCTTAAACCGCGCATAGCCCCATCCGCCAGTCCCCGCATACTGCACACGATGCTTCTCCATAAACTCCACCTGCACAAACTTCCCCGGAACAATATGTCCATGCCCATCATCCGCCGCCTGGAACGTAATCTTCGCAAACGCCGAACCCTCCGGCCACGACGGCAGCTGATGCTTCTCAATCGCGCTCATCGCCAGATCATTTCCCGTAATAATCCGCAGCGTGTGATTATCCCCGCGATCCGTAGTGCTCACCACCTTCCAGTCCGCATACCCCGGCAGAAACGGAACCCCGTTCGGCGAAGGCCCAGCCGCCGCCGTCAAATGTTTCACCACCCCATCCGCAGCCGCACCACTAGGCCCAACCCCCGGCTTAAACGGATCCAGATACTTCTTCAACACCGCCAACTCCTCCGCCGTAACCTCCGACCCCGGATGCCCCTTCAAATAAAGCGGCAGCGGCATCGCCCCCAAAGCAATCTGGTTCACGCTTTCATACAGCTCTGCCTGCTGCGCCGCCACCGGCTTCGTTCCCAGCTCAGAAAAATTCAGCACCGCCCGCGCCCTCTGCACATCCGACGACACCACCCACTCCACCGGCACAATATGATCCCACCACGACAGCCTCGGCTCATCCGAGTGGCACGCATAACACCTGCGCACCAGAATCTCTCTCACCTGCGCAGGAACCGCCACCTCCACCTGCGGCCCCTCCGGCTTCCCCAGCGACGGCCGAACAGCCTGCATCGCAACCCCCACCGCAACCAGCCCCAGCGCAACCCACCCGAGCGTCCGTTGACCAGGAATCCGTCGACTATCCGCCAAGCTGTCGGCCTCCTTCGTCCTGCCCCTACGATACCGCTTTCACGCCCAGCGCACACACAAACCAAGCCGCTCTTGACGTACACCCAACCCGTCCTCAAAATGCTGACATGCCCCAACTTGTTCCTTCGCATCGCCGTCTGCTGGCGTGCTTCGCTACTTGCCTCGCCCTGGCGCATCCACCCGCTAGCTCGGCACAGACCTGGCGCGATATCCAAAGCCCGCATTTCCGAGTAGTCACCGACGGCTCCGAGAAAGACGGTCGCGATGTCGCCAAAGAATTTGAACAGATGCGCTCCGTCTTCGCGGCCCGATTTGAAAACCTGACCCTTGAAACGGGAGCTCCCCTGCTCATCGTCGCCGTGCGCGAGCCAGGCCTGCACGCCCTTGCACCCAGATTCTGGAAAGAGCGCGACAAACTAGCTGGCGAATTCTTCCAGGGCTGGGAACGAAAATATGCCATGGTCCGTCTCGATTCCTTCGGCGACCTCAACCAGGCCGTCATCTTCCACGAGTACACCCATAGCATCTTTCACGCCAACGTCCACTGGCTCCCCGCTTGGCTCGACGAAGGCCTCGCCGAGTTCTATGGCTACACCCGCTTCCAGGGGGACCACATCTACATCGGCGCTCCGTCCGTCCGCTATGCGCATCTTCGAAGTGATCCCCTCATCCCTGTACCCGAGATGCTTACCGCAAACGATCGCACCTTCTTCAAGGACGAGCGTCGCAACGACCTCTTCTATGGTGAAGCCTGGGCCATGGTCCACTACATGACCTTTGGAGACGGCATGGGGCATGGAGCCAAACTAAACAACTTTATGAGGCTATTGGAAAGCGGTACGCCCCAGCCACAGGCCTTTCAGCAGGCCTTCGGCGACCCCAAGGCATTTGAGAGCCAGCTTTCGGATTACATCAAGAGATTCACCTTCGCCGCGGGCGTCATGCCGCCAATGCAATCGCTAGACCCCAAGTCCTTCCCCGCGAAAGTCCTCACCAAAGCCGAAGCAGACTACAACCTCGGCTCAATCGATCTCGGAGCCCACGACAGCTCCGCCGCCAAAATCCGTTTCCAGGCAGCGGAAGTAGCCGACCCCAACCTCGCCGGCCCCCACGAAGAGCTCGGCTTTCTAGTCTGGCGCGAAGGGCACGATGACGATGCCAAAACCGAATGGCAGAAGGCCATCGCCGCGGATCCTTCCTCGTACCGATCCTCCTTCGCTCTCCTCATGTCCGGCAACCCTCCCCTCAAGCAACAAACCCCGCAACAGCTTGATCAAACCCGGCATGCCCTCGAAGCCATCCATGCCACCGCGCCCCGGTTTGCTCCCGCAGTCGTCGAGCTCGCGCTCATTCAGTGGCGCCAGGGCCAACTCAACCCGGCCTATAAGTCTGCCCTCGAAGCCGAAAAACTCGAGCCCTGGCGAGCCGAATATCACCTCCTCACCGCGCGCATCCTCCTTCAGGGCCGTCAGCCCGCAGTGGCCGCAACCTATGCCCGCCAGGTAGCCGACCGCTGGCCGGGCTCCGACCACGACGAAGCCGTAGACGTCTGGAATCTCGTCCCCGCCGCCTCGCGCGTAGACGGCCCTCCGCTCACTCTCTCGCTGCCACCCGATACCACCGTCGCGCGCGGAACCATCCTCTCCACCTCCTGCGACAAACCCGGAGTCACCGTAACCCTGCAACCCACCGGCCCAAACACTCCGCCCCTCAAGCTAATCGCGACAGGCCCCTTCGAAAATGGCTTTGCTGACACCCTCTGGGTCGGCGAAGATCACTACACTCCCTGCTTCCACCTCGGGGGTCTGCCCGCCGTCGTCGCCTACAAGCCATCACCCGGCGACACCCCCAGGCTCATGGTCCTCGAGGTACGTGACGACCTACCCGCCCTCAACCTTCCCACACCCGCGCCGCCCACACCCGCGCCCACCGCAGCAACGCCCCACCCCTAGCGCCTGCGCTGCAATCACATGGCGCTCACGCTCCAGCGCTACCTTCTCCATCGCGTCGCCGAATACCACCATCAACCTCGCCCCATCCTCAACGGACTGCAGCACTCGAAGTCCGGAACCAATGCCCATCTACCCAAGCGTCTCCATCAAATAAAGCCGAAACAGCTTCTTGTACTCCTGCGCCACGCTCTCCCTCTCCTTCGGTGCCGCCTCCCGATACACAGTCAGCATCCCCTTGATCAGCTGCACGATCACCTCCGCACAGATGAGCGCGCGCTCCTCTTCCAGCTTCGGATTCATCGTCCGCAACGCCCCCTCCACCGACCTCCGCAGCGGCCTCCGCAACGACTGCGACCGCGTATACGTCACCGGCGCTCCCATCAGCTCCAGGTACGCTGGCAACTCCCTCACCAGCCCCAGCGCGCCCTCCACAAACAGCGCTGCCAGCTGCTCCCGCGTCATCTCCGCGGCAGGTCGCAGCAACTCCTTCCAGTGCGCATCGCCCGCCGCCACATACTGCGTCTTCAGCGCCACCGCGATCGCCATCTTGTCCGGGAAATAGTCATATAGCGTCCCAATCGAAGCCCCCGCCCGCTCCGCAATCGCCGTCATCGTCACACCTTCGTACCCCAACTCCGCAATCAGCCGCTCCGCCGCATCCAATAACTCCGCCCGCCGCAGAGCCGCCCTCTCCTGCTGAGGTTTACGCCGCGAGCTTGCAGAAGTTGAGGCCACCCTCATATACTAGCCATAGAATGAAGTCGAGGAAACCCTCAACTTTGGAGTCCACCCTCGTGACCACCTCTCCCACCACCAAAGCCACCCATTCCGACCTCGTCCTCGCCATCTGCTGCTGCAGCCTCCTGCTCGTCGGCATGGACGTCACCATCGTCAACGTCGCCCTCCCCTCCATCCAGCACGACCTCCGTGCTCAGCTCTCTGGCCTTCAATGGGTACTCGATGCCTACACCCTCGTCGTCGCCAGCCTCCTCATGTTCTCCGGCTCCATGGCCGACCGCTTCGGCCGCCGCCGCTTCTTCCTCATTGGCCTCAGCATCTTCTGCGCCGGCTCGCTTCTCTGCTCGCTCTCCCACTCCATCGGCCAGCTCATCCTCTTTCGAGCCCTCCAGGGCCTTGGCGCTTCCATGCTCAACCCCGTCGCCCTCGCCGTCATCGCCGGCGTCTTTCCTGACCCCAAAGCCCGAGCCCGAGCCGTCGGCATCTGGGGAGCCGTCGCCGGAGTCTCCATCGCCATCGGCCCCCTCATCGGAGGAGCCCTCACCCAGTCCATCGGCTGGCGCTCCATCTTCTGGATCAACCTTCCCATCGGTCTCGCCGCCATCCTTCTCGCCATCAAGTTCGTGCCCGAATCCAAAGCACAGCGCGCCCGCCGCTTCGATCCCATCGGCCAGGCGCTCGTCTTCGTCGGCCTCGCCTCCCTCACCTACGCCGTAATCGAAGGCCCTCGCGCCCACTGGTCTTCCCCCATCATCCTCTCTCTCTTCGTCGTCGCCGCCGCCTCGCTCCTCGCCTTCCTGCTCTACGAACCCCGCCGCACCGACCCCCTCGTCGACCTCCGCTTCTTCCGCAGCATCCCCTTCGCCAGCGCCGCCATCCTCGGAGTCCTCGCCTTCTCCTGCTTCGCCGCCTTCCTCTTCCTCAACGCACTCTATCTCCAACAGGCACGAGGCCTCTCGCCCTTCACCACCGGGCTTTGCACCCTTCCTCTCGCCGTCCTGATGTTCCTCTGCTCGCCGCTCTCCGGCCGCCTGGTCGCCATCTACGGACCACGCCCCTCCGTTCTCCTCGCCGGAGGAGGATTCTTCTCGAGCGCGCTCATCCTCACGCACCTCACCCCCACTACCCCTCTGCTTCTCCTGATGATCGCCTACTCCCTCTTCGGCACCGCGCTCGGCATGATCAACCCCGCCATCTCAAACTCCGCCATCGCCGGCATGCCTCTATCGCAAACAGGAGTAGCCGCTGCCATCGCCTCCACCAGCCGCCAGGTAGGAGCAGCCCTCGGGGTCGCCACCGCCGGAACCGTCGTCAGCATCAGCCGCTCCACCGGCTCTAACTTCTCCCACGCCACCCATCCCATCTGGTACGCCATGACCCTCTCCGGCATCGCCATCTTCGCCATGGGCTGGATCTCCACCAGCCCATGGGCTCTCTCCACCACGAGAAAAGTAGCAGCCCTCTTCCCCGCCAGCGTTCCAACCCCTCAATAGTGCAAACGCCATCCGCCATCGCCGCTACTACTTTTTCAGCCAAAATCCAGCCATTCCTCCCCGATACAACCCTTTATAAATCAATGAGATAGCTATCAATTTTCTTTCCTTGACCTCTCTTTCCCGTGTTTAGGCGTCAAAGAATAATGCTCCGGCCGCCGCTCACTTTTGGGCTAATCGGCGGAGAGGGTGCATCGGTCTCAATCCAGGCAACTGCGAACCTGGTCGCCGATCAACTTTAATAAATAGGAGTAATGCATGAACATTCAGCGTCAACTTAGAACTACCTCTGGTTTGGCACTATCCGTGGCGATGTTCACCTCTCTCGGTCTCACCGCAGTGGCTCAGCAAGCCACGGTGGAAGGCCTCGTCATCGGAAGAAACGGTCCCTCCATGTCGGTAAAGACCAATGACACCCCGCGGCTCACAGTCCTCCTGTCCGACGGCACCAAGGCAACCGCCAAGGGAGGCTTTCTCGGTCTCGGCAGGCAGGACCTGGGCATCACCGCCCTCGTGCCCGGCCTCTTCGTCAAGGTCGAAGGAGCCTATAACCCCGATCACCAACTCATCGCCAAGAAGGTTGTCTTCTCGAAGAGCTCCCTTAACACCGCTCGTCAGATCGATGCCGGCTTGAATCCTGTCAACGAGCAACTGGGCCAGCAGCAGGACCAGCTCGCCAGCAACAAGCGAGACCTCGAACAAACCCAGCAGGACCTCAGCAAGACCTCGCAGGATCTTGACACCACCAAGCAAGGCCTTGCCGCCACCACCGCTGAGACCGCCAGCAACACCCAAGGCATCGGCCATACCAATGACCGCATCGGCACCCTGGACCAGTACGTAACCAAGGACAGTCTCACCGTCAACTTTGCCAACGGCAAAGCCACCGTATCAAAGAAGGATCAAGACGCCCTCAACGACTTCGTGAAGGCCGCTGCAGATACACCGGGCTACATGATCGAGGTACAGGGCTTCGCGTCGAAGGTAGGCTCTCCAGCCTTGAATCAGCGTCTGAGCCAGGAACGTGCTGACGCCGTGCTCGCCATCATCCAACAGAGCGGAGTCGTTCCCATGACACGCATCCTCGCACCCGCCGCGATGGGGACCACCAACCCGGTCGACCCCGATCACACCCGCAAGGCGCAGGCGCAGAACCGCCGCGTGGTCGTGACCATCGTCGTCAACAAGGGCATCAGCGGAGGTGCCAGCTCCTAACGGCGTGCCTCTCTCCTGAGAGCGCGTCTCATCCCATGGGCGATCGTGCGAAGAGTTCCATCTTGCGCACGGTCGCCCATTCTCTTGCCTCAAACCACACACACCCCATAAAGCATCCATCCTCTATACGTATCCTCTAGAGAGGCGAGAGGAATTAAAGAGGCGAGCGGAATCTGCGCCAGGTTCTCGTTTCGTCCAAATCAACCAGTTCGTCCGGATCAACAAGGAAAGAAGAGATGATGTTTCCGACAGAGACCGCGCACATTCTTCTGCCGCTCATCGTCGCCCTCAGCATCGCCCTGATGCTGATCCGCCCTCGCGGAATCCCGGAAGTCTGGTGGATCTCTGGTGGAGCAGTTCTCCTCATCGTTCTCCGCCTCATCCCGCTCAAGCTTGCGGGCCACGCCATCGCCAAGGGCAGCGACGTCTACCTCTTCCTCATCGGCATGATGCTCCTCAGCGAGCTCGCGCGAGAACAAGGAGTCTTCGACTGGGTATCCTCGGTCGCAGTCCGTGGAGCCAACGGCAGCTGCTCGCGCCTCTTCCTCCTCATCTATGCCGTAGGAACCCTCGTCACGATCTTCATGTCGAACGACGCTACCGCCGTCGTTCTCACCCCCGCCATCCTCACCGCGGTCCGCAAAGCCAAAGTCTCGCCCCTGCCCTACCTCTTCGTCTGCGCACTCATCGCCAACGCCGCCAGCTTCGTCCTTCCCATCTCGAATCCCGCCAACCTCGTCGTCTTCCACACCGGCATGCCCCCGCTAGGCACATGGCTAGCCGACTTCGGCATCCCCTCCGTCCTCTCCATCCTCGCGACCTTCCTCGTAATGCGCCTTCTCTTCCGCGACGAACTCTGCAAGACCATCGACCACGAGGTGGAAGACACCAAGCTCAGCCCAGACGGCAAACTCGTCCTCGCCGGCCTCGCGCTCATGATCGCCGTCCTCCTCACCGCGTCCGCCCTCAAGAAGGATCTCGGCCTTCCCACCTGTCTCGCAGCTCTTGCCATCACTGCTGTCGTCTCCATCAAGTCGCGCAGCAATCCCACCAAGCTCGCCCGCGAGATCAGCTGGGCCACCCTCCTATTAGTCGCCGGCCTCTTCGTCCTGGTCGACGCCATGGAGAGCCAGGGAGCCTTAGCCCTCACCCAACATTGGCTAGCCTGGGCCTCCAGTCTCGGCCAGAACACAGGAGCCATGGTCGTCGGCTTCGCAGTCGGAATCGCCAACAATCTCGTCAACAACCTTCCCCTCGGTCTCATCGCCGGAGCAACCCTCCAGGCCGCCCACACCAAGGGCCTCCTCGCCAACGCCGTCCTCATCGGTGTAGACCTCGGCCCCAACCTCTCCGTCACCGGCTCCCTCGCCACCATTCTCTGGCTGCTAGCCCTTCGCAAAGACTCCGCCGACCACGCCGGAGGAGAAGAACTCGACGTCAGTTTCTGGAAGTTCCTCAAAGTCGGTGCCATCGCCATGCCCGTAGCGCTCTTCGCCGCGCTGGGAGGAGCCATCCTCATGCAAATACTCGCAGGCCCACGCTAGCCCTCCCAGGGATATAAATCCCGGACCCCACCAAACTCTCTTCCTCCCTGCACAACGTCCCCACACGCACTAAACTAGAGAAGCCATGTCCGATCACGAAACCACTCTCCCTGAAATCGACCTGTCCAAGCCTCCCGCCGAGAACATCGTCCGCGTCACCTTCGAGCCGGAAAATAAAACCGTCGAGTTCCCGTTCAACTCCCTCCCCTACGACGGCCACGGCCAGCCCATGAGCTTCCTCGACGTCGCGGAAAACTACGGCATCTTTATGGACCACGCCTGTGGAGGAGTCGCCGCCTGCACCACCTGCCACATGTTCCTCAAGAAGGGAGCCGAAGGAGTCTCCGAAGCCGAAGACCTCGAGCTCGACCGCCTCGACCTCGCCCCCGGCCTCCAGCTGAACTCCCGCCTCGGCTGCCAGTGCGTCATCGAAAAGCCAGGCACCTACGTCGCCGAGATCCCCTCCTGGAACAAGAACTACGTCCAGGAAGGCAAGCCCGTAACCGCCAAGAAATAGCCCAGCGCCAACCTTCGTCATCTCGACCGAAGCGCAGCGAAGTGGATAGACCCCTGCATTGGCCTTTGCACTTGCACTTGCTTTTCTGGCTGTCATTCCGTAGCGCAGCGAAGGAATCTGCTTCTCCAACCCAGAAACCCCATCATCTCGACCCCTCCGGAGCGAACGCTGCAACATAGACCAGTCCAACCACCTTGGGATCGTTCCCTGTTTCAGTAATCACTACGCAACGACCATAGGAGTGGGCCACCAGGATCACCGGGTCATCGCACAGTCAGAGCGCGTCTAGTCGCAGCAACGTCCTCCTGAAACGCCATGCAAGAGAACTCCGCCCTACGACCTCAGCGCGCCCCTACCCCGGCCGATCAGCAAACCTCGAAATGTGTGTCACGAAATCAAGCTAAAACGGCCCCTGCATGCCCCGAAAGCAGGTTAAATCTCGCACAAATCTGCACGGATTTTGCTACGCCAACAGCGGTAGCGCCCCGGCAACCATCGGCCAGACCAGCTTGGAATGCTTTTTTAGTTCAGGAATCAACAACATACGCTGCTGCTGCTTATCTCGAAGTACCACCAGCACAATCCCCCGCCCGCGTGTCTCATGGAGTTCCCGCACCCATGTCCCATTTGACTTAACATCAATAGAATCAGCTTTTAGAATCACATCTCCAGCACGCAAACCAGCCGTTGCCGCCGGACTATTGGGAGCCACCGTCTCCACCAGTAATCCCACCCCCACCGGAGCTCCGAAATACCCCGCCAGTTGAGGCTCCATCGCCTCGAGAATAAGCCCGGTAAATGGCGTCATATGAAGCACTTGCGCCAAAAAACGGCGACTCCGCGAAGCTGGGTCCGGAGCCACCGCATCCGCCGGATCCCCCTCCCCAAACTCATCGACCACCGGAGCATCTGCGGTCGCCGGAGGATCTGCCGCCACCATCCGCGCAACGGCTTCTTTCTCCACCTCGCCCCGGTACGCAAGTTGTGCGTTTACAGTAATTTGGCGGCCGCCTCGCAGTACCGTCAAGGACACCCCTGTCCCCACTCCAGAATCGTGAATCATCTTCCGCAGGGATTCCGTCCCCGTAACATTCTGCCCATTCAATCGAATGATCACATCATGTGGCTGCAACCCCGCCTTGCCCGCCGGCCCGTCGTGATCCACCATGACCACCTCCACCCCGTGTCCAGCCTGGACGTGCGCTGACGCAACTTGTTCATCCGAAAGGTTTTGGAACAGTATTCCAAGGTATCCGGGCGCATGAGATGGAACTCCTTTCGCAGCGCCTCCCCGAAGCCCTGTGATCGAACTACTTCCTCCTTGCCCCACTGAATCTCTTATAAACGCTTCAGAGTGAGCCGCTTGCGATCCAATTGCGAGGACCAACGCAAATCCAATCCAGCAGGAACCGGTCACCGCGGCTCGATGGACCCGCCTAACCTCCCCGGATTCAAGACTTTGCCTCATAGCCGCTCGCAGGTTCCGCATCTACTGGATATCAGCCGATCCCTGCAATACTTGGAACGACGCATTGCGGATGGCCGGGTTCACATCCTGAGAAGATACCGTCCGCAGCACCTGCCGCACACTCGAGTCCGCCTGCACAGGGGTTAGCAGCGATATGGCCTGCGTCCGTACCTCTGCACTCTTGTCATACAACAACGCATCCAGCACAGCGTCCCTAACATGCTCATCTTGAGCAACATACGGCTGCAGTCCGTTCAGAGCCTTCAGGCGCACAGATGCGCTCTTATCCAGACGCAGCGAAGAAACCAAGGTTGTGCGTATCTCATTAGTTCCATCATCGCCACCATCGCAGCTATGGCCTTCACGGCATTCATCCGCCAGCAGCGCGACGGAATCCGCGTGGACGTCATTGTTCGTGGCAAGCTTTGTGCCTAACATCAGCAACTGGCGAATCTCCGGATCGTCGAGCGAACCCTGCACCGTCTCCGGTACCAGGCGGTTATATTTCACCTGCACCAGCTCGGAGTTCGGTGTCTGCACAATACCCGAGACGCTCGCAATGGCCCCGTCCGCCGTGTTCGATAAAATCACCGGACGCGGCAGCTGCGGAGCATGAGCCGCCTGATAGCGTGCAATGAAATTCCCGCCCAAAAATCCAACTCCCAACAATAATGTTGCCAATGCAGGAGCTCCCCGCAGAAATCCTAGCCAGCGAAAGGCATTTCCAAAGAATCGTTGCGAGATCGAGCGCGGAGGCAGGCTATCCAGCGCCTCGTCCAACCGCATCCGAGACGCAGCCAGTAAATTCGGCGACGGCTCCATCATTGGAGTCAACGCCAGTTCCTCATTCAGCGCCAGCAATGCATTCCATTCGCGGCGGCAATCTTCGCAGATGCCTAGATGCTGCTCCAAAGGAAATTGAAGTTCATCAGGCAGCTCCCCGTACTGTGCCAAGATGATGTTCTGTTGTGCGTTTTCACACTTCATGTTGCGTACCTCTACGGCCTCAAAAATTGTGCGAGTCTTCCTGCCTTGTGCGGGTCTATAGCCTTACCTGCCCACTAATGGCCCGAATTCTTGTTCCCTTACCTTGCATTAGCGAGTTTTGCTCGCAATTTCCTTGTAGCGCGAAACAGCGTGTTTTTGGCTGTCTCTTCCGTCGTTGAAAGCATCTCGCCAATCGTCCTCAATTTGAGCCCTTGATAATGCTTGAGCTCGAATACTGTGCGCTCCCTCGGCGTCAATTCCTCTAACGCTTCCTGGATCGCGGTGTTCATCGTCTTGCGCTCCAACTCGCGTGCCGGGTTTGCGCTCGCGCGACCGTCAGTCAAATTCGCGAGCAGATCAATCTCATCGCCGGTTCCATCCAGCGCCGTAGATGGGTCCTCGCGTCGGCTCTTACGCCTGCGCAACTGGTCGAGGCACAGATTGGTCACGATCCTGTACAGCCACGTATAGAACGAGCACTCGAAGCGGAAGTTTGCCAAGTGCCGATAAGCCTTGAGAAACGCCTCCTGATGAACGTCCTGCGCATCCTGCTCGTTACCCAGCATGTGCAGCGCCAACCGCAGCACGCTGCGATCGTAGCGTCGAACCAAGGCGTCGAAGGCTTGTCGGTCGCCCTTCTGCGCTGCCCGAATCAATTCGTCATCTTCGGCGCGCTGCTGCTGCCGTGCGTCCATCTGCTCGGCAGTGAGCTTGGTTCGTGTTCCAGGCTGGGCGGCGGCATTCGGTATCATTACCGTCGATTTTACCGCGCCGATCACCGCTGTCTCGGTTAAACCGAGACTAAATGGGCTGGGTCGCCGACGGACTTCGCCGGTGAGAACAATCGCGTCGCTGCTGCTCATGCTGTTTCTGACTCCGGAGTCAGGGTAACTACACCTCGATAGACGAAGAGCGTGCTGCAAACGTAAGCACTGCCACGAGAACTTTCGCCGCTGGCGGTAAACTGGTCTCGATGGCTCAACCCACAGCAAGTCTTTTCCCCAATGCAACAACCACCGCCAGTCCGACAGACTGGGTCATCGCCCACTGTGATGGAGGAGCCCGTGGTAATCCCGGCCCCGCCGGCTATGGCGCTCTCCTCCAGAATGAAGCTGGAGCGATCCTTGCCGAGCTGTCTGAGTTCCTCGGCAACCGCACTAACAACTATGCCGAATACTCCGGCCTTCTCGGATGCCTCCAATGGGCCATCGACCATGGGCATCGTAGCTTGCGCGTCGTCTCCGACTCGGAGTTGATGGTCAAGCAGATTCAAGGCAAGTACAAGGTGAATTCCCCAGATTTACGCCCACTCTGGGAAGAAGCGCGGCGCCGCATCGCACAGCTCGATCGATTCGAGATCAGCCACGCGCTGCGCCACAAGAACAAGGCAGCCGACCAGCTCGCCAACGACGCGATGGATCGAGGCACCAAGCGCCAACAACCCTCCGCGGAACGGGCTCAATCGGCGCCTTCCAAGGCCGGTTCTACTGTGACGACATCGCCTGCCAGCGCGCCAGGCAGCAGTCCAAAGCGATCTACCGCCGCCACTCCCAATCCCCCAATGTTGCGAGGTTTCACTCGCGATGGAACCATTCATTTGCTGGGGGGTGCTGCTCTTCCAGATGGTATCTTCGTCAAAATCATCCCGGAATAGCCCACGATGGAGCGATGCCCCATACACCCGCGAAGGCACTTGCCCGGCATTTCCCGACGTCATGCATCCTCTCAACACAAACCCGTCCCACTCGAGTGCATCCAAAATCCTTATGCGCAATGTATTACGACATTCTGCTTCGCTTCTCTCCTTTCTTCTCCTTGGCCTTCCTTCCCTTCCTCTCGCGGCACAGAGCTCTCAACCCGAGGCTCTCCAGGCCGTGCGTGCAGCAGTACAGTCCGAAATGGAGGCGAATCATACGGACCGGAGCATCTGGACCTATCGGGATCACGACAAGACTCCGGATCAAGACGGGACGTACCTCGCGATTGAAACTCGTCAAGGCACCTTGCGCCGCTTGATCGAGCTGGACGGCAGACCCCTTTCCCCGCCCGCTGCGGCAGCCGAGACCCAGCGCATCAATAATTACGTACACGATCCTTCCGCGCAGGCAAAAGCGCGCAAGAATAGCTCCCACGACGATGCGCAAGCTGCCGAGCTGCTGAAGATGCTTCCAGACGCATTCCTCTGGTCGACCGTAAGCGAAACGCCCGAACTGATCACGGTTCGCTTTCGGCCGAACCCCGGCTTCTCTCCTCCGGACATGCAGTCTCGAGTTCTGGGCGCCATGACCGGAGAGATGGTCATCGCGCGGAACGGCGACCGGATTCGCACCCTCCGCGGTCAACTCAGCTATAACATTTTGATAGGTTTCGGCCTGCTTGCCAAACTGTACAAGGGTGGAACCTTCGACGTCGAACGCCGACTCGTAGGAGAGGGTCACTGGCAGATCACGGAGACTCATGTCCACATCGACGGCCACGCCCTGTTGTTCCATGCCATTGGACAGCAGGAGGATGAGGTAAAAACCGACTGGAAACCGTCGGTAGACGATACGCTGGAGCAGGCGGCTCAAACGCTGACCGCTCAGAATTAGAATCGGCGCAACGATTTCGCATCCCCGCCGGGTACAGGACAATCTAAGAGCTCAGTGACAACCCTCTTTTCCAATTTGAAGCCGTTCAACCTCGCCGCGCTGATTGCGGTTGGTGCGCTGTATGCAGCGCCAGCCTGCACGCGAGCGCAGGAACCCTTACCTAACGACCCGGGCGCCCTGGTTGCGGCTCAAAATGAATCACTTAGCAGGCCGACGGGGTCCGGTTTCGTATTCAAGGCGCAGGGTAGCTTTGCCGGTCCTGGAGGCTTGGCGGTCGACCGTGCCAGCGACGCTGCATTGCCCATCTCGCTCGACGATGCCATGTCGATCGGCCTCGAGCGCAATATTCGGCTTAAGTACGACCGAGCCAACATGCGGGCCGTCAAGGGCGATACCCTTGGCGTGTTAAGCGCTCTCATTCCGAACCTCAGCATCAACGCCCTGAGCAATGCTCAGGAGCTTAATCTGGCTGCCACGGGGTTCAAGCCTTCTCTCATTGCGAACTTTGCGAGTAGCGGGCTATTGCCGGCAGGTTATAAGTTCGCAGAAATCGTCAAAGTGGACGTTACACAGGCGTCCCTCAACGCCAACCAGGTGCTCTTCAATCTTCCGGATTACGAGCTATATCGCGGAACGACCAATGAGAAGCGAGTGGTTGATCTGCAACGGCTTACAGACAACGGAGACCTTGTTCTGACGATCGGGATGAGCTACTTACAGGTGCTCGCTGATCAGGCCAACGTCAAAAATACCGAGGCTCAACAGCGTTCGGCCGAGACACTCTTCGATCAGGCTACACAGAAGCATCAAGCCGGCGTTGGCACGAATCTCGATGCGCTGCGTGGTCAAGTGGAGTATCAGCAGCGTCAGCAGGATGTCGTGGCGGCGCAAGCGCAGTTGGAGAAAGACACGATTCAGTTAACGCGCATCCTGGGATTGCCGGCCGGGCAGAAGCTGGAGCTGACGGATGTTGCGCCGTTTGCCGAGTTCGCCGAGATGGATCTGGATGCGGCGAAGATTACGGCCTACAGGCACCGTAAGGATTACCTCAGCATCCTTGAGCAGATCGCCCTAACGCAGCGGGAATTAAAGGCTGTTAAATATCAGCGTTTGCCAACACTTGCATTCAATGGAAACTACGGAGTGATCGGCGTGACGACAGGCTCTTATCATGGAGATTTCGCTGCGGAGGGATCGTTGAATGTGCCTATCTTCCGCGAGGCGGCGCAGCGTGGCGAGCAGGATGTGGTGGATTCGCAATTGACTGCTTTGCATCAGCGAGAAGCCGATTTACGTGTGACGATCGACGAACAGATTCGCGCTTCGATGCTGGATGTGAACGCATCAAAGGAGTTAGTGAAGGTTGCGCAAAGCAATGTGGAGCTGGCGCAGCAGGAGCTGTCGGACGAGCGGGAGCGTTTTGGGGCGGGCGTGGATGATAATCTGCCGCTGGTGGATGCCGAGGCGTCTGTCGCCAGCGCTCAGGCTCAGCTGATTAACTCCTTGTATCAGTACAACGTAGCGAAGTTGCAGCTGGCTCGGAACACGGGCGTGGTGGAGACTCGTTACCGATCGTATCTCGGGAAATAGTGAATTTTGGGTGGGAGCTGGGCGCGATTTGCAACGCAAATCGATAGCTTCAACCCTGTTTTCTGCGCATAACGTGCGGCTAGGATGAGGTGTGGAGAAAAAGCGCATCCTGTTGAGCTGGTCTGGCGGAAAAGATAGCGCGTGGGCTCTGCACCTGCTTCAGGGTAGTCGAGAGTTCGAGGTGGTGGGCCTGCTCACAACCGTGAACCAGTACTTCGGCCGGGTGGCGATGCATGGGTTCCGAGAGGAACTGCTCGACCTCCAGGGACAAGCAGCGGGACTGCCGCTTTGGAAGGTGCCACTGCCCTGGCCTTGCTCCAACGAGGTGTATGAAGGCTTGATGACAGAGGCCTGCCAGCGGGCGGTGGCCGGGGGGCTGCATGGGATTGCGTTTGGAGATCTATTTCTTGAGGACATTCGAGCGTACCGCGTGGAGAAGATGGCTGCGACGGGGTTGGAGCCCATCTTTCCTTGCTGGCTGCTGCCCACCGATGAGCTGGCTCGCTCGATGATTGCTGCCGGGATACGTGCGCACCTGGTGTGCGTCGATCCGCGCAAGCTGGACAGGAGGTTTGCGGGCCGGGTGTTCGATGCGGGGCTGCTGGCGGAGCTGCCCGAGTCGGTCGATCCATGTGGCGAGCGGGGGGAGTTTCATACGTTCGTGAGCGCCGGGCCGATGTTCTCCGGTAGCATTGAGGTGTCGCCTGGCGAAGTTGTCGAGCGCGACAGTTTTATCTATGCGGATCTCCTGCCTGCTTCCAATACGACAACTTGCTGACGTGTTCGCGAACTCTGCCCGATCGGTGAGGCTCGGGCACGCGTTCAGAAGGGCCAATACAGTGGTCTCTCCACTACCGCGGCAAAGTGCGCCGCCTCCGGTCGAGATGACGTCGGTTGGGATGGCGAAGCAGCTTGTGGGTGGGGGGCTGCTGTGCCTGTGCGCGGGGGTTCTGTGCGTGAATACCGCGATTCCTGCGCGAGCACAGGTGCTTGCGCAGAAGAACTGGGCGGGGTCGGGTGTGACGGTCGAGGTGTGGTGGAAGCGCGGGGTGTTCTACCGGATTGACCCGACAAAGTTTCAGGACTCAACTGGCAGCGGCAAGGGCGATCTGGCGGGCATCACCCAGCGACTGGACTATCTGCAGTCGCTGGGCGTGGATGCCTTGATCGTGGAGACAGCGACCGGGGGCGGTAAAGCGACGCTACTGCCTACGCCTGAGGTGAGCACCGCGTTCGACGCGCTGGTACGAGCCGCGGTCGGTCGCCACCTGCGCGTGCTGATGGACATGGGAGCTCCAGCATCGCAGCAGGCGGATGCGCAGTACCTGCAGATGGCGCGGGCGTGGCTGAACCAGGGAGCGGCCGGGATCTTCGTTCCAATACCTGCCCTGCAGAAGATGGATGGAGGCGCGCATATTGCGCAGCTCCTGCAGCAGTTGCGCGCGCTGACCGACAACTTTCCCGGAGAGCGAGTGCTGCTGGCCGATGCTCCAGCGCAGCAGGACGCGACGCTGAAGAGCGGGCTGGAGAAGTATGCGCAGCTGACGGCGAGCGCTCCGTTGGGGGCTGCGGACAAGAGTGGCGCCCTGCCGAGTGTGGCAACGTTGCGCGGGCAGTGGATGGCGGACCTGGGCGATACCTCGGCGAGTGAGACGAGGTCGCAGGCAGCGAATCATCCATTGTTGCTTGCCGTGCGGGTGCCAGCCACTGGCGACGCTGCGAAGCGGATGGCGATGGAGCGGGCGCTGGCGGTGATGCTGCTGGCATCGCGGTCGGCGGTGCTGCTGGAGTATGGGCAGGAGCTTGGGCTGGACAACGCGGGCAAGGAAGCTCCGCTGATGCAGTGGACTCCGACGAATTTGACGAGGAAACCTCCTCCGCCGGCGGAGGAGGCGAAACCTGCGCCTTCTCCGAACGCTGGCTATAAGGCGTTTCTTCCGTACGTGCCGCCGCTGCCGAAGAACTTCTTTCCTCCTCCGCCGATGCCGGTGGTGGAAGAGACAGACCGGCCGACTCCGGCGGACGTGACGCTGCTGCCGGGATTTACGGCAGTGACACTTGATGCTGCGATGGCTGCTCCGAATGGGGCGACAGCGAATGTCGTCACGGAGACCTATGAGCCAGGGTCGCTGCTGAATTTGTATAAGCAATTGATTCGTCTGCACCACGGGAATGCGACGATTCGGAGTGGAGAGCAGACGGTGCTGATTCGCGATGCGCTGGGCGCGCTGGTGTGGGTGCGGCATGCTCCGTCGAACTCGCGGACGTCGTCGACCGTGGTGGTGGCTTGCAATTTGTCGGATAAACCGGTGGTGCTGGGTGATCTTGGGGGAGTGCGTGTGCAGGGATTGCGATCGTTGCTGAGTCCGGCACCGGGGGATCTGACGAAGGTGGAGCCGGGGGGCGTGGTGGTGGCGGAGACGCGGTGAGGCGAGGTTCTCGCTTTTAGCTTTTAGCGGTTGGATCGTTGGTGAGGGGTGGAGAGGTGCTCGGTTCCATTCTTCTAGGCCTATGCGGGTGTCGAGCTCGGGGAGGGGGTCGGGACGCTGACCTGGAAGAGATCATGCAGGCGCGGGATCGGCGTTACGCGGAGAGCCCGTCTGCTGCTACCCTGAAGGTGTTGCGCAACCCGGCGTGGAGGGATGTGTGAGTGGTTGAAACAGGCGGTCTTGAAAACCGCTTAGCCCTAACGGGCTACGGGGGTTCGAATCCCTCTCCCTCCGCCAAAAGCTCTTCCTAGGACATCCGAGAACATTCAAAGTAGAGACGTAATGCCTACAAATGCTAGGCTTTATGTCTTTCTGCGTCCAAGGGCTTCCTTAGGAAGCGATGTCTGGTGGAGGGATTCATGCAGCACATGGCCGAGAACGGGATAGCGGAGAAGCCATGGCGGAGAAGCAGAACTTGGACGCGGCGATGAAGAAGGTTCTGTCCGTCTCAAGGACAGAGATTCAACGTAGGATTGCGGCCGGACGGCTAATAAGCACGCGGAATCGATTCAGTACCCCGCTGGCCCAATTAGCGGGCGTCAAAAAATACGCGGTACGCCTTATCCGTGATTCCAGCGGCCGCTACAAGCGCCTTGAGTGTATTCTTACGAACTTCCTTATGGTTTGGAATAGACAGGTTTACACCAAAATGGTTTGGATGAGTCATGACGAGATGGTTTCCATCTCTTCTTAGAATCCATCCAAGGGATTCAAAGACTGCTTGATGAGTTTTGCCGCTGGCTAGCGGTAAATCGGAAAGCCCCATTTGTTCCTACGCGAATTCTAGACACGGACTCGCGCTAACGCTGAGTCTCTGTTGGGATGAGACACCGCGGAGGTCGGGCAGGCGCCGAGCCGCAATAGCACGTTTCATGCAGTCCTCCAGCATCACGGCTACACACAAGCGCATTGCTTCTTCGATGTTTTTTTTGGCCTCTTCCTTGGTATTCCCTTCAGAGATGCAGCCAGGGATTTCAAGGCATTCAGCAACGAAGTAGGTGGGGCCGTCATCGTCGATTTGGCGATAAACAAGATTTAGCTCAAACTCTCCGGGTGGAACGCCGCTTGAAAGACTATGAGCCAGATCGATCTGTAGAGTCATGATTCCTCACTTCCCGCCCAGGATCAGGAAGGTATTGCTGGGTGATATGAAGTCGCTTTTCTTTCCAAAACTGACCACGTTTCAGAACGTTGGGAGTCATTCTGCCTCGCAAACGGGTTCTTTGCTACGTATGACTTGTAGCAACTGTTTAGATGCTAACAAGCTATTGCATGATGCGGGTATATCACAAGCGAATAATTACTTTGACGTATTGAAATTTGAAAGGAGTGCTTGGAATCCATGTGGATGTATTTTTGGGTGTATAGCTTTGCTTGAAGCGTGATGATTTTGAAAACAAGACAATTAGCCGACCTCGCCTATCTCACGGTGCAGGCGCAACGGCAGGGTCAGAGCAGAAGCAGATTCCCAGAGGAAATGACAGAAGAAAAGCAAAGACAACAGCAAACACGGTGGCCCTTCGCTTCGCTCGAAGATGACGAAGGTACTGGCGGGCGGATGGGCGTGAGAATGCTGTCGTCGGGCGGTTAGTCTCGAGATTTCAGCTGGCCGCCAATTGGTTGGGGTAGGCTGCCAGGACTTGGTCGAAGACGGAGTCCCAGGAGCAGCGCTGGGCATAGGTGCGGGATGCTGTGCGCATAGCAGCGTGCGTGGTGGGGTCGGATAAGACATCGGCGATTGTGGCGGCAAAGTCTTCGTCGCGGGAGATGCGGCCGGGAGTTTTGACGGCGGTGCATTTGGAGCAGCAGGGCGCAGCTGATTTGGCCGCGGAGTTGAGGATGTGGACGGGACAACCATCTGGGGTGACGATGGCCGGGACTCCGCTGGCGAGGGCTTCGAGGACTACGTTGCCGAAGGTGTCGGTGTGGGAGGGGAAGATGAGGAGATCCATGTTCGCATAGGCGCTCGCCAGGGCCTCGTTGCGTAGGACGCCGGGAAGTTCGGCAGTGGGCAGAGCGGCCCGGAGATGGGCTTCTTCGGCTCCGTGGCCGATGATGAGCCAACGCGGCGTGATGCCGAGGGTGCGGAGCTGCGCGTCGACTTTGGGAAGGAGGGTGACGTTCTTTTCGACGCTGAGGCGGCCTACGTAGCCGAGCACTATCTCGTGGTCGTTGAGGGCGCGGGTGCGGCGGGTTGGGGTAAATAGGTCGGTGTCGACTCCGCGCTGCATGAGATGGCAGGGGCGGTGGATGGTGCGCTCGAGCAGGGTGCATAGGGTGGGGTTGGGGGCGTAGAGGGCTTCGGCTCGATGGTAGAGCTGCGCGGTGAGTTGGAGGGTGGCAGACTCGACGGCTCGCTCGATGCTGGCTCCGACGTCGCCGAGGTGGCGGGAGAGCCAGCGCATGCGGCGGGCGGCGTATTCGTGGAGATTGGTATGCCAGCTGGCGACGAGCGGGATGCGGAGCTGGTGGGCGAAGTAGGCTCCAAAGAGGCCGAGTTCGCTGGGGCCGGTGATGTGGATGATGTCGGGGTGGAAGGCGCGGACGGTGGCCGAGATGCGGTTGTTGTAGCGGAAGAAGAGCGGGTCGAAGCTGAGGTCCTTCTCGAGATGGACGGCGAGAGGGCTGCGGCCGAGTTCGAGGGCTTCGACGGAGCCGTCCGGAGGCAGCAGGCGCGTGGTCTGGCCAGCTCGGACGCAGAGCATGGGGATGTTGTGGCGCTGCGCGTAAGCGGCGAAGTTACGGCTGGTGTGGGCGACGCCGTTCACCTCGTGATAGCTGTCGGGGAAGTAGGCGATGCGGGGGGCGCGGAGTGGCGGCATCGTGGAGGATGGTAGCAGGCGGGTGTTGCAGGAGGGAGAATTATGGGTGACCGGGTGGGAGCCGAAGCATTCCCTCGGCGGCTAAAGCCCGGCTTCTTCACCGCGTCCTGACGGCGGGCTGAAGCCCCGCCCTTTCAAAGCAAGTGCGGGGCCGAGATTCTCTGTGCGCTACTTCCTGGCGGGTTGGGTCTGGGCTATGTCGGGGCCCAGGAGCTCCTGCGCGTTGGCTTCGGGGGTGTCGGGGATGGGCGCTTCGTTGCGGGCGTGCTCGATGTCGAGGTGGTTGCGGGTGAGGCCGTCTTTGAGGATGGCGAAGGCCTCTTCGGGCGTGTCCGCAAACTGGAAGAGGTCGAGATCCTTGACCGCGATCGCGCCCTTTTCGGCGAGGAGTTCGAGGTTGATGACGTTCTTCCAGTAGGACGAGCCGTAGATAACGATGGTGATGGGCTTGGAGAGTTTGTGCGTCTGGTCGAGGGTGAGGAGCTCGAACATTTCGTCGAGCGTGCCGAAGCCTCCGGGAAAGACGACGAGAGCTTTGGCGAGGTACGCGAACCAGTACTTGCGCATGAAGAAGTAGTGGAAGTTGAAGTTGAGCGCGGGCGTGATGTAAGGGTTGGGCCGCTGCTCGAAGGGGAGCATGATGTTGAGGCCTATCGTTTTGCCACCGGCCTCCCAAGCACCGCGATTAGCCGCTTCCATGATGCCGGGGCCTCCGCCGGAGGTGATGACGAAGCGGTGGCGGCGGCCGGGGAGATTCTTCGACCACTCGGTCATGAGGCGGGCAAGGGAGCGGGCGTCTTCGTAGTAGCGGGCCATCTCTACGGCGGCTTCGGCTCGCTTGTGGCGGAGGGCGGAGGTGTCCTCGGGATCGCGGGCGGGTTGCTCGGATTCGGGCGCGAGGGCTACGGAGCCGGTGTTGTCGAGGAGTTCGAGCTCGTGGCTGGCGACGTCCAGGGCTCGGAAGCGGGCGGAGCCGAAGAAGACGACGGTGTCCTGGATGCGCTCGCGGCGGAAGCGGGCCATGGGCTCGTTATACTCAGCGAGGATGCGGAGGGTGCGGCCGTCGGGAGAGTCGAGGAAGTCGGGATTTTCGTAGGCGAGAGGCGCCTGGGGGAGAGGTGCTGGATTGTCGGGCATGCAGAGTCGCTTTCGTCAGCCGCGGACGTCGCGGTAGTGGAGGAGCTCGCTGACGCCGATCCAGACGTCTAGCAGCCCGATGCCGGAGACGAGGCCTCGCACCCAGCCCTTGTTGATGACGTTTTCGATGGCGGGATGGGCAATCAGCCAGCCGTTCTGGTCCCAGTAGCGGGGTGACCAGGGAAGGACCGCGAGGAGTCCTCCGATGTAGAAGCAGAAGAGGACGAGGACGACCAGGCTCATGCGCTGCAGCCAGACTGGCGCTGGCGACGGCTTGAGGGGCAGGCGAGGCCCGGGGGGAGATTGGGCTTCTATCGGTAGAGGATCGTGGTGCGCTGCCATCGTCTCTTGAGGTTAGCAGGGTCGCGTGCGGACGGCGAGGTCCTGCGGGGGGTAGAACGTTGCCTCAGTGGCGGGTCTGGGTTCGGAGGTCGTTGGCGATCTGCTGGGGAGTTTCGTCGGCTCCGTGCATGGCGAGGCCGAAGTGGACGTCGTTCTTGACTCCGCCGATGGAGACGGGGAGAACCAGACCCTTGCCGTGCTTGCGGAAGATTGGGTCGAAGGGAGTGAGTAGAGCGGACTTCCATCCGGTGACCATCTGCGAGACCATGGCGTCGGTGCTGATGTGGCCGAAGAACTGGAACGCGCTTCCGTTGACGGAGTAGGCGCCGTGAAGTTGGGCGTTGCCTCCAGGCACCTGATAGTTCAGCGACGGGACCAGAAGAAGCGCGTTGCCGAGGGAGAAATCGACGGTCATCTGGGAGGCGACCTCGGGCTTGAGATCACTTCCGGCGGCCTTGGAGTCTCCGGGGTGCCCCTGGGCTCGCATGCTGAGCGAGTCGATGCGGTCCTGAAGCTTGGCGTTGGTGAACTCTACTCCCTGAATGTGGACTTTGCCCGCGAGCTGGATCTTCTGAGCAACGCGTACGTCTCCGGGAGGAATGTGGACCTTGGCATCGAGAGTGACGGCGCCGCGCATGAGGGGTGGCTGGGACTTCATGCCGAGAGCGAGAAGGTCTTCGATACGGCCGCTGGGCATGTGAACGATGAGGTGGATGTCGTGCCCCTTGCCGTGAATGTTGACGACGGTTCCCTTGGTGGAGAAGTGGGAGTGGAGGAGGGTGGCCTGGACGGGGTCGAGCGTGGTGTCGCCAGTGGTTCCGTCGACGTAGGCGTGGAAGGTGGTCTCGAGGGGAACGGGGTGGTCGGAGATGTCGAGCGAGAAGTTCGGCGTGCTGGTGGTGCCGTCGATGGTGATGTGATCGAGGCGGCCGGTGTAGTCGCCGGTGGAGGAGAGAGTTCCTCCGATGCCCTTGATGGTGTCGAGGTCAGCGTTGGTGAAGGTGTAGTGGCCGTCGACGGAGGTGGAACGCGGATCATCGCTGTGCCATGGGCCGAAGTGGCCGGTGGCGTGGATGGCTCCGACGGGCTTGGGGTTAATCAGGAAGGCGTCGTAGAGCATGGGCTCGCCCGGGCCGACGTCGGTGAGTTGCAGGTTCTGGACGCGAAAGGAGAGCGGATCCTTTGCCGGGTTTGCATTTTCGATGACGAGATTGACGTTCTTGCAGTAGATCTTCGCGATGGTGATCTTGATACGCGAGTTGGGAGCGGTGATGTGGGGCTTGTGTGGACCGCTATGGGGAGGGATGTGGAGGTCCATGCCGTCGATATCAACGCGGGCAATGTTGGCCTGGAGGTGCAGGAGAGAGTGAATGGAGGTGCGGAAGCTGAAGTGATTGACGCTGAGCATCGGCGGAGCGGGGAGACCCTGCTTCTGGTTGAGGTCAGGCTGGGTAGGACCAGCAATATAGAAGATGCGCAGGCCGCGGCCTTCGATCTTGAGACCCTTGGCCACCGAGACGTTGAGCGAATCAAGCTCGACAGGCGAATGGAAGCGCTGGCTGAGGGTATTGACGACGCTGGAGCGAAGGATGGGCCCGAGGTGATGCGCAACATACTCTCCGGTGATGGTGAACGCGAAGAAGAAGACGCCCAGGATGATCCCGATGGTCGCTAACCAGCGGTTCCTCGTGCGGTGCGTGCGGGTGGGCTGTGTTTCGCCTTGGGTCGTGCCGGTTTCGTGCAATGTACGTTCTCCCGTGTTGGATTCGATGCGGTGAATTGCGGGAAGGTCACTTTTGCCCAGCTGCGCTGCGGTCGAGATGACGGAGATTGGTGGCGGCTCCGCCGAAATGACGGGGTTTTGTAAGGAACCAATGCGAATCGTTGGGCGGGGGTGAGAAAATGGGGGTGATGCTTCAATTAGCTGGCGCCGGCAAGCGATATGGCCAAAAACTCCTCTTCGACGAAGTGAACTGGCTGATCACGCCCAATGAGCGTACTGGCCTGGTCGGCGGGAATGGTACGGGCAAGTCCACGCTGCTGAAGATCCTCGCCGGGATGGAGAGCCTGGACTACGGTACACGGACGCATATCAAGGGGATGACGCTCGGATACCTTCCGCAGGACGGCTTGGCGCTGTCAGGACGGACCGTGTTCGAGGAGTGCCTGAGCGTGTTTGACGAGTTGCGCGATATGGAGAAGGAGTCTGAGGCGCTGACGCATGTGCTCTCCGACGCCGACCCGAAGAGCAAGGAATATGCGGCTGCAGCGGATCGCTATTCCGAGATTGCCGATCACCTTCATGCACACGACATCTATACGCTGGACTCGCAGGTGGGCGCCGTACTGGGCGGCCTTGGGTTCAGCAAGGAAGATTGGCTGCGCCGTACGGAGGAGTTCTCCGGCGGATGGCAGATGCGCATTGCGCTTGCCAAGCTGCTGCTACAGAAGCCTTCGCTGCTGCTGCTGGATGAGCCGACGAACCATCTGGATTTGGAGAGCCGCAACTGGCTTGAGAATTATCTGCAGACGTATGAGAATGCCTTCATTCTGATTTCGCATGATCGCTTTTTTCTGGACATGGTGGTGTCGAAGACCGTGGAAGTCTGGAACAAGAAGATGCATGTGTACCACGGCAACTACTCAAAGTTTTTGACGCTGAAGGAAGAGCGCCGCGCGCAGCTGATGTCGGCTTATAAGAATCAGAAGGACAGGATTGAGGCGCTGGAGTCGTTCATCAATCGCTTTCGCGCGACGGCTACGAAGGCCAAGCAGGTGCAGTCTCGGATCAAGGAGCTGGAGAAGATTGAGCGGATCGAGGTGCCGGAAGATGAGGCCACCATCCACTTCACCTTTCCTCAGCCACCGGCGAGCGGCCGCACCGTCATTGAGGTTTCGCATCTTTCCAAGAGCTATGGCGAGAAACATATTCTTGACGACGTGAGCTTCACCATCGAGCGCGGCGACCGCATTGCGCTGGTCGGTGCGAACGGTGCGGGCAAGTCGACGATGATCCGTATGTTGAGCGGATTGGAAGGTCCGACGTCGGGGACGATTCGGCTGGGGCACAATGTGCTGGCGGATTATTTCGCGCAGGACCAGTACAAGGTTCTCGACGGCAATGCGGAGATGCTCGACGACATTACGGGGTCGAACCCGCGGGTGGATGTGGTCACGCTGCGGTCGCTGCTGGGCTGCTTTATGTTCTCTGGCGACGATGTGTTCAAGAAGCTTGGCGTGTTGAGCGGCGGGGAACGCAATCGCTATGCGATGGCGAAGATGCTGGTTTCGCCGGCGAACTTTTTGCTGCTGGATGAGCCGACGAACCATCTGGATATGCGGGCGAAGGACGTTCTGCTCGATGCGATTCGCAGCTTTAGCGGGACGGTGCTGTTTGTGTCGCACGATCGGTACTTTATCGATGGGCTGGCGACGCGCGTGTTCGAGGTGGAAGATCGGCGCGTGCATATCTATCCGGGGAACTATGAGGATTACCTCTTCCGCAAGGGCGGCGGCGTGGCGAAGATTGCGGAGGCCGCGAAGGCGAACCCTCATATCGACTCGACGACCGGGATGTTTAAGCCGGTGAAGCAGTCGGGCAGCGGCAATGGCAGCACCCACGAGATTGAAGGTGCGCTGGAGCCGATGACGCCGGTGCCCGTGGCTAAGTCGAATGTGAAGCGGCTGAACCCTATCAAGCTGAAGCAGCTGGAGGATCGCGTGGCGGCGATTGAGGAAGAGCTTCCGGACCTTGAGGCGCGGATTCAGGCGGCGGAGCAGCAGCGGGCGTTCTTTACGACGGCAGAGGCGGCGCAGGCGCAGGCGGCGGAGCTCGACATGCTGCGCGAGCAGCATGCGGCGCGGACGGCGGAGTGGGAAGACCTCGCGACTCAGCTCGAGGAGCAGAGCATCGCATGATCGGCGCGGCGGATGGGGGCGGGTATTCCGCGACGCCACTGCCGCGAAAACTTGGGCTGATCACCGCGAAGGGCGGGATCGGTGAGGTTGCGATTCTTGGCGAGCCGGATGGATTTCGGGCGCTGCTGGGCGAGCTGCCGCATTCGGTCAGGTTGGGCTCGCGGCTGGGAGCTGGCGCCACGTTGGCGATTTGCTTTGTGCGGACGCGAGCTGAGCTGGCATCGTTGATGGAACTGCTGGGGGCGCAATTGCCGCTGGCGGCGCATGTGTGGGTGGTGCATCCGAAAGCTGCGCGGAAGCCGGATTTCAATCAGAATGATGTGCGCGATGCGGGCCTGGTTGCGGGGTTGGTGGACTACAAGGTCTGCGCTGTGGATGAAGATTGGTCGGGGTTGAAGTTCGCATGGCGTGAGCGCTGACACGGATGCATGTGTGTGGTTTCGTAGAATGGGTAGATGCGGATTTTAGTGATTGGTGCGGGTGCGGTAGGTGGGTATTTTGGTGGGCGTCTGGCTGCGGCCGGGCGCGATGTGACGTTCCTGGTGCGGGCAGGTCGCGCGGAGCAGCTGCGGCGGACGGGACTCGAGATCTTCGATCCGTATGGCGATGTTACGATCCAGCCGAAGCTGCTGACGGCGGAGGAGTTGAAAGCTCGGCCTGAGACGTTCGATTTGATTTTGCTGAGCACGAAGGCCTACTCACTGGAGTCCGCGATGGAAGACTTTGCGCCAGCAGTGGGAGACGCGACGGCGATTCTTCCTCTGCTGAATGGCATGCGCCATCTGGATGCGTTGGACGCGAGGTTTGGCGCTGAGCATGTGCTGGGTGGGACTACGTACATCGTGGCGGACATGGATGCGGAGGGGCGCGTGCACTCGATGACGAGGCTGCACGATCTGACGTTTGGTGAGCGCGACCGGAGGGTGACGGAGCGGATCAAGGCGATTGAGACGACGCTGATGGGAGCGGGAATCGACGTGCGGCTGCGGCCGGATATTGTGGCGACGATGTGGCAGAAGTGGACCATGCTGGCGTCGGCAGGCGCGATTACGTGCCTGCTGCGGGGATCGATTGGAGCGGTGGTCGCGGCTCCGGGTGGGGTGGAGACGGTGAACGCGATCGTCGACGAGTGCATGGCGATTGCGAGTGCGAATGGATACCCTCCTGAAAATGCCGAGTACGGAGCGGAGTATGCGTCGACACGGCGGAGGCTGGTGGAGCCGGGGTCGTCGCTGGTGACGTCGATGTATCGGGATCTGCAGAAGGGCGCGCGTGTGGAGGCCGATCAGATCCTGGGGTGCCTGCTGGAACAGGGGCGACTGTACGGCGTGGAGGCTCCGCTGGTGCGGGCGGCGTATGCGCAGTTGTGCGTGTATTCGGCGTCCATTTCGAAGTAGCGACGTCGCAAGGTTGGTGTTAAGCGCCGGGACGCGACTCCGTCGCCACGGGGTGGGCTGCTGCTTGGCTTGTGGATAAGAGACTGTTCCTGCTGTGGCTGGTTCTTCTGTACGTGCTGTCGCTGCGCAGGCGGTGGTGTTATGGACTGAGTGGGTGATAATTAACTATGCCTTCTCTATGGACGCCGACTAGTTGGTCTGAACGACTTGCAGAACTTGAAGCACGTACTAGCCCGGCGAAGGATGCTCCGCTGCGTCGTGATGTGCGGTCTCTGGGAACGTTATTGGGTCAGGTGCTGCGAGAACAGCCGGGAAATGCGCTGTTTGGCGCGGTGGAGAGTCTGCGGCGGACGGCGATTGCGCGGCGCGAGGCGGAGGCGAAGGGCGATGCGGCGGTGGGGCGGGAGCATCTGCAACAGGCGCAGGCGCTGACCCATGAAGTGGCGGCGGACGCTCGGACGGCGTTTTTTCTGGCACGGGCGTTCGCGTTTTATTTTGAGTTGATCAATTTGGCGGAGACAAATCATCGCAAGCGGCGGCGGCGGTCGTCGCTGTTGGAGACAACCGCCGAGCCGCAGCGCGGAAGTTTGCGAGGGACGCTGCGACGGTTGCGAGACGCGGGGTTCTCTCGCGAACTGACGATGGCTCTGCTGGAGCAGATCTGCATTACGCCGGTGTTTACGGCGCATCCGACAGAGGTGGCGCGTCGAAGCGTGATGTTCAAGCGGAGGAGCATCTCCGATCTGCTGGAAAAGCTGGATGGGATTCCTCTTCCGGTGACCGAATTGGATGCGCTGGAGGCTGCGCTGCTGGCGGAGATTACCGCGCTCTGGCAGACCGATGATGTTCGCCATGCGCGGCCAACGGTTCGCGATGAAGTGCAGATGGCATTGGATTATTACGACGCATCGTTGTTTGAGACGGTGCCGGTCTTGTATGCGGAGATGGCGAGTGCGCTGGACGCGGAGTTTCCGGGGCCCGAGCCGACGCAACTGGCCGATCTGCCGATCGTGGTCCAGTTTGGATCGTGGATTGGGGGCGACCGCGATGGCAACCCATTTGTAACGGCGACGACGACAGCCGAGTCGTTGGGGATGTCGCGGGAGGTGGTGCATGACTATTATGTAGCGCGTCTGACGGAGCTGTTTGAGCAGCTAGCGCCGTCGACGCGGCAGGCCCCCATCTCTGAGGCGCTGAGGACGCGGCTGACGAGATACCTGGAGCAGTTGATAGCCGCTGGCTACGAGATGAAATTCGTGCACGAGTTCCCTACCGAAGCGGTGCGGATGCAGATTACGTGCATGACGCTGCGGCTGGGTGGAGCTCCGGCGGTGTCAATGCACAAGCATTCGGGGCTTCCTCCGGAGGCGACGTTGCCGAGGTATGAGACGGCGAAGGAGCTACTGGAGGACCTGACGCTGCTGCATGCATCGCTGGCGGAGAACCGCGGCAAGCGGCTTGCGGAGCGCTTTGTCGATCCTCTACTACTGGCGGTGCGGACGTTTGGGCTGCATCTGCAGACGCTGGATATTCGGCAACACGCGAAGGTGGACGCGGCGGCGCTGAAGGAGTTGAAGGCGGCGGGAGGCGCGGCGGATTCAAACGGCCTGAGCGCACAGACGCAGGAGGTGATCTCGACGTTTCGCGCGATCGCGGAGTTGAAGAAGAATCTGCCGGCGACGATCTCGCTCTACGTGGTGTCGGGTGCAACCTCAGTGGAGGATGCGCTGACCGTGGTGGAGCTGGCGCAGTTGTGCGGCGTGGCAGTGGAGGGCGGAACGAGCGCTAACGGGGAGCATGATCCGGGGCTGCAGCCGGTGCTGCTGTTCGAGTCGATTGAGGATTTGCGGAATGCTCCGGTGGTGTGTCGCGCGCTTTGGACGAGGGAGGAGTACAAGCCACTGTTGAAGGCCTGGGGAGGACATCAGGAGATGATGCTCGGCTACTCCGACTCCAACAAAGATGGCGGCATGATTGCGAGTACATGGGAGATTTGGAAGGCGCATCGCGCGCTGCATGAGGTGGCTCGGGAGTGCGGCGTGACGCTGCGACTCTTCCATGGACGCGGAGGAACGGTGGGGCGCGGCGGCGGACCGACGCATGGCGCGATCTTTGCGCAGCCGCTGGATAGCTTCACGGGTGCACTACGGATTACCGAGCAGGGCGAGGTGTTGAACTGGAAGTATAGTGACGTAGTGCTGGCTGAGCGGAATCTGGAGCTGATGATTGCTGCTTCGCTGGACGCGCTGGCACGGCCGGGAGTGAAGCCGGGAGTGAAGCCGGTGTTGACGGGAGAGATACTGCCGGAGTGGGAGGCAGCGCTTGATGAGCTATCGGCGACCTCATTTGCGTTTTATACGAAGCACCTGATGGATGATCCGGAGGTGTTTACGTACTTCGAACAGGCGACTCCGGTGGCGGAGCTGGAGCATGCTCGGATTGGGTCGCGGCCGGCGAAGCGCGCGGACGGGAGCGCGTCCGCACAGAAGCGAAGTTTGTCGGATCTGCGGGCGATTCCGTGGGTGTTTGGGTGGATGCAGTCGAGGCATGTGGTGCCGGCTTACTTTGGCGTGGGATATGCGCTGGAGCAGTATGCGGAGACGCACGAGAACGGGCTGGCCCTCCTGCAGGAGATGATGCTGGGGCTGCCGCTGTTTGTGGACATCATCAAGAATGTCGAGATCGCGATGGCGAAGGCGGACTTCGGAATTGCGAAGCAGTACTCGATGCTGGTGCCGGATCAGGATCTGCGCGAGCGCGTGTTTACTACGCTGGAGACGGAGTTCCATCGTACGCGGCGGATGGTGCTGGCGGTGGCACAGCAGAAGGAGTTGCTGGAGAGCAACCAGGTGCTGGCGAGATCAATCCGGCTGCGAAATCCTTACGTGGATCCGATGAGTCTGCTGCAGCTGGACCTGCTGCGGCGGAAGCGTGCGGGCGAGCAGGGTGAGGAGCTGGACCGCGCCATTACGGCGACGATTAATGGGATTAGCGCGGGACTGCGAAATACGGGCTGATGGCGTCGAAGCTGGGCTTCGCTGTAGCGGAGGACCGCCGCGGCCCGGTCAGGCACCGCGGCGGTCTTGAGGCCGTTACTTCGACGCGGGTAGCGGCGTGATCTTAACAGCCTTGTTGCCGACGAACTGGATGGCGATGGGATGGCCGTTGTTGTCGAACTTGACGTTACGATTGCCAAGGTTGTCCGAGTCGGGGACAGTCACTTCGCCGAGCGACATCATGGCCTCGTTTTCGCTCATGCCGAGAACGGCCTGGTGCTGATCGATGGCAGACCACATGTTGGCAGGCCAGAAGCTGTAGAGCTTATGGGGGTCTTCGTAGAAGAAGACATTGTCGTTGATGAAGTGGTAGGCGCCGTTGTCGTAGTTGCCGACGGGGGTGGCGTAGAGGGTGGTGGGGTCCGAGGACTTGGGCATCGTGAAAGCGAGCAGGACGTGGCGTTCGCCGGGGGCGATGCGGAAGACGGCGGGGCCAGTGGCCGGGGCCTTCTCTTCGAAGACACCTTTGATAAGCAGCGGCGTTGCGCCGAGGAGAGCTCCGACGGGGTGCGCGTAGTCGACGTGATTGCCTTTATCGACGTAGTAGTCGAGCTGACCGCCGGCGCTGACCCAGAGGGTCTGTCCGATGAGGGCGCGCTGGTCGGCGAGTGAATCGGGACGCTCTTTCTTGAGGAAGACATTGTCGTCGGGATCGACCTTGATGTCGGCATAGGGATCTTTTTTTACCGGCACGTTCTCGTGGTTCGCCTTATAGATGAGGCCTATACGTACTCCGACAGCGAGCACCATTACTGCCGTTACGCCGAGGCCGATCTTGAGTCCCTTTTGCATGAAATTCCTCCCTCCTGACAGATTAGCTTGGGAACGAAAAGGTTGCGAGGGATGGGCTGGAAATCGGCGGTGGGGTATGATCGCGAGCATACCGAAACGAGGTCTCCTCCCATGCGTATCCATTTTTCTGCGCTGTTGCTTGTGCCTTTCGTGCTTTGCTTGCCCACCTTGCGAGCCCAGACCGCCGTAAAGAGCGAGGGAAAGCTCTCGCCTGAGGTGATGCGCTATGTGAAGGTGCCGGCAGCGGAGTGGATTGTGCTGAAGAATGTTCGCGTGATCGATGGAACCGGCGCTGCCGCGATCGACAAGACGGACGTGTTGATTCACAACGGGAAGATCGATTCGATTGGGGTGGTGGAAAAGAGTTTGCCGGGGGCGACGGTCCTGGATTTGAGCGGACGCACCGTGTTTCCGGGGCTGGTGGGCATGCACGATCACCTGTATAACATTGCGAGGCCGAACCTGAACGCGGCGGGGAGCTGGGAGCCTCCGCTGATGGTTCCGGAGCTGGCGTTTTCGTCGACGCACCTGTATCTGGGCGCAGGCGTGACGACGCTGCGCACTACGGGATCGGTGGAGCCGTACACGGATCTGAACATGCGCGACGCGGTTGACGAGGGAGTGATTCCGGGGCCTCATATGGATGTAACGGGGCCGTACTTCGAGGGATCGAAGTCTGTGTTCATCCAGATGCACAAGCTGAAGAATGCAGACGATGCGCGGGAGACGGTGGACTTCTGGGCGAAGCAGGGCGTGACCAGCTTTAAGGCGTACATGTACATCACTCGCTCGGAGCTGAAGGCAGCAATCGATGAGGCGCACGCACATGGGCTGAAGATCACCGGGCACCTGTGCGCGGTGACGTATCCCGAGGCGGCGGAGTTGGGGATCGATAACCTGGAGCATGGGTTCTTTGTGAATACTCAGCTGGATCCGGGGAAGCAGCCGGATGTGTGCCCGAATACGGTAGGCGATCCTACGCTCGCGAAGATGACGGCGGGTGGACCAGAGGCGAAGGCGCTGATCGACCTGCTGGTCAGCCATCATGTGGCGGTGACGTCGACGCTGCCGGTATTCGAGTCGTTCGACGCGGCACATCTGCACCTTCAGCCGAGGGTGCTGGAGACGATGGCAGAACCAACCCGCGAGGCGTATCTGTACACTCGCAACCTGGAGTTGATGCGCGCCGCGGCAAACCCGCAGCGTGCGGGAGAGAATGCGGCGATGTTCCGCAATGGCATGGCGCTGGAGAGGGAGTTCGTGGCCGCAGGCGGGCTGTTAATGGCAGGACCTGACCCTACCGGCGATGGCGGTGTGCTGCCAGGGTTTGGCGATCAGCGCGAGGTCGAGTTGTTGGTGGAGGCAGGATTTACGCCCGTCGAAGCGATTAAGATTGCGACGCTGAATGGAGCGACGTATGAGGGGAAATCTGCGACCATTGGCAGCATCGCACCGGGCAAGGACGCAGACCTGGTGGTGGTGGAGGGAGACCCCAGCAAGAATATCGACGATATCGAGAAGACGGAGATCGTGTTCAAGGACGGCGTGGGTTATGACTCGCAGAAGCTGCTGGATTCGGCGAAGGGTAGGTATGGGCAGTATTGACGGCGCGGGTCCTTCGTCCCATTCATGACGATGATGCCGTCATGAATGGGGCACCCCCCAATTGCATGCCTAACGTCCTTCGTTAGCCGACGGGTTCCATGCTGCTGAATTGTTTTTCGAGGGCGATGAGGCTTTCGGAGGTGAGCGCGTCGGCGTGGCGAAGCGCGGGGAAGAAGACGCTCCAGGAGCCGGTGACGACCATGCTGGCGATGCCACCGATCACGACTGCCCGTACCGCTCCCCACCAGTGGGCGGTGAGGCCGCTCTCGTACTCGCCGACCTCGTTGGAGACGCCGATGAAGAGCCAGTTGATGCTGGAGACTCGGCCGCGCATCTCGGGTGGTGTGGCGAGTTGGAGAATGCTGGAGCGCACGACCACCGAGATCATGTCGGTTGCTCCGATGATGACAAGGGCGACGCAGCTGAGGGTGATATTGCGGCTGAGGCCGAAGACAATCGTCGCCGCTCCGAAGAGACCAACGCAGAAGAGCATGGTCTTGCCGGCTCGGCGTTTGATGGGATAAGCCAGCAGGGTGAGGGAGACGACCAGCGCTCCGAGCGAGGGCATGGCACGGAGCAGGCCAAGGCCGTTCGCGCCGGAGTGCAGGATGTCCACCGCGAAGATGGGCATGAGCGAAGCGGCTCCGCCGAGCAGTACTGCAAAGAGATCGAGCGAGATGGAGCCAAGGAGAAGGCGCGTGCCTATGACGTAGCGTAGGCCTGCGAGCATGGTTTCGACGGTGAAGCCTCTCTTTTCGGCGGCGGCGCGGGGCTTGACGACGCTAAAGAGGCAGAGGAAGGAGAGCAGGCCGAGCAGGGTGAAGGTGTAGACGAGGGCTGCTCCGTTGAGCATGGCGAGGCGGCCGCCGAAGAGGTGAGTCATGGGGATGGTGAAGAGCAGTCCGCCGATCATAGGGCCGGTGGCATTCGCGATCTGGAAGATGGAGGCTCCCCAGGTGACGGCGTTGACAAAGTGCTCTTTGGGAACGAGCGAGGGGACGAGAGCGCTGGCCGCGGGACCACTGAAACATCGGCCGGCTCCGATGACGAAAAGGATGGAGTAGATGAGCCAGATGTTCTGCGAGTGGTGCAGCGCGAGCCATAGAAGAGCGGCCGTGGCGAGCGCCTGCACGGAGTAGCAGATGAGGATGACGGTACGGCGATCGTAGCGGTCGGCTACATGGCCCGCGGGAAGGACGAAGAAGATTCCAGGAAGGAAGAGGGCGAGGCCGGTGTACCCGAGCGCAAGCGCAGAGTGGGTAATCTGGTAGACCTGCCAGGCGACACCGACGGACTGCGCTTCGGCACCCATGATACCCATCAGGCGGGCGGCGGAGTAGAAGCGGAATTCGCGCGATTGCCATGCAATGGTGGCGCTGGGAGTTTGCTGGTCGGCTTCGCTCATTCGTCAACCTATGCTTACACAGTTGGGGGGGTTCGGGCAGGATTCGCCGCTATGATAGACGTCATGGTTGCACCGGATCGAGATACGCTGGGAAATCTGCTTACGGAGACACGCAATCCTGCTAGCGAGCATTTGGATGAGTTGTCGACACTGGAGATGCTGGCGCTGATCAATGCGGAAGATGCGAAGGTTGCGGGCGCGGTGCAGGCGGAGTTGGGGAATGTGGCGCGGGCTGTGGACGCGATTGCGGAGCGATTTGAGCGCGGTGGGCGACTGTTTTATATCGGCGCGGGGACCAGTGGGCGTCTGGGGGTGCTGGATGCAAGCGAGTGCCCGCCTACGTTTTCGGTGAGTGCGGAGCTGGTGCAGGGGCTGATTGCGGGTGGAGACTCGGCGCTGCGGCTGTCCAGTGAGCACTCGGAGGATTCGCGCGAAGAGGGTGCACGGGATCTGAAGGCAGCAGGATTTGGCTCGAACGGGAGACCGGATACGCTGGTGGGGATTGCAGCCAGTGGACGGACTCCTTATGTGCTGGGCGCGATGGAATATGCGAGGAGCCTGGGAGCGCTGACTGTGGGGCTAAGCTGCGTTCCGGGGTCGGCGGTAGAGAAATCCGCAGAGCTTGCGATTACTCCGGCGACGGGGCCGGAGATACTGACCGGCAGTACTCGGATGAAGGCAGGCACCGCGACAAAGATGGTGCTGAATATGTTGTCGACGGGTGTGATGGTGAGGACGGGCGCGACGTTCGGCAACCTGATGGTGAACATGCGGCCGTCCAACGCGAAGCTTGTGGATCGCGCGGAGAGGATTATTGCAGAGGCGGCCGGCTGCGATCTCGCGACGGCCTCGCAGTTATTGGAGGAAGCGGGGAGCGTGAAGCTGGCGGTTTTGATGCAGAGAAGGGGAATGGGGCGCGAGGAGGCGGAACAGGCTCTGCGGGCAGCGCGCGGGCGGCTGCGGACAGCGCTGGCGACGCCGGTTTAGCGTAGCTCTCCGAAGCTGCAGGGATGCGATAGTTCTTCGGGAGACTGGGTTTCGAGTCGTTGGAAAACAGGCGGCGGAAGAGGCGAACGAGCGGGTTTCGTGGCATTGGGGACAGAGCGAGCTCTTCGCTGGTGAGGTCGATAGCGGAAGGGTCGGAGTTGGACAAGCCATGCGGCTCCGCGACGATAATGCGGTTGCGGCCGGCTGTTTTGCCACGATAGAGAGCCTGGTCTGCGCGTCCCATAATGGAGTCGAAGGTCGAATCCGAACCGATAAGCTGAGCGACTCCTGCGGTGAAGGTCATCTCGATGTCGCCGGCGGGGAGGGCGATGGGGGTAGAGGCCAGACGGTCGCGAAGCTTTTCGGCGATGTGGGCGGCTCCCCGGATGTTAGTTTCAGGGAGGACGACAGCAAATTCTTCGCCACCCAGACGAGCGATGAGGTCCGTCCGCCGAAGTCCGGTCCGGAGCAGGTCGGCAACGGCGCGAAGAGCCATATCTCCTCCATTGTGGCCGTGACGATCGTTGATGGACTTGAAGTGGTCGACATCGATGGCAATCACGGAGATGGGACGGGAGGCACGGCGGGCCAGCGCGATCTCGCGCTCGGACTCGCGCACGATGGCACGACGGTTGAAGATGCCGGTAAGAGCGTCGGTGAGGGCGGATTTGCGAAGATCCTGGTGCGACTCGACCACGAAAAACCAGACGTAGAGCAAGACCATCGAGAATCCGATGAGCATGACGGCAACCTTGGCCGTGAGCAGGCGGGGATCGACCATCGCGTCATTCAGTCTCCCAGGCCAGTACCTGAGAATGATCCTGGAACGATAGAGTGCAAGGCCAATTTGCGCCAGAAGTGCGACCGCAGCGACGCGCGAGGCGGAACGGAAGCCCTGCTTGCCGTGTCGCAGGAGCAACCATACGCCGAGCATGCAGAAGATGATTCCGGGCGAAAGAATCGTGATGACGAGGTGCCTCGGCCTGATGAAACCGAGCGCGACGTATATGACGAAGCAAACAGCAAACACGAGCCAGCCATGCCATTGCCGCGTGGGCTCCCTGCGAACAAACCAGCGGAAGCCGAAATACATGGAGAAGTAGGAGAGGATGCTGATCTCGTTCGCGACGAGGGTCGTAGCCCAGAAGGGGAGAATGCCGAGCAGCCCCTGGAGCACGGACGCAATGGTCTCCAGACCTACGGAGGCGGCAAACCAGGAGATTCCCGTCATTCGCCGGTTCTTAATGGCGAGTCCTAGCAATGCCACGGTATAGATGCCAAGGGACAGGGTGTCGAAGATGTAGATCGAGCGGTAATCCATCGATGCGGGTGCAGATTCATCCCATCACATCTGCATTGGTGGCCTATGTCAAGTCAAATGAGCTCTTAAGAGGTGATTGGTTGCAGCGCGGCGGAGCGTTCTGGAGCGGCGAGGGGGTACCCGCGCTGGTGCTTCCGGTGTAAACGGTTGACGCTGCCGCAACAATGTGGGATTAAGGTCAACGTATGCGAACCTTAGTTTCCCAACCGTACCTGAAGGTGCTTGGACGCAGGGCGCTGCTTGGCCTCGCGTTCGTGGTGATCGCTACGCTGGCTGTTGCGTAGCATCCACGGCATACGCTAACGAACGCCTGTGCCCCAGGCGCTAGCTGAAGAGTGTGTGTTTGCGGGGCATTTCGATACCCAGATGCTCATAGGCGAGGCGGGTGGCGACGCGGCCGCGGGGGGTTCGGTCGAGGAAGCCAATCTGAATGAGGAAGGGTTCGTAGACCTCTTCCAGGGCGTCCTGCTCTTCGGCCAGGGCGGCGGCCAGCGTGTTGAGGCCTACCGGCCCGCCGTCATATTTCTCGATGATGGTGCGAAGCAGTCGGCGGTCGAGTTCGTCGAAGCCGTGGGCGTCGACTTCGAGCATTTCGAGGGCGGCGATGGCGGTGGGGCGGTCGATGTTGCCGGCGGCACGGACCTCGGCGAAGTCGCGGACGCGGCGCAGCAGGCGGTTGGCGATGCGGGGTGTGCCTCGGGAGCGCATGGCGATTTCGGCGGCGCCGTCGTGGTCGATGGGGACACCGAGGACTTCGGCGGAGCGTTCGACGACCCAGCGGAGCTCGTCGTCGGTGTAGAACTCAAGGCGCAGGAGGATGCCGAAGCGGGAGCGTAATGGAGACGACAGCAGACCGGGACGGGTGGTGGCAGCGACGAAGGTGAAGGGGTCGATGCGCATGACGTGCGTGCGAGCCGAGGGGCCGGTGCCGATCATGATGTCGAGCTGATAGTCCTCGAGGGCGGTGTAGAGTTTTTCTTCCATCACCGGCTGGAGGCGGTGGATCTCGTCGAGGAAGAGGACCTGCTTGGCCTTGAGGTTGGTGAGGATGGCGGCCATGTCTCCCTGGACCTGGAGGGCAGGGCCGGAGGTCTGCTGGAAGCCGACATCGAGCTCGTTAGCAATAATCGTCGCGAGAGTGGTTTTGCCCAAGCCGGGAGGTCCGAAGAGGAGGACGTGGTCGAGGGCTTCGCCGCGGGTCTTGGCGGCCTCGAGGGCGATGGCCAGCTGCTCTTTGGCCTTAGTTTGGCCGATGAATTCGGCGAGACGTTTGGGGCGCAGTTTGAGCTCGACGGCGTCATCGTCGTCGAGGCGGCCGGCGGAGACCAGGCGGTCCGCCTCTGCGCTGGTGGGCGCGGCGGTTCCCAGACCAATTTTTCTCTTTTGCTCGAAATCCATGCTGAGGCGAGGATAAGGCGAAGCTGTCGTTGAAGCAATCTGTGGAAGGAAGCGCGGGGTGATCCACACATGCATCGTACTATTGTCCGGTGGGACGGCAGATTGCGGAGCCGGACGATGGAGAGCATGATGGTGACTTCGCCTGGGTATTTGCCGATGGCAGCGGCGTTGCTGCTGAGCTCCATAGCTGGATTTGGGCAACAGGTCAATTCGTCCGGGCTGCGCGTGCGCACCGGCCCTCCCTCGCGAACGGTCCACCTGGATGTGGTGGTGACGAGCAGGCCGGGAGAGGCGGTGAAAGGCCTCGAGCAGAAGGACTTCACCGTGTTGGATGACAAGACGCCGCGCGAGATTACTTCGTTTGAGGCGGTAGATGAGAGCAAAAAACCGGTAGAAGCGATCCTTCTGATCGACGCTGTAAATGTCGGTTATACCGAGATTGCGCAGGAGCGGATCCAGGTCGACAAATTTCTGAAGGCCAATGGAGGCAAGCTGACGCTGCCAACCGCTCTGGCGGTCTTCGGCGACCACGGGATCAAGATGCAGGGGGGATATAGCCGCGATGGGAATGCGCTGGCTGCCGCTCTGGCGAAGTACTCGATCAGCCTGCGGGAGATTGGCCGGTCTGCGGGTGTGGAGGGAGCGGAGGAGCGCCTGAACGACTCGCTGAAGGCGATACGGCTGCTGGCTGCGTATGAGTCGGAGCGACCGGGACGGAAGATCGTTTTGTGGGTGTCGCCGGGATGGCCACTGCTGTCGGGGCCAGGGATCAATCTGACCAATACCGAGAGGGAGGGGATCTTCAATGACATCACCTGGCTCTCGTCCACCTTGCGCGAGGCGCAGACCTCGGTCTACCACATCGACCCGCTCGGCGTGGAGGAATCGGTTGAGCGATCCTTTTACTATCTGCAGTTTATAGACGGAGTAAAGAAGCCGTCCGACGCCTCGCTGGCAAACCTTGGGCTGCAGGTGATCGCTACCCAAACTGGCGGACTCGTTCGCAACAGCACGAATATTTCGGGGTTGCTGCAGGAGTGTATCGCTGATAACGTCGCCTACTATCGGCTGTCGTTCGAACCTCCGGCCACCGAAAGACGGGACGTGTACCACCGGTTGAAGGTGACGGTGGCTAAGCCGGGGCTTACCGTGTCCACGAGCACGGGATATTATGTAGAACCTTGATTGCAAGAGATTTACGGGTGGAAGGGGTTCTTGGTGGGATTATGCATCAAAAGTTATGGCAGCGTTGCGTCTTGAGGCGATGAACATACGTCTCAATGGATGCGAGTGACCGTCCTGTCATGTTGTTGATGGTGCAAGGCGAACGGAGGGTCGCGGAGCGGCAAGTTGCGTTCCTGCGACTGGGTTTCAAGTCGAACATATATTTCAGCCAAGGTCAGCGTTGACTTCCACGCGCGACCGGATTGGGTATTCCATTGATGAAGCGCTTGATTTCTGCAACTTGTACCGTGCTCTTCTGTTTTTTCCTAATGCTGGCCACGGAGCACCGCGCGATGGCCTATGTTGATCCCGGTACGGGGCTTTTAGCTATCCAATCGCTCGGGTCCATGCTGGCGGCGGCGGCCTTTTTCATGAGGCGGCGTATTATGGCTCTATTCAACAAGAAGAAGCCCTTGGCCAGCGCTGAATCACGGTTGGCAGTGCGGAAAGAAGACTCTCGCAACCCAGCATGACCAATGGAGCTCCTATCCCCACATTCCGTGATCCGGCCGGATCTCTAAGCCTTGAGGGCGCCTTTGCCGTCCGCACAATCCACCCTTCCGCCCATGACGAGGTGATGCAGTTTGTCACCTCGAAGTTCTGCGCACTTCTGCAGGATCGCGGGGATATGATCGCGATCACCGTCAAGAACACGACGGATGGTCTGCAACTACTTCACCCCAGGGTTCCCGTGCCGACGTATCCGTGGGAGTGGACTCCCTCGCAATGGCTGGCGGCTGCGCAGCTTACGCTTTCGCTGTGCGCGGAGGGTCTGGATGAGGGTTGGGTTCTGAAGGATGCGACACCGCTGAACATCCTGTTTATTGGCTCCCGGCCAGTGCTGGTGGATGTTCTGTCGTTCGAGCGGTGGGACCCGGCGCCGAAGGAGTATCCCTCGCACATCTGGCTGGCGTACGGGCAATATGTCCGCACCTTTCTTTTGCCGCTTCTGATGAACCGGATGCTGAGCTGGCCGCTGGAGCTATCGCTGTTCAAGCGCGACGGATACGAGCCCGCGGATTTATATAAGGCGCTTAGCTGGTCGCAGCGACTATCGCGTTCGGCCTTCTGGCCGGTAACGCTGGCGGCCCGATTTGACGCGAAGGACGGGGACAAGAGCGCAGTGAAGACTGCTCCGCAGCATAAGGCTCCTGAGCTTGCCCTGCATTTGCTGAAGAGGACAATCTCGAGCCTGCGCAAACAGACGCAGCGCGCCATGCCGGATTATGCAGGTTCCGAGTGGTCAAACTATACGGCAACGCTGACGCACTATTCCGCCCAGGAGAGCGCGCAGAAGATGGATTGGGTACGCAGTACGCTGCAGGAGCTAAAACCCGCACGCGTGCTGGATATTGGAGCGAATACAGGAGTATTCAGCGCACTGGCCGCTGAGCAGGGAGCGGAGGTCGTGTCGCTGGAGCGCGATGCGGCTGCGGCGGAGAGTTTGTATCGGATGACGCGCAACAGTACGCTGTCGATCCAGACCATCCATGCGGACCTGTCTCGGCCGACCCCGGCGGCTGGATGGGAGAATCACGAGACGAGCGGGCTGCTGGATCGCCTGGAGGGGCAGTCTGACCTGGTGCTGATGCTGGCGGTGATTCATCATTTGATCTTGATGGAGCAGATTCCGGTCTGCGCGATTCTTGATCTGGCGCATAAGCTGACCTCGCGAACTCTGGTGCTGGAGTGGGTTCCGGTGACCGATCCGATGTACCAAAGCCTGATGCGTGGGAGGGACGATTTGTATGGCTCGCTGAGCGAGGCAGACTTATTGAAGGCGTGCGAAGGCCGCTTCCAGACGCTGCGTAGGCAACCCCTTGAGAACGGCCGGATTCTATTTCTCTTCGCGAAGCAATAAGGGCGCGAGATTCATTCAAAGGACAAGATGCTGAAGAAGCTCGGCCAGTGCCTTGGCCTCGCCTCCATGATGCTGGTGATGAGTTACGGAGACCTGCTGGGTGGCGGCTATGACGCCCGGATGCATGTGCCGTTTGCGCTGAACGGAATCGTGTGGGCGCAGCTGACGGACATTGTTGTGCTGGGGCTTCTGCTGTTTGCGGTCATCGGGCCGCTTTCGCGAACGCGCGCCTATCCATGGGTGAAGCTGGTGCTGGCGATCGCCGTGCCGCCGTACCTGCTGAGAGAGCTGCAACTGGTCATTCCCTTCCACGTATCCTCTGCGGCGATCTTGCTGATCGCGGTCGGGTGGACGGCGATGGTGGTGTTGGTGCGGATGAGGTTCGCGGACGCGTATCGCAACCTGATGCGCGTGGGAAACTTCTTCGGAGCTTTCTTTGCGGTGTTCTGCGTGTGCAGCATGCTACAGCTGCTTTGGATTCTGCGCTGGAAGCCGGGACCGTATCGACAGACGGCCTCCTGGGCAAAGACGGCACAGCCTCCGCGCCAACATCCGCGAATGGTATGGATCGTCTTCGACGAACTCTCATTTGACCAGGTGTATGGTCATCGCGCGAAGGATCTTGCGCTGCCGAACTTCGACGCGCTGCGAGGTGAGAGCACGGTGTTTACTGACGCGCAACCAATCGGCGATCAGACGGTGAAGATTCTTCCGTCGCTGCTGAGTGGCCATGTGATCAACGCATACACCTTTAC
>Ga0302150_10000047_pt1 | contig 47177 bp, 67 predicted proteins | sample I_Bog_N1_2_FD_198635 | JGI IMG/M metagenome (GOLD analysis project Ga0302150, IMG submission 198635) | Peat permafrost microbial communities from Stordalen Mire near Abisko, Sweden - I_Bog_N1_2 | ecosystem: Environmental > Terrestrial > Soil > Wetlands > Peat | place: Sweden: Abisko, Stordalen... | reverse complement strand
CTCCTTAGCCGCGATAGCTGCGTCAATAGCGGCTCTACCATCCAGATACACGCTGCCTAAATCAAGCTCGCCAGCCGCATCAAGAGCCACGTCGATTGACCAATGATTTATTCCTCTAGGGAATGTCTTCAACTTTGCTTGTTCAAGAATCCAATCCAGACGCGCGCTGTCCTTCGCATCAGCGGGTGGCGCGACTTCCGGTCCATCGTGGTCGCTTTGACCACCACCGATGTCATGGGCGGTTTCAATGGCGTGGGCATATACATGATGAGCAGATCGCGATACTCCACCTTGTCGTGCTTTCAGAGCATTATCGTTTGACGAGAGCCATAGCGCTGTCAACTCATCATCACTCAGAGGCTCCCGCTTCACGCTGGCAATGGCCTGCTCTGCGTAGGCGCGCATTTGGTCGGCGGTGAAATGCACCGGCCCGCGTACCATGATCTTGTGAGTTTGGTTGTAGATGCCGCCCTCGATTTCTGGCTCTGGCAACTCAGGTAACTGGTGGCTCATGGGGATTCCTTCTGACTAGCGAAACACGCATCACAAAAAATAAGGCCGTCTGAATCTCGGTTCCATCCACCGCACGCATCGGTATGCCCTGGTTCATAACAGCCATCACATGTGATGATTATTCCGTCTTGAACATCTAGCATGCAGATCAAGCAGTCGTCGTCTTTGCACGTCGTCCAATGGTGTTCAGGCATGGTCACTTTCCCGCCTCCTTAGCCGCGATAGCTGCGTCAATAGCGGCTCTACCATCCAGATACACGCTGCCTAAATCAAGCTCGCCAGCCGCATCAAGAGCCACGTCGATTGACCAATGATTTATTCCTCTAGGGAATGTCTTCAACTTTGCTTGTTCAAGAATCCAATCCAGACGCGCGCTGTCCTTCGCATCAGCGGGTGGCGCGACTTCTTCGATGACTCGCAATGCTTCCAACCATGGGCAATTCGCGCTGCTGTGCTCGCCGATTTCTTCGTTAAAATATTGGCTGATGGCGTCCGCCAGCTTGCCAGCAATTTCGGCGTTGTAATCGCGCTCACGCAAAGCTTGATCCCACAACTTGTCATCGCTTGGGCGCATTTCGTATGCAGGGATCGACCGCCACTTCCCAGCGCCATGGATATGATGTTCTGAGATGGCATCGTTGATGTGCGCCTGTGCTTCGTCGTGAGTAGAAGTAACGAATTCAGGATTGCCATTTTTATCGACGATTACAAATGCGAATGGACTCACCGGCTCCGCACTTACAGACGCGGCATGCCTCAGCAATGACCGAATCGCTTTTGCGTGACGCGCACAACGTTCTATTGTCCCATCGTGTTTTTCAAGCGTACCGAGCAAATCGTTAATTGCTTTCATATCTTCCGCACTTAAATACGCTGGCGGATCGGATGGGTAGCGTTCGCACTTTAAGCATTCGCCACCGGGCCATGAACCGCATACGCAAGGACCGGATACGTTGCCAATTGGGTATGCGGCAGGCTCCGCACTTGCAGGCGCAGGGTGTTCTTTCTGGTAAGCCTCGTATTCGGCAACAACAGCCGCAAGCTTTTCTTGATAATTACGGAGTCCGGTTTTCAACCACTCCACTTCATCAATGCCATTCACAGTGGCACTTACAGCCGCTGGTGGGGCGGTGAAATCGGCGCGCACGTACGGTACGTCGCGGTCGCTAAATCGGTCTTCGCACCACTTGATGCCGTCGCTCATATTTGCTTGCTCTCTTGCATCGGCAAACGAACTGTAGGCATCGCCGCCGTCTTCGATGACCAGATAAATTCGTGCTGGCGCATCCTTCATAGGCACCGGCTCCGCGCTCCCCACGACGGCGCGCTTGGCGGCAAGCCAACCATTCCAGCGATCCTCGACGCGCGATGATGCATAGCAACTATGAAATGTTCGACCAACATCGATGCCCATCTGCTCTTTGAAATCCGCCTCGAACTCGCGGCGCTCTTGTTCAATGTTCAGTTCTTTCACGATTTCACCTCTTGTTTTTTCCCAAGTCCAAGCTTCGCATCTCTCACGCCATCACAAGCGGCTATTGCCATCTCATCCATGCTTGCGCCAACAGCAAACGCGATATAGATGCAGTTTAAGAATCCGGGATTCGGTGTGCGTCCGTTTTCAAGCTCCCAGATGTGTGATTTGCTAGTGCCAGCCATAGCAGCTACTTGCTGTAGCGTGAGCTTCTTTGCTTTACGTCGTTTTTTGATGAATTCACCCAAGCTCACGATTTCACCTCTTGCGATTTGATTGCGGCGTCGATATCTGCTTGTCGAGTAGCCCAACCACCACCAGCTCGAAACGTCGCGCCTAACGCGCCATAAGCAAGCCCCGGCATATCTGGATATACGCGTTTTGCGTGCTGGTGCTCTGCCATGGTCTTCCACAGCGCAGCAGCAGCCTTTGCCTGCTCAAGCTCTTCGATTGCTTCCTTAATAGCCGTCCAAGATGCCTCAGCCACATCTTCGTCGCGATGATAATTGGCGCGTCCATAAGTTTTTATTTTCGCCATTAACTTAGTCAGATCATCGCTCATTTGCTCACCTGCTGTGGTTGGGATTGCAGGGCGTCCAATTGAATTCCAGCCTCCGCCAAATGAGGATGAGACGCCCGATTCGGAGTAACCTGACTATCCGGCGTTGCCTCAATGATCGCTCGCAGCTTGTGCATGTAGTCCATATAGATGTTTTCTCCATGCTCATAGCGCAAGCGGTCATGAATCCATTGTAGGAATTGTTTGTCGGTCAGCATTGTGCAATCCTGATGTTGGTAGATCAAAACGGACAATCGCCCTTCACTGGTGCAGCTACTTCGAACGGCATGTCGCTATCTTTTACACCTTGCCGCTTTAACTGGTTGTACGGTCCTCGCGGGTTGTTGTCGCAAAACGGGTGCGTTGTGCGATGCGGGTACGTGCCATCTTTTCCTACTACGTTGCGGCAATAGCACAAACCCCGTCGATTGTATTCTCTGCCTTCCAGCCGCCACCCCGACACTGTGTTGCACACTTCACAGGCTGGCGGCCTGAGATATTCGTCGGGATGCCCATTTATAACCCGGCGGTGACGACATGCGCTATTTTTGCAACGTACTGAGTAGGTCATATTATTAAAGTGTTGGTGCAACTACAGGACGACATTCCTTTAGACCCCGTGCGGAAGAACTGCGAGGAGTGCGCACGGGTTTGCGCAGTTTGCAACTTCATAGTTGCACCAACACAGAAGCGCCGTAAAATTCACCGGTCCGCGCATACGCATTGTTATCCGGCCTTTTCACGCTAGAACGACGCTTCTATGTTGGCCCTGCGCTCTCTTACCCGGCGCAGGTTTAGGTGGTACTATCGCGCGTCCAACGTTAAGCATATCTTACGATAACTTAAATTCTTTGTCAAGTACTTTAACCGGTCATATTGCCGGTATTACCCGAACCTGTTTGTACGCCGCCGTGAAAGTGATTGGTCACGCTACCGTTGGATACGATGACATCCGGCGCAGTGATCGGGCTAGCAAAGGAGAACTTGCCCGAACCCGTCGCGGTGCCGCTGATCGTGTTGTTGAACACAGCGGGGGCGTTGACCACTAGCTGCGACGCGTTGACCGTTGTTGTACTTGCTGACGTAGTGGCAATTGTCGACCCGGCTTGCAACGTTAGCGAACCTCCAGCATTGAGTGCGATGTTGCCCGTCGCGTTCAGGTTGATATTGCCCGGCGAGACAATGTTAATGCCTGCCGCGCTGGCGAGAAACTGAACGTACTGAGTCGGTGCGCCGTTCAAAAAGCCGCCGAGGTACAGCCCGTCGGCCGTGCTAAAAACGCGGTCAGTAGAAGCCGGGCTAGGCTGCAACGTACTCTTAATCGTAGTGATGTCTTTCTGCGCGTAAAGTGCTACGCCGATGTCCCCGACCACTGGGTCTAAGATGATCGCAGATACGCCACCCTGCATGCGCATATATGGCACGTTGTATGCTGGGCTTTGATCGAGCACGATGCTGTTCGTATCTACGTCCAGAACCATTGGCTGCACGGTGACGAACCCGACGCGATCTGACACTGGATTGACTGCCTGCACGTGTACCAGTTCTGCGGTGTTGATCGTGCCGCGCAGTAACGACAAGATGACGTACTCTTGCGACCGGTCCTGATCGAACTGCGCCTCGAACGGGAAACTAAATGGGGTGTTGCTCATTTTGCACTTTCCCGCTTAATCGTGACGCTAGACTTCTTTTCAGTAACAACACGGTAATCAACCCACTCGCCGTTTTCTTTCAGCATGCACGATACGCGGGGTGATACGAAAGCTTCGCGCCCAGTGAGTTTACTTAGTTCGATACAAGCCGGGCGCTCCATAAGAAAGTACTTCCCACAAACGATGAGGCATAATCCAGCCACCGCAATTAATGCGCCCGCTGCGACCGCAAAATAAACAAAAGTCTCTTTAATCTTGCGTGCGGTGTCATTCATGTTTGTTCTCCTAATTTACGTTCTAGTTCAGCCACACGGTGTACCAGCTTTACGAGAAGGTTAGACAGAACTAGCGTGTCGTAATGTCCGGGTAAGTATTCGCTAAGCTGGTGCTGTGCCAGCCCGTTCTTGATTACTGCTAAGGCTTGGTCGAAGTCCATAGCTACGGGGTGTTCATTCATGTTTGTTCTCCTATTAGTTATTACTCTTTGCGCCGTAGCTATTCGCCGCGATGGCCGTATTCCACTGGCCGCCGGGCAGGTTGACATCTAATTGGTGCGACAACACGGCCGCAACCCAATTGGTACGGTTGACAAAATCAAACGTCGTTTCTACATCCAGCGCTATGCCGGGGCGCAGCAATGGGTTGAATATTGTCGTGATGCTCAACCCGCTCGTGCTGTACACCGGGGCGTATTGCAACCCCGTATCAACCGCAATGCGTACCGCGTCTGTGTCACTTGGTGCGCCCGCTAGGCGAATAACAACTTGCTGCAAATTGACAAACCATGTCAGGTCGGGATATTGCGACATCAGTGCATTAATTTGTTCCAACGGCGAACCCGTTACGCGGGGGTTTGTCAGAGAATAGACTGGCACCGATGCCGAATACACCACGGCAAAACCCGCTTGCCCGGCAATGTCTGCTAACGCGTCAGATAGCGTCACCGGCCCCGGATTCGAATAGGGCGGCACTGGGGTATTCATCAAAGGCATAGCGGCGTTGCTGTCAATGACCAGCTTCACTTGCGGCATCGTTGACGCGTCTACCGCAGACCACATGATGACACCTTGAAAGAACGGGATGTACTGCATGCCGTTCCACACATCGATTGCAACCGTGTCCGCGTTCTGCGGCGTCATGACCTCAAACCACAACCGGGCTATTTGATTCATGTCTTGCTGTGCTACGCCAAAGATTTCAATGTGCGCATTACCGTACTGTTTCCCGCCTTGCCGCACCTGAATACGCATGCGGTTTTGTGTGTAGACGTAGGTGTACGTCTGCGCCACACCTTGCGCGTTGTTGCGCGTCACGGACACCGTGACGCGTGCCGCACGTTCGGCAAATTGTTGAAATGTACCTGTCATGATTAGCCCAGTTTAACCGCTAGCCACGACAGGAGCAAATAGCCAAAAAGTGCTAATGTCAGGTCGAACAGGCCTTGTAAGAACTTCTTCATTATTCAACCTCCGGTTGATCGAGCATCCAGTCAACCCATGCAAGGCGGTCTTGCTTACCATCACGTCGAGCACTATAGCCGTTTGCGCGCTGCCATGTTTCGAGGGACACGTGCGGCGCTAGCGCCTCGCTAATATAAAGATCGAGGCGATTTGCCGCGTACGCGTAGTAATAATGCTGGGGGGTAGCGCTCGCTATCGCAAAACAAAGAAAATATTCTTCACCGCTTTCTATCAGTTCTCTCGCAGCAACTAGCAGCTCCCGCTCGATCTTATTCAACGCCATGACGTTCTCCTGTTGTAAGTGTGTAGCTATCTTACGAAAACGTAACGGCGATGTCAAGCTATTTAACGCACAGCGCTGTTGCGATTTTGTGGTCCGGTCAGGCGTTGTATCCCGTTGACGAATTCACCAGGGTTGTTCGCCTGCACCGTAACGCTTTGGATGCTAATTGAAGTGCCAGCCGGGGCTGCTCCAGCCGAATCCGGGCCGTTGTACCCGCTGGACAACTTGTCAGCTAGCTGCCCGCGCCGGATAGATTCTGATAGATTGCCGTGACCTTCGAACACATCGGAGAAAGACTTGCCAAGCTGTTGCGCGCTGCCACCTACACCAAGAGACTTACGCAGTAACCCGGATTCGTAAGGGTTAGAGAACAAAAAGTCCAGCTGCTGGTCGAGTGTCCCGCCATCAGGACGAACCCCATACTTCGACAAGAAAGCGTCAGAGCGCGGGCCACGCCATTGGAGTAGACCGCGTGCGCCACTGCCGCCGCCTTCGGGGTTGAAGGCGTTGGTCTTGACCCCTGATTCACTTTGCGCATTCGCTGCGACTGCTGCGGCTTGCGGCACAGTCAGCCCGTATTTAGTAATCAGCTTAGTCATCAGGTCTTGCGAGCTGACCGTGCCGCCAGCGCTAGGTGTTGCTGTGCTGGGGGTGGCTGCGGGTTTGTTCAATCCGAACAGGTTAGCGACCGGCGCCGGGCCGTTTGTGCGCGCTTCTTTTGCCACCTTAGTCCAAAGGTTACTGATGAAAGCCGCAGGCCCAGATAAACCTTCTTTGACGTTATCAAAAATGCTTCCTACTTTGTCGCCGATGTTGAATTTATCAAACGCCGACTTCAATACGTCCCACGCTTTAGCAATACCGTATGCGAGGATGTCGATGTACTCGCCCAGCTTGGTGAGCGCGCCAAGATAAATATTAGTCGCCGTGGGCAGTTCCTCGCGCATGACTTTGATGAAGCCGTCGAGTCCCCCACCAGAAGCCATGATGCGGTCAACAAACGCCGACACTGCCGTAGCACCTTTGCTCGTCCAATCCGCAAAGCTTTCTATTGCAGGCTGTAGTATCGTCGCTAGCGAATTTGCAACGTTAATCGCTGAACTTTCAACCGCCGACATCGCGTCAGCGACTGCGGCCATTGCTTTCTTGTTCTCTTCGGCGGCTTCGTTCAATGATTTCGTGTACGCGCTGCGAGCGTCGGTTTCCGACTTGATCATCAGAATTAAGTCCGGAGATACGCCCTGCGCAGATAGACCTGATTCGATCTGCCGCTGTTGCGCGGGACTCGAAGCGCGGTACATGTGCTGCGCTTGTTCTAAGATATCCGCAATGGGCGTGTCAGCGCCCGCACGAATACCCATACGCGAAAACGCGGCGAGAGTCGGCGCATTACCCGTGATGTTGAACTGCTGCTGTTCTCGCGCAAGGTCAGCTATGGCCTGCGCCCCGCTGGATGCATCCGCACCCAGTCGCCGGGCGGTGCTACCCCACGCCTGCATTTCCCGGTTAGACAAGTTAGTCGACACTGCGGCGCGGCGCAGGTTCGTTTCCATGCCCGCCAGTGCGATTACCGAGCCGACAAGCCCGGCCACCGAACCGACGCCGAGCACACCCGCCAACGACAACGACAAACCCTTTAACGCATTGGTCAGCGTCTTTGTTTCGCTAGTCGATTGCTTTGTGCGTTTGATCTGCTCTTTTTCGCGTTTGCTGCGCTTGTCATCTTCTTTGACGCGTTTCTTCTCCGTCTTCTCGACCTGCTGGTCTACCTCTTTATCGGCTTTTTTGAACTCGTCATCGTCCAATGTCAACTTAACAACAAGTTCATCCACCACGTTTCCGTTATCAGCCATGTTTAACCTGTAATGAATTTCGCAGTGTTAACCAGCGCCTGCTGCGCGGCGGTCACTGCGGTGGTGAAGACTTGCCCGATTTGCGCGACTGGGTTGCTTTTTGCTGACAACGTGTTTTGATAACTTCCGTCACTAGACGTAATTTGTGGCACTTCCGTAAACAGGATATTCAAGTAGGTCAAGTTCGAACCACGATCCGGGCGCACGTCAATTGACATGGTAGCAATCGTAAAATCAGCAAACACGCCAATGGGCGAGATCAACGTGTATAGCTGCGTCGGATTTAACGCTTCCTGTTGACGGATTGCAGTGAACCACGCAAACCGGGCAACGTCGGATCCTGTTTTGATCATAGTGACGTTGACCGTCTCAGGGCGCTTGACTTTGTTGTAAGGCTGAAACGCGCCTTGCTCTTGAGCATAATCCGAAAGTTGCGTTTCGTATTTTGGGGAGAATTCCCCCCACGACGAAGGGAACGTCAGCGGGATAAACGTGTCACTTGCCACAATCGCATAAATCGGCGTGGGCGGGTTGACGTTAGGCAACGCTGACGCAACGAGCGCCAACGCATTTAACGCATTAACTGACGGGACGGTAACCATGCTAGGCGTAAATGTTCAACATCGCAAAAGCAGCTAGCAGCTCGCCCAAAGTTGACAGCTCGCGAATGTCGGTTCGCAACAGTGGTCGAAAGGCTTCGGGGTGCTTCGGATCGGGTGCGATTTGCACGGATTGTAACGCGTCAGTGATCAGCGTATGCACGGCTTGGGGCTGCGACCCTTGCAAGATATGCATAATGACATCGATCTGAGGCGCGCCAGCAGGGGCTGATTGCACCTTCGCCAGCAAGTCCTCGTAACTTTCGACGCGCAACGCAGAAACTAAGCGCACCACAAAGTCGGCCTTGGCCACCACGTCCAATTCTGTGATACGAAAAGCTTTTCCCGCATCACGGCCTTTAGTTCCGTACACCGTGGTGGTTTTGATTTCGTCTAGTGGGTTCATGCTATGCCTTTGGGTTTCGTGTTGGCTTTCCATTCTCGGATAGCTTCCACATTAGTTAATTCTACTAGGTTAAACGCGTCTTCGGTACTCAGAACGGTTTCCAATTCGACGTAAGAAGCTTGCCCGGATTGTAGCACCGCAGCCAAAAAGGGCGAACAAAACGTCACAGCGATGTCAGACACTCCCGCTAAGATCGCTTCGGCGCGCATGGTAACGGGCGTTTCCAGTAACTCCCGTTTAAACAGAAAATCAACATGCAACAGTAGCGCGACTTGCTGCAATTTCGCCACGTTGCGCCAATCCCGCAAGTCGCGCCGGATATCAAACGTGCTTCCGTCTGTGTGAGTAGCGTGCACAAACCCGAACAGCAAGCGCAATCCTTCCTCACCAAGCGCGGCAAGTTCCCTTTGGTAACGAAGCGCTAACGACACAATCCCCCCGGTAGCATCGCCGTCAAAACGCTGAATGATGCGTCGGGCTAGCCGGTCAGCAACCAAAGCGGGCAACTCGGTTAGCTGCACCGTCTTGCCCGCGTCCCTCCCCTCTAGCTCAAATGTTCGTGTCTTAATCATCGCATTAAAATGTGTGCGATGTAGCCAAACACTAAGCCCAGCGTAGCTCGGACGACGGTGGTGTACATAACTTCGATTACGTTTCGGCCCGCGTCGACTCCTACGTGCTGCGCGAATAGAACCCGAAACCCGAGAGCTACGCACCCCGCAATCAGAGGATTGACAGAAACGGGGTAAAACGGCACCACAAACCATTTCAGATAGAGCGACAATACCGTGCCGTAGGTAAGTACAAAAAAGCCGCACACTGCGCCTAAGTCGAGTAACTCGCTAGCGATGTACTTGATTCGTGTTTTTGTAGTCGAGTTCATTTTGTTTGCTCCTGTCCAACCAGTTTACAAACCCGGCGCAGTTCGCGTTCCCGCGCAGCCTGTGCTGCGTCCCCTGCTGCGTCCTGCGCGGCCCCTGCTGCGGATGCTGCGTCCCATGCCGCAGCCTGTGCTGCGTCCCATGCTGCGGCCTGTGCTGCGGCCTGTGCTGCGGCCTGTGCTGCGTCCCCTGCTGCGCCCCATGCCGCAGCGTACGCAGCATCAAACGCAGCAGCCCGCGCAGCAATTAACTCTTGATGGGTTGCTTCACCGTTCGCAAACCGTTCAGCAACGTCAAGTGCGTTAATGCTGCGTTGATCTGTCATCAAATGTTGCACCTGCCTAGCGCACCAGACCGCATAAAGCCTAATCTCGCGTTCATGACCTTCTACAGCACGCAAACACCACAACGCATCATCTAATCCGTTGCTGTCCAGAATCTGAATGATGGGAACGGGTTCGTCGTCTGCTTTCGTTTTACCTAGGGTGCGCAGCAGCTTTTCCCAGCCCTCGGCGCAAGGGTGGCACTCTCTGATTTTGTTTAATGTGGTTTTCATTTGTTTAGCTCCTGTTGTGTTGTGTGTAGTAACTATAAGTTAAACAAAACGTAAAGTCAACAGGTAAAAAAAAGCCGGGCGAACCCGGCTAAATGCCAAACGCTTGGTAGCGCAGGCGATCCCACATCAGGAGGAAACGGAATGCCAAAAGACAATTCAAGCATAGCACATGTTGCGCTAAGTGCAAGGTTTAACTATCCCCATACAACAGCAAGTAGCGCGAACCGAACCCGGTATAAACGGGATCCGTAATACCTTGTAGATCGGCGAAAGCCAGTAGTTGCGGCAACCCCAGATAACGATTCGGGTTGATATCGGTGCGGTCGAGGCACAAACGACCTAGTGCAACTGATACGCCATCGTAAAGCACGTCAGCAAACAAACCATAGTCGGTCGTCGTCAGCGTAATCTGCGCCGCTGCGCCATCCAGAATCGCCGTGATGGTCTGGTTAGGTGTGGCCGATAACGGAATAACGACTTGTGTCATAACAGCACTTGCGAAGAATTGCCACTAATGTCGGTGGTAGTGATTGTCCCGGATACGGTGCGATTAGCGAATGTAAAGTCGGCAGTGGCTTGCACTACGTCGGAGACTTTCAATGCCTGTGTCGTAAATGAGTTTTGCACAAGTGTGAGGTTAGGGGCTTGTCCGAGGATGTTGCTATAGCGTATTCCTTGCGTCGTATCGTAGTAAAGCTCCCCGTACCATGTCAGGCAGCGCGTGGCTACGTCCTGCGCCATGCGCATTGCGGGGCCTGTCGAGTCGCCCGGCGTAGCGTCACCCACCGTTGCCCAATTGCCATATTGGTCTACGGTCAAGTCCCACAATGAATAATCGAGAGCTACTGTGTCCATGTGCTGATTGTGCCAAAGAACGGCGCGGCTGTCACGTGCGGCGCGATATTGCGCAGTTGCTACTAAGCAAGGTACGGAGGGACGGAGTACGGAGGCAGGTTTTTGAGACCCTGTACACTTTGCGAAAGTAGTAATAAGTACCCTACTTGTTACTACTTTCTTCATCCAGTGCTTATATAGTAACTCTGTATTCTCCTTCTGTATTTATTATATATTATTAATATTTTATTTAACTACTATACTAAGAAACAGCTACAGAATGCGGGTTTCAGACTTATTCAGAAGTACGGAGGGAGATAGTTGTCAAAGTACTACTCCCTCCGTACTTCTGTAATTTCCATGTTGCAGCGCACAATAAATAATTAACACTCTGACAACAGAGTACGGAGGGAGAAACAACTTCCTGCCGTACCGGTACGGAAGCTACTGCAAATGAAATAAGTCGCAGGTTATCTAACTGACAACTTCATGGCAGGTAACTATCGCCAAGCGTCGATCAATTGCGTTACACTGCGCTTATGGCAAAACTCGAACCCGTCCACGCGTCACTTGTGGCTGATCTGGTCGACCTCATCAATTCGAACCTGACCGATTTGCTCAAAGTTCGCACTGTTACGTGCGGCGGCTGTCACGGGCGTGGCACCGTCGGCGGTGAGACACGTTCGGACGGTAGTATTTCAGACGACGGCACGCTGGCGACGTGCGGGACGTGCGGGGGTGTTGGTGCTGTTGAGCGCTATGAGATTGACCATGCCGCACTGAAGACCTACAAATACGGGCGGTACGTAGAGGGCTTCGAAGTCAAGCAAGGTGTTGTCGTGCCTAAATTTCGATCTAAAACAAACGCGTTTAACGCGTTGACCAAGTTGCTCGGATTCGATAAAGCCGTAGTTGAGATTTCAAACGGGGCTACTTTGTCGCAAACCATTTCTGAGGAGCAAAAAGCGCAGTACGTCGAACAGTTGAAAGAATTGGCGACCATGGGCTTGTTGGATGGTGGCAAATGAATGCAATCGTCGGCCTCGATCCGCTGCGATTCTTGATCCAAGAGTCGCGCACGAATTTTGCTGCGTTTGTATCGCTTTTGCACCGTCCACGTTTTAAGCATTCCGGGTTCTCGGTCGAAGTGTGCAAAGCAATTGACGCGTTTGTCGCTGACGTGATTGCAGGCAAGCGGCCCGTATTGATGCTTACTGCGCCCCCTCAACATGGCAAAAGTTCCTTAATTTCGCGCTGCCTACCCCCCTACCTGTTCGGAAGATTACACGGCCACTTACCCGCAGTTCGCATTGCGGGTGCGAGTTACGCGCTAGCACTAGCCCGGCGCAATACGCGTGATGCAAGGTCTATCATGGGTGAACCGCTTTACCGTGAAGTGTTTCCCGCTGCATCATTAATCGGGTTTAAAGGTGTTGACAATTCAGACGGGTTTGACGTGCCTAACGGGGGTTTGCGGGGCGTGGGTGTGGGCGGCTCCCTTACCGGCTTCAGTATTGACGTGGGGATCATTGACGATGCCATACGCGATGCACAAGCTGCATTGTCGCCAGTTGTGCAGGGCGGGTTAGAAGCTTGGTACGAATCGGTTTTGATGACACGCTTACAGGCCCGGTCAGGCACGGTCATCATCGGTACGCCCTGGTCGGCAAATGACTTGCTAGCCCGTGTGCGCCGCAAGATGGCCGCTGATCAGCGATTCACGTTATTGTCGTTCCCCGCGCTCAACAAACCCACGGAGATTGGTTACAACCCGGATTTACCAGAGGGTGCACTTGTGCCGTACTTGCACGACGAAACCAAACTGCTAGAAATGAAAAAACACATGTCGGAGTTTTGGTGGTCGGCCATGTTCCAGCAAGTGCCGCTGTCGGAATTCGGGGCAATTTTCAAGAAGCAGTACTTACAATACTACCGGCGCGCTGATTTGCCCGCTAATTTCCAGCGGGTAGTTATCAGCGTTGACGCGACGTTCAAAGACGGGCAGGCAAGTGATTACGTGTGCGCGGGTGTGTGGGGGTTCACACATGCCGACCAGCGCGCTTGGCTCTTGGATTTCAGACGGGCTAAACTCGCTTTCATGGCAACGGCACAAGCTATTACCGACCTAAAGCAGAAGCACCCCCGCGTATCGCGCATTTACATTGAAGACGCGGCCAATGGCGCGGCGTTGATCGACATGCTGCGCAAGCATTTTGCCGGGCTTGAAGGCGTGCCGCCTCTGGGCAGCAAAGAGGCTCGCGCCGCTGCGGTGTCGTGGGCGTGGGAAAATGGGCAAGTCATGCTGCCGCACCCGGACGAAGTGCCAGGCATTACGCCACTCGTTGCGGAAGTTACGACTTTCCCCGACACGACGACAGGCTACGACGACGCAGTAGACATGATGACCATTGCCTTGCATCAGTTAATGCTACGTTCGCCGATAGCGAGTATGATTACAAAAGATATTCTTAATCGAGTGTAACTATGTCACGACGCAAACACGCAACGAAACGCATTGCAAAAACTGCAACACGTCCCGCTAAACCGATTGCGGCCGACGACAAATACGCACGCCGCGCAGCGATGCGCGCCGCAGTGGACGCGTTGGGCGAACCGACTAGCCCGTCGCTGCAATCCGCGCAACGCTACGAAACGAACAACGCGCACTATTCGAACAACGAGCGCAAAGCCGCAGAACATGCGATGGACTTTAATGGCGCAGCAGCTAACGCGCTGACGTTTGTATCGCGCACAGGCTTTCCCGGGTTCCCCACGCTGGCGCTACTTTCTCAATTGCCGGAATATCGCGCCATGCACGAAACGCTCGCCGATGAATGCGTGCGCAAGTGGGGATACGTCAAAGCAGCAGACGACACCGATCCCGCGTTGCTGGAACAAATTGAGTCAGAACTGAAACGCATTAACTTACGGGAAGTGGTGCGCCAACTGGTCATTCATGATCAAGCTTTCGGGGGTGGGCACGTCTATTTCAAACTGAAGAACGACGAGCAATTCCGTGATACACCACTCGTATTGCGTCCCTACACGGTCAAGAAAGGCTCGTTTGAGGGTTTGCGCGTGGTGGAACCGTACTGGGTGACGCCGAACTACTACAATTCTATTGATCCTACCGCAGCGGATTTTTACAAGCCTTCGTCGTGGTGGATGCTCGGCACGGAAGTACACGCGACCCGGCTAGAAACGATCGTCAGCCGCCCTGTACCGGACATGCTCAAACCCACGTATTCATTCCGTGGCATTTCAATGACGCAGCTTGCCGCCGAGTATGTCGATAATTGGCTGCGCACCCGGCAATCCGTGAGCGATACCGTCAAGCAATTCTCTATTACGGGGGTGCGCACGGACATGCAGCAGATGCTGCAACCGGGCGGCGCGATGGATTTAGCTGCACGCGCAGACTTGTTCAACCGCGCCCGCGACAATCGCAATATCGCGTTTCTTGACATGGCGACGGAAGAGTTCTTCCAACTCAACACGCCGTTGTCAGGGCTGGACGCGCTGCAAGCCCAGTCGCAGGAGCAAATGGCGGCAGTGTCGCACACGCCGTTAGTGAAGTTGCTGGGCGTAACGCCTACTGGGCTAAATGCGTCCAGTGATGGTGAAGTTCGCGTCTGGTACGATCACGTAGCCGGTTATCAAGCAAACACACTGACCGCGTTAATGCAAACCGCTTTGCGTATTGTTCAACTGTCGCTATTTGGCAACATCGACGAATCCATTTTCTTCGAATGGGCACAACTGCACGAATTGACCGAGTTGGAAGATGCAGAGCGTCAAAAACACGAAGCAGAAACCGATGCAATCTATATCGAGCAGCAAGTCATCACTCCGCAGCAGGTAGCTGAACGCCTCGACAACGACCTGGGCAGCATGTATTCCGGGACACTGGTGGCCGACACGCTAGAAGAAACCTCGGACGACGACATACAAGGCATCACGGAGCACATTCTGGAAATTGGCGACGAACAGCCGGGGCAAGAAACGAGCGCGCCCGCTGCGACTGGCGGCGAGGGTTACACGGCGAACGGCGGCCCGGTCGATCCTGCCGAAGTGGACCCCGACTCTTTAGCGCAGTTGGCGGAAATGGGGCAGGCCGTGATGGAAAATCAGGTTGACAAGCAATCGTCGCAATAATGGAACTGCGCGCACCCGGCAAGCGGGACATCAAACTTCCCGCAGTAGAAACTAACTTTCAAGTCGAGTTATTCTACAAGCAGGCATTGAGCAAAGCGGTAGCTAACATGACCGCTTCTTATGAGTATTGGCTCGCCATGCGGTTCAAGAAAGCTAAAGACGCCAACGTAGAGGCAGGGTTGCTACCGGACATTGCACAGGATGCCGACACGCCGGGCAAAGCCACGCGCAAGCTCTTTGGCGAGATTGGCCGACTGCACGACTACTGGCAAAACTACTTTGACGACTTCGCCAACAAGATAGCTAAACAGATGGCGGGCAAGTGGTATGACAGCAATTCTCGGTCGTGGCGCGGCAAGTTGGATAAAGCTGGGTTTGACATTAAGATGCAGGTGACGCCTGCGCAAAAACTGATCCTTGATACCAAGATCAAAGAAAATGTCGCGCTGATTAAGTCGATCCAGCAGGATTACCACAAGAACATCGAAGGGATTGTGACGCGTAATTTCCTTGCCGGGCGGGACTTATCCACCATGGCAGACGCGATCAAAAAGACCGGGGGTGTATCAACGCGCCGCGCCGCGCTGATTGCACGTGACCAGTCGAACAAAGCTACTGCGCAACTCAACAGTTCACGCCAACGCGAGATTGGCGTAACGTGGGCCATGTGGCAGCATTCCAGCGCAGGCAAAGAGCCACGTCCTGAACACGTGCGAGCAGGGCGCGAGCACTGGTTTTATCGCATTGACCGGGGTATCGATTTTGGGGACTCGTTCGGTTACGTCTTGCCCGGCGAAGCAATTAACTGCCGTTGCACAGGACGCAGCGTAATACCTGCGCTAAACCGTTTACCTGCCGGGTTTGATGAGGCGAAGCTAATCGAAGTGCCGGGTTTCCCCGGCGCTTACAAAATGCCTTAAATTACACCCGTTCGACTAGTTCACAAACCCGGCGCAACTCATGTGCTTGCCCCGCCCGCGCAGCAGCCCGCGCAGCAGCAACATCAGCAGCATCAGCAACATCCGCAGCAGCCCACGCAGCAGCAGCCTGCGCAGCCCACGCAGCATGCGCAGCATCCGCAGCATCCGCAGCATCCACAACATGCGCAGCCCACGCAGCCTCCGCAGCATCCGCAGCATCCGCAGCATCCGCAGCATATGCAGCCCGCTTAGCAGCAGCCCGCGCAGCAACTAATTCTTCCTGCGTTGCCTCACCATTCGCAAAGCGTTCAGCAACATCTAGTGCGTCAAGGCTGCGTTGATCTGTCATCAAATGTTGCACCTGCCTAGCGCACCAGACTGCATAAAGCCTAATCTCGCGTTCATGACCTTCCACTGCGCGCAAACACCACAACGCATCATCTAATCCGTTGCTGTCCAGAATCTGAATGATGGGAACGGGTTCGTCGTCTGCTTTCGTTTTACCTAGGGTGCGCAGCAGCTTTTCCCAGCCCTCGGCGCAAGGGTGGAACTCTCTGATCTTGTTTAATGTGGTTTTCATGATCTGCTTTCTATCTAGTTGCGCTTCGACCCTCTCGGGCTAGTCCAGTGCTTAATTGCCTTTACACTTCATGCATGCGCACTTCATTCCACCTTCTTTTGCAGCGCGACCGGCGTTAAATGCGTGGTCGTAATCTGTCCGAGACAATCCGGATTCAATGAGGATCCGCGTTCCAGTCTTGAGGTCTTCGTGATATCCCGCGATCTTTACGTGGACCAGCGCGCTCTTTTTTGTCATCTACATCTCCATCTATCTAGTTGCGCGGTTTGGGGCCGCAGCCCCGGTTGGTTATTTAAATGGTTCCATGATGTATCCTTGCATATGGTGGGTTATTTGATCTGAATGTCCGGAATGATGACGGACGGCTTGAACACGACGCGATAGTGATAGGCACTGACGTTTGCAGACGCCATCTGCTCCACAAAGTACGTCACGTTGTCAGACAGGCCGAGGAAATGTTTCTTGTACTCGGCAGGGCCAGTCTTGCAAGTGATCGTGACCTCGCGAGGCTTGTCGCTGTTGCCGAGCGAGCACAAACCTTCGACGCTCAGCATGTACTCACCGGTAATGCCGTTGTAGAACACGACGCGGCGCGTAATTTCGAAGTTGTCGGCGGCCTTCGACAGATTGCGCGACGCCACGTCGGCGTCGTTGTTGCAGCCGGCAAGGGTAACGAGGGCGGCGATTGCGAGTAGTGTTTTCTTCATTTCATTTCTCCGTTGTGTTTGTCGATGTAGGTATATTAAGCTAACGTAAGGGCAAAGTAAAGCCCTTTTCGTAATTCAGGCGATTTAATTTAACTATCGTGCTGCGCACTTCGATTGCACAAGCCCAAACAACGCGTTACACTCTGACAAACTTCTACCCTTTTGCGACCATGCCCCACGTTATTTTAGCGTTTGACCGTCAGACAGCGCGATCTTTCGACGCAGACGGGCGTATGCGCGTAAAGGATTGCATCCTTTCTACCGCAGAGATTAACCCGTACTACGGCAAGGAAATCCCCGGCTATGAGTCGTTGGGCTTGAAACCTGAGACTTCGTACGAATTGTACCGCGACCCAGCAGAGTTAAAGCGCGCCGCCGACACGTTTAACGGTGTGCCGCTGATGATCAAGCATGTGCCGCAAACAGCAGCTGACCCGCGCAAAGAGTACATCGGCGGTTCTGTGCATTCAGTACGGTTTGACGGGAAACACTTACGCGGCGATCTGTTGGTGATGGACGGTCATGCAATCGACTTGATTCAGTCTGAGAAGTTGTCCGATCTATCCTGCGGTTACCGTTACAAACCCGATATGGTATCAGGCAGCGCAGACGGTAAAAAATATGATGGCGTGATGATCGGCATCGAGGGTAATCACGTTGCATTAGTGGACGACGGACGCGCTAGTAACGCGCACGTTGCTGACGCGGCACTACAACCCCCGCAAATTTCAACCAAAGGAGCAATTGATATGGCTTTTCCTAACGAAAATGGCGCGCCGGGTGCAGGTGCTGGCGCACAACCCGGTTCGCCAGAAGGTGAACAAAACGAGCAAATGAACATGCAGGCTATCGGGCAAGCGTTGAAGCAAATTGCTACCCTCTTGCAAGATATTCATGGCAAGGTTGGCGCAAGCGCGCCACAAGCTGACACCGCAGGCGCTGACAACGTGGGCATGTCCGAGGGCGAAAACGAACCGCGTGCAGGCATGGACGAAGCCGAAGAAACGGAACATGAGGGCAAAGCTAAAGATGAAGAGCTTTCACTCGAACCCGCCACCAAAGAGATTAAGCTCAACGGCGGCGCGGAAGATGAATCCGTTGATACTGACGAAGGCGAAAAGGCATATCTGGATACCAAAGAGCAAGAAGGCACCCCGAACCGTGGCAACAAGACACAGTTTTCGCAAACCGGCGCAATGGATGCTAAGTCGGTGCGCAATGTAGTAGCTAACGCTGTGAAGGCCGAACGCGAACGCGCTCACGCCGCAGCGGAAGCTAAACGCGATGTCATGCACGTACTGGGCGACATCGCCATGGACGACGCCGGCGACATTTACCGAGAAGCATTAATCCAGTCCGGCATTGACGTTATCGGTGTGCCTAAGTCCGGCATGCGCGCCATCTGGCAAGGTGTTGCACAGGCCCGCGCACAAGTTGCAGGTGCTGCCCCGCGTGCGCTAGCGCAAGGTATGGCGATGGACAGCGCAAGCAAGAACGCTACATCAGCGGTACTTTCCGCACTGGCTGCAAAAATCTCCGTCAAGGGCTAAACCCCGAGCGGATCAAACCCTGACGATTTAAGGAGAATTAACCATGTTTCAAAATCAAGTGTACATTCAGCCAGCGCAAGCCGTACCGGGCGATTTCGCGTCTAGCAACCCGATGATTTACAAGCTGTCCGGCACCGGTCGTATGGTGGCAGACAGCTCGGGCGTGACTGTCGGACATTTTGCGGCGCTGAACTCCACCGGTACCGTGACCAGCATCTTCTCGTCGGCCCCTGACGCGTCGCGTATCGGGTTTGTGCATCGTGAGTTTAACGCGCAGATCACCACCTTCTTAGCTGAAGCAGGTTACACCATCCAAGCAGGCGAACCTGTCGCACTGTTCGGCAAGGGCGACTTCTGGGTCAATACTGACGTGATTACCGGTACGCCAGTGCGTGGCGCGCAAGTATGGTGGGACATGACGACCGGTAATACCGTTATCGGCGCGCCAAGTTCGCCACCTGCAACGACTGTCAACACCGGCTACCTTCTGATTTCAGAATCGGCTACCGTTGGTGCAGTGGTAGTTATCAGCAATACCGGCGCGTAAGCCTCGGCCACATAACGCAATCTTAGGAGATTATCAAATGCGTGACTCGCAACTTATTGCACAAATGGCCCGCGCTGGCGTCGTGCTCCCCTCCACTGTGCAGAACATCAGCACCCCGGTGGGTGAGTACGCGATGGATGCGGCGAGCTTAACCCCGACATTGGTTGGTACTCAGAATGCCGGTATCCCTTCGTACCTGACGACTTATGTCGATCCGAAGGTTATCGAAACAATCGTCGCACCAATGGCGGCAGCTACGCTGGTGGGCGAATCGAAGAAGGGCGACTGGACTACGCTGGTTGCTGCCTTCATTCAGGCCGAACCTTTGACCGAAGTTGCCACTTACGGCGATTATTCGGCAGATGGTTCTAGCAACACCAACATTAACTACCCGCAACGCCAGTCCTACTTCTTCCAGACGTGGACACGTTGGGGTGAGCGCGAGTTGGAAATGGCAGGTGCCGGACGTGTTGACCTGGCTTCGCAACTGAACCTCTCCTCTGCGTTGGGTCTGGCTAAGTTCCTGAATAACTCGTATCTGTACGGCATTTCGGGCTTGCAAAACTACGGGCTGACCAACGATCCGCGCTTGTCCGCACCTGTTACCGCTTCGGCAAACTGGGCGACTGCCACTCCTGACGCGATCTACAATTCCATCATTACGGACTTGTGGAAGCCGATGCAAACGCAATCGCAAGGTACTATCCGTCAAACCGATGAACTGCGTCTGGGCTTGCCACCTAGTGCTGTCGCAGATATCAATCGCGTCAACTCCTACGGTCTTGCAGCGGCAAAGCTGCTCAAAGATGCGTGGCCTAAACTGGAACTGGTTGAAGTGCCGGAGTACGACACCGCATCAGGTCGTCTGTTGCAGTTGTGGGCAGTCAAGGTTGAAGGTCAAGAAGTTGCAACTTGCGCCTTCACCGAGAAGATGCGCGCTCACGCTGTCGAGCGTTACTCTTCGTACTTCCGTCAAAAGAAGTCGGCAGGCACTTGGGGCGCTGTAGTTTTCCGCCCGTTCGCAGTTACGCAAGGTATTGGTTACTAGTTTAACCACAAATTAACCACTAAGTCTAACGGTGTGTTCTCCTCGAAAGCCCGGTTCGCCGGGCTTTTGTTTACCTTACGTCCGCTTTAGCTTAGAATGAGGATTCGCGCTCTGTGCGAGCCGACCCGTTACGCCTATCCACCATCGGAGTAAACCATGACTGACCAAACGAACGAACAATCTGTTGTCGAACAAACCCCAAACGTGTCCGGCGATGCCTCCAATGCCGTTGTGACATCGGCCGAACCTTCTTCAGTGACTACTGCCTCCGATGCATCAAGCTCCGCGCCCGTTACGGACACCGTAGCTGACACTGCAACTACTGATGAAACTGTAGACGCGCCTGAAAGCGAATCGTTGCTTGAAAGCATTGAACATGTCGTCGAAGAAGGCATCGAGACACTTAAAAAGCTGGTCGAGTAATAACGACCAAGCCGAACAACTAACAAGGAGTTACATTTATGGCTACTAAGTCCAAATCTAGCGGTTTCGTTACTGTCGCGTGCAAGCTGCCACAAGGCTTGAACATCAGCGTGCCAGATACTGATATCAAGCTTAAACTGCATGGCACACATTCCCCTTACGCTGTCGCCGGACACGGTCTTACCGAGGTCAAAGCGGATGTGTGGGACGCCGTAGAAGCACACTACAAAGATGTACCTGGCGCTAAATGGCTCGGTTCGTCCGTGTTTGTGTCGTCTAAGCGTGAAGACGCTGTGGACGAAGCGACTGAGAAAGCCGACGAGAATTACGGGTTTGACCCGATTGACCCTACCGCCCCCGGTTCAGTAAATAAGGGCATCGCAGTTGCGGATTAATCCGGTAACATAGAGCTTTACGAAAGGGGTTCATCATGGCGGTTATCGTTTTCAGTCCGACGGATTTTGTAGCTTGCTACCCGGAATTTGCAAACGCGACCGATACGCGATTGACTGATATCTTTAATCTGGTGCAGTACACCATGATTGACAATACAGACAATTCGCCAGTGATGGACCCCAACTTTCGCACGCAGTTGATCTATATGGCGATGGGCCATTTGCTGTTGATCTACGGCCTCGCGCCTGCGCAGCGCAGCGACGGCACGATAGACAATACCCCGCCAGGGCGCATTTCCAGCGCAACCGAAGGCACGATCACTACAGCATTCCAGATGGAAGTCACCAACGCGAACGGTAGTGCGGCGTGGTGGAATCAGACCAAATATGGCGCAATGTACTGGATGGCGACAGCGCGTTTCCGCTCTTTCCGGTATTTCCCGTCCGGCGTGTCTGGCATTGGGCAAGCCGTGGCGTATGGACAACCCCCATTCTTTGTGCCGGGTGGTGTATGAGTGTCACACGTCGCGGGCTAGATCATTCCCGCTTTCGCAAATACACAGCGGTATCTGTGAAAGCAGGTGTGTTGGAAAGTGCGACCTACCCCGCCGATACGTTGACCAACGCTGCGACCGGCGAACAAGTACCCGACCCGCGAGCGGGTATGAAAGTTGCTACTATTGCACGTGCATTGCATTACGGCATCAGACAAAATCATCCCCGCCCGTTCATTGCGCAGGCAGTTATACAGCACAAGAAAGAATGGGCGACCGGGTTTGTCAAGCTAGCAGTCGCAGGCGTTACGCCGCTAAACGCTGCGCAGCAAATCGGGCAAGTCATGAAAGAAGATATTCAGCAGTCTATTCAGCAATGGCCTGCGGATAACTCAGCATCGTGGGCGAAGTTTAAAGGGTTCAATCACGGCTTGGTGTTGACGGGCCACCTAACAAATTCGATTGAGTTCGAGGCGAACAAAAAATGACGTTCAACATTCGAAGCGCGGTACGCGGCGCAGTGCAACAACTGAACGAAGACACCCCCGGCACCGTCTACGTGTCCACCGGGCGCACCAACACGGGCGGCATTCTTACGCCTACTTACGCGAGTGTTGCCGCTTATTTGCAGGTGCAAGCGCAGGATCACGACTCGATTCAGCACAATCGCGGACTCGAATATAGCGGTTCGTACTATACCGTCTACGCATATGGCGACTTCTCGGATATCGAGCGCCCGGACGGTAAGGGCGGCGACGTGGTGAACATGAACAATCGGTACTATTACATTTCGCAGGTCTTTGAGTGGTGGCCCGATTGGTGCTCGTTTGAAGTGACGCGCCAGCTAAACGCGACCGATCTAGCCGCGCTCTTAGCCGCGTTAAGTAATGGAGCAAACCCATGAGTACAGTCGCTTTATCCCCCAGCGAAGATCAAGTGTTTGCCGCCGTTTACGCGGCAATTGTTCAACTATTCGACACGTCTATTCAGCCCAACATCTTCAAGGGCTTCCAGAATATGACTTCGACCCCGCTTGCGTCCTACGTCGTCATATCGCCGAGCACGAAGGAACGGCAGAATCAAGGTGCGCGCAGCTATGACGCGACGAACGGGTTTATGAACGAAGAGCGCAGCACGACCTATTCTTACCAGATAGATTGCTACGGCCCGGCAGGCCCCGATTACGCAGATATTATCTCTATCGCTTGGCGCTCGGCCTGGCTGGCGAACTACGCAGAAGACAACGCGCTACCGTTTCAGGTGCTGTATGCCGACGAACCGCAGCAGTTGAACATCGCTAATGCAGAAAACCAGTACGAACAGCGGTTCATGCTGAAAATCTATTTGCAAGTGAATCAGGTCGTGTCATTACCGCAACAGTTCTTTGTGACAGCTCCGACGACAACTGTTGAAGTCCCTGCCGACGCCGACCCGTTATAGATTCGTTTGCACGGGGTCGTTGCAAGATGCTAGAATCGGTGCGTTGATAGGGCTTTTCTATCGTGTCAGCCCGCACGATCAATTTTAAGGACGCATCAGCATGTCAACTATCCCAATTTCCCAGATTGTAACAATGCAACCGGGCGTTGTCAGTGGTGGCGGTGCGGCCTCCCTACTGACCGGCCTTGTATTGACACAAGACGCTTCTGTACCACCCGGCCAGTTCCTTGATTTTTACGACGCTACTGACGTGTCAAACTGGTTCGGTGCAACCTCTAATGCAGCAACACTGGCTAACGCCTACTTCCCCGGCACGATCAATGGCGGCCAACTGCCTTATGATCTGAAGTTTGCTTTCTACGCGACGGCTGCGCAACCCGCTGGCGTGTTTGGCGCGCAACTCGGCACCATGACGCTAGCACAGTTGCAAGCATTGAGCGGCACGTTGATTGTGACCACTGCGGCCCTGCACACGTCGAGTTCGATTAACTTGTCGAGCGCTACTAGCTTCGCTAACGCCGCGTCGACCATGACAGCTGCCTTCACATCACCAGATTTTGCCATCACCTACGATGCGCAACGCGGGCGCTTCCTGCTGATGACGACACTGACCGGCACCACTGCTGCGTGCTCTGCCGTCACGGGCACACTCGCAACCGGTGTGGGTTTGTCTGCAACTGCTGGCGCGTATAACCAAGCCGCAGGTATCGCAGCAGATGCGTCAGAAGTGACCGCGCTCAATCGCATCATTAACCAGACAACCAACTGGGCGACATTTACCACTGACTACGCCATAGCAACTGTAGCGGAGCGTATGTCAATTGCGCAGTGGAATAGCGGGCAAAACTCCCAATATCTTTACGTTAGCTGGGATCTGGATGCAATTGATACGCAGACCGGTAACACCAGCAATTTCGGGTACGAAGTGTTTGCTCAACCCTACCAAGGCACACTACCTGTTTATGGCACCATCGGCGCGGCAGGTGCAGCAATGGCGTGGGCGGCGTCGATCAACTTCAACGTGCCAAACGGGCGCACCACGTTAGCATTCCAGCAATCTACGGCGGGTGTGTCTGCTAGCGTGTCCGACTTGGCGACGGCTAACGCGCTGCTGTCGAACAACTACACATACATTGGCAATTACGCTAACGCGGCGAACACTTGGACTATTTTCTACAACGGCAAAGTGTCTGGTGAGTTCTTGTGGGCCGATACTTATGTCAACCAAATCTGGCTGAATCGCTCGCTGCAACAGGCGTTTTTTGAGGCGATGCTGGCCTATAACTCGCTGCCGTACAATCAAGACGGTTACACCAATCTGTACCGCGCAGGCGTGGACGTGATTAACTCCGGTGTCACTGCTGGCGTGATTCGTGCAGGCGTTACTTTGTCGAACTCGCAGCAGCAGCTGATTAATACGCAAGCCGGGCGCACTATCTCGGACGTGGTGCAAACTCGTGGTTGGTATCTGTTGATCGGCGATCCGTCCAATCCTGCGCAAAGTCGGCAGAATCGCACGACGCCAGTGGCGCAGCTTTGGTACTGCGACGGCGGAAGCATCCAGCAGTTGACCGTCCAATCTCGCGCAGTCATTTAATTTAAGGAGCACACAACATGGCTGGCACGCTTACCGTCGCAAATTCCGTAATCTCCGCAACCGTCGAAGCTCTTTACACGTCTGCGACTCAACTCACTGGCTACTCGGCAGATGACGCGTTTGACTTCGACGCGGTAGAGAACGGCGAATACCAAATGGGCATCGATGGCACGCTGTCTGCGGGTTTCGTCTATAACGAGATTCCGTTCACAGTGACATTCAATGCCGATAGTCCCTCTGTTCAAATCTTCGAAAACATTTGGAGCTACGAACAGTCTAACCGTACCAAACTGGCGCACAACTGGACAATCACGCTGCCAAATTTGAGCCGCCGTTACGACCTCAAAAATGGCTTCATGAAAAGCTACAAAGCACCTAGCGGCAAGAAAGTATTGCAGCCTGCCGTGGTGCAGCTCGTGTTTGCCCGTATCGAACCTTCTTCGACTTAATAGGCTCGTATCATGCCACTCGTCAAAGGTGAGAGCGACAAGTCCCGTTCAGATAACATCAAACGGGAAATTGAAGCAGGCAAACCCGCAAAGCAAGCAGAAGCGATAGCGTACAGCGTGCAGCGCAAAGCGGGAGGTAAAGATCGTGCTTACGATGCCAAAGCAAGTTTTGCCGCGTTGCATAAGTACGCAGAAGACTGCATGAATTACGACAAACGCAAACGCTGATACAGTGTTAAAGCCAGTAACCTCGCCGCCGATACGTTACGCGTATTGCCGTCACGGTAGAAAGCCAGCCCAAACGGGCTGGCTTTTCTTTTCGTACATCGCGTTGTAGCGCGTAGATCATGCTGGGTTCGCAGTAGCCCAGTATTCTAGTGCGGCACTGTGCAAGGCGCGCTGTGCGTCGTCAAACCCAACAGGCGAAGATGTTAGCTCAACTAATGCTCCCGCTGACGCGTAGGCTGTCATGCCGTGCGCTTGAATAAAAGCGCGGCATTGATCCAGGTGCTTTGCGGCGTCTACCACACCCATTTTAGCGGCTACCTGCGCAATCCGTGACCGTGCGTCTTCGACAGTTAGTGTTTCGGCCACTGCTGCGTTAAGCTCAATTATCGGTGCTACACCAAGTTGCTCGGCAGTTTGCGGTGCAGTAGCTGCAAACGTTCGCGGGTCGAGATTGAAACAAGCAGGCGACGTAAACGGCCATTCCGCAGACGGGGTGACGGCTTTCTCTGCTTCGATGTCAGCTTTCGTGCGGCGTCTGCGTTTAGTGCCTTCTGGTGCAGTAGTTGCGGCTGTTTCACTTTGTTCTGCTGACGGGGCGGCTTGTTGTGCTACCACCTCACCGTTGCAACCTACCAGCGATTCCGAGCAGTCAGACTCCGCAAGCAGTTGCTGCAACGCATATTTGGTGCGTTTTTGATACCCGGCCCATTCTACGAACGCGTTGAGTTCGTCCAGCGTGTCAAATGATAGGCGCATGTGTTTTTCTCCTGTGTGGTTGTGTTGTTGTTACGCCGCTACTGCGGCGCGTTCTTTTGCGGCCTGCACTGCGCGCAACTCGCGCTGAGTCTCCAGCAATGCCCAACGCACGCCAAGCGCTGCCTCGTTTGCTTTGATGTACGCTCCGGCGGCTTGCAAGCGCTCAATAGAGATTGAGTTCGTGTTGCGCATAGTGTAAATGGCACGCACTGACGTATTAAACAGTGCGGCCGACTCTTTGATACCGATAACATCGGTCAATTCGCGCACGTTGAGTTTTTCCAACGGCTTGCTCAAAAAACATACTTTGGTCATGGTGTAATTCTCCTAAGTTTGACTATACGCAAAGTGTAGCTAAGTTTCTGCGTATAGTCAACTTAATGTTAAGACTTGTTCGCTGTGTTTAATTGGTCTGCCATTTCAATGGCCGGTTTTGCGGCTTTATAGTGCCTGCGAATCCCATTAGGCGCAAAGTCTTGATAGTTGTCCTCCGCGTCGTATCTGCGCACAACAATCTCATGGCTACCGAGCGACCACGCGCACCAAGGTTCCCATTGCGGGTCATCGTCCTGTGACAATGCGGGATGTTCCAGTGACGCGCTGTCCGGCACGTATTCGGGCTCGGGCGCAATTCCAGCGGGTGATGCCGGTGCTGTCAAACGATCCTCTACTAATTTGGCGTAGCCTGCGATGTCATGCCAGTTATCGGCGTAGGTCGGATCGCCCGACAAGATGCGCGATGCTTTGTCACAAATCACATCAAGCGCTTGCTGCATGTCATGATCCAGCCTCACCCAATTGTCGGAATCGCGCAACACGTTTTTCAGACTCTGCGCAGTCGCGGCATTTTCGGCAAACGTGCCGTAGCGTCGGCCCCGTTGCTTAAGTGTTTCGTTGATATCGGTCATTTATTCCTCACTGTTTAAGTTTGTGTAAGTCTATTGTAACGTGCTTTTTTACGGGTTTGTCAATCTTTTCGCCATTGGTCGTTAGTATAGCCTTCAGCGTTTAGCGGCAGTCCGGGAGCCCAAGACGGGGCTATGCGCATGCGGTCTTTCAGCTGTTCAAGTCGCAGCTCGGCGCGTTCTTTCGGCACTTCCATCACGATCTGGTCATAGACGTGATGGACGATGCGTTCTGCCTGTTCGACATCGAGCATGATTTCCCAAAAGAAGTCACGCGCAAGCCCTTGTGTCATGTTGTTCGACAGGATTTTACGATCCAGTGTTTCTACATAGCCTTCGGGTTTGTCGTAAATCGCAACCGGCGCAGACGCACCGGGATCAAGGTGCAGCCGGGCGTTGTGGTAGCTGATTGCGCGGCCTGACGGCAAGCGCATGCGCAATGCCGTATCATCACGCACAAACATCACTTTCGCGCAGAAACCCCTACCAATGGGCAGCTCTACCTCGCGCCCCGGTTGGTCAAGGGCTATCAACGCGCAATATTCCAGCACCGACCACCAACGCTCAAGCATAGAATGGCCTGCCCTGTATTTATAGACAATATCGTCTACCTGTTCGGGAGGCAAATGCACGCCGTAGTTGCCTGCCATACTGACGAATGCACCCGCGCCACCGCCGTATTGCAGCGCGAGACGGACAACCTTGCCGATCTGCCGCTGATCCTTACTCACTTCTTCGTAGGTAATGTCGAATATGCTACTAGCTTCGACTTTATACCCGTCAATATTGCGCTCGAACTCGGTGAGCATATCTTCGTCGTTAGCAATCCACGGGCCTAACCGGGCTTCGATACCCGACAAGTCAGCGTCAACGAGTGTATGGCCCGGCCATGTGGCACGGAATAGGGGGCGCTGCGCGTCAGCTAGCGCGGCCAACATCGGGCCACGCTCCGGTGCCGACAGGTATGCAACATCTTTGCGTTTGATAGCGTCAATGAATGCTTCGCACTGTTCCGCTGACTTGCCTGGCCGTGGTCGTGCAATGTTGAGCAACTGCACACCACCTGCACCGCGTGCGGTCGAACGGCCCGACAACGCGCCGTAGGGAATAGTTGAATGTCGTATCCGCCCACCAACATGAGCGCGCACAATCGCTGCGGATTTCTTAGGGGCGCGAGACGCATCAAGGCGCAGCGCTAACACTTCGCGTAAGTCGGTAGGCAGATCGTCGCGCTTGGTCAGCGTCTTAATAGCTTCTTTACTCGCGTCGTCCATGTCAACGTCATAGTTTGTGGCGAACTCTTTGATCTTCGCAATCTCAGTTACCGCTAATACACCACCTTTGGTCAGCACTGTTATCTGGTAATCAAGCTGCGCCTCTGCTAACGTCTTGAGTTCTTCCATGCAGCGCGCAGCTTCTACGTCGGTGCCAAACCCGCGAGCGTTAATCTTCATGTCAAGCTCAAAAAATGCCTGCTCGCGTGCGGGTGCGGGCTGCGTAGCACGGGCTAAACCGATCATGGCATCTGTATCGGTCACTGCATACTGATACATCCGGGCAAACTCGGCGGGGTGGGTTTGTGGAGTCCAATCCGGGTGCTTAGCAATCTCCTTCATCACTTTGCCACCCTCCATATCCTTGCGGATTGGCAAGCCCATTGCATCGCATGCGCCCTCCAACGAACCGGGCAAACCGTTGTATCGCGCACGAAACGCCGTGCAACGAACCTGTTCGATCTTGATCTGGGGCGCGTCCTGATAGTACGCGCTAAGTACGGTATTCCAAATGTGAAAATCGAATGGCGCGTTGTGCGCCCAGAACTCGCCGCCGAACTTGATATACGCAACCACATCAGCAGGTAACGGCTGCCCGAATTCCCACAGCGCGGTTTGCGTCATGTTCGGCAAGCGGTATGTAAAACACGTCGGGCGCGTAGTGGGGTCGTTTAGATAGCGATCTAGCCCTTCGGAAGGCAAATCACACAGACTGGTTGTCTCAAAGTCCAGCCACAAAGCGCGGTCAAATTCGTTCATTGCTTAACCTTGAACAAGAATGAAATAAACCCATACGACATAAACAGCAATCCCGCCCCTGCGCAAGATAACAAAGCGAACAGCAGGTAGGACGGGACAATGCCCGCTAACATAAGCGCAGCGGTGCCGCAACCGAAGCAAGCAACGGCGAGCACGAGCCGCACGACGACTAACACGCAATTTGCAAACATGACGTTCTCCTATTTGTAATCGGGATCATAACGGAAAGATACTAATTGCTCATCACGAACAAAGCGTATCTCAGTTATAAAGATAAGCCCATCTTCGTATTTTGTCAAGGTAATGTCAGTGGGTTTAGGGAGCGTAGCCCGCGTCAGCAACACGCGGTACGCCTCACTCGGCAAGCGCTGCCCGGTAGCTGCCTCGTAATATTTGCGTGCTTGCGCAAAGAATTTGTTATCGGCCGTGGTGCGGTCAAAATCGAGTTGTAATCGATACGCGCCAAATTCTGTCTCAAACGCAAAGTTAAGTACGCTGTTTCCAGCGGGCTCAATCTGCATTGCATATACTTCTAGTGTACGCGTTTCTTTGCACACCTCGTCACGCAGCACCACGTTATCCTCATCATGGATGTCATAGCTGTCAGCGTCACCCATGCCACGAGGCCCACGCTCCACGCGCTGGCGCAAACCTAGAAAACCTTGGCGGGGTCTTCCGCACTGACGGCATGTTAAATGCTCCGCGTCGTTGAGATAGCCGCAGCCTTCTGTACCCTCTTCCATCAAACCCAGCAAGACGCGCATATCAGGCTGTTCGGCGGGAGAGTTGACGGGAAAGCGCAGCGAGGAACGTTCCCGCGCTACGGCAGTGATAACGCCGCCAAGCTCGTCACGTCGCGGCGGTGTCTGTATCGTCTGATCGGTGCATTCCCATAAGCCCACGCGAGAATCGCCGCTTGTCACGTCTTTGTTAATCGGCCCGTGGCGCACAAAATTGCCGCCAGCATCAAGTACGAGACAATTATCTTTGCCCGGATAAGGGCGAAACCCGCGCCCGACGATCTGCCGCCACAGCACGAGAGAGCGCGTTGGCCGGTAGCAAACGATGCAATCCACGAACTTAGCGTTAAAGCCCGTCGTCAGCATGGCCACACTGACGATGTGCCGGTGCTTCTTCTTGAGGTATTCGTCGATACCGACGACGCGCTCATTCTTTTCTAGTTCACCGTGAATAATGACCGAGGATTCCCCTGCTTCGCCCAGCGCGTTGTGGATCATGCGCGCATGTTCGATATTGACTGCAAAATGCATAAAATGCTTGCGGTCTGGCGCGTTGTCCAAGGCTACCGCGACACACTCCCGCGTTATCTCCATCGCGACGCGTGCTAATTCTGCTTCGTCAAAATCGCCACCCTTGGTCTTAACGTTGCTCGTATCGATCTGAGGAAAGCGAATAGACGGCGCGACAACAGGGGCTATATAGCTTTCGCGCACTAAGCGATTGAAGTTGCGCCCGGAGGTTAAGTCGTACACCACGGACGAAAACAACCCACACTGCGTCAACGGCACGACTTTCAAACCTTTCATGATGAAAGGGGTAGCAGTCAGCCCGATAAAGCGCACGTTGGGACGCAATACCCGCAGCCCGTCCACAATCGCCTTTGCGGTTTTCAGGTCGATATTAAACGTGTGCGCTTCGTCAATGAGCACATAATCAACCGGCCCAAAACGTTTTACCTGCCGCGACACAGATTGCGGCGAGCCAATGATGATCTGCGACATCCGATCTTTCATGTTCAGACCGGCGCAGTACACACCGAGCCGCGCAGTCAGCGCAGGAGCGATAAAGCCTACGGCTTCGTCAACGTTTTGCTTCACCAATTCCATCGATGGCGCAAGCGACAAAATACGGGCGTTTGGTGTAACTTGTAACAGTCGCTCGATGAGCATCGCATTGATTAATGCCTTGCCGCCGCCGGTCACGATAGCCGCTATCGGGTGTACATTGTCTGCAATACGTATTGATTCGATAACAGCGTCTACCGCCTCCGCTTGATACCAGCGAGGTTCTAGTCTAGCCATAATGTAAGTTAAATCTGAGTGGGAATATAAGTTATTGTAACAGATTTGTCGCAGGTTTCGCGCTCTTCATGCGGCAAGTTAGCGTCTGGCGCTACGGGCAACAAGTCGCCCCGAAACGCGCAAACGGCGCTGTTAGCCACATGGCAATGCGCGTCGGTTTCCTGCGCCCATATCGGAAAGCCTGCCGGATGCTGCCTTAATGTCGCAGGCCCGATAACTGTACATTCGCTGCCATTGAGATAAGCAGTTTCGCCGACTTCGCGCCACCAACGGTAGCGCTTGCCTATTGTGTACATATCAAACCGCGCCTTTCGTCGTCTTCATGTTCGGTAGTTGTTCCCAGTCATCCGAGTCACTGAGCGACACGGTGCCCCACATGTGCGGATTTTCATAATTCACGGGGTGCGCGCATTCGCCAAACTCATGCTTAAAGACTGGCCGCCAAAACATCGGACCACCGTCGTCGTGTTGGGCGTTTGCGTAGGCGATCGAGCGTCCTTTGTACAACCAAAAGAATTGCTCGCCAATCTTTACGCCCAGTTCTGCGTGGTCATTAACGACCCATTCGACTTGCGCTGTTGTCAGTTTTTGCATGGTCAACCTTTCTTCGGAATAAATGGCGCAGTGTCAGGATTCAATTCAAACACTTCGCGAATAACGGCAATTGGATAAGCGCGCTCTGTCGCCCATGGTTTGTCTGGTGTCGGGCGAACTGTCCACGCGCCTTGTCGCACACGACAAACGAACGCACAGTCTTTACCGAGTTTTGACAATAGCTTGACTGGCACCGGCTGCGTGCAGGTCAAGAATCGGCTAGCTTCTTCGACGGTGTAGTTTTCATCGGGTTTGCCATAGATGTCGATTCGAAGATTAAATAAGTGCTGGATTGGGTTAGCCATGCTTGACCTCATCCAGCAAAGCGATTAGCGCGTCAGCCAAACTAACCGCATTGGCGACCGCAGCCGCTTTCGAATGAGCCCCGCTCGCAGGATGCGCGCAGATGCCCTGCAGAGCCGCTGTTGCTATACGTTCGCGCCGTTCGCGTATCTTGTCTTCCAGTTGTTGCGCAAACTTGCTGCCCGCGATTCGGCGCACGCGGGTAAGGTAGTCGTAATCGGTTTCGGCGTACTCACGCGTAAGCGCCGAGCCGTACATTGAATGTATCGCAACGTCAAGTTGTGCGCCGCGCAGCGTGTCAAGATACGCATCTGATAATTTAGTCATTTCCGTAACTCCGAGTTAAAGGGGTTGTTAAGTGGAAGTGTAACGACTTTATCGGAAATGTCAATAAAAGTTTCTGGCGCGTTGTAGTAGCGCATGCCCATTCCATCCTTGCCAACTGTCCACCCGCGAGCAATTAACCACTGCGATATTTCCTTCGCAGCGAATCGGCGGCCAGTGACTAAAGTGTCGAGCGCGAGGCGTACTGCTGACGATTGGACGCGACGTTTCTCATTGAGCGCAATCTGTTGGCGCAGGATACCGGGTAGCAGATCATCTAAGTCAGACAGGGGGATACCGTCGCCACGTAACATAGCATCATTGTTGTATTCAAACACGGCGCGGGACGCTGCATTAGCGATGGCATAGTATTTGCTTTCGTCTTCACAGAAGCATTTCTTTGCCTCGGCTAATATCTGCCGCGCTTCAACTGACCAGTTATCAGACAGGCAACCGCGTGCAAACACCGGATAGAAACGCCGGTTACCAGTTTCGTCCCGATTCGTTTCATACTTGTTTGCCGTGCCAAACGGCACAAAGCGGCGCGGGTGCGCTTCTTCGTGCTTCTCGTAGGGTTTGCGGTACACGTCATTATCATCTGTCACCCAGCGCTTAATTTCGTCTGCGTCGCGCTTGTTCAGCCCAGACATTTCCGCAAGTTCGCAGATAACGGATCGCGCCGCTGCCATGGACATACGCCGATCTTCCGAGAACGCGACGGACGCGGGTGAAGGCGCACCCAACGCTCTAGCTATCTCCCCCACGAAACGACTTTTTCCAATACCTTGCCGACCTATCAATACGGGGACGACCGGGGCCGTAATGCCGGGTTTGAGCTGGCGCATAATGATTGCCGCAAAAAACGCTTTGGAGACGATTGGAAGGGCCGGGGCGGGTTCCGCATCAAAAGCATCAATAAAAACGCTCTGAAGGCGTTCTACGCCGTCCCAAACGGGTAAATTCAGCACAGCGTCTTTCCATGGATCGCGTCGATTCATGTCTGCAAGGGCTTCTATTGCTCTTTCGACAATCCCCGGCGTGACGTTGGCGCAACCAATGCGCGATAGGGCTTCAACTAGCCTGCCCACGGTCGGCACGTCTTGCGTGTCGGCCATGGTGGTGCAAACGTCAAAAACAGGAAGTGCGTCGATTTCGCGCAGCAGCAGTTCCAGACCGTGCATGACGTTCACGAAGGGTGCGGCTTTCTTCGTGGGTTCGGGGTACTCCACCAAGCCGCACAGTTTCTCTGCGGCTAAGTCCAAGGGGCTAGCAAGGTCGGCAGCAGACGCATTGGTGAATGCAAAGAATTCCTGCAACTTGTGGGACCATACGCCGGGCGTGTCGCCCATCCGAACAATTTCGGCTTTGGTAGTCAATTTGTCCGACATGTCAGGACGCCATGTATCGAACGGGTCGGCGCAATGCTTACCCAATGCGTCAGCGAGGTTTGAGAGCACTTGCTCAACAGTCACAAGCCCGACGCCTGCAACGTACAGAGTCCACGATTTAGGGAGCGCCTTGTCACCTAACGCACGCGTAGCGAGCAGCCCGTACCGCTCGCCTTGTTGCGGGTCTAAGCCTGCGGCTATCGCGTTTTGTTTCTGATAGTCAATGGCTATCGTCTTGGCTTCCCTGCGGCGCGCATTCTTGGTGTTGCGTACGGCAGTAGCGAAACGGCGCTCTTCGATTTCACGAACAGCGGGTAGCAACTGCGCGTCAAGCATCCCTTCCGCAGTGCGGTACTTCGTGGGCGCGCCGAGCACTTGGGGTGGGCGCTCCACAAAGCGTTGCTCAAAGGGAATATCGCGGGTTACGTCACCGACTAAGACCGGGTTTGCTTCAAACATCAAGCGCGAGGGCTGGTAGACCAACGAATCGGACAGTTGCCGGGTGAGTAGCGCTCCGGACTTTGAAATTTTGATATGCCCCCGTCCCGCAGCCCACTGCTCGATCTGCATACGCTTCGCTAGTGCGGGGATATCCGTTCCCCGCGTGACGGCAACGTAGACGTGTACACCGCGCAGACCACGCCCTGCTACGAAAGACGACGACGAAGGGCGCGCCACCCGGTGAACGTGCGTAAGCCACGGCGAACACGCCTCGAGCGCGTCCAGCACTGCTTCAGGCGAATAAAAGCCATCACCTTCCACGTCTACGTCAATCGGGAACAATGCAGGGCCATAAGGAAACACAAACCCCTCATTGGTGCGCGCTACTGCGTCGTGTCGGAAATCTGCCCCGGCGCGGGTGGTTAGGAGCGTGTCGCCCACAGCGGGGATACCGCACGTGATCGCTTGGTTCGACGTGAGCAAATCCAGTAACAGCCGCAACGCAGACAGGTTGGGCAGCGTCACAATACGCGCCGTGCCTTCTGTCATGTGCGCAATGGCCGTGCTTTCTACTGCGCCAGTGTCGTTTCGTTTGAATGTCTTTGTGAGTTCGCAATTCGTCGCAGTGATCTGCGCGAACTGGATGTTGGTTATCTGCATGTGTTTTCCTGATTATTCGAATTTGAACCAGCTAGTGTCATGTTGTGTCTTTCTTAAGGAAAAGTAAAATTTGAAAAAACTATCAGCTAGCCGAGGTCAATAGCTATATACGCAGTTGCTACTAAGCAAGGTACGGAGGGACGGAGTACGGAGGCAGGTTTTTGAGACCCTGTACACTTTGCGAAAGTAGTAATAAGTACCCTACTTGTTACTACTTTCTTCATCCAGCGCTTATATAGTAACTCTGTATTCTCCTTCTGTATTTATTATATATTATTAATATTTTATTTAACTACTATACTGAGAAACAGCTACAGAATGCGGGTTGTAGGCTTATTCAAAAGTACGGAGGGAGCTAGTTGTCAAAGTACTACTCCCTCCGTACTTCTGTAATTTCCATGTTGCAGCGCACAATAAATAATTAACACTCTGACAACAGAGTACGGAGGGAGAAACTCTTTCCTGCCGTACCGGTACGGAAGCAACAATAAAACGGCGGCAACCATGTTCCAGCAATTCGATTCTTTTCGAACAAAGACGCTCTTTTGACGAAAAGAGTCCATAACGATCCTCTGAAACATCAGAGAGGCGCTTTGTCTTGCCTGTAGCCGCCCTTTAGACTAAACTAAAGGTTGTCCCAGACGACATTCGGCTACCGCTGGCAAGGTAACCCCTCACCACCTTTGCCAAAGGTAAAACCTAAATGGATATTATGATCATATGGTTTTTAACCATATACGAGCCCTCCAATCTAGCTAACTACTAGTTTCCGCCTGCAAGCGGGGTTCGACTTCAAAAGAAGCCTCGACGCTGGTAACGTCGAGGCTTTCGCATTTATTCTTCTTCCGGATAAACAAAATTGATTGTTGAACTGAACGCATCGACAAGCGCCTTGCGGCGCTTAGGGCCGAGCGTTGCACCAATAGGAGGTAGATTTTGTACAAGCCCGATAAGCGCAGGATGCACTCCTTTTGCATTCAATAGCGCTCCGTCATCACTGCCTCCCGGCGGTGGAGGTGGCGGAGTTCCTGCCGTACCGGTACGGAAGCTACTGCAAAATGAAATAAGTCCCAACTTTACTATTCCTTTAGATTGTACTAAGCTGAGCGCACCTACAACACAAAGGAGCAAACATGTCTAAGCCAGTAGTCGTGCATTCGAAGTTGTCATTTTCATCACGTAAGCGTTGGCGCAATTGCCCTGCGAGTGTGCAGATGTCGGTCGGGTTATCAGACGTTTCTGGCACTGCCGCGCTAGAAGGTACGATTGCGCACACCGTTGCTGAGTTTTACGTGCGCCAAAAGTTTAATTTGGAAGGCGCAGCAGGTGGAGAAGCGCCGTTGCAAGCCCCGCCTGTTGAGCTAGACTTGAAAGGTAAGTCCGTCGAGGATTGGAACGCAGAACTACGCAAACATGGCAAGGCTTACGCCGAGTTTATCCAGTCGTTGATCCCCGAAGGCTATCAAGGGTTTGTCACGATTGAAAAGAAAGTGGCCATCCCGTCAATAGCGGATCAGTTGTTCGGTACGGCCGATTGCATCGTCTGGGTGCCTGCGCATCATTTACTGATCGTCGTCGATTACAAATACGGGTTTGAAGATGTAGCTTGCGGCGACGCGGAAGACACAAACCCGCAACTTGCAGCTTATCTTGTCGCCGCTGCCGAAACGTTCGAACTCGACCCTGTACGCATGATGGTTGCAGTATTTCAGCCGCGTCGCGTCATCGGCATGGCCGGACAAGCGCTGGAACTCCCCGCCAATTGGCTGCAACGCGAGCGCTTGCTACTCGCACAAGAAGTGGCACGCACGCAGTTACCCGGCGAACCCATCGCGGGGGAGCATTGCCGCTACTGTCGCGCAAAAGCCGCTTGCCCGCGCACGCACGGAGCCGTCGCAGGCGCGCTGAATAATTACGTAGGACTGCGCAGTTTGCACGATATGACGGATGACGAAGTTGTGCAGTTGTGGGCAGCGCACACCGCGTTTAAATCGTTTTGGGAAGACGTTGGGCAGCGCATCGAGAACTTAGCTAAAACGGGGCATCCTGCGATTCAAATTACGACCAAGCCGGGGCGGCGTATGTGGCGGGATGAAAACGAAGTCGCACTTACTCTGTTAGCTTATGGCATGCACGATCTGTTAGAACCTAAAGCATTGTCTGAAGTGTACGACCGCTTGCCCGCAGGATTGCGCGATACGTTGATCAAACGCTCAGCGGATCAAAAAACCGTAAAACTGGTTTCCCCCGGTACGCCTTCTGAAGTTGCAAAATTGTTTAAACAGTATTCAAATATTATTGACCAAAGCGTAAAACTTGATTAATATTGAACTATCCGCTGTGGCGGGTTTATTGAAGTGTCTATTAACTTAATCTAAAGGTTCTCTCATGTCTATCACTGATCACGTTGCTATTTTGGCTAATTCCGCATTGGCTACCCCGTTGCCTAATAAACTGAAAGACGGCCACCCACTCGAACATTTTGCTCTGTTAGCGTTTGCGCCTAATGCTGAATCTGATCTACTCGCGATGATTACTGAACGTGCTACCGCATCGTTTGGTGCGCTACACCCAGATATCAGTATGTCGGTAGAAACAAACGCATCGCGCAAGAAACCATTGCCCGGCATTCCCGGTGATTGGCTTGTTGTGCGGGGCGTGTCGCGTTTTGCCCCAGAAATTTACGGCGCAGACGGGGTGCAGGTTACTATCACGCCTGAAAGCACAAATGCGATTCGCCAACTATTTTATGCAGGTCGTCGTGTGCGTGTCACACTGGCGGCGTGGGCTTGGTCGCACCCGTCCGGCAAGCGCGGCATTTCATTTAACCTGAATGGCATCATGGACGCAGGCCCGGGGGAACGTTTGCCAATTGGTAACAACTCTAGTGCTGCGTTTGCAGGCCACGCACAGCAAGGGCAGGCAGCGCCGCAGCAACCCGCGCCGCAGTCAGCAAACCCGTTTGGGGGCGCACAACAGGCCGCAGCTAACCCTTTTGCGCAAGCGGCCAACGCGCCGCAATCAGCAAACCCGTTCGCCAAGTAGTCCAGTACATTCACCCGGACGATATACCGTAACGACAACCCGCTTCGGCGGGTTGTTGCGTTTGCGCGACGTGTGCATTTATTTACGAAAAGGGCTTTACTTTGCCCTTACGTTAGCTTAATATACCTACATCGACAAACGAAACGGAGAAATGAGATGAAAGAGCAAATTGAAAAAATGTTTAAGGGTGCGGCAGTTTCGGATGTTGCCATCGATACAGAATTTGGGAATGTTACTGCAACAGTCAACGGAAAGAAAAACGTTGATTGCGGTTTTATTGAAGACTTCGAATAATTATGAAGTACATACGGCAAATAATTAGAGGGTGCGGGACGCTACCCTACGTTGGAGAGCATCCGGGCACATTATTTTTTATTATGTACATTGCCCTTGGCGGCCTAGCTGGTAGGGACGGCGGGATATCTGGATTCATTGTTGGGTGTGCAATAGTAGCTGTTGTGTTAGGCCCAATGTATTTATATGGCGCTTACAGTCGAGCAGAATTGTCTGACAAATTATCAAAACAATCAACCGGGGCTTCGGCCAAAAACCACAACAGGAGCTAAACAAATGAAAACCACATTAAACAAGATCAGAGAGTTCCGCCCTTGCGCTGGGGGTTGGGAAAAGCTGCTGCGTACATTGGGTAAAACAAAAGCAGATGACGAACCCGTTTCCGTCATTCAGATTCTGGATAGCAATGGTTTAGATGATGCGTTGTGGTGTTTGCGCGCCGTTGAAGGTCATGAACGCGAAATTCGGCTTTATGCGGTCTGGTGCGCTAGGCAGGTGCAACATTTGATGACAGACCAACGCAGCCTTGACGCACTAGATGTTGCTGAACGCTTTGCAAATGGGGAAGCAACCCATCAAGAGTTAATTGCTGCGTATGATGCTGCGTATGATGCTGCGTATGCTGCTGCGCGGACTGCTGCGTATGCTGCGGGGCTTGCTGCGGATGCTGCGCGGGCTGCTGCTGCTGCTGCTGCTGCGGATGCTGCGCGGACTGCTGCGCGGGCTGCGCGGGCTGCGCGGACTGCTGCGCATGATGCTGCGCGGACTGCTGCGCGGGCTGCGCGGACTGCTGCGCATGATGCTGCGCGGACTGCTGCGCATGATGCTGCGCATGATGCTGCGCATGATGCTGCGCGGACTGCTGCGCATGATGCTGCGCATGATGCTGCGCGGACTGCTGCGCATGATGCTGCGCATGATGCTGCGTATGCTGCGTATGCTGCGCAGGAACGCGAACTGCGCCGGGTTTGTGAACTTGCTGAACAGGAGCTAAACAAATGAACTCGACTACACTAACGTTGCCATTTCCGCCATCACTGAACAGGATTTACCGGGCAGTGTGTGGGCGGGTTGTACTGTCAAAGGTGGCTAGGGAGTGGGGCATCGCAGCAAAAAACAAGCTGCCGTCCGGCAAGGTCAAGCCCTTAACCGGCAGATTAGACGTTCTAATTGAGTTGCTGCCTCCGAAACGCTTGCAAGGCAAAGCGTGGGACATCGCAAATAGAGAGAAAGTGTTGTGTGACCTACTGACCAAGCAGCGAATCTGGCTGGATGATTCGCAAATTGACCGCATCCTGATCATTCGCGGCAATCCAGTAAGCCGCGATGGCGCAGCAGTAGTTCACATAAGGGAGTTGTAAATCACTGGCACGCTGCGATAGCCGCAAGTAGCTGACCTTCGTACGCGATCCGTTGCTCCAGCTCGGCTAGCACAGCTCGGCCCTTTGTGTACACATCCGCGCCGGGTTGTATCGCATCAAGCGCCCATTGCGGAATCGGTACGGGCTCTATCTTGCAAGCAACTGCAACGGGGACTTTTACCTCGACCGGGTCGTGGACGATAGTTGGTTGCGCGGCACAACCAGTCAGAGCTAGCACCATCAGCGCATGATAGATTTTACCTATCATTTGCGCACCTTGACAGTTTCGTTAATCAAGTCGTCTAGTGATGCGCAAGCATTGCCGGGTTTGCTCGGTGTTTTAGCTAATGTGCGTTGCGCAGCCGTGTAGCCCTTCTGCGCGGCGATTTGGGCCTGTGCCTGCGCTTGTGCTACCTGCTTCGCCTTGGCAGCATCAGCCGCCTTCAATGCGTCTATGGAGGCGTTCTGTTTGGCTATTGTGGCGCTAAAGGCGTCGCTTGCATCTTTTAACGCGTTGGCCGAAGCTACGGCACGTTCTGCGCGCCTGTTTGCCGTGTCTAGTTCATGTTCTAGGCTTGATACCTCAATGGCATGCGCAGCGTACAAACCCGCACAAATTGTCAAAAACGCAGCAGCGCCGATGATCTTTAATTTGGTGCCGACTGCAAGACCTGCAAAACTAGTTAAGATAGACATTATTCACCTCGACATGCGGCACGTTCTGCGCGCCGCCGTTTCATTAACCCACTACAGTTACTTTCCGCAAGCGAACAATCGCGGCGCGGGCTCCCTGTGTATTTGTAACGCAAGAACTGCTCACAGGCTTCTGGAAATTGTTTGTTGCCGTACATCACACGCAAAGTCGAGCTTTTGTACGTTTGTACGCCTAAGTTATAGGCAAAATCTACAGCGGCAACTTTCTGCCCGTCCGTCAGTGTATCAAAGTCCAATGTAGAGTTGCGCACAGCAGTTGCGTAATCGGCCAAACGATCCGCTAGCAATTGTTTGCACTCGTCCAACGTGTAGCGCCGCATTGGCACTTCCGTATCGCCGTAGCACACCGTTAGCACATTTGCGCCCAACTTGTCATTGTACGGTTTAAGTGAAACGCCTTCATTAGATCCGGTCAGCACAACAGCTAACACCGTAGCAGCGGGCCCAATCACGGCGGCCAGTTTAGCTTTATCAGCTAGTGCCATGAGTATTCTCGTTGACAGTCACAGTCACGGTAACTGGAACGTCTTGTGCTGCGGTCACATTTGGCGCGGCTGGCGGCTGTTCGCTACGAATATCGCGGTTGGTCCTCCAAGGCTTATACAATCGGTCACGGATCAACACAAAGAGCTGCACCAGCGTGTAGACGATTGTCAGAATTAACACCCAATCGCTCAGAGGGATGCCGAGAAAGTGCGTTACGCCTGCCACGGCTGCGGGAGTTGCAACGCGTGCGGCCTGTTCGCCAACATCCTGCGCAGTACTCATATCAGCCCCTTTATCGTAGAAAAAATGCATGTTTGCCGCTCCTGTCGTTGCTGGATGGCCCTAGGTTAGCAGGTCTGCGCCTCGCTGGCTGAATTGTAACAGTTAGAAACCATTCTTGTTGGTATGTGCGTAACGTTTAGGCAATTTAAACCCGTCGCCTAATGACACCCCGTCCTTCAGGGCGGGGAGGATGTTAATATTCAATCTTACGTTATACCGGCCAGGTGATTGCCTGCACTGCCGCAACGGTAGTGGCAGCACGTATAGCTTTCTTCAGCGTCGAACGCTGATTGAATGCCACATTTTCTTGCGCCAGCATCGCTCCATACAGTCCGCCAAGATCGGCTAGCGTGAACGGCACTTCCGTGTTGTCCTCTGCCTGCCAGTAAAAACCGGCCGGAACCGAACCCTCGATGTTGTAGCCGGTGAAAGTTTTGAGCAGCAGACTTTGACTCGACAACGGCCCGTCGTTATCGGCCTGATATGTTTGCGTCACGCCAGCAGCCGTCTCGAAGCTGACAGATACCTGTACGGCAGCCGCATACGCTGCATCAATCGTTGCTATCTGTGATGCTTGGGCCTGTGCCAAGGTTGGCGCAGGATTGCGAATTGCATCAGCCTGTTCCTGCGTGATCGCAACGCATCCAATTGGCAGCAAATTTTCAAAATCAGTCGAATCCAGTACATGAAGTGCGCCGTTTGTGTCTATGTAGTTTTGCATCATTTTCCCTATGTTTGTTCAGTCCAACTGGTCACTACGGGTACACCCGGACCGTTAACTATGTATGAGCCATTCGGCGGTACCGTGCCACCCACCCCACAAGAAACGTTCACAATCTGGTACATGCGCCCTTGCACTCGCCCATTAACCTGCACAAGAAAATCTCCCGCCGTCGCACTTTGCCCTGTGACGAATATCTGTTTTGTGCGACCAGTGGTGTTGTAATAAGTGACGCCGTAGCTGTTGGATGGACTTGTACCGACTCCATAGCCCAGCGACGACAATGCCGCCAACGCCTGGCCGCCAATGCCCTGCACCACAGTCGGGGCTGTTGCCCAAGTGCCTGCTGTAGATTCTGTAATGTCGCAAAAACCGATGACGCGGAATGGCGATGATGTGATTGCCGCAGTTGAATACACAACATTGTTTGATGTAGCGCCAGTGCTAATCGCCGTCGAACTAATCAGCGTTGTCTCATCAAGATTAACGCCGCCAGCAAGATTTACAACGCCAAGTACCGGTGTACCGCCGTTGTACAACAACAACCAAATCAAACGTGCTTGCGTAGCTGCGATTGTCCCAAGCGTTGCAGTCGAAGGGACAACAAGCGTCAGATTGGCTGCTATCGTTGCAGATACTGGTGCACCGCTTGTGAGCGTCGCATTGCGAAATGGGATAATTGCAGTTGCATTGAACGTACCTGTTAATGCGTTTGATGCTACCGCTACGGAAATAGATGGAAATACAGTGGGGGTTGGAACAATGCCAGTTGCTGGGTTAGTCAGCACTACCGCGCCAGTTGTCGGATTGTACACAAACACGCACGGATAGCCCGCTGCGGGAATGTCGCCCTGAGCCAACGCCGCGTTGTTGCCTTTCGTAACGTTGTACGTAACAGCCGCTGCGCTACCGAGGGTGAGTGCTAATGTGACGGTTGTGCTCGTGTTTGCCGCCGCCGCAACAACCGTGAATTCCTGCCCGCTGGCGATTGTGTTTGGGCTAAACGATAGCGAAGCGGTCAACGCGTTAGCCGTGCCTCCTGCCGTAGCAGTCCACAACGCGCCGCTTGTGACTTGTTGCGCTTGCGGGTATTGTGTCGGCGTTGTGGCGGGCGCGGTAGACTTCGCGTCCTGCACGATGTTGGTGCCATCGCCACGCACGGATAGCGCACCAGCTTGCAGGTATACCCCTGTACCGCTCGCAGTGTTGAGCAACAGCGTGAACGTTACCATCGCGGTATTGTTGATGATGGTCCACTCGTACACCCACGCAGGGAGTGTGACGGTCGTGTTGGCACTCAGCGTACCGGTCAGAATAAGAATCTTCTTTGCAGCCTGCACAGGGCGCACGGTGATTGCTGTAGACGACACGGCGATACTTGCCGCGCCGTAGTTGTAGCCCGGCGTCCAGTTCGCTGCGGTGCCGTCAGTCGCATCTGGGTTTGTGACGTTGTTGTCTACCGTGTTTAACCAATCACCGGTATTGTCTAGGCGTAACAACTTCGCGCCGTTAGCATAACCGCCGATATACGAACTTGCGGCAAACGTTGCGTCATAGGGGTAGAAGTTACCACCCATGACCCACCACGCAATCGAGGCGATTTGATTGATTGCGCCGTTAAAGTCTTCCAATTGCGGCGGCACACCACCTGATTCTGGCGGTTCCCCGGTCAGTGGAGGAAAGCCCAGCGACTGACTAGCGCGGGTGGCGTCCGTAGTTGTAACCGGGACGTTGACTTTCGAACTATCGTTCTGCGCGAACGGCACGTAAATTTTACTCGGCGCGTTTGATTGTTGCATAGCAAGCCCTTAAGCTGTCGGGTTGTTATAAAACGGCCCTTGATTAAAGCCGGTGATGAAATTCGGATTAGCGCCACCATTCGCCCCCGCAAAGCCGAACGGTGAATAAGTGTACTGCTGATAGATATATTTTACTGCCATTCCGGCAGGGATAGGAAACAAACCCGATTCGATGATAGTACGCTCTATGTTAGTAGGCGTGAACTCGAAGTGGTATCCTATTTGCATTGGTAGCGCAAGGTCGTAACCCACATAGCACTTGCCCCGCGTTCCGAACATGGCGCGCATTAACGCGTTAATGCTCGGAACATCGCAAGAGGCGATATTCGAAGCCGCTTTGACAAGCAGCACCTGCCGGTAATAACTATCGAGCAAGGCATAAGCGACTGTGCCGCCTGCTGCGCCATTATAGAATGGGGCTTGGTTAAATGGTTGCCAGTTTGTACCAATTGCGGCGTTAATGTTAAACCCGAAGTTGTCCCCCGGTACTTGCACTACTTGCACGTAGCGCGATTGACCGAGAATGCGGCCCCATATGTCAAGCCCGAAACCTTGCGCCGTGGACATGTCCCACACGTTAGCCAGAAATTGTTCAGTGAATAAGCTAAGATCGACCCACTGATCGAAACTATCGAGAAGTTGCAACAATGTTGTGGAGTTACTGTATTGCTTCTGTACAGTCTGCCCGAGATAGTCGCTCATGGCTTACACCGTAATGGCGTTGACAGTGATATTCAGTGCGGGGCAAACGGGTTGCTGGTCAATTCCCATTGTCACAGATGCCCCGCTTGTCGGGCTCGCAGAGAAGCCGATGAAAATCGATACCGGGGTGATATTGCCGATAGCCTGTATCGGGGCAGCGTACTCGGCTGCGATGATTTGCCCCCCAATGCGCGCACGTGACACGTTGATCGATCCATCCGCAGCAGAGTAACCATTGATGAATGCAGACGCTACGGCTTTCTGCACTTGCGTAATGTAGTTACTTGGCAATGTTGTCAAGTTAGCTACATTAACAGTGATATACACTTGCGTGGCAGGCGGTACAACGTAGCGCACAACATACGTGGGGTATGGTGCAACGTAATTGACAGTATCTTGAATGGTTACGCTAGTGGTGCCTTGTGACGACATACCGCAACCTGCGTCTAGCTTACTGTGAATCGCCGCAGCCACAACAGCAGTAGTGCCACCAGTCGCGGCTACCATGATCGAATTTGCCGGTATAGGGTAATTAGTCGCGCCATACGTGATCGCAGACGTGCTGCCGTTGTTGTACACATACACATCACTAACGTTCGTGACAGCCGCAACGGCGGCGCGCACAGACTCCGCTGAACCCGTGCCGCCAATTTGCACACTCTCTTGTCGCCGCGTTTCAAACGCTGCACGGCCTTCTACGTCTTGCCCCGGCGTGCTGCTAACGCTGTTAGACACGCCTTCCCAGCCTGCCGAGCGCTGATAAATAGTCAGGTCGTTGATGCCTGCTACCGGCGCGCTGCCCGAAGTAGTCGCTTGAAACGTCACCGTAGCGGTGCCTGCCGAGCCAAACACAACTGACGTAGTGGAGGCCCATATCGTACCGTCTGACGATTTAACCTGCGCACCTGCCGCGAGCGGTTGGCCGACGACACCAGTCACGGTAGCGAGTACGGTGGCATATGTTGCCGCGTTGCGAGTAAGCAAATAAATACGACCAAGCGCATCCTGAAATGCCCCCGAGGCGGTCAACGGGTCTACGTTAGCAATTAACTGCGCTAACGCTGCCTGAAAGTCGGCCACCATGTATGACTGCGAGGAGGATAACTGACCTTGTGGTGTAGCAAGTGCGGAAGACAACGTCTTACCCGTCGCAGCCCAAGCAGCGACATAGTCGGCCAGGATGCCTGTCAGAATAGCCTGTTCGCTATACGTGAGCAGTCCGGCGCTAGTGAAGGTCGGTAAAGGTACGTTTGTTGTAGCCATGCCGGTGAGTGTATCAGAAAGCTTGCACTGTGCGAAAGGTCAATTGTCAGGGCAGACAGACTGTTTCATGTCGTACAAGTCAATCTTGATTTGCACATACTTAGCGATGCCGTCAGCAATGCTGGGTTGACCGTAAAACAACAACATGCCCAGCAGCACGACAATAAGCGCTTTGTACATTATTTAAGCTCCTTGTATCTGCCGGTAATCCCATGAGCAGCTTCGATAGCGCGGAATAGATCAGCGAAACTAGCCCCTGGCGTTCGATCCCACGTTGCGTAAATGCTTGCAATCTGCTCCTCGCTCAGCGGCTCCCGCTTCACGCTAGCAATGGCCTGTTCTGCGTAGGCGCGCATCTGATAGTCTGCAAACAAAGCCCTGCCTTCACCATCTTGGAATGGGTTATCATCAGTCGAATATGGAACTGGCAATTCCGGTAACTTGCTCATGCTGACTCCTTAGCCGCGATAGCTGCGTCAATAGCGGCTCTACCATCCAGATACACGCTGCCTAAATCAAGCTCGCCAGCCGCATCAAGAGCCACGTCGATTGACCAATGATTTATTCCTCTAGGGAATGTCTTCAACTTTGCTTGTTCAAGAATCCAATCCAGACGCGCGCTGTCCTTCGCATCAGCGGGTGGCGCGACTTCCGGTCCATCGTGGTCGCTTTGACCACCACCGATGTCATGGGCGGTTTCAATGGCGTGGGCATATACATGATGAGCAGATCGCGATACTCCACCTTGTCGTGCTTTCAGAGCATTATCGTTTGACGAGAGCCATAGCGCTGTCAACTCATCATCACTCAGAGGCTCCCGCTTCACGCTGGCAATGGCCTGCTCTGCGTAGGCGCGCATTTGGTCGGCGGTGAAATGCACCGGCCCGCGTACCATGATCTTGTGAGTTTGGTTGTAGATGCCGCCCTCGATTTCTGGCTCTGGCAACTCAGGTAACTGGTGGCTCATGGGGATTCCTTCTGACTAGCGAAACACGCATCACAAAAAATAAGGCCGTCTGAATCTCGGTTCCATCCACCGCACGCATCGGTATGCCCTGGTTCATAACAGCCATCACATGTGATGATTATTCCGTCTTGAACATCTAGCATGCAGATCAAGCAGTCGTCGTCTTTGCACGTCGTCCAATGGTGTTCAGGCATGGTCACTTTCCCGCCTCCTTAGCCGCGATAGCTGCGTCAATAGCGGCTCTACCATCCAGATACACGCTGCCTAAATCAAGCTCGCCAGCCGCATCAAGAGCCACGTCGATTGACCAATGATTTATTCCTCTAGGGAATGTCTTCAACTTTGCTTGTTCAAGAATCCAATCCAGACGCGCGCTGTCCTTCGCATCAGCGGGTGGCGGGGCTTCTTCGATGACTCGCAATGCTTCCAACCATGGGCAATTCGCGCTGCTGTGCTCGCCGATTTCTTCGTTAAAATATTGGCTGATGGCGTCC
>Ga0302150_10000040_pt1 | contig 51725 bp, 47 predicted proteins | sample I_Bog_N1_2_FD_198635 | JGI IMG/M metagenome (GOLD analysis project Ga0302150, IMG submission 198635) | Peat permafrost microbial communities from Stordalen Mire near Abisko, Sweden - I_Bog_N1_2 | ecosystem: Environmental > Terrestrial > Soil > Wetlands > Peat | place: Sweden: Abisko, Stordalen... | reverse complement strand
GTTGAGATCCAAGTTTCGCGACGAAACAGGGTTCCAGTGGTGCGAGAGCGTTGATGCGCGAAGGGTTGGAGCTACGAGAGATTGTGATGGAAGAGGCTACGGAAACCGGCAATGCCGAGAAGGATGATATGAACACAGTGGAACTGCAAAGGATTCTTGGATACCTGAATATTGGATTAGCGATCGCACATGACAGCGGGGTGTCGATTGGACACTTTGGATGCGGCGATTTTATAGAGTTGGCTCAGACGGTCAACGGCATGTTGCTGCACTCGGTTGTGCCGGCTTCAGCGGCCGTGCCGGTTGGCGCGGTGGAAGGCGGTCCTCCTCGCGCAGCCGCGGGTGCGGCCTTGGCTGCGTGAAAGATTGGAGCGATGTTGCGTGTTTGAGGCACGAGGGGAAGTTGAGACGGCAGTGGAGGCGGAGGAGTAATGAGCAGAACAAAACGAGTGTTGATGCTGCTGGCGGTAATGGTAGCCACGATCGCTGGACACGTGAAGACAGCAGTGGCCCAGGTTTCCACTACGACGGTGCAGGACACGGTCTACAGCGCGAATGGAAAACCGGTGGGTGGAACGCTTCTGGTTAGCTGGAGCTCCTTCACGACGGCTGGAGGACAGGGAGTTCCGGCCGGAAGTACATCCACGACGATTGGTTCTGGGGGGCAGCTATCGATCGCGTTGGCGCCGAATGCAGGCGGATCGCCAATAGGGAGCTACTACACTGCCATCTTTCACTTGAACGATGGAACGACCAGCCGCCAGTATTGGGTAATTCCTGTGAAGGTGCCGGGAGCAGGGCCCGCGACGCTGGCGGAGATCAAGAACCAGGTGGTGCCAATCAGTGTGGCGATGCAGACGGTATCGAAGCAGTATGTGGACGACGCCGTCGCGGCAGCGGTCACTGGCACCCCGTTGGCGTCCTCTCCGTATGTGCAGAAGGCTGGCGACACGATGACAGGACCGCTGGTTCTGCCGGCGGATCCTGTGAGTGCGAGCCAGGCGGCAGATAAGAACTATGTGGATGAGAGTGTGGCCGCAGCGGCGGGAGGGTTGGCACAGAAGGTAAGTCTGTTGCCGACAGCCAGTCAGACGGTGACTCAGCCGGCCGGAACGAGCTTCAGCATCAATGGAGTATCAGCGAGCGCAACGTTTTCGGGCAGCGGGATCACTTCGCAAAATACCATCACGGCGGGGAATACGGCAGCTAATCCCAACACGGGGGGATATATTCTTCTATCCAACCAGAGCAATTGTTTCGAGTCGGGATATGACCTGGGGAACAATGGCACGACCGCGCAGGGATGGAGTGGCTGCGCGCTGGCTTCTGATGTTCTGGAGTCGGCTACCCGAGGGATCTCGCAGATGCATGCTGGAGATTTCAGCCACTTTGCGCAAGGCGATACGGCTGCGTTTTATACCTACCTGACGTCGTTCGGGGGGAACGTGGCGGCGTCGGACGAAGCCGTGACCCACACGGTGGAACATACCAATCAAATTGGCTATTACTCGGGAGTGGTGGCGACGGGCGGTACGACGGGATCGAATCTGCTGACGACTACATCCTTCAGCTGTCATGGGTTCTGTGAGACGCTGAAGAACAATCAATTTGCCGATGGCGGAATTTTGCTGGACATGTCGAAGGGGGGCGCCACGGCGACGCTGGCGACGGAAGGCACTGCGATGAACGGCATGTTTTATACGCTGGCGTCCGGGACGGTTCCGGTTTCAACCGCGTGGGGAAATATCCTTCCGAGTTCGTGCACAAACAACGGCAATGGGCAGTGGCAGAATTACACTTCGACGACGTGCAATGTGACACTCGGTACGAGCCCTGCGAGTCCGAGCAACTTTGTTGCGGGAACCGACGCTTGCTTCGCCGGACCGTTTCAGGAAGAGGCGGCGGTGACTGCTGTGGGCAATGCGTCCGCGGGAGTGCAATCGATTACGTTCAGCACGCGTTATGCATGGAATAGCGGAAACGCGGCTCTGGTGATGCAAGGCGGAGCGTGCGGCGAGTCGCTGGTGGCGACGAATGCGGTGAGTTCTTGGCCGATCGCTTATGCTGTGGTCGGAGCGACCTCTACGACCCAGGTGTTCTTCAGCAATTGCCTGGCTGGAAGCTGCAACACGGGCGGGAACATACTGCCGGCAGCGGTTGCGAGCTTGACTCCGACGATTGGGTACTACGGAACAAGCGTTGTGCGTAACGGGAATGTTGTGACGTTGAGCCTCGGAACGTCTGGTGGAAGCACCGATTCGTTTCCGGCGGGCTCTACGATTGTCGTTTCGGGCGCTACTCCATCGGATCTGAATGGCACGTTCACGGTGGCTACGAATACTCTCGATAACCTGAACCCAGTGATGACTTGGGCGCAAACGGGAGGGAATGAGTCTGCGACTGGAACGCTGTCGATCTCGGCGCCTCCACTCAGTGTGACATTCTACCCGTCCGCGTTTATCACGGGAACCAATAGCGGAGTGTCTGGTAACGTGCAGCTAGCCACGAATCAAGTGCCGTTCGCTACGGGCGATACGGTTGTGGGAGCTCCAACTTCACAGTTTGAGAATGCCGGTCTGAATGTGTTCATTGGGCAAACAACGCCAGTGAGCGGTGGCAACGGCTCGGGCGGAGTGAATGTTGTTGACCAAGGGCCTTCCCAGCTGTATTGGACATTCAGTGCGAAGAATACAATCGCAAACGGTGTTGCTCCTGAGATGTTCCTCATCAACGGGTCGTATAACAGCGTGTTCAGGATTGGATATCGACCAGCGAATAATGGAGCACTGCTCTATGTACAGGGTGGCGAGCCGGTGTCGGCGAACGCGAAACCCTACTACATCTTCGAAGACAATCAATCGGGTGGAGGAAAGTTCGGATTCAATCCGGCCACGGGAACTTATTCCTTCGGCGGGCCAGTTACCGCGCCATCGGTAGCGGCAACGGTAGCAGCTAGTGCGTTTGCTTCGGGGACGACGATCGGCGGAGTTCTTCCTTGCCTGCAGAACGGGACGAACTGTCCGGCAGGGAGCGGGAGCAGCCCGAGCAGTACAGGAAGCGGAACGCCGGCGCTGACGTACACCTACTTTCCTGCGGCGGTTTCCGATGGGGGAGCTGCGTTCGCCGGCTCGTTCACGAGGTATGGCAACAATGAGCCGTCGGCAGGATCTGTGGCGTCGGCGTCGAGCGCGCTTGGATACTTGCTGTTCCAGGCGACGCCGTCGCAACCGCAGTATGCCGAGTTGACGACGACCGTGCCGCCATTCTGGACGAGCACCGGTATGTATCTCAACTTCTACTCGTCGGCAACGACGGGGAATGCTGTGCTTGATATACAGACGGCGTGCGTGTTGCCGGGACAAGTGGTGGGTTCACCGACGTTTTCGACGGCAATTGTAACGACTACGGGGGTTAGCCCGACGGCGAGTGGCCTGGTGAGTACGGCGTTGATCTCCGGGATTGCAACACCGGGAGTCAATGGGTGTCCTGCAGTGGGAGCCACCACACCGACCATGCTGACCATTCGCGTCTATGCCGATGCCACATCCGCTGTTCCCGTGTACTTCACGGGTGCGACGTTGGCGATCGGAAGGAGTCAATAATGAAACAGCTCTTCATGATGGTCGCGTTGATCTCGGTCACGCTGCAAGGGAACGCACAAGCCGTGAACCCGCAGAATACTTTCTCGAATGCGGTAAACGTTGCTAGCCCTTCTCTGTGGCTGAACTATAACGAATCGACCACTTCGTTTAAAGACTCGATCTCTGGCCTGAATTTTACGAGCAACGTGGCTCCGACCATCTCGGCCGCCACTACGTGCTCAAACGGTGTGAGCGGTGGGACTTCTGCCACGACCTGCACGATGACAACGACTGCCGGCGATACAGCCATTCTGTTTGCGAACGCACAGGCTTCGACCATCAGCACCCTGGTTGACTCCGGGGGATCGACGTGTGGCCCGATTACGTCCGGCGCATTCGGAGCAGCTCATGTCTATGCCTACTCCTGCCCGAATCTAACGGCGGGATCCCACACGTTCACGATGACGCTCGCGGCTTCTGTGGCTTACCCCATTCTTCAAGGGATCGACGTAGCGGGAGCGGCGACCGTTGCTCCTGTAGAAACGTATGCGGCATTCAACGCCACTACATCGCCATCGACTTCGATCGCGAGCGGCCAGCTAACCACGACACTCCAGAATGACTTACTAGTGGGTTGGGTCGATGGCAGCACGAATACTCTTGCATTCAACTCGCCGTTCACTGCCCTCTCGGGAGGACCGTGGACAGGGATTCTCCCGGTTAGCGGCTACGCCTTGTCTCCGGGATCGTATGCTTTTACCGGCACGATGAATAACACGGGGGGCTATGCCTCTGTGCTTGTCGCTGTGAAATCGGCATCCATCCCGATGAACACGGTGCTGGCGCGACAGCCCGGGTTCGACTCTACGAACAACTCGAATTTTTCAGCGGCGTTTCCGTATAACTCATGGACTATGGCTCCCAATACAACCATGGCCGCGATTGACTGGAACAGTCCGTGGACGATGCTGGTGCATGTTGACCGGTTGAACTGGGATCGCATGGGGACGATCGTGCTGGCAAGCAAAGGCGACATCGGCAGCGTGCAGAATAGCTATTGGGAGCTCTATCTGCGCAGAAGCCCATCGTTCTCTACGGCGTCGCAGTTATGTTTCCAGCGCAATGGGTATGGAATGAATCAAGCGCAGCAGGTGGTTTGTACCGGACCGTATCTTGACGCGATGCCTAACGGCTTCAACTACGACATTGTGATCGAAGATACCGGGACTGGGCAACCGTCGGCACTGCATCTGTATTTGAATGGGCTGAGCGTGTTGCAGATAACCGGGTCAGGTTCGTACGCTTACGGATTCGGAAACGTGTCCCTGGCTTTGGCAGGGGGCACAGGATATGCCGACACAACGGCTTTCACCTCGAGCGGGGGCGGAGCGAATTGCGTTGTGACGGGAATGATGTATGCGAGCGGCGGCGTTCCTACCTCCATTACAACCAGTACAGGGAACATCAACGCTGGATGTACCTCCAATCCGACCATTGTTTTGACATCTCCAACGGGTACAGGCGTCGTGATCACGGCGACGGCGAAGGCGATGTCGATGAACTCCAGCACAGGACCGCTTATGGTTCCAGGATACGTCAGTAACGGCGTGCTCTATGGGGCAGCGGGCGGCGATGCTGCGCAGGGTCCTGTGAATATTGACGAGTTCGCGTTGTTCCCTGGCAACCTCAGCTTCGGTAGTGTCACGAACATCTTTTACGAGACGAAGTTTTATCAGAGTCTTCTTTACGCTTACACGACACCACCCAAGGTGATCCTGGATAGCTGCTGCTGTGGACCGGACTTCAGCGGAGATCAGACGCTGGCGATGGCCATCGGCGCACACAAGGCAGGGCTGATCCAGTTAGTGGGAATGGTCGACAACGATGGAAATCCGAATGGCACGAATTCGGTGGGATGGTGGCGGCAGATGCTCGACGAAGCCGGACTGAATGACATTGGCGTGTCGGTCGGACCCAACTCGCCTGTCGCCAATATCGGAGGATGCCCAGCAGCAAACATTACGGCATACAACGCGAGCACGCCACAGAATGCATCGTCGTATGAATCTTCTGTCACGATGTACCGCAGAATTCTCGCAGCAAATCCTAGTACGCCTGTAGACATCCTGATTACCCAAGGCGTAAACGGCTATACGGCGTTCCTGGCAAGTGCAGCCGACAGTATCTCGCCTCTGACTGGATTGCAACTCCAGGCGCAGAACGCGGCGAATGGCGCAATCGTCAACCTATTCAACGGCAACTTCAACCTGACGCCGACGCAGATGACGTACCTGTTGAACAACAATGGTCCGCAGGCGCTCGACTTCTTTGGAGGGACGCCGGCTCCGGGTGGACCCGGCATTTTCGTTTCACGCACCTCGAATGACCCGCTCTATAAAGCAGCTGTGGGAACGGGGCAGGATACTATCTCGGGATGGACGAACTTGAACGTGGCGCAGATTCTGTCGCCCTACTTCTGGGGCGGGGTCCTGATCAGCTACAGCGGTGGAACGGGCTATGCAAATCAGACACCGTTCACCTCAACGGGCGGAGGGCCTTACTGCCATGTGACGGGAATCATGACGGCCAGCGGAGGTGTGCCGAATGGGATCGACACTGCGTGGGGAACCCCTCTACCGGCGTCGACTGCCTATAACGGATTAGGCTACGGCTGCACGTCGGCACCAACGATCACGCTTACTTCTCCGACAGGTACGGGAGTTACGTTGACGGCAAGCACCACGATCATCCCTTCGAACTACGAAGGAGGAGCAAACCAGTTCGTTGTTTATCCGAGCCAGTGGGCACAGACGAGCAACAGCACGAGCGACAATGCTCCGGTGTTCACGTGGTTCCAGAACAGCCTGATGGATCCGCCGACGAATGGGACACCACGTTCCTATTGAGTTCGGAAGATTTCTAGAAGTGAAATATGTAGTTATCCTTCATGGCTGCGGCTTACGCGGTGCGACGGATCGCGCTTGCGTGGGGATGAGATGTGGACAATACAGAGAGTCTGGTAAACATAGCGTGGAAGATGGAGTTCCAGCCGGAGTTGGGGATACGGGCTGCGGCGGACTGGCTGCGGGTGCGCGACCGCAATGGACGCATCAAGCCTTTGGTTGCGAATCCGGCACAGCGGCGGTTTGAGGAGCGACGGGGAAGGCAGAACATTGTTCTGAAGGCGCGACAGATGGGCATTACCACATGGGTCGCAGGAAGATTCTTCCTGCGAACCATCTGCAGGCCGGGAACGCTGACGCTTCAGGTGGCACATACTCGCGAGGCGGCGGAGGCAATGTTTTCAATCGTGCAGAGGATGTGGGCTGAGCTTCCAGAGGATTTTCAAAAGGGCCCATTGAGACGGAGTCGAGCGAATGTGGGACAGATGGTCTTTCCGGAGCTTGACAGTGAGTATCGGGTAGCAAGTGCCTGCGACCTGGGAGCAGGACGGGGGCTGAGCGTGCAGAACCTGCACTGCAGTGAGGTGAGTTTATGGCCGGGCGACGCGGCCATGACACTGGCAGGGTTGCGGGCGGCGTTGGCTCCAGATGGGGAGTTGGTATTGGAGAGTACACCGAGTGGAGCGTATGGGGCGTTCTATGAGGAGTGGTGTCGGGGCGTTGATACCTGTGAAGACGAGGGATTGTTGGTGCGGCATTTCCTACCCTGGTGGCTGGAGCCGTCGTATGTGCGTGCGCCTGTCGCCAGGGAAGCGATGAACGCGGAAGAGACGATGTTGGTCGAGCGATATGGGCTGAGTGAGGAGCAGATTGGATTTCGTAGAGAGCTGGAGCGCAGCTATGGAGGACTGCGATCGCAGGAGTTTGCGGAGGATGCGGAGACTTGTTTTCGGGCAACAGGATTGTGCTTCTTTGATATCGCTGCGATTGAGCGCCGGATACAGGAGCTGGAGCCGGCAGAAATCCAGCGGCGAGGAAACGCGCTGATGGTGTGGTTCGCGCCGGTATCAGGGCGCAGGTACATCGTGGCAGCGGACTCTGCGGGCGGCGGTGAGAATGGAGATTTTGCCGCCGTGCAGGTGATCGATCGGGACACCGGTTTGCAGTGCGCCGAGTTGCAGGAGAGATTGCGGCCATCGGAGCTGGCGAAGGTTGCGGTGGAGCTGGCGAAGGAATATCACGGCGCCTTGATTGCGGTGGAGAGGAACAACCACGGCGCAGCGGTGCTGGCGTACATCGAGAGCAGTGAGGGTTACGCGAATGTATATCGGCAGGAGAGTGAGGTCGGCTGGTTGACGACTGCCGCTTCGAAGCCAGAGATGGTTGCACGACTGGGATCCCTGCTGGAGCAGCGGCCAGAGATGTTTCTAAGTAGGAGATTTTTGAGTGAGTGCAGGACCTTTGTAGGAGGAGAGCGCGGAAAGACGGGAGCGGCAAATGGCGCGCACGATGACCTGGTTATGGCCATGGGGGTGGCGCAAGCGGTGCGAGCGGAGATGTTGAAGGGAGGCTTCGGTGAAAGTTCGTCAAATGGGATAAGGTGAAACGTAGGGGACGGACGTTGGCAGTAACGGCGGTGCAGTCAATTCGGCGGATGCGCGGCGGAGCACAGAGCCAGCTAATGCTGGGTGCGGATGGAAATCTATGGGTGGTGAAGTTCAAGAATAACCCGCAGCATCTGCGGGTGTTGGCGAATGAGCTGATTGCTACTCGGATTGCCGAGGCGGTTGGGTTGTCCGTGCCGAAGACCGATGTGATCGAGGTGAGCGAGTGGCTGATTGCGAACAGCGCCGAGATGGTGATGGATAAAGGGCGGGGCATTCGCGAGCGATGTGCCGGCGGGTTGCAGTTTGGGAGCAGGTTTGTCGGTGGGTTGATGCCGGGGCAGGTGGTGGATTATCTGCCGGAGCCGCAGATGGACGAAGTTCGGAATCTGACGGAGTTTGCAGGAATGTTGGCCGTGGATAAGTGGACGGGCAACTGCAATGGACGACAGGCTGTATTTGAGCGCCGACCACGAGAACGGAAGTATCGAGCGACGTTCATTGACCAGGGATATTGCTTCAACGCGGGAGACTGGACGTTTCCCGATGCGCCGCTGCGAGGAGTGTTTGCACGCAATCAGGTCTATGGGCATATAAGGGGATGGGAGAGCTTCGAGCCTTGGTTAACTCGGGTGGAGGAGTTCTCCGGAGATATTTTGTGGAAGGTGGCTGAGGAGACCCCTCCGGAATGGTACGGTGGAGATCCTGGGATGATCGAAGGCTTGATGGAGTCGTTGTTGCTGCGGAGGACCAAGGTAAGAGAGTTGATCGGGCAGTTTCGGGAGTCAAATCGGGAACCGTTCCCTCTATGGGGAATGAAGAGGAACACCGTGGTCCCACAGAATTTTAAAACGCTGATGGTTTCAGGAAAATTTATAAATTAGAGAGTGCTGCAAGCTTTTTGGGGACAATGGAGGCTTTATTGCGCGATCGACAACAATGCGAGTTCTCCCTCATTCGGTATGTGCCGGATGTGGTGAAAGGAGAATTTGTAAACATCGGCGTGGTGCTGCGCGAGGCGGGGCGGAATGAGACCGCGACGGTGCGGTTTACACGGGACTGGAGCAGGGTGCGGTGCATGGATCCAGACGCCGATGTGGAACTGTTGGAGTCGTTGGAGTCGGAGATTGGGCAACGGCTGCAGGCTGGGGTGGATTTAAAGGTGAACGCAAAGCCGATGCTGGAGACGCTGGAAGATACGTTGTCCAATAGCGTGCAGGTGACGGAGATGAGGGGAACGCTGGCGGAGAGCTTACCGGCGGAGATGGAACAGTTGTTGCGGATGTACGTGGAACCGCTGAGACTTCCGAGCGTACGAAGGAAGGCGAGCGGGCGTGGAGCGATCGTTACGACGATGCGCAACGCGTTTGAACAGGCGGGCGTGTGGCGGTTGATGCGCAAGAAGATTGCGGCCGCAGCTTATACGGAGGCCGGAGATCCGCTGAAGATCGACTGCGGATATCGCAATGGCAAGGTGAGGATGTTTCACGCGGTCTCGCTGGAGAACGACGTGGAAGGAGCGAAGGGGATTGCTTATTCCGTGGAGGCGCTGCGTGCCGGAGTGCTGCGCAGCGAGGGCGCGGAGTTAGAGCTGACCGCCGTGGTGGAGGGGATCGCCATGGTGGCGGACCAGGAGCAGTATGGATTTGGCGTGAGCGTGATGGAGCGGGAGGCGATCCGCGTGTTGACGGTGGCGGACATGGCAAGAGTGGCGGAGACGGCGAAGCGGGAGTTGAGAGCTTGATGGTGTAGCGAACGGCCAATAGTTTCCAGACGAGGCGTGACCCTAGAGGTCGCGCCTTTTGCGTTTAAGAGGGAGAGCGGAATGGGATTAGGAACGGCAGTGAGAGAGATGTGGGAACGAGTGGCGGGCGTGACAGCGTCGGCGGACAGCGCGGGTGAGCGGAAGACGGCAACGACTCCGCTGGGGATGAACTCCATATTCGCTCCCTTCCGGACGACGGGGGTGCAGAACGCACTCCCGAAGCCGACGGCGGCGAACCTGCGGAGGTTTGCGGAGACGCCGGTAGCGCGGCGCGCGATCAATTGCATCAAGGACCGGATCGCTTGTATGGATTGGCGGATTGAGGTGAGGAAGGGAGCTGGCGAGGATTTGGCCGGCGATCGGGTGCAGAGGGTGGCGTCGCTGGCCAAGGCGCTGGACCTGCCGAATGAGTCGGACAGTTTTCGCACCATGATCGAGCAGGTGATTGAAGACACGCTCGTCGGTGGCTTCGGTGCAGCGGAGATTGAAATCGGTGATGGTGATTTGCCAGTGCGGCTCTATCCCGTGGATGGAGCGTCGATCCAGGTGAATGCGAACTGGAAGGGCGATCCGGACGATCCTCGCTATGCGCAAATCACCGGCAAGCTGGGGAAGGAGTCGTTGCTTCCGCTGCGGGATGACGAGCTGATGTATGTTCGCTTGAATTCGCGGAGTCATACGCCGTTTGGATTGGGGAAGGTGGAGGTGGCGTTCGAGTCGATCTCGCATTTTCTGCAGGCTCACCGGTATGCGGGAAGGATGGCGTCGAACAGCGTGGTGCAGTATGCACTGTGGCTGAATGAGCGGACCCCAGAGCAGCATGAACGGCTGATTCGTTGGTGGCAGGATGAGGTGGAAGGGTCCGGACGAGTTCCGGTGCTGAGCTCCGAGCAGAAGCCGGAGGTGCTGAAGTTCGCGGCGGGGACGGATGCGGATCTGCGGTTGGAGTGGCAACAGTTTCTGCTGACGATGATTGCGAACGCGTTTGATCTGCCGGCGATGATGCTGGGCGTCGCGCAGGATGTGAATCGGTCAACTGCCGGAGAACTGGCCGATGAAGCTTTTCAGAATGCGATTGTTCCGCTGGCGAAGCTGATCGCCGATCACATCACGCGTGATGTGATCGTGAAGCGACTTGGATGGAACGACCTCCGGTTCGCATGGAGTGGTCTCGAGAGTCGGGACGAGATGGTGGAGGTGGAGATCCAGACGAAGTTGCTGGCGGCGGGAGTTCTGTCGGTAGGTGAGGTGAGAGCGATGCGTGGCCTGGCACCGGCAAAGTTGGCAAACCCTTTGGTCGAGACGCAGAAAGCATGAAGAGCCTGGTGCGATTTGACTGAAGGACAGGGAAGAGGAGGTAGACGTGGAAAGAGCAATGCATATGCGTGGCTCAGGGCGGCGACGTTGCAGCGGACGCGAACTGCGGGCGATGGCCGTGGATTTTCCAGAGGTGGCCGGGCATCCGAACCGCTTGCCGTTTGAAGGATGCCTGACGCTGGTCGATGTGCCTAGTGACAAGGCACCGAGCGGAGCGCGCGGACATCGCGTGCTGTTGACGAAGGAGGCTGCAGAGACGGCGCTTCCAAGTCTGCTGGGCATGGCAGTGGACTACAAGGCTGGATGGGATGGACATGATGCGCGGCAGAAATGCGGCATCATCACGTCGGCGCACATGGATGGTTCCCGGCTGCTGGTCGGAGGCTTTCTATTTGCACGAGACTATCCGGAGATGGAGGCCAGGGTCGGTGGGCTCACTGCTGGGGTCGACACCGCGATGGGGATGAGCTACGAGCTGGCGGATGCGCATGTAGCGGACATGAGAGATGCTGTGTGGCGGCTGACTCGAGCGACGTTTACGGGCGCTGCCATTCTGTTGCGTGAGAAGGCGGCCTATCGGGCGACTTCCTTTCACGTGAAGCGCGCAGGCGATCGTCGGCCGGTCGGCGCAGTAACGAAGTGAGACGTCCTGAAGGACGGAAGAACGATGGAGGAAGGCAATGGAAGATAGCAACGTGATGGATTTGATGGAAGCGACGGAGCGCCTGGAAGCTGTGGCGGGAGCATTGGAGAAGGCGGCTTCGCAACTGGCAGAGCGACAGGTGGCGCTGGCTGCCGAAGCGGAAGAGCATGTGGGGCGCATAGTGGCGACGGTGGAGACGGCTCGGGAGGTGGAGCTGGAGCGCCGGCTTGCCGAAGCGGAGGCGAAGATCGCGGAGCTTACGGCGTCGGCGGACCCGCATGCTCATGGGCGTAAGACACTGCCGTCAGGTATGGCGACGATGCTCGCGAAGCAGGGAGTGACGTTGGAGCTGGGTGCGGTAGGTGCGTCGATGGAAGCTGCCGCGCTGGATGGCGCCTTGGGAAGCCTGAGCATCGAGCAGCGTATTGCTGTGAAGACGGAGCTGCGCCGCGCCGGCTTGTTGGGCTAGAGGCGCACCGCTGCAATTCGCTTGATCGTGTGTGAAGAAGAGAACCGAGGCAGAGGCCGGACAAGAGTCCGGCCTCTGCTTTTTTACCGAAATATCAGGAGATACGAATGAACGCCATGTTTACGAACATCAATGCAACAGCCGATTACATTGGACCGGGAGCTATCGAAGTTCCGGTTTATCAGACAGAGATCCTGGACCTGGTGCGACGCCGTGGAGTCTTTGGCCAGCGCATCAAGCAGGTTCCGGCTACCGGGCATCCTTCACGATACTTTGAAGAGACGGCGATTCCGGTGGCCTCTGCTTCGTCGGCGTTTGTGAATCCGCGAGCGATTGTTCCGGCGATCGTGCAGCCGACGCGGATTGAGAACAGCGTCCCGCTGAAGGCGCTGGTGGCACAGATCAACTACAACCTGTTCGATCTCGAGCTGGGCAAGCAGCAGAGTCAGTTTGCTTATCTGCAGGCGAAGGACCTGACCGATACTGTCGATGGCGTTCTGCGTACACACGATATCGCTTTGTGGAACGGCACGGACACGAGTTTGAGTACGCCGACGACGGCGCAATACTTTGGAGCGGTCGGGCAGATTGTAGCGGGCGGCAATAGCACTACGATCGCAGCTGGCGACAGCATTGTGGATGGGCTGAAGTCTACGATCGCGCAGATGCTTGCGAACTCGAACTTCGGCGTGCGGCCGACCGCGATCTACGCCAACCCGGTGCTGCTGGATCTGATCGATCGTGAGATGAAGGCCGAATTCAATGTCGTGTTGAACACGAAGAACATTGAGGGCGGTCTGACGGTGAAGACGTTGAGCACACAGGCTGGTGATATTCCGCTGATTCCGGAGTGGACTCTGCCTTACACCGGCGTTCCGGGATCCGGCTCCGCGGTGCTGCCGGCGTACATCGTGACCGAAGACCTGATCGAGTATCACTGGCTCGGCGAGCAAAATCCACGGGTGTTCCAGCTTGGGATGCAGGGTTCGCTGGCGAGCCAGTATGCGGTGGTCAAGTTCGGCGCGGTTGTGGTGAAGGGTGCGAGCTATGCGCACTACCAGGTGCTGGTCGATCGCTAGACGCTGGGAATAAAGGCAGAAGGCCGGAGCGTGGTGGGAGCTCCGGCTTTGCGGTGTGCATAGATGCGAGTAGAGAGGGAGAAAATCGATGGGATATTTGTTGCCAGCAGATTATGTGGCGTATGGATTGGCGGCGGATACGGCTGATGCGTGGGTGACGACCGCCTCCGCGATGATCGAAGCTTACTGCCGGCGACCGTCGCTGATGTCGGCGAGTTATACCGAGCGGATGAAGGTTCCGATGAAGGCGCAGACGGTGCGATTGAGTTACGGGCCTCTGATCAGCGTAGATGCGGTACGGGCGCAGTATGCACGGCCTGGATATGGAGATGAGTTCTCTGGCGACTTTGCTTTTCAGACTGGCTTTGCGGCGGCGTTTGCTCTGCCGGGTCAGTGGGTGGAGGTGGATCCGACCACACTGTTTGTGAGCGTACCTACGGGTGAGTTTCGATTCGCATGGAATGTGATGGGAATGCGCTACAGCGAGGCTGAGGTTACGTACACGGCCGGCTTCACGACGGTTCCAAATGCTGTGCAGGTGGCGTGTGCGCAGATTGTACGGAATGCGCAGACGACTCCGGGCCTGAACGTGAGATCGAGCAAGATGGACACTTTGCAGACGCAGTACTTCAGCGATTCACTCTTGGATAGCCAAGTGAAGGCGCTCTTGCGGCCGTACGTGGCAGAGAGGCTTGGTTAGCGATGGGAGTATTGCAATCGAATGCTGGGGCGATTCGGCTAGCGGACGCGGCCATGCGATCGGGTGGCGGCAGGACGGTGTTGCTACGACTTGCGATTCCTGCCGTGCCGGGTGACGACGCAGAGCAGTTGGGGCTCGCGACTCCGGAGTTCCAGGACGTATTGCTGGGACCGGCGACGTTTCATAAAGCGAATAGCGTGACGAAGCTGTTGGTTTCGGCGAGCGCTGTGCACGAGGCGCTCGGATCGCTGGGGTTCGATTCCGCCGAGGTGTTGTTCGAGACAGCAGTGGGTGTGTTTCTCGACGACGTGCTCTACAAGATTACGAACAGTTACTCCTCTCAGGCAATGGGTGTCCCGTATTGCTACTGGTTGATCCTGGAACCCCCGGTTCGATAGGGGGGTGGTAAACACGAAGGAACTCAAGGAGGTTATGGTGCAGAACGCGAAGGATACGTTCTATGAGATGTTGCGGAGCCGGGTGGTTGCGCTGAATCCGGAGCGGACGATCGTGCTGCGTGGGATTGTGCGGCCGGGTGTATTGGTTGAAGAGAATGAGCTCCTGTCCGCGGTGGCACTGCCTGACTGCTTTCGGCTCCGGTGGTCCGTGGCGGAAGTCGATGCAAATGGCAACATGCCATTGGTCACACTGCGATGCACTATCGACTACGAGACAGCGGGCACCGGGATGAATGGTGGCATGGATCGAGGTCGAGCACTAGCCACCATGGATGCCGAGTTGCAGCGTGGGGTGAATGCTTTGCCGAAAAACGTACTCAAGATGAACTATGCGGGGTTAGCCTCCGGCAAGACAGCGGTCGAGATGGGCACAAGTGTCTGGTGGAGTGAGGTTGCGTTTGGCGAGACGGTGATCAAGGATGACAGGCTGGCTCGAACCGCGACGGTCCTCGTGATGAGCTACCAGGAAGCGGGTGAGCCGTGAGCGATGTGATGGCTCCGATGGTGGGGCGGGTGAGAGCTTATTTCGCGCCGGTCAACCGAACGGCGCAGCAAGCGACCCTTTTCGATGCGGCGCAGAGTGGAAGCTTCGCACTGGATAGCCCACCCGCGCCGTGGATTGGTCTTGGATGGATCGCCGGGTTCACTCGGAAGTGCGCGACGAAGATCGAGGCGGTTCGGACTGGAGCACCTGCCGTTACGCAGGTGCAGACTCGCACTGAGATTGACGCGACGGTTAGCTTCGCATTTGAAAGCTGGGGCAAACTACAGCTGGCGCTTTCGGCGGGAACGCAGCAGATGAATCTTCTGAAGGTGACACCGGGAGCCGCGGCCGAGGGTTCTGGCGGAACAGGGGTCACGGCGGTTGCGTTGCAATCCGGCTCAACGGCGAACGTGTTGCAAGTTGGCGCGGCAGTTGGCGCGTTCGCGGTTGGCGAGCTGGTCGCGGTCGATGTGGATTACGTCACGCAAACGGGGTTCGTCGGCAGCGGGGTGAGTGGGGCTTATGTGCAGGCTCCCCTAAGTGATGTGGACTACATTCGCCGGGTCACGTTGAACGTTGGACGCATTGCCGCCGTCAACGTTGCGACTGGGGCGCTCACGCTGGAGTGGCCGCTGATTGCCGGGGTGCCGACCGCGACGATGAAGGTAAGTGGCGTGGTTGGATTTTGTGATCGAGAGGGCTCGAGCTTCTTCCAGGAATGGTCCGCGGTGTTTGTCGGCGAAGGCCAGCAAGGGGAGCGCATTATTTGGCACTATCCGCGATTGCAAGCGATGAGTGGTGCGGCGGAGGCGAACGCCTCTGTGGGTGGCGGCTACGAGAAGGTGCAGCTGAGTGCGGCGTTCCGCGCGCTGCCTGTGAAGGACCCGGTGGATGGAGAGACCGTCGTGTGCTTCCGGAGTTTTGTAGCCGGTTAGCAATGGAATGAAGGAGAGAATGTGCGAATTACGATCGACAATCTGGATGGACTAGGCGCGGTCGACTATACCGAAGCGATCGCGGAAGAGGGACCAATCACCTTGCAGCGGGCACTCAACGAGCCGTCGCGCTGTACGGCTGAGATCGTCCTCGGCGTGGGAGGACTTGCTATACCGGTGCGTCGCGGGAAGGTTGCGGTTCATGCCGCGGACGGGACGTTGCTGTTTACGGGGTATCTCACGACTGAACCGGTCAGGTTGTATGCGGGCAGCGCGTCTGCGGGACCCGTGTATCGAGCGCGCATCACCGCCGTTAGCGACGAATGGTTGCTTGATAATCTGGCCTCTGGGGCTGGACTTAGAGATACGGAATCTCTGGGTCTTGGTGGCACCGCGCTGGTTGCGCAGATGGCGCTGCGGGCGCAGGTGGCCGGGTCTGCAGGTGTCACGGTTGGCGGAACGGGAGGCGTTCAGATAACAGGCGCTTTTGCGGCTCGCGCTTCGTCTTCCTTCAGTGCTAATGCTGCAAATGCCGCAAATTCTGCTTACGCAGCGTACCGTGCATTGAATGGGCAGATACTTATTCAGCCGGTCGGCAATGTAACGCACGCATTGAGCGACGCAAACGGCACATTGTCGGTTTCTCAGCTGCAGTCCAGTGCTGTTCGTGAGTTGGCCAATGATGTGACGCTTACGGGTGCTCAAGAGCCGGCAGCCTACATTGAGGAGAACTTCTTCGGCGATGGGACGACTGCGGTCTTTGACCTCAGCGAATCGGCATACCGGGACACCGAACGCACATTGGTCTTGGATAGTTTCAACGAGGGGGTCTTCAATTCAGCACAATGGCTATTGAAGGACTCGGGTAGCTTTCTCTCGCTGAGTTCGGCCGGCCTTACGATGAACGGTGGCAATGGCTCGGATGGCCAGACGACGCTGACGGCAATCGATGCAATAGAAATGGGTGGATCGATTGTCGTGCAGCTAAGTGGAGTTGTGCTGGCTGCGGCGTGCGATGGAATGCTTGCTGGAATGTATGAGGGGCTTCCGGTTCTCGAGGAATGTTTTGCCGGCTTTCGGGTGCGGCAGAGTGTGAGCAGTACGGGCGGCGTCACCGTCATTATGCCGGTGATCAATGGTGCTGAGACTGGTACTGTTTTTGCTCCCATCGCCGGTCACTCCTATACGCTGCGTCTCCGGCTGCATTGCGTTGAGATGCAGCGAGTGCCACAACGGTATTACTGCATGGTGGATGGTGTGATCCAGGGGTTCGGCGATCTGAGCGGCGTGCCGGCTCCGATGGATATGGTGTTTGAGGTGCTGGATGAAGGCGCCGCATCGAGTACGCCGGCGACCATCCTCTACGACAGTACCGCCTCGGGACCGGCGATCACGAGCACGCCGGCGACGTGCTCGTTTGTCTTAGCTAACGCGACGCAGATGTTTGGGTCGATCAGCTCAGTGAGTGTGGCCCGCACGGGCAGCATCTGGATTGTGAGTACACTGCCGAGCGGCTCTCTCCAAACGCGGCTGATGGGCGTGGCTGGCCAAGGGGTCGATTGCTCGGTGAGTTTCGGAACCGCTGCTGGATCGCCAGGTAAAGTTACGTTCCTCTCAGGACGCATTCCCGCGGCGGGCGAGCGTATAACCGTACGCTATCGCGGCCAGCAGCGTTCGGTCGCCCGGATGGCGGATGCGGCCAGCATTGCGTCTGAGGCGGTGAATGGAGCTCCTGGAATGTGTCGCTGGCTGGGTGCGGTGACCCTTCCTAAAGCGCGCAGTAGCGTCGATTGCGAAAGCGCAACGCAGGCGGTGCTTGCCTTTGCGACGAGTCGTACAGCTGCCGTTGCCGGGACTTATGAGATGGTGAACCCTTCACAGGACATCTGGCCTGGTGACGTGCTGGCAATCACGAGCGCAGGGGCGACATCGTCATTGCTGGTGCGAAGTGTGGTGTTGCAGGATGGCGGCGCTGTACCCGAGGTGCGGCGATACAAGGTGAGCTTCGCTAATGACTGGGCAGCGGAGTGGGCTGCGGGAATTGGATTGAAGTTGAGTGAAGAGATTGCGGCGGATGCGTATCTGCCGCAGACGGCGTTGAGTTCGCCCGGTCAAGTGCTTGAGAACCTGCAGCAATTGACCGTGACGAGCTTGACGGATGTCGCTATGCAAGTGGATGCGGGAATGGCTCCTCCAGCGGGCGGTGGGTTTGAAGTGCGGCTGAAGGACTGGGATTTCGGAGTGGGTGTTGATGCGGCAGACCTTGTGTTGCGCAGTCCCGTTCGCAGCTTTTCCATCCCCATTGCAGCACAGTTGCAGCGCTTTTATGTGCGCATGTACGACGCGAGTACACCGCCGCTGTACTCGCGTTTTTCAAGTGCAGTGTTTGTGAATATGCCAGTGAACGAGACGGCGTAAGGGGAAGAAGTCGTGATGATTACGAGGTGGATAGATGACGGATTTTGAGGGCCAGGTACTACAGGAGTTGAGCGTTCTGAAGATGCAGATGGAACAGCTGTTGGGAATAGGACAGCCCGGCCGTCTGCATCGACTGGAGGGACGCATCGAGGAACATGAGCGCAGTGTGCAACGGTTGAAGGGAGCCGGCGTAGTCTTTGGCGGCATCCTTACGATGTTGCATGTTGTTATCGCATATCTGCTAGAACGCTTTGCCAAGTTTTAGGCAAGGCTCTCGGAAGGTGGTCTGCCGTGGGATGGCAGCGAGTTGAGTTGAAGACACCGGGGTTGGTTACCCGATGTCTTCAGCCCAGTTCTCGAGATACGCCTTGAACTCGGACATGAACTTGCCGGCGTCGGCGCCATCGATGATGCGGTGATCGAAGCCGAGCGTGAAGTGCTGGATGCTGCGGATCGCAATCGTGTCCTGACCATCTTTGTCCGTGAGGACTACCGCCTCCTTGTTGAGGCCTCCGATGCCGAGTATGGCCGACTGTGGCTGCGCGATGATGGGCATGCCGAACTCCTCACCGAAGATTCCGGAGTTGGTGAGGGTAAAGGTTCCGCCAGCAACATCGTCGGGTGCAAGCTTCTTCGCGCGGGCTCGGCCGGCTAGATCAACCATCGCTCGGGCGATGCCGAGGAAGCTCTTCTCTTCAGACTGCTTGATCACGGGGACGATCAGACCCCACTCCAGAGCAACGGCGATGCCTATATTGATGTTCTTGTTGTAGAGAATGGATTCGCCCTGCATGGAGGCGTTGACGACCGGGTGCTTGCGGAGAGCCTGAACGGCGGCGCGTGTGATGAACGGCATGTAGGTCAACTTCACGCCGTTGCGCTGCTCGTACTTGTTTTTCTCCTTCTCGCGAAGCTTCACGATGCGCGTCATATCCACCTTGAAGACGGTGTGGACGTGCGGGCTGGTGGCCTTGGACTCCACCATGCGCTTGGCGATGATGGAACGCATCTTGGAGAGTGGAACCAGTTCGCCGGGCAGCGGAGTTGAGGCCGGCGTCGGAGCGGATTTGGCCGCTGGCGCAGGAGCAGCAGGCGCGGGTGTCGGTTGGGGGATGGGTGCAGCCGGAGAAACTGCCGGAGCTGCGACGGGCGCGCCTTCGAGGTGGCTGAGAATGTCCTGCTTGGTGATGCGGCCGGAAGAGCCAGTTCCAGGAATTCCACGGAGGTCGATATTGTTTTCGGATGCGATCTTGCGGACTAACGGCGAGGAGCGTGGAGCATCACCTGTTGAGGCGGAAGGTGCGGGTGCCGGTGCAGGCGTGGCAGCGGTTGAGGTGACAGCAGAAGGAGCCACAACCGAAGGTTGGGCGGGTACGGAAGATGCTGCACCACCGCCAATTACCGCAACCACAGTGTTGACGGTTACAGTCTGACCTTCCTGCACGCGGATCTCGGAGAGGACGCCGGCGGAGGGGGATGGAATTTCAGCGTCCACTTTGTCGGTGGAGATCTCGAAAATCGGTTCGTCGCGGGCGACCGTGTCTCCGACCTTCTTGAGCCACTTGGTGAGCGTGCCTTCGGTGATGGACTCGCCCATCTGAGGCATAAGGATTTCGGTGCCGGGACCCGAGATTTCGGGGGCAGGCGGGGGAACGGCCTGATCGACGGCGGCGGTGGTGGCTGCGGCGGGCGTGACCGTCTCCTGCTTGAGGGCGGCGGGCTCGGGTGCGGCTGGGGTGGATTCAGCGGCACCACTGTCGTTGATGGCGCAAACGACGGTCCCGACCGTAACGGTTGCGCCCTCTTGGACCTTGATTTCACCTAGCGTGCCGGCTGCGGGAGAGGGAATCTCGGCGTCGACCTTGTCGGTGGAGATCTCGAAGAGGGGTTCATCGCGCGCGACTGTGTCGCCGGGCTTCTTGAGCCACTTGGTGAGCGTGCCTTCCGTGATTGATTCGCCCATCTGGGGCATGACGACGTCGATTGGCATGGGAAGGGTCTCCGGGAGATGTTCGGCGCGTAACAGCGCAATTTCAGATTATACGGCGGAGGGGCGGTGTGCGGAGCGGTCATCGCTGAGTTGCGTACCGCTCGGTACAGAAGTTATCAGGTGAAGGATGAACTGAAGTTCAACAGATGGTCGAGGGATTCGGCGGCGAGGACCTGGCGCTGGAAGACGCGGCCGAAGTTGGCAGAGACGCTGTTGGCAGCCTGGTCAAGGGTCGGCGAAGGGGGCTGGGGTGATTCCAGCTCGAGCGAGGTGACCGTGCGGTCGGTGATGCCGCAGGGGACGATCCAGTCAAAGTCGCGCAGGTCTGTCGTCACGTTCAGGGCGAAACCATGAGAGGTAACGGCCTGCGAGACATGGACGCCGATGGCAGCGATCTTTTTTTCGCGAACGGTTCCTCCCGGCAGCGTCCAGACACCGGTGAGCTTGCAGATGCGCTGAGTCGGGACGCCGAAGTCCTTGCAGGTGAGTATGAGGGCTTCTTCCATGAGGCGGACGAAGTCGACGGGGCCAAGGTGGGGGCCGCGTTTGCCGGGAAGATCGCCTCGGAGATCGAAGATGGGATAGCCGACGAGCTGGCCGGGACCATGGTAGGTAACGTCGCCGCCCCGGTTGATCTCGTGGATCTCGGCGCCGCGGGAGGAGAGCAACTCGTCGCTGGCGAGAATGTTGGCGCGGGAGGCATTGCGGCCGAGCGTGAGGACCGGGGGGTGTTCGAGGAGGATTAGCGTGTCGCCGATCGTGCCGGCTTTGCGCGCGGTGACGACTTCGTTCTGGATGCGGAGGCCTTCCAGGTACGAGACGCGGCCGAGTTGAAGGAGATGGATGTGCATCATGGGGCTACAGGCCGAGATCGCTGAGGCCGGGGTGGTCGTCGGGACGGCGGCCGGAGGGCCAGTGGAAGAGCCGTTCGGCTGAGGTGATGGCCAAGTCGTTGATGCTGGCGTGCCGAGCGGTCATCAGGCCGTTGGAGTCGAACTCCCAGTTCTCGTTGCCGTAGGAGCGAAACCACTGGCCGGATTCGTCGTGCGATTCATAGGCGAAGCGCACGGCGATACGACTTTCTGTGAACGCCCAAAGTTCTTTGATGAGGCGATAGTCGGTCTCGCGCTGCCATTTCCGGGTGAGGAACGCGATGATCTCTTCGCGGCCGTGGATGAACTCGTTGCGGTTTCGCCAGCGACTATCGATGGAGTAAGCGAGCGCGATCTTCTGCGGGTCGCGGCTATTCCACGCGTCCTCTGCTTTGCGGACCTTCTCGATAGCCGTCTCGCGCGTGAACGGCGGAAACGGAGGTCTCTGCTCTGCGTTCAAAGCTTCCTCCCGGCTGCAATACCGCTAGACGTTGATGGCCATACCTTCGACGCTGGAGAAGCCGTCCAGTAGGCTTTCGGAGAGAGTCGGATGCGCGTGGATGGTGAACATCATCTCTTCGACGGTGGCTTCAAACTCCATCGCAACGACGCATTCGGCAATCAGCTCCGTCGCTTGTGGGCCGATGATATGGACGCCGAGGACCTCGCCATACTTGGCGTCGGAGACGACCTTCACAAAGCCATCGTGCGAATCGACGATGGTGGCTTTCGAGTTTCCGACGAACGGGAACTTGCCCACCTTGACCTGATAGCCCTTCTCTTTTGCCTGAGCTTCGGTGAGCCCGACGCTGCCAATCTGCGGATCGCAGTAGGTGCAGCCCGGGACGCGATCTTTGCGGACCGGTCGTGCATACTTGCCAGCGAGTTTGCTGGCGACGACGACGCCGCACATCGCGCCCACGTGGGCGAGCTGCGGAAGTCCGGCAACGATGTCGCCGATCGCGTAGACGCCCGGCTCGGAGGTCTCCATCCATTCGTTGACGGGGATGAAGCTCCGGTCGAGGGTGATATTTACCTTGTCGATGCCTGCATCGGCAGTGCGTGGACCGCGGCCGACGGCCACCAGGACCTTCTCTGCTTCCTTCACTTGCGGCTTGCCAGAGGAGTCGGTGAAGCTGACCTTCACGCCGCCGCCGGTCTTTTCGATCTTTTCGACCTTGCAGCTTATGTTTACATCGATACCGCGCTTTTTGTAGGCGCGCGTAAGCTCTTTCGAGACCTCTTCGTCTTCGACTGGAACGATGCGGGGGAGAGCTTCGATGATCGTAACGTCCGAACCGAAGCTCTTGAAGACCGAGGCGAACTCGACGCCCACTGCACCCGATCCGATGACGATGAGTGACTTTGGCAGCTTTGGCAGAGTGAGGATTTCGATGTTGGTGAGGATGGTGTCGTCGGCCTTATACCCGGGCAACATGCGTGCATCGGAGCCGGTGGCGAGCACAACCTTCTTGCCCAAGACCTGGGTGGCGGCTTGCAGCTCGGAGCCCTGGCCTTTTCCCTTGTCCTCTGCGGAGACGTCAATGGTGAAGACGCCGGCTTTGGCAGGGCCGGTGAGCCGGCCATGGCCGCGCACGACCGTGATCTTGTTCTTCTTCATCAGGAAGTCGAGGCCCTTGGTGTGCTTCACGATGATGTCGTTCTTGCGCTTGAGCAGGTTGTCCCAGTTGAGCGTGGGTGTGGAGACGCCCTCGATGCCGTAGCTGGCAGCGTGCTTGAGGTGGTCCCAGATCTCGGCTGAGAACAGCAATGCCTTAGTCGGGATGCAGCCCCAGTGCAGGCAGGTGCCGCCAAGTTTGTCGGTCTTCTCGATGAGCGCGACCTTCAGGCCAAGCTGTGCAGCGCGGATGCCGCAGGTGTAGCCCGCCGGGCCTCCGCCGATGATGACCAGGTCATAGATAGTGTCTGCCAAGAGAGTGTGCTCCATTCGTTGGGCGTTCACGGACGGCTGGATCGCGCGTGCCTGATTTCCCTAAGACCTTAGTTTAGCCGTTGCCGAAGCCCACGTCATTCGATGTAGAAGCGACGCGTGAGATTCAAGCGGTCACCTTTTCACATTTTCAACTTACCCTTGCGCCCGCGGAGGTGCGCTTGCGATGCAGCAATTTAGCTATAGCGACAAAGGTTTGGAGCTCACCAAGAGCTTTGAGGGGCTTCACCTGGAGGCGTACCGCGATTGTGGAGGTATTTGGACCATTGGCTACGGGCACACCGGGTTGGGCGTCTCCGCAGGCCAGTCGATCAGCGAGATGGAAGCGGACGACTTGCTTCGTCAGGACTTGGCAGAGGCCGTCGCCTGCGTGAACCGCTCGGTGCAGGCCCAGATCTCCCAGGGTCAATTCGACGCGATGGTGGACTTCTGCTTCAACGCCGGGCGCGGGAATTTTGCTCAGTCGACGTTATTGCGGAAGGTGAACGGTGGAGATTTCGCAGGCGCTGCCGCGCAGTTTGCGCTATGGGTGCATGCTGGCGGTGAGGTCATTGCCGGCCTGGTGCGACGGCGGAGCGCGGAAGCGGCACTATTTAGGGCCTGAGGGTGCTAAAGCACCTTCGCGGCATCCTTAGCGAAGTAGGTGACGATGAAGTCTGCTCCGGCGCGGCGGATGCTCAGAAGGCTTTCAAGCATGGCACGTTCGGGTTCCAGCCAGCCGCGTTGGAAGGCGGCGTGCAGCATGGAATATTCGCCGGAGACCTGGTAGGCGCCCATGGGGAGATCGAAGCGGTTGCGGGCCTCGCGGATGACGTCGAGATAGGGCATTGCGGGCTTCATCAGAAGCATGTCGGCGCCCTCGGCGATGTCCTGCTCGATCTCCCGCATCGCCTCCCGGAGATTGGCGCCGTCCATCTGGTAGGTGCGCCGGTCGCCGAACTGGGGAGCGGAATCGGCCGCCTCGCGGAACGGGCCGTAGAAAGCGGAGGCAAACTTCGAGGCGTAGCTGAGGATGGGAGTGTTTTGTTTGCCGGCTTCGTCGAGCGCTATACGAATGCCGGCGACGCGGCCGTCCATCATGTCGCTGGGAGCGATAATGTCGGCGCCTGCTTCGGCCAGCGATGCGGCAGTTTTCGCGAGCAGAGCGACACTGGAATCATTTTCGACGACAAAATGCTCGCCGTCGCGCTGAACGACGCCGCAATGACCGTGCGAGGTGTACTCGCAAAGGCACACATCTGCGATAACAAGTAGCGATTCAGACTTGTCAGATGCCTTGATCGCGCGTATTCCGCGCTGGACGATGCCATCAGCGGCCCAGGCACCGCTGCCCTGGTCGTCTTTCTCGTCCGGAATGCCAAACAGCAGCAGGCCACCGATCCCAAGAGCAGCGCATGCTTCTACTTCCTTGACTGCTTCGTCGATGGAGAGATTGAAGACACCTGGCATGCTGCTGATCTCGCGCCGTACACCTTCGCCCTCGCAGAGAAACAGGGGATAGATGAGAGCCGAAGGCTCCAGATGTGTTTCGCGGACGAGGGAACGCATAGCTACGGAAGAGCGGAGACGGCGAAGGCGCGTTGCGGGAAATTCCATGCAGACAATTCTATGGCTAATCCCCATTTGTATCGGTAACACCGATCACACGCGGGCAAAGGTTCAAGCGCCGTGCTGCGCGTGAGCGATCGCCGCATACTCATCCCCGCTGGCGCCGGGTGCGAGCACCCAGAGCGTGTAGATGCCGAGAGCGGTTCCGAGCGGAAGATGGATGAGCGCAAGGATGCCGAAGACGATCGCGAGCACTCTTCCCCAGGGTTGCCGCGTCAGAAGGGCATATCCGGTCAGAAGGATGCAGCACACGCTGGTCAAGAGTGAGAACAGGGCCATCGGCCAGAGGCTGGCGAGCCACATCGAGCCGAAGGGACTCCATCCGAGATTGAAGTCGGAATGACCGAAGTGGTTCCCGAAGAGACCGTGAAGGACCAGCACGCCAAACAGTCCTGAGAAGACTCGCATCGCAGCATAAACAAGCCAGAGAATTCCTAGCCCCTGGATGTTCCGTGAGACTCGGTTATAGGGAAGAATCATGGGTGCTTGCGAGTAGACAGGTCCGGGCTGCGGCTGGAGGAGAATCTGGTTGCCACATCGCGGGCAAAATCGAGCATCGGACGACAAAGTATTTCCGCACGCTGGGCAGTTCATTCCGCTATCTCCTGGAAACCCGTTTCGACAACTCCAACGCCAAAGATTACGCACGGCGAGCGTGGTTTGTTCCGTCCTGATCCGCGCTTCAGGGACGCTCTTGTTCGCCGTGAACGCCTCCTGCGCCGCGTCCTATGGTCGTTTCCCCGTATTCTATCTTTGTGGCATTCCTTCCTGAGATTCCGTTCCCGTTGTCTGAAATCAGCGCCGACGCGCTGCAATGGCCCGAGCTGATTGAGCGCCTGTCCCGTGGGGCGCAATCGCCACTCGGCCGGCAATGGGTGAAAGCATTAGAGCCCAGCTCCGACGCCCCGTGGGTGGAGCGGCAGCAGCAACGCAACGCCGAGCTGCAAAAGTTGATCAGGGGCGGCAGCTTCGACTTCCGAGGAATCTTCGACGTGACGGAGACGTTGGAAAAAGCTCGAATTCAGGGAGCGGCGCTTGATGCGATGGAGATTCGGTCGCTGATCGTGCATGCGGAGCGAGTGGAGGCATGGCGGCAGATCATTTTGGCTCCGCCGGACACGGTCAAAGACCAGTGGCCGGGAATCGAGGAGCTTACGGCTCCGCTGATGTCCTACGACCTGGGAGATTTATTGAGGTCGCTCAGCGGCAAGATTGAGCCGGACGGCAGCTTGAGCGACGATGCTTCGCCCGAACTGCGGCGGATTCGCCGCGCGCTCGAGCAGCAACATCGAGCCATTGAGACGAGCCTGCGACGTGCGCTGGCGAAGCTATCGGAAGATGGCAGCACGCAGGATTCACTGATTACCGTGCGCGGCGAACGCTTCGTCATTCCCGTCAAAGCCGAGTTCAAGCGGAAGGTCGGTGGCGTGATCCACGGGTCAAGTTCGAGCGGCCAGACGGTGTTTGTGGAGCCGATGGAGACCATCGAGCACAACAACGAGCTGGCGCGGCTGCTGGATGAAGAGCAGGGAGAGATTCATCGCATCCTGGTGGCGATGACGCGGGCAATCGCTGCGCAGAGCGACGTGCTTCTGCTGGGCGCGGCGGTTTTGGGTGAGGCCGACGCTCACCAGGCGGTTGCGCGCCTCGCGGCTGAATTGGCCTGTGTGCGCCCAGTATTTGCGGGAAGCACTTCCTACTTCGAAAACGAGCAGGTCGACGAGTTCAGCGTCGTTGCTGCCCGCCACCCATTGTTAGAGATGCGACTGCGGGCGCAGGGCGGAGAGATCGTTCCTCTGACCGTGACGCTTCCTGTGGGCAAGCGGCAGATGATCATCAGCGGACCCAACATCGGTGGAAAGACGGTGGCGCTGAAGACCTCGGGGCTGCTCGCGTTGATGGCCCAGGCCGGGTTACCAATACCGGCAGAGAAAGCGTACCTTCCTTTCTTCACCGCCATATACGCCGATATCGGCGACGCGCAGTCGATCGAGCAGAATCTTTCTACATTCTCTGCACACATTGTGCATGTGGAGCACATTGCCCGCAGCGCGGATGCACAGTCCTTGGTGTTGCTGGATGAGCTGGGATCAGCGACGGATCCGGAAGAGGGAGCAGCGCTGGCCGTCGCGGTGGCAGAGCACTTTCTTGAGCGCGGCGCCTGGTGCATCATCACGACGCACCTTACGTCGTTGAAGGTCTATGCGGCGAAACACGAGGGCGTGGTCAATGCGGCGGTGGGGTTCGACGAGGTTGCATTGGCTCCGACGTATGAGCTAAGGCTTGGAGTTCCTGGCGCCTCGGCAGGGCTAAATATCGCTGCACGTCTGGGACTCGACCCGGCGATTGTGGCGAATGCTCGTTCGCAGATGACCACGCAGCAGGTGGATATTGGCAGGTTTCTGGACGAACTTCATGCGCAACTGACAGCTGCTTCGGCCGAACGCGAACATCTGAAAGTTACCGAGCGCGAGCTAACTAGAGAGCGGCTACGGCTGGAGCAGGAGGGTCGCGCCGAGCAGCAGGCGCGAACGCGCGAGTTGGAAAAGCAGCTGAAGAGCCTCATCGAAGACTTCGAATCGCAGCTGCGCGACACGGTAAAGGCTATTGATGACAAGACCGTTGCGCAGAAGATCGCTCGCGATTCCGCCCTTCGTATCGCTCGTCTGAAGCGAGAGTTCTCTGAGCAATTTCAGACGACGGTTGTCGCTCACAGTACTCCCTGGACAAACGCGGCACAGAAGGCGACCGCGGATCGGCAACGGGAGCCGAAGGCTGGGGACCTCGTTCGCTTGAAGTCCCTCAACCAGGAAGGCAGGGTCGTGCGAGTAATTGACGTGAAGACGCTGGAGGTTGCGGTTGGTTCCATGAAAACCCGCGTCAGTCGAGACGATATCGCTGAAATCATCGCCCTGGCAGAGAAGCCGCTCGAGGCTGTGAAACGACGTGGAGGCATCAGCGTATCGACGACGTCGAATTCCGAAGACTCGGACTATATGACTTCGGAGATTAACGTAATTGGCCGAACAGCCGATGAAGCGGAGAGCGAAGTCGAGCGGTTTGTGGAGCGAGCCTTTCTCGCTGGCCTGCCGAGGGTTCGCGTGGTTCATGGTGTCGGCATGGGAATATTGCGGCGAACCTTGCGCGATTTCCTGGGTAAGCATCCGCATGTCTCCTCGATCTCAGAGCCGCCGTATAACGAAGGTGGACAGGGTGCAACACTCGTGGAACTGAAGGTTTGAAGGCTGGGAAGCCAACACTGCAGATTCTATTGAGTTTAGGCGGGGGGGATATGGATCCCCATTCAACGAGGTATATCCCCGTTCGCTGCAAAATATCCCCATTCACTGTAGAGAGAAGGACTTGAGGGCGTATCTCCCCTAACCTTGAGCGTGCAAGTTGTATGCACTGGGTACAACCCTCTTGCCGCGCGATCGTCGGGGCAAACCTTCAGGAGAGAATGACATGGGAAAGGCAACAAAATTCTTTGAGACAGGCGTAGTTCTAGCCGCAAAGGCCAGCTGGAGCGTGTTTAGCAAGATCAACGCCATCAGCCCGAACGCTAGCTTCACACCGAAATGGTCGGACAAGCCGCTGCTCAAGTCGTACCAGAAGGAAAAGCCGCCTCTCGGATGGCCGCGCACGACTGACTCACTTTGTCCCAAGTGTGTGCCCCAGATTCGTCAGCAGATTGTGGACGGCAAGCTACCCCACGAGATTCTTCTCAACGAGAAGGTCGGCGAGATCAAGGCGCAGATCATCGAGCGCGACGGCCAGATCCTGATGGTCAAGGATTGCCCGATCCACGGACATTTCGAAGACGTCATGTCGATCGATACGGCCTTCTTCAAGCACCTCGAAGAGGTCTTCCCGGGCCGCGATATCCGCGCCCACAATGATGGCAAGCTGCACAATCACGGAACTTCGACTGTTACTCACGGCCGTGGTTCGGTGCTCACCATCGATCTCACGAACCGTTGCAACATGATGTGCGACCCCTGCTTCATGGACGCCAACCAGGTCGGTTTTGTGCACGAGCTTACGTGGGACGAGATCAAGACCATGCTCGACAACGCGGTGACGATCAAGCCCAAGCGCCAGATGTCGGTACAGTTCTCGGGTGGCGAGCCGACGCTGAGCCCGTACTTCCTCGACGCTGTCGCCTATGCGCGTAAGGTCGGCTACACCTCAGTACAGGCTGCGACCAACGGCATCGAGTTTGCCAAGTCGAAGGAATTTTCGAAGGCTGCTGCTGAAGCCGGTCTTCGCTACGCCTACCTGCAGTTTGACGGTATCGGCAATGCTCCCAACTCGCATCGTAAGGTTGGCAACGCGTTCGATGTGAAGCTCCAGGCCATTCATAACCTGCATGAGGCTGGCGTGGATATCGTTCCCGTCACCTGCATCATCAACGGCATCAACAACGAGCAGGTCGGCCGCATCATTGAGTTTGCTCTCGACAACCCCAAGAAGATCAACTTCCTTTCGTTCCAGCCTGTGTCGTTCACGGGCCGCGATGAAGATGTGTCCGACGAACGCCGCATGGCACAGCGCTACACGCTCAGCCATCTGGCACACGATGTGAAGAACCAGACCGGCCTCGGCGAGCCTGTTCGCGACTGGTTCCCGATCAGCTTTATGTCGACGTTCTCCGACTGGGCTGACCTCGTTCACGGACCGGAGCATGACTGGGGCCAGCTCTCCTGCGGTTGCCACCCGAACTGCGGTATTGGTATGGCGTTGATGATCGACAAGGAAACCAAGGAAGCCGTTCCGGTGACCGCGTTCCTGAATGCCGATCGCCTCGCGAAAGACATTGCTCGCGTCAACGATGCAGCTCGCGGTAAGTACTTGACGATGATCGGCGCTGGCCTGGCTCTCATCCGCAACTACGAACCGAAGAATGCACCGACTCACTTCAGCATCTTCTCGCTGTTGACCAAGTTCGATAAGTGCTTTGGCGCGACCGGCCGCAACTACGGCAAGGTATCGGCTGACCGCACCATGGAAGACATCAAGATGCGCCGCGCCGATCGTTGGAACTTCCTGTTCATCGCAGGCATGTGGTTCCAGGATCTCTTCAACTATGACTTCCGCCGCACCGAGCAGTGCATCATCCCGTATGCGACGCAAGAGGGCGAGATCAGCTTCTGCGCGTACAACACGGGTGTTGGCTGGAGAAACATCATCGAGAAGATGCACATGACGTCGTCGCTCACCAAGTGGTATGAAGAGCATGGCCGTCATGAGATCTTCGCCGGCGGTAAGAAGGTTGGTCTGGAGAAGGAAGCCAAGTATGACCTGGTGTTGAACCAGGCGCACGTGGATTCTGCCGCCAACGATACCTTCGACAAGAGCGGCATCGCCAAGAACGCCCGCGAAGAGAAGATTCGCGCTCGCGATCAGAAGCTGAAGGAAGATGCCGAAAACGCCCGTATGGCCAAGCTGTATCGTAAGGAAATCCTCAAGGAGCCAGAGCTTCCTGGTGGGTTCGTTGCGATCGGCGAGATCGGTGGCCTGGGCGGCATCAAGCCTGCAGCCCCGGTTGAAAGCAAGGCTCAGGTCGTCAATGCCATCGAAGAGACCGTAGCCGGCGATTAGTCAGCGAAAAGTCACAAGAACAGAAGGCCGCCTGCGAGGGCGGCCTTTTTTTGTGGTATTGATCAGGAAATAGGCAAGCATACCTATATTCACGAGACGAAACAAAGACAATTTGCTTACCCGTGGGAGTCATCTCGCCTGTTGTTCTTCGTGCATCCTATGAGGAATTGGAGCACATTGTGACCCAGACCTATATCAACCGGATTGCCACGGCTGTTCCGCAGGATGACGTTCACGGAGCCTTCGTCGCGTTTGCTGACCAGATGCTGGAAGACCCTCGAGTGCAACCGGTGTTTCGGCGGATGGCTGCGCGGTCTGGGATTCGGCGACGATTCTCGGTGTTGACTCCAAATTCGGCCAGCACAGAATTTACCGTGAACGCGCACGAGTTTTACACTCGCGGCAGCTTCCCAGATACCGCGAAGCGTATGCAAATCTTCGAGCGGTTCGCTCCCAGGCTGGCGCAGCGGACGCTGGATAAGCTCATGCTGTCAGAAACTGAACGTCGCGGCGTCACCCATGTGCTGGTGACGTCCTGCACGGGACTCTATGCTCCGGGGCTTGACTTCGACATTCTCGATCACCTCGGATTGGACACGTCCGTAGAACGCACCATGATCGGATTCATGGGCTGCTATGCGGCGATCAACGGCCTCAAGCAGGCGAGGCATATTGTCCGTTCTGAACCAGACGCGAAGGTGCTTCTGGTCAACCTGGAGCTATGCACACTGCACCTGCAGGAGACGCAGGACCTCGAGCAGGTGCTGTCATTCCTCGTGTTCGGCGACGGCTGTGCCGCCAGTCTCATCAGCGCGGAACCAACCGGATTCGCCATGGACAGCTTCCGCTCCGTACTGATTCCGGAGACCCGCGACCTGATCACGTGGAGAATCCGCGGCGTAGGGTTCGACATGTTACTGTCGGGCAAGGTGCCGGGCGAGATTGGCAAGGCGCTGGCAGTTTCAGGCGACGAAGTTCTGGGCAAGCAAAGCAAGGAGGAGATCTCATTGTGGGGAGTTCATCCAGGGGGTAAGTCGGTGCTGGATGCGGTGGAGCGGGGTCTTGGGCTCGCGGAGGACGCGCTGGCGGCGTCGCGGCAGACCTTGGAGTGCTTTGGCAACATGAGCTCGGCGACCGTGATGTTTGTGCTGGAGCGGCTGATGCAGAAGGCGCAGCCCGAAGAGAAGGGCTGTGCGATGTCGTTTGGGCCGGGACTGACGGCGGAGACGATGCTCTTCCATGCAGTCTGAGGCCAGCGTCGACCTTGCGCAGCGCGCGGCACCGTCGGAGTTGCCGGAGTGGATGGATGAGCCTTGCTCGTATGAGGACTTCCGAGCATGCCTGGTGGATCTGGGACAGGTGAATCGGCTTACCTTGTCGTATCGGCCGACGATAGCATTCTTGAACGGGCTGGTTGTCGCAAGGCCGTCGCAAAGGCTACGGATTGTGGATGTGGGATCAGGTGGTGGCGATATGCTGCGCCGCATAGAGCGCTGGGCGAAGCGTCGTGGCGTCGAGGTTGTACTTACGGGCATCGACCTGAACCCTTATTCTGCGCGTGTTGCGTGGGAGTTGACTCCGCGCGAGAGTGCCATCACATGGATCACCGGCGACGCGTTCGCGTACACAGAACCTGTGGACGTAGTATTGAGCTCGTTGTTTACGCACCATCTGGAAGAGGCCGAGATTGTGCGGTTCCTTGTTTGGAGTGAAGCGGTTGCGCGGCGCGGATGGTTCGTCAATGATCTGTGCCGCGAGGTTGTGCCTTACAAGCTATTCGGGGTGCTGGCCAAGACTATGCGATGGCATCGGTTTGTGAGGCATGATGGTCCGGTGTCGTTCCGTCGGAGCTTCCGCGAGGAGGATTGGGAGCGGATGCTGGGTGAGGCTGGAATCGCGGCTGGGAAGGTGCAGCTGGCGCGATGGGCTCCCGGGAGGCTGTGTGTGGAGAGGGTGAAGTGAAGGCGGAGGTGGTGGTCATTGGCGGAGGCCTGGCTGGTTCGGCTGCGGCAATTGTGCTGGGTCGTGCGGGCAGCGATGTAGTGTTGCTCGAGCGCGAGTCGCAACCTCAACATAAGGTTTGCGGCGAGTTTCTTAGCCGCGAAGCGTTGAAGTATCTGGAGTTGCTGGGGCTTGAAGTGTAGGGTCAGGGTGGTGTGCCGATCGAGGCGGTTCGGCTGGCGTGCGGGTCGGGGGTAAACGAGGCGAAGTTGCCATTCCAGGCGATGTCGTTGACCAGGCGGCGACTTGACGAGGAGCTACTCCGGTTGGCGGCAGACGCTGGCGCAAAGATCGTGCGGGGCTGCCATGTGCGTGGGCTGGAACACGAGGGCACGGGCTGGCGCGTGATAGTGGAAAGCGAAGATCCGGTGTTCGCAGATGCCGCCTTCCTCGCTACGGGAAAGCACGATGTGCGTGGACGCGCTCGTCCTAAGGGGAAGCAGTCGGACCTAGTGGCGTTCAAGATGTATTGGCGGCTGACGGCGGTGCAGGCCGCAGCGCTTGAAGGGCATGTGGAGCTGATGTTGTATCGTGGCGGCTACGCAGGCTTGCAGCCGGTGGAAGACGGTGCGGTGAACCTGTGCTGTCTGGTGCAGCAGGGGGAGCTAAAGAAGCTCGGTGGCCGCTGGGAAAATCTGCTGGGGGCGATGCAGCAGGATTGCGGGCTTCTGCGTGAGCGGCTGCAGGGTGCGCAGGCGCTGATGGAGAGACCGCTGGCGATTTCGGCGATCCCTTATGGCTATGTGCGCGAGGGCAGAGATAGCCGGAGCGACGGGGTGTGGACGCTGGGCGACCAGTCTGCGGTGATTCCGTCGTTTACCGGCGATGGGATGTCGATTGCGCTGCACAGCGGATGCATGGCTGCGTCGATGTATTTGCAAGCCCGATCGGCCGACCAGTTCCAAGAAAAGTTGTGCAGAGATCTGTCGAAGCAGGTGGCGTTGGCAACGATGATCTCGCGGGGAATGGTGTGGCCCCCCTCGCGGGGAGCTATCGTCGCGGCAGTTGGGCTTTGGCCGGGAGTCTTAGGCGTGATAGCGCGGCGAACTCGGATCTCTGAGGCTGCGATGCCGGCATTCGGTCTCGTCGATTCATATCGTCTCTGTTCGTAGGGGATTGTCTAAGTTCTCTGGGTGGCTGGGCTTGACCAAAATTTTGTGGGAGTTGGAGAGGTGCTTCGCTATACTGGCTGCCTCTCAAAAGAATCTCGGCGGAGGCTGACGATGGCTACGGTTGCGGATGGCAGAACGGACGCGGTAGACGGGTATATCCAAAAGGCGGGGGAGTTTGCCCAGCCGGTGCTGGAGTATGTGCGCGAGGTGATGCACGCCGGCGCGCCTGGCGTGGTCGAGGAGATGAAGTGGTCGCGGCCGTTCTTTGTGTACAACGGCGTGATCCTGGGGAATATGGCGGCGTTCAAGGCTCATTGCAGCTTTGGGTTGTGGGGGCCGGAGGTGGGTGCGGTTCTGCAGAAAGAGGGAACTGCGCAAGATAACGGCATGGGGACGTTCGGGAAGATTACCTCGGTCGACGATCTGCCGTCGCGCGCGAAGCTGGTGCGATATGTGAAGCTGACAGCAAAGGCAATCGCTGATGGCGAACGAACCAAAGCGTGGTCCCGGCCTAAAGTCGTGAAGGCCGAAGCGGAGGTTCCTGAGGCATTGGCCGCAGCGTTGAAGAAGGATAAGGTGGCTGCGAAGAAGTTCGAGGCGATGACTCCGGGATGCAGACGGGAGTATTGCCAGTGGATTGCCGAGGCGAAGAGAGAGGAGACTCGGGAGAAACGGGTGGCGACGGCATTGGAGTGGATCGCCGAAGGGAAATCAAGGAACTGGAAATACGAGTCCTCCGAGGGCGAGAAGGGAGCAGCATCACTCCTCGGACTCGCTGGAAGAGCAGAGGGATGACGAAGGATTTGGTTGTCGGCGTGGGTTGAGGCTACCAGTAATAACGGACGCAACGAGGGCTGTGCGGATAGACTGGCTGGAAGATGCCCAAACGTTTGAAGTTGGTCGGGGAGAAGGCGGTGGCGCAGACGCGCGGCGTTGAGTCAGGAGCGGCTAAGCGTGTCGATTCCGCAGTGGCATTTGCGGAGGCCGCCGAGGACGGGCTGGAATTTTCAGCGCTGACGTTTCGACGTCGGCTGGGTGCGTGGTATCGGGAAAATGCGCGGGCGCTGCCTTGGCGAGGGGTGGGTGATCCATATGCAACGTGGCTGTCGGAGATCATGCTGCAACAGACGCGGGTGGCGACAGTGATTGATCGCTACCAGGAGTTTCTGCGAAGGTTTCCGACGATTCATGATCTCGCGGTGGCTGAGGAAGAGGATGTGCTCGCGCTGTGGAGTGGGCTCGGATACTACCGCCGAGCTCGGATGCTGCATCGGGGAGCGCAGTTTGTGGATCGGGAGTTTGGCGGAAAGCTGCCGCGTTCCTCGGTGAAACTGCGAACGCTGCCGGGAGTGGGAGAGTATACGGCTGCGGCGATTGCGAGCATTGCGTTTGGCGAGAGTGTGGCTGTGCTGGACGGTAATGTCGAGCGCGTGCTGCTGCGCGTGCTTGGACAGGCTGAGCAGAAGGGCGCGAAAGCGAGAGCACGCCTTGCTGATGTGGCGCAGAAGCTGATGCCGGCGAGCCGGAAGTCGTCGGGCGAGAACGCCCCGGGAGATCATAACCAGGCGATGATGGAGCTGGGAGCGACGATCTGTTTGCCGAGGGCTCCTCTGTGTCTACAGTGTCCGGTGATGGAGTTGTGCAGGACGCGCGGGGAACACGTGACCGGAGTGCGCGCCAAGATGCAGAGCCGGACGGTGGCGCACCTGCTGGCTCTGCGAAAACGCGGAATCACGACAGAAGTTTTGCTGGAGCGAAGGTCGGTGGACGCTTCGCTGATGGCGGGAATGCTGGAGTTGCCGGGATTGCCGATAGGGGCGACGCTGGGGCGAGAACCGGTACTCCGCCTGCGGCACGCGATTACCAACACGAACTACTACGTGCAGGTGTTCAGTGAGGGACTATTGCCAAAGGAGGGTATGAGCGAGCCTGCGGAGGCAAGCTCGGCACTCATGGAGAAGCTACTGGCCAGAAAGGGTGATCTGAAGTGGGTCACGACGACCAAGCTAGGTCAACAGCCGCTCACCGGCCTGGCGCGAAAGACACTGCAGCGATTGAATCTGATGGCTGTGCCGAAGATGACGATTCTCTTGTGAGTGGCAGGTCAAGGTTTGGTGGAGGGAGGAACGACCAGAGTGATTGCGGCACTCTGGTTGCCTTTGACGTCGATGGCTGTAACGCTGTAACGATAGGTTGCGACGGCGTTGGCCGTGGCATCGTGGAAGGAGGGTTGGGGAATCGGTGAGGTGTTCAGTTGCGTGCTAGGAGAGGTTGGTCGGCCTGCGGCATCGAGAGTTTCGCGGTAGAGGTTGTATCCGGCTAGAGGCGTAACGAGGCCGGTTTCATTGACCGGCTGCCAGATGAGATCGATGGCAAATGCGGAGGTTTCGGTGGAGTAACCGGCGGCATTGAGGCCGGTGGGGGCGGGAGGTGGATATGTTTGCGATAGCGTGAAGACGATGGGCGCGGAAAGCTCGCTGCGGAGTTCGATTGTGCGGTCGCCTAGATGCACGCTGGAGCGGCGCTGCGCGGTGTAGCGATAAGGGGTTGCCGGGAGAGCAGTGGTGTCGAGGGTACGATTGATTGCGCTATTAGCATCATTGGTTTGCAGCCATATGATGGGCTTGGATTTCGACGTGGCGGGGGATAAATTCTCGCGGCGAAGGACGACGTCTCCTGGGGTTTCGGAGGGCGACCATAGAATGATCGTGCCTAGGCGGGAGCCTTCGGCGTGCAGGTTTTCGACCGAGGCTGGAGCTTGGCCGGAGGCAGTAAATGCCTGGTTCGATGGGCCAGCGGACCGGCTGGCGGGGCTAAAGAACTCTACGCGGTACGTGATGAGTTGGGGGATTCCATTGGCTAGGGTCGGCGGTAGGGTGTCGGTCCAAGTGACAAAGTTATGCGAACCATGGGAGTGATCAATGGATATGGAGGTTCTGGGGGAGACCGGAAGGCAGGGCTGGTGAGGGAGTTGGCGGCAGAGCTGTCCGGAGAGTGTTGGACCTCGTAAATCTACCTTATCAGTGGTACTGGCGGGCGCGGTGAAGTGGAGTTCGACGGTATTGCCGATGCGTTGGGCGGTCAGATTGCGGACGGGTTGGGGCAGTTGAAGGGAGGGAGCACGGGGTGGTCCCGGGCTGGCGCACCCGATGAGGGTAAGTGCCACGCATAGAGCGATATAGCGGAAGTACGGGGAGATGCTCTGGCCGCTACGGTGATACGGGTCCATGCAGATGAGACTAGCATTTCTGTGCTGCCTTAGCGCTGTCTAGGTGCCCAGCGGGACGTTTAGGTCGTTTCTGGAAGCCATGCTTGAGTCAGCTGAGGCGAGTCGGTCTAAATGAAGCAGGTGGTTCAGGCCTCGCTGAGGCGCTTTCGGAAGGCGGCTACCTTGTGACGGTTGCCGCAGGAGGCCATGCTGCACCAGCGGCGATGGTGGGAGCGTGTTCGGTCGTAGAACCAGAGGACGCAAGTGTCGCTTTCGCAGCGGCGGATAAGGTGGAAGTCTCCGTTGGCGAGGAGGTCGGCGGCGGCTTCGGCGAGGGGGGCTAATGCCTGTTGGGGTGTGCGGTGTTCCCAGAAACGGGTGAGGGTTAGCGAGCGCTTCTTTTCCTGGCGTAGATGGAGATGGCTGCTGGCCTGCGCGAGGAAGTTGTTGAGTGGCGCGAGATCGAGTGGTTTTTCGGCTTTGCGACGTTCTATGAGACGGCGGATGTCTTCGCGAAGGGTTCTGGCCTCGGCCAGTAGGCCGGTCCCTTCGAAGGTTGTGGGCCAGCCGAGACGGGTGAGCGTATGCAGGACGTCGGCATCGGTCTGGAGTTGGTCTTGCAGGTGTCCGTCGACCAGTGGCATGGTGTTGAGGAACTCGAGGATCGGGTGGTCGGCGAGCGTGGATGGCTGGTTTGGGTTTTCGTCTTTGGTTTGGAGCGGTTGCATAATTTAAGAAACCATTGAATCTTTCTGTAACCAGTATATATCCTATTTGCAGGTTACATGCATTTGAGCCCAGAGGGCTGAAAGCTGAAGGAGGAGATCATGACTCGCAGGGGATTCTTTACAAACGGCACCACAGCGCTTGCTGCGGCGGCAATTCCGGGTTCAGGCAGCGTTCCTGCGGCTAACGCTCACGAAGTTCCTGTCACGCACATACGGCGGGTGCAGGCGGATGGGGTGAAGTTGTTCTATCGCGAGGCCGGACCGGCGGATGCTCCGGTGGTTTTGTTGCTGCATGGGTTTCCTGCGAGCTCGTTCCAATACCGAGAGCTGATTCCTCGATTGGCGGATCGGTATCGGGTAATTGCTCCGGACCTGCCGGGGTTTGGGTTTACGGAGGTTCCAGCGGAGCGCGGGTATGCATATAGCTTCGATAATCTTGCGAAGACGGTGGAGGCGTTTACGGAGGCGCTCGGGCTGAAGCGTTATGCGCTGTATGTGTTCGACTATGGCGCACCGACGGGGCTTCGTCTTGCGATGGCGCATCCGGAGCGGGTGACGGCGATTGTTTCGCAGAATGGGAATGCGTACGAAGAGGGGTTGGGAGATGCGTGGGCGCCAATCCAGCAGTACTGGCGCGAGCCGACGGCGGAGCATCGCGAGGTTGTGCACCAGGCGTTGAGTCCGGAAGGGATTCGCGAGCAGTACACGTACGGTGTGCCGCATCCGGAGCGGATTGCGCCGGAGGGATACACGCTCGATGCGGCGATGATTGCGCGGCCGGGAAACATGGATATCCAACTCGACCTGTTTCTGGATTATGCGAATAACGTGAAGCTGTATCCGAAGTTCCAGGAGTACTTTCGCACGTCGAAGCCTCCGCTTCTGGCGATCTGGGGGAGGTTTGATCCGTTCTTTATTCCTGCGGGTGCGGAGGCGTTCAAGCGCGATAATCCCAATGCACAGGTGCAGCTGCTGGATACGGGACACTTTGCTCTGGAGACGAACGTGCAGGATGTGGCTGCGGCGATGCGGCAGTTTCTGGCAAGCCATAAAGTCTGAAGTTGGCAATAAGTTCAGTGTCTGGCAGCATCACGATGCGCACGGAGTGACGGGATGAAAATTTATCGAGTGGAAGAGCCGGGTGGAGACTTTGTCGAAAGAGTCGTCCCCGATCCGATGGCGAAGGCTGGTGAGGTGCTGGTGCGCATTCGCGCAAGTGGCTTGAATCCGTTGGACGCGAAGATACGAGCGGGACAGGCCGCACATGCAAAGCAGCCATTGCCGGCGGTGCTGGGTTTGGACATGGCGGGCGTAGTGGAGGAGGTTGGAGAGGGTGTGAGCGCGTTCCGGTGTGGAGACGAAGTGTACGGCATGACGGGTGGGGTGGGAGGACTGCAGGGCTCTCTGGCCGAATTCGTTGCGGCTGATGCCGATTTACTTGCCCACAAACCGAAGGCGCTCTCGATGCGCGAGGCCACGGCTTTGCCCTTGAGCGCCATCACTGCATGGGAGGGCCTGGTGGATCGCGCTCAGGTTCATCGGGGACAGACGGTGCTGATTCACGCGGGGGCTGGTGGCGTGGGGCATGTTGCGGTGCAGATTGCGCTGGCGTTTGGGGCAACGGTGTTTGCCACCGCCTCGTCGGGAAAAGCTGAGATTGTGAGAAGATTCGGTGCGACTGCGATTGACTACAAGGTTCTAACTGCGGAGGAGTATGTTGCGAAGTACACGGGCGGCGCGGGCTTCGACGTGGTGTATGACACGGTGGGCGGAAAGACGCTGGACGATTCGTTCGCGTCGGTGCGGAGGTATACAGGGCATGTGCTGAGCTGCCTGGGGTGGGGATCGCATTCGCTGGCTCCATTGTCGTTTCGAGGAGCAACGTACTCGGGAGTGTTCACGCTGTTGCCGCTGATTACCGGGGAGGGCCGCGCGCATCACGGAGAGATTCTCGAAGCTGCTGCGAAGTTAGTGGACGAAGGGCAGCTGAAGCCGCTGTTGTCGAGCGAACGATTCGATGTGTCGGGGATTAGCGAGGCGTATGCGCTGATGGCTGCGGGATCTGCGGGTAAGGTGGTGGTAGAGTTTTAGCGACGTGGTGTTGACCGTCTACTGAAGCTGAGTCCCAGGCATGCGAGTGTTTTGGATGCAATGGACGTGCGGGGGCGAGATGCGTAGGTAGGACGGTGGTCTCTTTGCGGAAGAGCTGTGTCAAAAAACGCTCAGACCGCCAATCTGTCCGCGTATATATTTGACCTACGAACTTGCGTATAGGTGGGCAGAGTTTGACGAGTAAACCGTTCAGAGACATTGCGAGTACGCTGCATTCGGCGGTTCGCCAAAAAAACATTCCGGGCCTGGATGCCATGCGGGCGACTGCGATCCTCGCGGTGATCGCGTATCACTTTCAAGTGCCGGTTGCTAGCGCTCTGGGCGTGATCATCTTTTTCGTGCTGAGTGGATTCCTGATCACGGGGATGTTGATCAAAGAGATCAAAAGATCCGGAACGATCTCCATTCGCACCTTCTATAGCCGCAGGGCGTACCGCATCTTTCCTGCGTTCTATGTCTGCTGGTTTGTGACGATGGGGCTGGCCTTATGGAAACGTCAGCCAGTTACGTGGAGTAATGCCGCGGGGACGTTCTTCTATTTTGCAGACTATGGGAGAGCATTTCTTACGTTGAAGCAGCAGTATTCCTACCAGATGGGAGTTAGCTGGTCTCTGGCGGTGGAAGAGCAGTTTTACCTCTTGTGGCCGCTGGCGCTTCTTTGGATTTACAAGCGAAAGCGACCTCTCCGCGCAGTCGCTTGGATTATCTTCATCCTGTGGCTCTGGCGGGCCTTGCTGGTCATAGGCTTCCATGTTTCGTGGGACTATGCCTATAACGCTTTTGATACTCGAGCGGATGCGCTGATGGTTGGTTGTTGGCTTGCCGTGATGGTCTATCGCGAAAAGGATGTGCCGCGATCCATCCGATTCTGGCTCTCGAATCGATGGCTTGTTCTGATTCCTGTTGCCGCCTTGGCGGTGATCAGTTCGATGGACGTGTATGGACGGTTGAGTTCTTCCCAGCAGGTGGTGGAATTTACTCTTGACCCGGTGCTGACAGCCATTCTTCTGCTGCAGTGGATTTATTGGGGCTTTACGGATTGGACGCTGCTAGAGCATCCCCTGGTCAAGTTCATAGCGAGGATCTCGTATTCGTTGTATCTCTACCACCAGGTGGTGCACTCGCTTTATCCGGAGATCCACCGCTTGTTGCCTCTGCCTCATGGAAGGAACGCGCTTAATGCGCTTCTCTTCCTACTGGTCGCCTGCGCCTCGTATTTCTGGATCGAGAGGCCATTCATGAGGTTGCGCGATCGTGGGAGGCGTGCGAGTGTTTTGATGGACGATGGGATCGGGCGAGGCGTTTGAGGTTTGGCTGGGCTAAGCTGCAGGCTTGGGCGTGGGGCGGGAGTTAGGAGAGAAACATCTCTTCGACGGCGAGCCAGTTGTCGACGCGGCGGTAGCCGGTGATGCCGACGTTGGCTGGTGAGGTGTAAAGGATGCCCTCCCGGATGGGGCCATCATTGCGGGTGTCGTGGAATAGCTTTAGCTGGCGAGGGTTGTCGTCGATAAGATAATCGGCGCGGAGGATGGATTTGTCTCCGCAGAAGACGATGTGGGAGGTGGGGATGAAGGGGAAGTGTTCGGCGAGCCACTCGTACTTGGCGGCGAAGCTGGTGGGGACTTCCATGGCGGCGGAGGCGATGAAGACTTCGTAGCGGGTTTGGAGGCGTTGGAGGACGCGCTGGGCCTCTGGCATCACTCGGAGTACTCGGAAGAAGTCCACATCGCGGAAGTAGTTGTCCAGGGTGGCGTGGTGGTGCGGCGGGATGACCTGCCAGAGTCGGCGGCCGCGGAGGTCGTCGAGGGTGATCGCGGGCTGGGTGGCGGAGGCGAAGTCTCGGTTGTAGCGGTCGAGATGTTCCTGGAGAGCGTCTGCGAGGACTTCATCCATGTCGATGGCGATGACTTTGCGTTCGGGGGATTGCGGGGAGGGCATTCGAGGGTGAGGCTCCTGAGGAGCCCCTTCATGACGATAAACGTCCTGAATGGGGCACCCGGCTTTATTGGTTAGAGGGGGTGTTGGCGGCGGCTAATTTTTCGCCGGGGGCCCAACGGATCGGGGCATCCTGACGGGGGTCGTAGAAGAGGAGGCGCCCGCAGGTTTCGCAGCTAAAGATGGTGTTGGCGTATTGGCTGTTGGGGTCGCGGTCGGTGAGGTCATTCCAGCGCTGCGTGCGAATCATCATCTGGCAGGCCGAGCATTTGTGATCGATAGCCTGGGAGACTCCGGTGCCCTTCGCTTTAGAGATACGGTCATAGACGGAGAGCCGGGCCTCGTCGATTTGGGCTCGGAGGGCGGCTCGCTCGGTTTCGATTCCGGCGATGGTCGCGGTGTGTCGGGTGGCGATGTCGGCTGCACGCACACGGGAGGCGGCGAGGGTGGCCGTGGTGACCTCCAGAAGGAGGGTGGCTTCGCCTCGGGAGATCTCGAGCTTGTCGGTGCGTTCTAGGGAGGCTAGCTCTTCGTCTTCGAGCTTGGCGATGGTTTGCTCGGAGAAGTTGATCTCGTGCTCGAGCGCAGCGATCTGCGCGGCCGAGGTGGCCGTCTCCATCTGCTTGCGGAGGCGTGCGATCTTTCCCTGGCGTTCTTTGACTTCGAGCTCCTGGGAGCGGCGGAGGGTTTCTTCCTTGAGAAGAGACTTGGTGGCTTCCGCAAGGGCTACTTCCGCTTTGGCACGGGCGGTTTGCGCGGCCGTGACTTGCACGGGGGCGTCGGCGAGTTCGGCGCGGAGGCGGCGAAGTTCGAGGTCCTGGGCCTGGAGGACGATGAGATGTTCGAGATCGGCGTTCGTAGCGGGCTCCTTTCGGGAGAATGGCTTAGGAAAGGCTAACACTTTGAGCGCGGAGCCTCTCTTCGCCTCCAGCTTATCGATTGCAGCGTGCCATGGATGGGTTGCCTGTTGGTGGGACGGGAGAGCGGGCGTTGGCTGGAGTTTTGCACGATGAGGCGGGCAATATGGTAAATAATTTCCACTTGGTCGAGGGCTGAGCTTCGGTAGGCGTTGGAGAGCCTTTATTTGCTGGGGATTCGAGGGGTGTGCCGGATGTGGTTCGGTAAGTGGAAGTGGCCCAAGAAATGCCAACAGTTATCGCGAACCTAACTGAAGGAGACCTCGCGAAGGTCTGAAAAGGATGCATTATGCAACTACGTACATTACTGATTACGGGGCTGTTGGCGTCGGCCAGCCTAGCAGCGCGGGCTGATAATTTCACTACGTTCGATCTCAACTCGTCGTACATCTTCGGCGGAACGATTGATGGAACACTCACACTGGACACAACGACGAACCTGTTCACCAGTGCCGATCTCACGATCGCCGGCTTTGTGGGATATCAGAACGGAACGATTTCGGATGTGAGCACGCAGGGAGAGGCTTTGGGCAAGTACGACGTGAGTATCATCTCCAATGGCTCGCCTTATGCGGACTTGAACCTGTTTCTTCCGATAACGACGCTGGTTGGATACACCGGGTCGCCGGTCGTGATTCCGACGGATGTGTTGTTCGCTACGTTCCCGAATGTTTATTTCGCAGGTAGCGGGACGCTGGAGCCGGCGTCTGGTACGTCGGTGACTCCGGAACCGGGCAGCTTAATGCTCCTGGGTACGGGTCTGCTTGGATTTGCGGGCGTGGTTCGGAGAAAGTTTGCGGCGTAGCGAAATTTCTCGCCGTTGAGAGCCCTGGCTTCGGCCGGGACTTTTTTTGCGGGATGGCCAGAGGTGTCGTGGGGCGACTTAACGAACGGGCGAATTTGTGAATCCCCGGGGTGTAGCGCTGCGTCTGAATACAACCCAATGGCAGCTGCCGCAACAATCGAGATGACTCCGGGAGCCGTGCAAGCGCCGTGGCGTCCGCGAATCAACCCTTGGATCGTGGCGCTGACGGTAACGTTGGCGACGTTCATGGAGGTGCTCGACAGCTCCATTGCGAATGTGGCGCTGCCGCATATCGCGGGTGGCCTGGGGGCGACCCAGGACGAAGCGACATGGGTGTTAACGGCCTATCTCGTGGCAAACGCTGTGATTCTTCCGGCGGGCGCATATATGACGACGTTCATTGGGCGGAAGAAGTTTTACATGATCTGCGTGGCGCTGTTTGGGATTTCGAGCGCGCTGTGCGGTCTGGCTCCTACGCTGCCGCTGCTGGTGTTCTGCAGGATTTTGCAGGGGATTGGTGGAGGCGGGCTGGCTCCTAGTGAGCAGGCGATTCTGGCGGACACGTTTGAGCCGGCTAAGCGGGGGCAGGCGTTTGCGCTGTATGGGCTGGCAGTGGTATGCGCGCCTGCGATTGGTCCTACGCTGGGTGGGTATATTACCGACAACTTTAATTGGCGATGGATCTTCTTCCTGAATGTGCCTATTTGTATCTTGAGTTTGTTCTTGACGTCGAGGATTGTTGAAGATCCTCCATACGTGAAGGAGCAGGTGCGGAAGACGCAGAGTGGCGGCATGAAGCTGGATTTGATCGGGTTCGCGTTGCTGGGCATTACGTTTGGGAGTCTGGAGTTTGTGTTGGACAAGGGCCAGATCGATGACTGGTTCGGGTCGAAGATCATCACGTTCTTTGTGTGCGCGATGGCGATTGCGTTTGTGACGATGATCTGGTGGGAGCTGAAGGAGCTGCGCCAGGGTCGGCGGCCGATTTTGAATCTCACGCTGTTCAAGCGGCGGATATTTTCGATCAGCTTTGGGCTGATGTTTGTGCTGGGCTTCACGCTGTATGCGACGACGCTGTTGATCCCGCAGTTTGTGCAGACGCTGCTGGGCTATACGGCGGAGCTGGCGGGGCTGGTGCTGAGCCCGGCGGGCGTGATGATGATGTGCATGATGCCGGTGGTGGGGGTGCTGAGCGGCAAGGTGGATCCGCGTAAGCTGATGGGGTACGGGTTTGTGATGCTGACGCTGAGTTTGGTGTGGATGTCGAATTTGAGTTTGCAGCTGAGCTATGGGCAGCTGGTGTTTATGAGGATCTTTCAGGCGTCGGGTCTGGCGTTCCTGTTTATTCCGATCAACACGATTGCTTATGTTGGGGTGAAGCAGGGCGAGAACAACGATGTGTCAGGGTTGACGAACCTGGCGAGAAATATTGGCGCGAGCTGCGGAACGGCGTTTGTGGCGACGATGCTGACGCGACGGACGGCGGCGCATGAAAATTCCGCTGTGCGATATTTCGTGCCGGGAGTTGCTGGGTTCGATCGGAACGTGAAGAGCCTTGCGGGTAAGTACAAGGCGGGCAATGGAGCAGGCGTGCACGACGGGCCGTTCGGTGGGGCGAGTTGGGGAGCGATCCACCACGCGCAAGGGTCAATCTACAACCAGCTGCATGCGCAGGCGGCGACGCTGGCCTATGTGGACATCATTCGGTATCTGACGATCTTCTGCGCCTGCATGCTGCCGCTGCTGTTCTTTATTCCCAAGCCTCCGAAGAATGTGCGGGCGGGGCATTAGAAGCACACACTAGACAGCGCGATCCGGCTTGCGCGGTGGGGCGTTCGAGAAGGGAGAGAGGGTAGAGAAGCTCTGTGTGCTAGACTTTCGCGCATGCTCATTATCCTTATCATTCTCCTTCTTGTTATTGGCGGCGGCGGTTATTACATGGGACCAGGTGTTGGGTACTATGGTGGCGGCGGCCTTGACCTCATTATTCTGCTAGTGATTCTTTACCTGGTGTTTGGGCGAGGCCGTCGAGGTCTCTAGCCGGATACCATGCTGGAGTTATTGCGGTCGCACTCTACCTCAGTCGCTTAATCGGCGGCTGAGGTAGAGTGCGTTTGCGGTGGCGTGGCCGAGGGCGGTGTTGTCGAAGATGACCCACACGTTGGTGGCAGGACTTGTGGCGCGGAGGGTATCGGCGAGCTGGATTAGATCTTCGTCGGTGTACGGAGAGTAGTAGGTGCGGGGGGCTCCGTGGAGACGGTAGTAGTGAAGGTGCTGGGAGCCGCCGGGAGTGGCGGCCGAGGCGCTGCCTTTGGGAGGGTCGGCAGCGGCACGCGCGATGTCGAAGGTGCGGAGAAGCCGGTCGGCGGCGGGTGTAAACCAGGAAGCGTGGCGAGGCTCAAGAGCAACGAGATTTTGGATGGGTGCGACGGCTGGATGAAGCTCCCGGAGGGTGGTGAGGAAGTCGTAGGCGAGAGGCTCGTCGAAGGCTAGGGAGGGTGGGAGTTGTATGAGGAGTGGCCCTAGCTTGGGGACGGGACCGACGTTCAGGCCGGTGGCTTGATCGAGGAATATTTGGAGTGAGGCGCCGCTGTTGTGGAGCTTCGCTTCGTGGGTGATGGCCTTGGGGAGTTTGACGGAGAAGCGGAAGTGATCGGGCGTGGTGGCCGCCCATCGCTCCCACGTTTTGCGAAGGTGCGGGCGGTGGAAGCTGGAGTTGATCTCGACGCAATGGAGACGGTGGGCATAGCGCTGGAGATGGGTGAGCGCGGCATCGCCGGGTGGAGGGAAGTGGTGGGAGTGTTCTTGGGGCAGAGTCCAGCCGGCGGTACCGATGTGGAGGTTGCTTGGCGTGGACGAATTTGATGAGGTGGAGTTCGCAGTGGATTTCATAGAGCGACGCGAGCGAGCGTCTGGAACATAAGACGCATCTTATGGTGTGGTGCTGCAACTGGCAGCCAGGCCATTGATTGGCCAGAGGAGTTCGAATGGAACAGAACTTAAAGGGTAAGCGGGTCGCTATTCTGGCGACGGATGGATTTGAGCAGGTTGAGTTGACGGAGCCGAAGAAGAACCTCGAAGCAGTGGGTGCGAAGGTGACGGTGCTGTCGCTGAAGTCCGGGGAAATTAAGGGATGGGACAAGACAGAGTGGGGCAAGTCTGTGAAGGTGGACGGGCTGGTAAAGGACGCGAAGCCTGATGAATTCGATGCGCTAGTCTTGCCGGGCGGGCAGATGAATCCTGATGTGCTGCGGACCGATAGCGGAGCCGTGACGTTCGTGCGGACGTTTGTGGCAACAGGAAAACCGGTGGCGGCGATCTGCCATGGGCCGTGGACGTTGATTGAGGCGGATGTGGTGCGCGGTAAGACGATGACGTCCTGGCCTTCGGTGCATACGGATCTGAAAAATGCCGGAGCACACTGGGTCGATGAGCCCGTGGTGGTCGATGGCAATTTGATCACGAGCCGGAAGCCGGAGGATATCCCGGCGTTCTCGCAGGCGATTGTCGAGGCGCTGGCTCCGCAGAAGGTTGCGGCGGCGTAGCGAAAAGGTGTTGGCGACGTGGAAATCGTCGACGGAGAAAAGGGGTAGGGCTTCGGCCCTGCCCTCTTTTTTTGCGCGGGAGGTGCGAGGGTAGACTCTAACGATGCGTAGAGAGATGGGGACTGGGGCGCGGGCTCGGGTGGATGGGATTGATCTGCTGCGGGGTGCGGCGATCTTTTTTGTGCTGATGAATCATGTGAACATGCAGCTGCTGTTTCGGGATGTGCCGTACCTCGTGGGGCTGCCGACGCAGTTGGCGTACACGCTGGTTTGGAATGGCCAGCTTGGGGTGCAGATGTTTTTCGCGGTGTCGGGGTATCTGATTACGTCGACGAGTATACGGAGGTGGGGTATTCCGGATGGGATTAGGATTCGGGACTTTTATTGGCTACGGTTCGCGAGGATCGCTCCGCTGATGATCCTGCTGCTGGCTGTGCTGAGCGGGCTTGACCTGTTTGGGGTGAAGCATTTTGTTGTGGACCAAAAGACCGGCGGGCTGGGCCGGGCTCTATTGGCGGCACTTACCTTTCATATTAATTATCTGGAGGCTACTCGCGGATATCTGCCAGGGAGTTGGGATATTTTGTGGTCGCTTTCAGTGGAGGAGATGTTTTATTTGTTCTTTCCGCTGGTGGCGCGCGTGTTGCGGAAGAACGGCTGGTTGATGGTACTGCTGGCACTGCTTGTAGTAGCAGGACCGTTTGCTCGAGCGAAGGAGTTCGATGCGAATCCGGTGTGGCGCGAGTACTCATATATGGGTGGGATGGATGCGATTGCGATGGGATGTCTTACGGCGATGGTGCTGGCGGGGCGGAAGATTTCTCGGCAGTGGGTGTGGGTTTGCGGGAGTGCGGGGGCGGCGCTGCTGGTGTTCTGCTTTGGGTTTTCGCTTGAGGCGTACAAGATTGGGTGGGGCAGGAGTGGGCTGCTAATGTCGGTGGTGGGGATGGGAGCTTGTCTGGTGATTGCGGCGGCGGTGCAGTCGGGCCGGAAGGCTCCGAGGGTGCTGGCGCCGTTGCTACAGATGGGGCAGCGGAGTTATGAGATTTATTTGACGCACATGTTTGTGGTAATTGGGGCGTTCTTTGTCTTTGTGGCTTGGGGTAACCCGTTGAGTTGGGTGTGGTGGATCTTTGCAGCGGTGATGGTTGTGGCGACTCTGTTGGGGTGGGTGGTGTCGGTGGGATTTTCGGAGCCGATGAATCGGTGGTTGCGGAGGAAAGAGCGGTCGAGCTTTGGCGGGGAAGCGGGTTCTTTCTCTGCGACAAACTCACGATTGGAATGAAGAACGACATGCAGAGCAAGGCAGGAGCGAAAGCGGCGGCAACGGCTAAAGCAAGGGCAAAGGCAAGAGCCAATACATTTCCTGCGCCGCGCAACTGCGCCGGCCGCAGCCGACGTTCCCACCACTCCTATGTCAGCAAATACGCAAGACCGATGAGTGACATCGCAAACCACAGTCCCCAATCGCCTGGGGAGTTGCTCCGAGTTGGATCATGCAGATTCACCCGTATTCGTCCCTTCCCCTACCAGCACGTAATACAACAACGTGCTCAACGACATCTCCTCCAACATCTCGGACAGCGCATCCTGCTCCACCGGCCGCTGCGAAACCGGTAATCCCGCTGCTGGCAATCTCTCCGCTTGCAGATCGTCTACCCAAACTTCTGAAGCGCCAACTTCCCGGTAGTTCCGTGTCCTGTCTTCCAGTACGTTGCCACGAGCCTTCAGGTTCAATGGTTTCCAAGAAATATCTCTGAATTCCTCCTCGGAAGAACCTTCGGCAAACTTTACTCGCATTGTCATCGTCATCATCCTTTTTGCATTCCCCTCTAAATCGTTCCTTCTCCGCGTCCGGTATCCGCGCCCGGCACTTCGCCGCCACGACCCCATGGGCTTCCGCCCGGCCAGCAATCGCGACGTCCCTTCATCCCCGCCCGAAACCGCTCGCGCTCTTCAGGAGTCATCCTTGCCCAGCGATCTTCTATCCCGCGCTTCCATCCCCTCGGCCCTCCGCCCGCGTGCTTGTGAATCCCTCCCAGCAGAATCTTGCTCAACACCACAAGTCCCAACGCCTGCAGGAACGTAATCGCCTTCAACCCAAAGATCTCCGGCATCAGCCAGTTCCACAGATGCTCCGTGACAAATCCGAACACCAGCAGCGCCAGCGCCACGAACACCACAATCTTCAACGCCTTCAACATTCGAAATCTCTTCATCGCATCCTCACTTCCCAAAATCCTCATCCAGCTCCCGCAGCCGCTCTCTCAGAAACAGCACTGCATATCTCTTCCGCGACAGCAGCGTATTCACGCTAACGCCGGTCTCATCCGACAACTCCTTGAAACTACGTCCCATCAGCTCATGCGCCACAAACACCTCGCGCTGATTCTCCGGCATCTCTTCCAGGGCCTCCTCGATCGCATCCAGCAGCACATTCCGCGCATAGATCGCCTCCGGCCCAGCATCGGGTGAAGGCAGCAGGTCCTCCAGCACTAGCGCGTCGTCATCCACGCCGACAGTCTCGTTCAACGAGATCGCCTTCTTCCTCCGAAACAAATCCACAATCCGATTGCGAGCCACTCGAAACAGCCACGCCGTTGTCTGCTCCGCCGGCTTCATCATTCGATACGCCTGGATGAGCTCATAAAACACATCCTGCAGTACGTCTTCTGCATCGGCCGTATCCAAAACCCGCTTCCGAATGAACCCGCGCAGCCGCGACTCATCGCGCTCAAACGCCTCGGCGATAAAACGGTCCTGCTCGCTAATGGTCAAATCCGGGCTCGGCATCAACGTCCTTTCCGATCGCCCCGCGCTCTCTGTTCGTATGCTCTACCCTGGTTAACGTACGAGCGCGGCAAATATTGTGCTCGTACGTTAACTTTCTTCAAATTCATCATCTCGACTGAGCGGGATAGTTTCATCGTCCCGCGCAGTGGAGAGATCCTGTGTCTCGCCCTTGCCGCTGCTAGTTCTCCGATCTTCGGGCTCCAAGCTCTAATGGTGAGAGCGACTCTTCCGATCTCATCTCCTAAGAATTTAGTTGACAACCTCGCACTTCCTGTCCTAATGTCCTAATCATCTAGGAGACGTCCATGGCCAGATCCGAAAAGCCCACCCTCACCAAGCTCGAACTACAGATTATGCAGGTCATCTGGCGTCACGGCGCAAGCACGGTCAGCGCCGTTCAGGAAGCCCTTCCCCAGGACCTCGCCTACACCACCGTTCAGACCATGCTCAACATACTCCACCGCAAGGGCAAGCTGAAGCGCGAACTCCACGGCCGAGCCTTCGCCTACAGTGCCACCGTCACCGAAGCCAAAGCTTCCACCCACGCCGTCCGCGATCTCGTCGACCGCATGTTCGGAGGCTCCAGCGAAGAGCTTGTCATGAGCCTCATCAAGAGCCGCCAAATCGACCCCAAGAAAATCGCCGAGCTCAGCAAGCGTCTCGAAGAAGAGGAGAGCTAACATGCATACCCTCCCACTTGAATCTTTTCTCCTCACCTACATCCTCAACTCCCTCTGGCAAGTCCCTCTTGTCTTCGGCGCCGCATGGATCGCCGCGCGAGCCTCACGTCGTGCCGGCCCCTCCTTCCAACACGCTCTCTGGACCACCGCCCTCATCAGCGAAATCTTTCTCCCCGCCTGCTCTGCTAGCCCCGCAGAGCTCCTCCAGGCGGCACTCCGCTGGCTGGCCTCCTTCCGCCACACTGCTCTCCCGCAAACCGCGCAAGTCACCATCACGGAAGGCCCCGCACATGCCATCTCCGCAGGCTTCCAACTCCCACCTGTGCTGCTCTCCACCGCTGCGATTCTCTACCTCGCTGCGCTCCTCTTCTTCGCCACGCGCCTCACCATAGGCCTCCACAAGACAGCCTCTCTACGTCGCCGAGCCCAGCCTCTGGCCCTCACCGGCCATGCTCGCCAAAGCTATCACCGCTTCGCACAAGTGTTCGCCATACCTCGCGCGCTCGTCGCTACCTCAATGGAGATCGCTGGCCCCATCACGCTCGGCATTCGCCGGCCCACACTCCTTCTCCCCGCGCAGCTCGACACCACGCTCCTCCCCGAAGATCTCGACGCAGCCCTGGCCCACGAGTTCGCCCACATGCGCCGCCGAGACTTCGCCAAGAACCTAATCTACGAGCTCCTCTCCCTCCCCATCGCCTTCCATCCCGTCGCGTGGCTCACGCGCCGCCGCATGTCCGAAACCCGCGAGCTTATCTGCGACGATCTCGCCGCCAGCGCAGTCGCCGGCCGCCAGCGTTACGCCCGCTCGCTGCTACGTCTCGCTACCCAATTTTCCGCAAGCCTCCAAACCCCTGCACCGCACGCCATCGGAATCTTCGATGCCCACCCCTTCAAGAACTTCGAAAGGAGAGTTATGCACCTGACCCACCATCCTATCCAACTCCGGGGTGCAGCACGCCTCGTCCCCGCCACCCTATCTCTCGCCCTTATCGGTTCAGCCTGCACCTCTGCCCTAGCCTTCCGCCAACAGGTGGCCATGCCGACCACGCAAGCCGCAACGGTCCCCGAGAAGCCGATGCACATTGGCGGCAAGGTAACGAAGCCAATCGTAATTTACAGCGCCGCCCCCGAGTACACCCAGGAAGCTCGCGACGCGAACTTCTCCGGCAATGTTCTGGTCTATCTATGGGTCGACGCGGACGGCAATCCCTCGCACATCAAGGTGATGAGGGGAGTAGGCATGGGTCTCGACGAGAGCGCAGTCGAAGCCATCAGCCAGTACAAGTTCAAACCCGCTACCCTGGAGGGCAAACCGGTCACGGTTGACCTCTATATTGAACAAAATTTCCGATCGCTGCCCCAAACGGCAAGCGCCATGGCTCCCCACGGTCCCTCCCCAGTGAGCGACCCCTTGCCGCTGCAAGCAACCGAGTCGACCCCCACCGCGCGGATCAGCCCCGGAGTTATCTCAGGCCAGCGACTCAACTTCGTCGCGCCAGCCTATCCCG
>Ga0302150_10000039_pt1 | contig 51738 bp, 36 predicted proteins | sample I_Bog_N1_2_FD_198635 | JGI IMG/M metagenome (GOLD analysis project Ga0302150, IMG submission 198635) | Peat permafrost microbial communities from Stordalen Mire near Abisko, Sweden - I_Bog_N1_2 | ecosystem: Environmental > Terrestrial > Soil > Wetlands > Peat | place: Sweden: Abisko, Stordalen... | reverse complement strand
GCAGACGGTGGATTCACTTCTGGATGCGACTCCCCCGGAGGTACGCGAACAAATTCGCCGCGATTTGATTCGTGATTTAGAGGGTGCCGACGGGGTGCTCGCAGTAAACCGGGTAAGGGTGCGGCGGTCGGGGTCGAATTACTTTGTAGATTTGACGCTGAGTCTGCCGAGGAAGCTGACCTTTCAGCGGTCGGAACAGATTACTTTCTCGGCTACGGAGGCGGTCCAGAAGGTGCTGCCGGGTGCAGACGTCGTCATCCACACAGTGCCGACGGCGACTCTAGGAGAAAGCGTCTTCGACCGCATCCGCGCAGTGGCGGCCAGGTCGAACCTGTCGATCCATGACGTGAGTGTTCGGCAATACGATGGGGCGCTTCATGTGGAACAGCACCTCGAGGTTCCCGAGACGATGACACTGCGTGAGGCGCATGACCTGGTAACCGCACTCGAAACCGAGATGCAACACGAGGTGCCGGGGATTGCTACGTTGCTGACGCATATCGAGAGCGAGCCTGCGACGATTGCTACCGCCGCACAGCTCGATCCCAGCAAGAATCTTGAAAACCAACTCCGTGCAACGGCCAGTCACTTTCCAGAGATCCTGGATATCCACGACATTGCGCTGACGCGCGGGCATGGTGGTGCGGCAAACAGCGTACAGGTGAACCTGCATTGCACGCTGCCCGATGATCTTCCGATGGAGGCTGTGCACGAGGTGATTACAAACTTCGAAAGCGAGTTTCGGCTGGACCATCCACAGGTGGCTAGAGTGTTTATTCATCCGGAGCCGGCTACGGATAATCGGCGGTGAAGAGTTCTCCGTCGTCGGTTCTCAGTTGTGAGGAGAGGCGGCATCCTAATTGAGAACTGATATCTAGGAACTTGTATGCTGGGGCTGCGATGAAACGGTTTGTTAAATGGACACTGATGGGATTAGCGATGTTGACGGTAATGTTGATATCGGCCGCGCTGACCCTGCGGATTGCGCTGCATGGGCACGAGGTGACGATTCCGGACTTTGCAGGTATGACCGTCACCGAGGCTAGCCAGGCAGCGCTTCAGACCGGGGTCGATTTGAATATTGAGAATAAGTTTTATTCGACAACGGTGCCGGCGGGAAGAGTTTTGTCACAGGCACCGGCCGCTGGGTCGAGCGTGCGGCACGGGTGGCAGGTAAGGGTTACAGAGAGTCTGGGGCCTCAGCAGGTGACTATTCCGGATGTTGTAGGCGATCCCGTGCAGGAGGCGTCCATGGAAATACGGAAGATGCAGCTCGACCTGGGGACGCTGGCGCATATCGGGGCACCCGGCGATCCGGAGATGACCCTGGCGCAAACACCCCCACCAAATGCCGGGGTCGATCAGCCGAGGGTGAACCTGCTGCTTAGCTCCGCCGTGAATGCGTCAACGGCATTTGTGATGCCATCGTTTGTCGGGATGAGTTTTGGGGCGGCCAATCGGGCGGCGATTGGCTTAGGGCTGAGAGTAGCGGTGATCGGCGGTGTGCCGGTGGCGCCCCCCGTCTTGCCGGGGCAGCCAGCTCCTGCACCAGTTGCGCCGAGTGGATTGGTTGCTGAGCAGTCTCCGGAGTCGGGGTTCAGGGCGAGCAAGAGCGACGTGATCCGACTCACGATCCAGGCAGCGGGACCAGCAGCTCCGCCGGCGGCGGCGGCGGCTCCCGCGCGATGAGCGTCTAGCTGTTTCGATCGATTTGTGAGCCTACGAAGCTTTGGTCCGGTGGAGGAGAGCGGCAAAGAAGCCGTCTCCGGAAAAGTTGGTGTCGGGGAGGGTACGGAGCTGACCTTCGCGAAACAGGTCAGTGTGGGCTCCCGGCGCCACCAAGCCGACGGCGGCTAACTGGCTGAAGATGGGGTCGAGGGCAACCTTTGTGATTCCCGGTGTTGCGGCTAGCGCAGCGTTTACCACCTGCTCATTTTCTTCCGGTTCGAGGGAACAAGTCGAGTAGAGCAGGTGGCCTCCAGGGGCCATGCGACTGAGAGCCGCGGTCAGGATCTCGCGTTGGCGGGCGGACTGGCGGCTAAGGTCGGAGGGTTGAAGGCGCTGGCGGATCTCAGGATTGCGGCTCAAGGTGCCGGTACCGCTGCAAGGAACGTCGCACAAGATGAGGTCGAAGAGTCCCAGGTCGGCGGGAAGCGCGGTAGCGTCGGCGTGGAGGGTTCTTGCTTCCGGTGCTAAGGCTTCGAGACGAGTGGCAAGTGCCTGGAAGCGTCGGGGGTTGGCATCGGTAGCCAGAAGGTGGGCAGTGGGGTGGCGACGGGCGAGGACGAGGGTCTTGCCTCCGGGCGCGGCGCAGGTATCCCAGATGCGGGCGGGGTCAGGGTGAACGGCGGCGGCTAGCTCCGCCACGAGACGGGACCCGTCGTCGAGGTGTAGGGACTCAAGAAGGTGTGGTGAGTCGGAAGGTGCGGCGGGGGGGAAGAGAGAACTGGGTTGCGGCTCGGATTGATCGTGAGTGCAGATGGCAAGGGCGGCTGCCCGGCCGTAGTTTTGCACCCAACGGTCAACAAGCCAGAGAGGGTGGCCAAGGCGTTCAGCAAAGACGGCAGTAGTCTCATAAATTTTGGGCTTGGCGGGCGGCTGACGAGTGAGCTTGCGGAGGATGGCATTAACCATGCCAGCCGCATGGGGATGACCAGCAGCGCGAACCAGCTCGACGGATTCCGAGAGGGCTGCGTGGGCCGGGATGCGGTCTAGGTGCAACAACTGGAAGGCTCCCATACGAAGAGCAGTGGCGACCTGAGTGGGGAGGGCTTGGTCAGGACGTTGAAGGAGGGGTTGCATGCGTGCATCGAGGGCGATCTGCCAGCGGAGGACGCCCATGACCAGGGTGTGAGCAAGGTTGCGGTCGGCTTGGGAAAGGAGGGACATGCCTGGGCCGTGAAGGAGGTCGTCGGAGTGTGCGGAGGTATCGGCTACACGGACGAGGATGTCGAAGGCGGCCGAACGCGCAGGAGTGATGGCGGCCTGTTGCGGCGGTTTGGCCTGTGGAGAACTTTGCGGCGGAACAGGATTTCGCGCGGATTCATGCACAGTACGCTTGGTGCGGCGGGGTTTGGGAGGGGGAATATTAGGCATGTGGAAATCGGTGTGGCTGTGGAATTTCGGGTTAAGCTGCTTTCGCTTCTGGCTCGTTATGCGTAAGCCTACTCCACTCGTTCGGAGCGATGAACTTGGAAATCTCGGGCGAACTGCGAGCCCGGGAGGCGGGGTTTGCCTTCCACCTGGACTTCGTCGAGAGTGAGAATCGTATTTTGGGAGGCTCCTACCAGGAGCTCGCCGGTGGAAATGTCCAGCTGATTGGGCTCGAGAGCTAATGTTGCGGTTGAGGGGTGCATTCGGTGGATAAGAAAGCGCTTGCCGCGGAACAGGCCGTGCGCCCCCGGCCAGGGCGTAAATCCCCTCCAGCGATTGTAAGTCTCCCGCGCGGTGCGGTTTGTCAGATCTAGGCGGCCGTCTTCGCGGGTGAGGATCGGAGCTAAGGTGGCTGCGGCGCTGTCCTGCGGCTGGGGTGTGATACTTCCATCTTTTAGGCCGGAAAGCGTTTCGACTAAGAGCCTTGCGCCTATCTGTGAAAGCTGTGGATATAGCTCTGGAGAGGTGGTATCGGGTTCTATGGGAAGGCTGTGGAAAAGAAGTGTATTTCCTGTGTCCAGGCCGGCGTCGAGCAGCATCGTGGTGACACCGGTTTCTGTTTCACCATTGGCTACCGCCCACTGGATAGGGGCGGCTCCGCGGTACTTAGGCAGGAGCGAGCCGTGGACGTTGATGTTGCCGTGGCGCGGCAGATCGAGCATCCATTGGGGGATTATGCGACCATAAGCCACAATGATGATTGCATCTGGGGAGATTTCCTCAAGTAAAACGCGAAGTTCTTGATTCGTCTTTAGACGCTCTGGTTGGGATACGGGAATTCCTAAGTTGACGGCTAGTTGCTTTACCGGCGGGACTTGGATCTCCTGCTTGCGACCGGCGGGGCGATCAGGCTGGGTGAGGACGAGCGCGACATCATGTCCGGCGTCAACGAGAGCCTGCAGGCTCGGGACGGCGAAGTCAGGGGTTCCGCAGAAGACGAGTTTCATGATCTACCTCGCTGCTGGGGACTACCAGTCGCCGTTCTTTATTAGTTTCTTGATTCGACGAAGAGCGAGATCGCGTTTCAGGCGGCTCAGGCGGTCGATGAAGAGGATGCCGTGGAGGTGGTCGATCTCGTGGAGCATCGCGCGAGCCAATAACTCTGTACCCTCTACTTCAAAGAACTCACCTTTGACGTTCTGGGCTCGAACTTTAACCCAGGCGTCGCGCGCTACTTTTTCGCGGATGTCGGGAAGGGAGAGGCAACCCTCCTCTTCAACCTGCTTGCCGCGGCGATCGATGACTTCGGGGTTGATGAGGACCAGACGGTCTTCAGGACGCTCGTTGAAGCTGATGTCGATGACGGTAATTTGCCTGGAAACGGCGACCTGGGGCGCGGCCAAGCCGATGCCCTCTGCGGCATACATGCTGTCGAACATCTCCTCCACGAATTGCGCCAGCTCTGGATTGAACTCGGTGACAGGCTCGCCCTTTTTTTGGAGGATGGGGTCGGGGTACTTGATCACCTCGTGAAGTTTAGGGGCGGACTTGCGGACGGCATCGCGGGTAGCAATGCGGTTGAGCTTCTTGGTCTCTTTGTCGTCGAGTTTAGTGTCAGTGGGCATGTTCTGTAACAACGAGTACAGTATTCGATTGTTGATCAGTATGATTTTATCTGCTGGCAGTAGCCAGTGTAGTTGCGGCGGAGTTCGTGGAGGCTGTCACCGCCAAACTTCTCAAGCAGAGAGCGCGCTACGGTAAAGGCGACCATGGCCTCTGCGGCGACGCCTGCCGCTGGTACGACGCAAACGTCAGAGCGCTCATAGGATGCCTTAGTCGCCTCGCGAGTTTCGAAGGACACGGAAGCGAGGGGGCGGCGGAGGGTGGAGATGGGCTTGAGGTAGCCTCTGATGACAAGGTCTTCGCCGTTGGAGATGCCGCCTTCGAGGCCTCCGGCGTTGTTGTGCTCACGGGTGAAGCGCGTGAAGTCGCCTACGTCGCCGCTGGTGTAGGTGATGGCGTCGTGGACCTGGGAGCCGGGGGATTGGGCGGCGGTGACGCCTCGGCCTAGCTCTACTGCTTTGACCGCCTGGAGGCTCATGACCGCTTGGGCGAGGAGTCCGTCGAGGCGCTCGTCCCAGTTGACGTGGGTGCCGATGCCGGGGGGAAGGCCGTGGACGACGACCTCGAAGATGCCGCCGATGGTGTCGCCGGTGCGGAGGGCGATGTCGACTTCGGCCTTCATGCGGGCTTCGGATTCGGGGTCGACGCAGGCGAGGAGGACGGCTTCCCTGCTGGCTAGCGCGGCTATCTCGGAGAAGGTGGCTTCGCGGGAGAGCTCGGCGCTGCCTACGCGGGTTACGTGGCTGGCGACCTCGATACCGAGGGCACGGAGGAGCATTTTGGCGACGGCGCCGCAGGCCACGCGGGCGGCGGATTCGCGGGCGGAGGCTCGCTCGAGGATGTAGCGGGCGTCCGGGAAGTTGTACTTGAGAGCTCCGGCGAGGTCGGCGTGGCCGGGTCGCGGGCTGGTTACGGCCTTGTGCTTTTCGGCGTCGCCTTCGGCTACGGGGAGGATCTCTTCCCAGTTCTTCCAGTCGTTGTTGGCCAAGGTCATAGCAATCGGCGAGCCGATGGTTTTGCCGTGGCGAACGCCGGAGAGGATGTGGGCGGTGTCGCGCTCAATGCGCATTCGGCCCCCGCGGCCGTAGCCCTGCTGGCGACGCCAGAGTTCGTGGTCGAGGAAGGACTGGTCTACCGGGATGCCCGCAGGTAGACCGCTGAGCAGGGCTACGAGGGATTCGCCGTGACTTTCGCCGGCTGTGGAGAAACGAAGCATGAATTTTTATTCTACTTCGTCCTGCACGGACGGCGAGAGGCTTCGCGTGGCTACCCCACCTCCCCCCCTCTAAAATTACTCGCAAGTTTTTGACGTCAAGGAATTTAAGGAGCAAAGTATGGCATTCGTCAGATAAAAAGTGGCCGTAAGATCTTGGATCGAGGAGGGTTAACTGGCAAAGTATCCCCTTCCTATCCCCTTCGCGGGGAATGGGCTGCGCATTTTAATTTGGGCTCTGTGTCTATTGTAGCGAGTGGGCGGGGGTAACTCTGCCAAGTTTTGAAAATATAAATCGCCAGTGTTGACAGGGGTTTGGCGATTTTGGAGGCCGCTGAGGGGTTGACAGTGTCCTGCGGGGACGGTTGGGCGTCGTAGTCCTTGCCGCAACGCCGGTTTCGTTGCTACAAGGCCGTCCCTAGCGCAAGCTACAGATGAGATCATCCAGGCCGTTCATTGTCTGAACAAAGAAGGTCCCGTCAACCGGTGCGATGAGACCCCTCTTTATGGCGTAGCCACCGACGATGAGTGCAGGTCGGGGAATCGGCAGAAGGTCCATTCGTCTCGCGATCTCGTGGAGCTGCATCTCCTGTCTTTCCATCGAGAGTGAAACCAGATGGCGGAGGGGGAGCTCTCTGCAACCAGCGCAACGAGTTCCTCGGCGTTGGGCGGCGGATGAAATTCGCGGGATTCAATGCCTTTTGATTCCAGCCACAGAGAGAGGATCCGAATGCCAAGGTTGTGATCGTTTCCAGGCACATTGAAAAGGAAAACAGATGCGCGGGATCTGGGGTGGGTTTTCGATCGGGCGGAGATGACCAGCGGGTGAACCAGCTCGTACACGAGTTCGCAGAAGCGACTGAATTTTTGTTGTTCGGCAATCGTAATCTGTCCGGTCTCCCAATCATTCCCGATGCGATAAAGAAGGGGCGTGATGAGACCTACGAGGATATCAATGGGGCGAAGACCGGCACCCACGGCGAATTGAACAACGGCGGCAGCGGCGTGGGCGTCCCCTGTTTTACCAGCCTCATAGATTCTTCCCTGGATGGCGCGGAGGCGATGGGAGTTCGGAATTTCGTTATTCAGCTGTCGCATGCCCTTGGCCATGCAATCCGCGCAGATGCCATGCGTGGTGGCGAAGACATCCAGTGGCGCGGTTTCTCCCTGGAACCCCTGGCAGTAGGCGCACCATCTCAACATGGCGATTTGACCACAACGATGACGATGAATTTCGGTTGAGTGGGGACCGAATAGGGCGAGTTCGTCTTTTCGACGGAGAAAACAAAACCACTGGGTTCGTTGAGCCACTTTATCTGGCTGCAATCCTGAGCCACGGAGGCCTCCCTCGTCACGAATCGATGGGGAGACATCAATTTACGTTCCATGCAGACTATAGGCCGCGGTGTCCTCGGTCTGCTCGCTAGTTTACATCCGCGGATTCTTGGATGGTGTTTGCAAAAACCAAGATTGAAGATCGGATTCTGCGATGCCGGGATTTCGGAAACAGCTTTTCGCACGGGTTAGTCTTTGGTGGGTTCCCGGGGAGGGGAGGCTAGCCAGGCTTTGGAGTTGAAGAGGGGGCGGTCCATGCTGCGGACCCAGTCGGTGGTTTCGTTGGCGGAGCGGCCGGAGGCTGTGGCCGACGCGAACTCGTTGCGGAGGGCCTGGAATTTGGCTTCTAAGTCGTCGAGGGCCGAGAGGAGCATGGCTTCGGGGGTCATGGGGAGTTTGGGGCTGCCGAACTCGAGCTTGCCGTGATGGGAGAGGATCATGTGCTCGATCAGGAGGCGGAGGTTCTGCGGGAAGGGCTGCGCGGAGAGCGAGGGGTCCGTGACTGAAACCGCAGGTCTCTCCGCTGCGTCCGCAAAGAGCGCGGACTCCGGTCCAGATGACAGATCTTGGGAGGGTGCGGACTCTGGCCGAGATGACAACTCTTTGGCCAAGGCGATTTCTGCGTCTCTGGCAAGGGAGGCCTGGGCGTCTAGTTGGGTGATTTTTTCCTGGAGAAGGCGCTGAGCTATCGAGATGTGGCCGATGAGTTGGCCTTCGAGAGTGTAGTCGAAACTACTGTCCCAGGAGAGTTCGCGGAGCTTGCCGATGTCGTGGAGGATGGCTCCCGTAATGAGGAGGTCGGAGTCGACCTCGGGGTAGAAGGGAGCGGTGGCGAGGCAGAGGCGGACGAGATGCAGTACATGCTCGAGGAGACCACCGATCCAGGCGTGATGGAGGCGTTTGGCCGCTGGGGCTTCGAGGAACTGGGGGCCGAGGATGGGGTCGTCGAGGAAGGCGAGGACGAGTCGGCGGAGGTGTGGGTTGGAGAACGCGTCGACGTAAGTGCGAAGCTCTGCGGCCATGGCGGGGATGTCGTACTGGGTGGTGGGAACGAAGTCTGCCTTATCGACTTCTGCGGCGGCCGCGAGGCGCATCTTGGTGAGGGTGATCTGGAACTTGCCCTGGTATTTTGAGATCTGGCCCTGAACTTTTACGTAGCACCCGGCGGAGCAGGTGAGGACGACGTCGGCAAAGTCTTCCCACATGCGGGCTTCGAATTGGCCGGACTTGTCGGCGAGGGTGATGGCGAGGTATTGGCCACTCGGCTTGCGGTCGCGCGCGGAGATGGCGGCGATGACGAAGAAGCTGGTGATGGGCTGGTTTTCGAAGCGGGCCGCGTCGGCGATGAAGAAGTCTTTCATGAGGTTCAAGCTAAGAATACGACAGCGGGCGGGTGGGCGCTGTGTGAGTGTATAGCTCGGCGTTGTAACGAAAGCAAAAACGAGAGCCAGTTGGCTCTCGTTTCTGAGGATGGTGGTGGAAGCAGCTCTTACGGGGTCGGGCTGTTGGAGGTGGCGGGGGTTGCCAGGTTTGGGTTGACCGTGGGGGCGACGGTGTTGGGAGTCTCCTTCGGTTCCTTTGGCTTCTCCTGCATGCGCTCCTTCACTTCACCCTTCTTGTGGACCTTCTTCTTCTTGACGACCGTATCTCCGTTGAGACCAAGCGGCTGGGCGCGTACTTTCTCGTCGGCGTTTTCGGTCGGGGTCGTGGGGATGGGGCGGGTCTCGGCCTTGGCTTCCGCCTTGGCTAGACGCTCCTTAGCGGTCTTCTCCTGGGCCTGCGCCTCGAAGTCAGCGTAGCGGACCTTCTTGTGGGCACCAGCCTGGGTAGCGAATGGATCTGCATTGTCTTCATCCGCACCGGTGCCGGTGGTAATGGTGGTGATGGACTCGTTAGACGACATAGCAACGCCGGGAGCCTGGCCTGTAATCGGAGCGCCAATAGAGCCACCCACGGCGGTTTCGGCCGTTCCCTTGGGGAGGGACTGCTCGGGTGCCTGGCCATAACGAATCTTCTCGCGGTGAATCTTCTTGGGCTTGAAGGTCGCATTCACCTTGGTACCCTGCTTCTCCTCGACCTTGGCTGCACGGGCGGCCTGCTTTTCGGCGAGGCGTTCGCGGGCGGCGGCGAGTTCGGCCTGAGCGCGATTGGCCTTCTCCTGCTCGAGACGCTGCTTGGCGCGAATCTTCTTCTTGAGCGGTGGGGCTTTGTAGGAGGTGTACGCGATCTGAGTCGTCGCCTTCTTCGTGGGCGATCCGGTATCGACGAAGCCGGGAGCAATCTCGGTGTAGGCGTCGGCTCGGGCCTTGCTAAGATAGACGCGGAGGGCTGGCTGTAGCTGCTGGAAGTAGAGAGCCTCCTGCACCTTCTCCTCAACGGCGGAGAGGGGAGGAACGCCAGCCTGCTGGTGCGAATCGACGTGCAGGATGACGTAACCCTGGCGGGTGCGGATGGGATCGGTATTTCCTCCGACGGGAAGCGGGAACGTGGCCTTCTCGAGGATGTCGCCGAGCGTCCCCCGCTTGAAGTCGCCGAGGTCTCCGCCCGCAGAGGCGGTCGGGCCGCCGGAGTCAGTGCGGGCTACGGCGGCGAAGTTGGCACCAGAACGAAGCTTGCCGGCGATCCCATCGGCCTTGGCCTGGGCGGCGTCCAGCTGAGCCTGAGTTGCGTTCTCAGGGGTGGGGATCAGGATTTCGCTGAGATGTACCTGCTCGGGAACAGCGAATTCCTGTGCATGAGCGTTATAGTAGGCGAGCTCATCGGCATGGGTCATGTTGAGATGGCTGCCGACCTCCTGGCGAACCACCTGCTGACGAATGATCTGGTCGCGGATGTGCTGCTTGAAATCTTCAAAGGAGACGCCCTGCTGGGCGGCGGCCTTTTCCAGGGCTTCCATGGAAGGAAGATTGTTCTTCTTGCGAATGTCGTCGAGCTCGCGAATCGTTTCGGCGTCTCCGGTGATGCCGAGTTCCTTGCCCTTGGAGAGCAGGAGTTGCTCGTCGATGAGGTCGCGGAGGAGATTGTTGACACGCTCGTCGAGGTCGGCCTGGGAAAGATTGTCCTGGCGAGCCTCCTGCAGGAGTTGATCCTCAGCGGCCTTGTATTCCGTGCGTGTGATGATCTGGTCGTTGATGCGCGCGATGGCGTCTTCGACAACGTCGCCGTTGGGCGTAATGGACTGCGGCGTGGGCAGTGGAGGGAGGGTGAGGTTCGAAGAGGGCGCAAAGCTTCCGCCGGAAGCAGGATAGGCGGTCTGCGGCGCCTGCGCGAACGCGGCCGGGCTGGCCGCAGCGGAGAGAGCGACTGCGGAGAGAACGAAGGTGGCGACGATGCTGGACTTTCTCGTGAATCGGCCCTTCGTCGTAAACCGGCCCTGGAGGTTGATGCGTGTAAGCTTCTCGGTCATCCGTTCCTTATGCAGAAACCCACGTGCGGATACTGGCCCTGCGGTCTGATGAGGATTTGACCGCGCGGCCGGGTAGAGGTTATCTGGCAATTTCATTCTACCGTGCGGACGCTCCTTTGGGGACCGACCGGCGGAGCAGGCACAGCGAGGGTGCGAATCGGGGAAAAACGGTGATGGCTAACCCGACGATGCTATACTCCGTCCAACCGGAAACGGCTGCAATGACGCAGGTCCCGCCGGTGTTTTGTCCGAGGTTCAACCCCTCGCCCGAGGTTCTTCCCTTCCATGATGGCTTCCCCGATGCGGCGCGCACTGTTTTCAGCAACGATCTTTCTAACTGCCTGCGGATTCGCGGGTTCGATGGCTGGTGGCCGGGTGGCGGCCCAATCGGCCACCGATGAGTCGCAGTTGCGCGATTCGATGAAGCAGTTCACGGACGTGTATGCGCTGGTGGAGGCGAACTACGCCAACAAACTCAACAAGGACCAGGTGGACAAGGCGATCTACGACGGGGCGATTCCCGGGATGCTCCATGTTCTGGATCCTCACTCGAATTTTTACGATCCGAAGTCGTATGCGGAGATGCGCGAGGAGCAGAGCGGCAAGTACTACGGCGTGGGCATGCGGATTGTTCTGCAGGACAGCAAGGTGGTCGTGGTGGTGCCGATGGAAGGCACGCCGGCCTTTCGGGCGGGGATTCGGCCAGGCGACGTGATCCTGTCGGTGGATGGGAAGCCGACAGACCATATGGATACGGCCGCGGTGGCTTCCCTGCTGAAGGGACCGCGCGGAACGCATGTGACGGTGACGATGATGCGCGAGGGGTCGGCGAAGCCGCTGACGTTTGACCTGATGCGCGATGAGATTCCGGAGAAGTCGGTGGACTTGGCGTTCATGATTCGGCCGGGGATCGGGTATATCCGGATCACGGGCGAGATGGAGACGACCTCAAACGAGGTGCAGCATGCGCTCGATTCGTTTGGGCCGGGGTTGCAGGGGCTGCTGATTGACCTGCGCGGCAATCCGGGAGGGTTACTGAACCAGGCCGTGGATGTGTGCGATAAGTTTCTGAAGAAGGGCGACATTGTGGTATCGCAGAGGGCGCGGAAGGGCGTCTTCCCGGACCAGGTGTACACCGTACCGAGTGGATCGAATACGCATTATCCGATCGTGGTGCTGGTGGATCGGAATACCGCGTCCGCTGCGGAGATTATCTCGGGAGCGTTACAGGATCACGATCGCGCCCTGATTGTGGGTGAGACGACGTTCGGCAAGGGGCTGGTACAGACCGTGTTTCCGATCTCGGAAGATAGTGGGCTGGCACTGACGACGTATCACTACTACACACCATCGGGCCGGCTAATTCAGCGGAACTACGACGGTATCTCGCTCTATGACTATTACTATGTGCGCGATGGCGCACTGCCTGCGAACAACACAAACAAGGATGTAGAGAAGACGGATGCTGGGCGGACAGTGTATGGCGGAGGCGGTATCACCCCGGATGAGAAGATTCCAGTGCTGAAAAGCAACCACTTTGAGGACGAGATGCTGATCCACTATGCGTTCTCGGACTTTAGCCGGCACTACATGGCGGCTCACACCGTAACTCGAGATATAACCGTGGATCCGGCGATGCAGCAGGAATTCAAGGACTATCTCAAGTCAAAGAACGTGGAGTTCACCGATAAGGAGTTTGCCGATAACCTCGAATGGGTGAAAGCGCGGATCAAGACAGAGTTATTCACAGCGCAGTTTGGACAGGCGGCCGGCAGCCAGGTAATTACATTGTGGGATCCGCAGGTGAATGCGGCGCTGAACTATATGCCGGAGGCACTAGCGTTGGAGAATCACACGCTGCCGACGGAGCAGAAGGTGCAGACCGCAAGCGCAAAGTAGATGGGTTGGAGAAGGCACAAAGGCCACGCAGAGAAGCGTGGCCTTTGTGCTTGTGCGCAGGATGTGTACGCGAAGGTTTTGGAGCGGGAGACCGGGATCGAACCGGCGACATTCAGCTTGGGAAGCTGACGTTCTGCCACTGAACTACTCCCGCAGGTGGCTTGCCTGAACAAGTATAAACCTTCCGATGGAAGCCGGAGAGGTCCGCGCCGCGAGTCACCTGAGGCAGCCATCTGAAATCCGGAAGCCAGGGTAGCCAGGCGTTCAGCGCTTCCGTGCTGGATCTTGTTTGTAGTCCAATCCGGGGTTATTGATAGACTGCCTTCATCGGTCGGTTCGGGATGAACTCTTATGCTCTTGCGGCATAGCGTGGATGGAGTTACCTACCATTTTGATGGTTTGAAGGAGCTGCTCGCCAAGGCTACGGCCGCGCGGTCGGGAGATGAGCTTGCGGGCGTGGCGGCTATGCATTCAGTAGAGCGAGTGGCCGCGCGCATGGTGCTGGCCGATCTTCCGCTGAGGGAATTCACCGAAGAGCCACTGGTTCCCTATGCGGAGGATGAGGTCTCACGGCTGATCTTTGACTCGCATGATGCAGAGGCGTTTGGGCGTATATCGCATTTGACGGTGGGTGGGTTTCGCGACTGGCTGCTCTCTGAAGAGGCACCGGCAGGCGCGCTCAGACTGCTCGCGCCCGGACTGATGCCGGAGATGGTCGCCGCTGTGAGCAAGCTGATGCGGGTGCAAGACTTGGTGGCGGTGGCTCGGAAGATTGAGGTCGTGACGCGGTTTCGGACGACAGTGGGTTTGCGCGGCAGGCTCTCGACTCGGTTGCAGCCAAATCATCCTACAGATGATCCGGTAGGGATTGCGGCGGCCATTGTGGACGGATTGCTACTGGGTTCGGGCGATGCGGTGATTGGCATCAACCCGGTCGCTGATGATGTGACCAGCACGGGACGTCTGCTGCGGCTGATTGATGCAGTGAGAACGCGATACGCAATTCCAACGCAGAGTTGCGTGCTGGCGCACATCACCACACAAATGGCAGCGATGGCGCAGGGAGCGCCTGTGGATTTGGTGTTTCAGTCAATTGCTGGGACGGAGAAGGCGAATGCGTCGTTCGGGATCAACCTGGGAATGTTGCGTGAGGCCAATGAGGCTGCGCGCGCTCTCAAGCGTGGAACCGTGGGCGGAAACGTGATGTACTTCGAAACGGGGCAAGGCAGTGCGCTCTCGGCGAATGCGCATCATGGAATGGATCAGCAGACGTGCGAGGTGCGGGCGTATGCGGTGGCTCGGGCCTTCGAACCGATGCTGGTGAATACCGTAGTGGGATTCATTGGACCGGAATATTTGTACGACGGCAAGCAGATTCTGCGTGCAGGGCTGGAAGATCATTTCTGCGGCAAGCTGATGGGGCTTCCGATGGGATGCGACATCTGCTACACGAACCACGCGGAAGCCGATCAGGACGACATGGATTCCCTGCTGACGCTGCTGGGTGTCGCGGGCGTGAACTACATCATGGGAGTGCCGGGAGCGGATGACATCATGCTGCAGTACCAGTCGACGTCGTTTCACGATGCGCTGTATCTGCGGGAGACACTGGGACTTCGGCCGGCCCCGGAGTTTGAAGCGTGGCTGGCGGGCGATATGCCGCAGCGGCTCGGAGCGCCTATGCAGGTACAAGGAATCGCCGCTCCATGACGGATACAGGAGTGAAGCGAGCGGTGACGGATCTGCGTTCGCTGACGGCAGCTCGGGTATCGCTGCCCATGAGCGGGCACAGCCTGGCGACGATGGAGATTCTGGCGTTTCAGCTCGCACATGCGCTCGCACGAGATGCGGTACACACCGCGTTCGACGGCGAGAAGATGGCTCGAAGGCTCCACGATGAGCTGCCAGCGCTGGCGCAGGGCGAGGTCGAGGTACTAACACTGAAAACAAACGCGAAGGATCGGGCGACCTATCTGCGGTATCCTCAGAAGGGGAGGTCGCTGGATGCGGAGTCGGCGGCGATGTTGAAGGTGACATCGTGTGATGTGGCGATCATCGTTGCGGATGGGCTATCCACGCTGGCCGTGGAGAGGAATGCGATTCCGTTGTTGAAGGCGTTGTTGCCGCGACTGCTGAACGAGGGATGGACGCTGGCTACGGTGACGGTGGTGCAGCAAGGACGCGTGGCGGTTAGTGATGCGATTGGTGAAGGGTTGGGAGCGCGGTGCAGTCTGATGCTGATCGGAGAGAGGCCGGGGCTATCGGCAGCGGACAGTATGGGGGCTTATCTGACGTGGGAGCCGCGAGTAGGACGGACGGATGCGGAGCGGAACTGCATATCAAACATACGCAGTGGAGGGTTGGGGATAGAAGAGGCGGCAGAGCGTTTGGTGGGTTTGATGAAGTCGGCGCGTGCAATGAAGTTGACAGGAGTGACGCTTAAAGAAGGCACCGCCGATTCCCTACCCGAGGGCTAGAGCCAGCCGCGCGCGCGTGCGATGCGGGCTGCGTCGGTACGATTGGTCGCGCCCAATTTGACGATGGCTTCGGAGAGGTAGTTGCGAACAGTCCCCTCGGAGAGGCGAAGCTCGCCGGCGATCTCTGCGGAGGAGCGGCCGTCACCGGCACGCTGAAGTATCTGACGCTCTCGATCGGAGAGGGGGTCGGGATCGGCGGTCCAGGCTTCGGCAGCGAGCGCGGGGTCTATGGCGCGAAGTCCAGAGTGGACTCGCCGGATAGCCTCGGCGAGTTCGGAGGCCGGACGCTCTTTCAGGAGATAGCCATGAGCTCCAGCATCGAGTGCTCGACGAAGATAGCCGGGCCGGGCGAAGGTCGTGAGGATGATGACTCTCGCCCTGGATCCAGCGAGGTTGAGGTCTGCTGCTAGCTCGAGGCCGGTCTTCTGCGGCATCTCGATATCGGTGACGATCACGTTAGGCGCGAGGTCTCGGGCTAACTTAAGAGCTTCTTGGCCGTTGGCAGCTTGAGCAATGACAGTGATGTCGGGCTCGAGATCCAGCAGAGCGGCAAGCGCCCCCCGAAGCATGGTTTGATCTTCGGCAAGAAGGACGCGGATGGGAATGGTCGTCATGAGGCGGCCGGCTCTCGGATTGGAAGCTCGATAAGGAGGCGTGTACCATTGTCGCGCTCGAGGGAGAGGCGGCCGCCGAGCGACTCTATGCGTTCGCGCATGCCCCGGAGACCGTTGCCTTCGCGGCTCGTGGCGTGCTGGCCATTATCTTCGATTACGAGACGGCGCTGGTTGGCCTCGGTGGCAAAACCGAGTCGACAGGTGGTGGCGCAGGAGTGGCGAACGATGTTGGTGACGGCTTCGCGGAGGGCGAGCGAGAGTGCAATCTCTTCGGGTGCGGAGAGGTTGGCGGCGCTGGCGCTAGCGGTATCAAGAACAAGGGTAACTCCGGCTGCATCGAGGGTCAGACGCGCGGCTTCGATCTCTGCGCCAAGGCCCCGAGCGCGATAGCCGCCAATGGCCTCGCGGACTTCAGCAAGAGCGTTGCGGGCGATGCGCTCGACGTCAGCGATCTCTGTGGCAGCGCGGACGTGATCGCTGGGATCGTGGCGGTTGATGAGACGTCCTGCAAGCTCGGCTTTGAGAACGACGACCGAGAGAGTATGGCCAAGGACGTCGTGCAGATCACGGGCGATACGTTCGCGCTCGGCGACGGCGGCGAGGGCCAGATTCTCGTCCAGGGCTGCGCGCAGCTGGCACTCCGCACGGCGTTGTTGCGCGAAGAAGACGTTGCCTCCACCGATGACCGTCATGAGAAAGATCGCGACAAAGGTTTGAACCCAAGGGATGTGGAGGTAGCCCGCTACCGCGTGGAAGACGGCTCCTTCAACTAGCACGAGGACGACTTCGGCAAAGAAAAAAGAGAAGACCTTGCGCAGCGATACAAAGGTGAAGGGCAGAAACGCGGCAGCATAGACGAAGAAGGTGGAACCGCCCTGATTCCAGGGAAAGGTGATGAGGCCAAGGGCGAAGGTCGCTGCGATCATCCAGAAACGCGCTGGATGACCTTCATCCACGGCACGGATGTAGCCCCACATGACTCCAACAAACGCTGAAAAGACAGCGAGCGTGCCGAGCCAGAGATAAAGAGAGGGAGAGAGGATGGGATCGATAAACAGGAAACCGGTATAGGCAAACCAGATCCATGCCCACTTATTTTGACGCTTCTTCGAGATGGGTTCGCTGGCAGTCATGAAGCTTCCTGAAAGTGTACGCCGAAGAGTTATGAGTTTTGCTCGAGCCGACGGAAGGCCAGCCAGGTGACTCCGAGCATGACGAGCGTGAAACCAAGCAGGCTGAGCCAGTGGCTCACGGTGCTGCCGAGCGAAGGCGCTCCGAGTGCCGCATACATGAGCTGGGCCAGGTGGTACGTCGGGAAGATGGGAGCGATGGTTTGCAGGATGTGCGGAAGGAACCGAAGCGGCATCCAGAGGCCGGAGAGGAAGCTCATCGGCAGGTAGATCATGTTGGCGATTCCCCCTGCGGATGCGGCTGGAGCGAGAAACGCCATGGCCAAGCCGAGGCAGGAGAAAGGGACGGCGCCGACAGCGGCGAAGAGAGCGATGTGAGCGAATTCCGCGAAGGTGAGGGAGACGTGCCCCAGCGTGATGCCCAACACCGTGAGAGCGGAGACGATGATAATTGAAAACACAACCGCCATAGTGCACTTGGAAAGAACATAGGCGAGCGGTGGCATGGGGCTGGCTTGTTTCAGCTCGAGCCATCCGGCGTTGCGGTCCATGGCGACGCCGATGCCGATGCCGAAGATGGCAGCGCCGAGAGATCCGAAGACAGCGTAGCTGCCAAGCAGGTACTTCGCGACAGAGACGCCTGCACTCATGTTTTCGTTACGGTTCATGATGAGGCCGAAGAGGCAATAGAACATGATCGGAAAGCCGATAGCAGAGAGCGAGAAGGCCTTTGTGCGCAGGGAGCGGATGACCTCGTATCGCATCTCGTTCAGCAGGATGCGGAGGCTGCTGCGGCGGTTGACGGAGGGAAGAGTGAGCGTGGTGGCAGACATGATGAACTCCTTGATAGCGAAGGATGGGAGCTACGAGTTGCTGGTGAGGGCGAGGAATGCATCTTCAAGGGCGGGGCTGGCGACTTCGAGCGAGTGAAGATTCTGGTCGAGCGCGAGCATCTCACGGAGGGTGCGCTCGGGTTCCGTGCTGGAAATGACGGTGATGCCGGCCGTGAGTTCGGCGGTAGTGACGCCGGGGATGGAGAGAAGCGTGGGGGTGGGAAGGTCCGTGACGCAGCGGATGATCTTCAAAGTCCGACTGGTGCTGGCTCCCGTTGAGGCAGCCCCAAGGGACTTGACTTCTGCGGGAGTGCCTTCGCAGATGACGCGGCCCTTATTGATGACGATGATGCGATGTGCGAGAGCGTCAGCCTCTTCCAGGTAATGGGTGGTGAGCAGGACCGTCTTACCGCGCGCAGCGAGGGAGCGAATCTCGGTCCACATGCCGCGGCGGGATTCAATGTCGAGGCCGACAGTGGGTTCGTCGAGGAAGATCAGGTCGGGGTCTCCGGCAAGTGCAAGGGCGAAGAGGACTCGCTGCTTCTGGCCGCCAGAGAGTTGGCCGAACATGCGCGATTCGATGCCCTCCAGGCCGGCGGCTCGGACGAGGTCCTCGTACGGCATGGGATCCGGGTAATAGCCACGGAAGATGTTGATGTGTTCGCGGACGCGGAGCATCTCGGGGGCCTTGCCGACCTGCAGCATGACGCCGGTTCGGAGGCGAGTTGCGGTGTGACGAGGATCGGCATTGAAGATGCGGACTGTGCCGTTGGTTGGCGCGCTCAGGCCCATCAGGAGTTTCACTGCCGTGGATTTCCCAGCGCCATTCGGACCGAGGAGAGCGACAATCTCTCCTCGACGGAGCGTAAGCGATACGTTGTCGAGCGCGATGACGCCGTTGGCGTAGCGCTTGGTGATGTTCGCGAGGGAAGCGACGTCCGTGAGAGTCGCGGAGTACGGGCTTGTTTGGATCGGATCGAGGACTGCGCTCATGGAGTCTCCTGGAATGGCTGACTGATTACAAGAGCGAGTATGGAAGATAGCGCCTTCGAGCGGCAGTGAGCCGCGTCAGCAAAGCGTCGTGACATTTGTCATGGCCGGTTAGCGCGGATGAGCTGGACAAGTTAACGGAATTTCCACGGAAAATTCACGTGGCGTCTCAATTCTCTTTATGTGCGGAGTGATTTGGGCTATTCTCTCCGTATCAGCTACAGACACCCAAGGATTTGTACCCTCCGGTTTGCCGGACCCAGTTGGCTTAACGCGGAAACCGTACCGCAACGATGGGCAAGAAGCAGTCCAGGCAGCGCTCTACCCCCGAACACCCTTTGGAGGCAACGCAGTGGTCTACCTAATACTGAACTACTGAACGGCAAGTTTGCATCCAGCAGTCGCAGCTAAACCGATTCTCGGTTCTATAGACGTTCTACAAGCAGCGGTCCGTACCAATAGCAACGTCCCAACCATCGTCGATGGCGCGGCGGATGCAGTGTCGAAGCATATCGACACGCAGCGGCGTTGGCGGAGATTCATCTTCAGGAGGTAGTGCCTTGGTGTTTTTGCAGAATAAGCTTTCCGTTCTCGCTCTAGTCTTTGCCGCTATGTTTTGCATGACCCTCTCAGCGTCGGCACAACAGACCCTGGGGGGCATCACCGGAACGGTCGTCGATCCGTCGGGAAGCGCGATTCCCGGCGTTGAGGTAAAGGCGACGTCGGATGAAACAAAGCTGGTTCGCACGGCCAAGAGTAATGGCACAGGCACCTATGAACTGGTGGACCTCCCAATCGGGACCTACACCATCACGTTCACACTGAACGGGTTTACGACGGAACGGATTCCGGGAATCATAGTGCAGGCCGATCGAACGATCACCCTTCCAGGCAAACTGGCAGTGGGATCCGTGGCAGATTCGGTCACGGTAGAATCGACGCCCCTGCTGAACGCGACCGACACGACTAACGGCTACGTTCTGGACAAGACACAAATCCAGGAGATCCCCCTGCCGACGGGAAGCCCGCTGGGCGCGGCTATCCTTTCACCCGGTCTCAGTGCGGAGCTTTCGCCGGGCACCGGAGCGAACGCCGGTCTTGGCAACCCTCCGATCTGGGCCAATGGCCAGCGCGACACGAGCAATAGCTTCTCCCTGAATGGTGTGGACGCGAGCAACCTCTTCAATGGCAAGAGCACCAGCGAGGTGGGGTCTGCGCGCGTGATCAACAGCACCGGTGTTTCCACCAGCCAGGGCGCTGGAGGCGTGATCCAAAGCGCGGCTTCCATCTATCTTTCGATTGGCAACGCGATTCCGACGCCTTCGCCCGAGATGATCGAAGAGGTGCGAGTGAATGCATCGATGTATGACGCGGAACAGGGCTCGACCTCCGGCGCGCATATCGACATGAGCACGGCTTCGGGCACGAATAAATTCCATGGAAGCGTTTACGGACGGCGTGGGACAAACTGGATCAATGCCGCGCCCTTCTTCTTCAAGAACGATATGGACATCCCCGACAATCTCAAGAATCCCGAGTTGCACCGCTACGTGGTCGGCGGAACCTTGGGAGGTCCTATTGTCAAGGACAAACTGTTTGCATTTATTGCGTACCAACATCTGCAGGTATCGGACCAGGAGATCGGTGATTCGTTCCTCAATGTGCCTGTCGGGCTCTCCGACAGCACACGCACGGCCGCAGGATTCGCGACCATTGTGAACGCGCAGTTCCCCGATGGGAGCCAGACGCTCACGGGGGACAGCATTGATTCGACCGCGCTGGGGCTGTTCAACTCGCCTGCGCTTCCGGGTGAGCCGGGCAAGTGGCTGATCCCGAATGACACAGGGTCCGGTAGCCTTTCGGCGACGCATCCGTTCGATGCTTTCCTTCCGGGCACGGGCAAGTTCAAGGCCGACATGGGAGTCATCGACATCGATTACAACGCGAGCAGAAAGGACACGATCGCGCTGAAGTACTACTACCAGCATGATCCGACCATAGCGCCCTATGCGCTGTCGAGCGTCCCCGGCTTTACGGAACACCTGGACACGGGCGCGCAGGTGGTGTCGATCAACAACACGTACCTGGTCAAGCCAAACCTGAGCACGCAGCAGACATTTGGCTTCATCCGCGAGAATATTTACGAGACCAACGAACAGCCCTTCACGCCGGAATCCATTCCGGCCGGTGGCGGATCAACCGTCTCGATCAATGAATTTGGATCGACCTACTTCCCGGGCGTATCTATTGTGAACGTTCTGGGCGACGCGGGATATGCAGCCGGCATCAGCACCGGCATCCTGAACATTGGACCGAACGCAGAAGGCCAGTCTTCGAACACGGGTGTATTTCAGAACCGGTTGCAGCCATCGGGCAGCGGTATCTGGTCGCTGGGCAAACACACGATCACTTTCGGCGCCAACTACAGCTATACGCAGCTGAACACGATCGACCATCGTACCGGAACGGGCACAGTGGCGACCGATGATTTGAGCGCGTTTGCGCAAGGTTATGTGACTCCCGGCAGTTCGTCGACAGAGTTCTATGTGAGTTCGTTCCTGCAGGGCAATGCGAATCGCTACTATCGCGCGAACCAGTTGGGAACTTACTTGCAGGACAAGTTCCAAGTAACTCCAAATATCAGCCTGACGGCGGGCGTGCGTTACGACTGGGACGGCGGCCTGACGGAGAAGTACGGACGCATCTTCAACTTCGACTTCCCCAGCGCCACCAATAGCAGCGATCCGAATGCGTACAAGTATGACGCTGCTTCGGATACCATCACGCAGCCTGGCTTCATCATTGCGGGGAACAACACGAATGGCACCGGAGGCGTCAGCAATACCACGCTAACTGGAAGGCAGTGGGGTATCGCTCCGCGAGTAGGCGCTGCCTGGCAGCCGGCGATGTTCCATTCCAAGGTTGTAGTGCGGTCGGGATTTGGGATGTATTACGATCGAGGCGAACTGTTCAGCTACTTCTCTCCAGGGTATGCGATTGGCACTGTTACCGGTGGGCCGTTTGGTGTGAATCAGCAACTGCCATTCGTTACGGCACAGAGCTGCCCGACGACCAGCCTGTATAACGGCTACATTCCAACGTGCGGCGGTGGAGGCATCGCCAACGAGTCTGCCGCGAATAATTATTCGGCCATTCCGATCACTCCTCCAACAGCGTCGACAGGCAACCTCGCCAACCCCTATACGAACGTTGAGTCGGCAGCACCGAGTAATCCGAAGTCGTCAGATCTTAGCAAGTACCTTCCGAATCTTGGAAGCATCAGCAACGGCGGCCAGCCCATTTCACTCGGCATCTACGACCGGGCCAACAAGCTGCCCTATACCTACAACTACACGCTGGATATTCAGTGGCAGCCGCGCAATGATCTTGCGATTGAGCTTGGCTATGTCGGCAACCTTGGCCGTCATCAGGTGATCCCGGTGCCGTTCAACCAGCCCGGCATTGCATCGCCGACCAGCCCGATTAATGGAGAGCATTATTCCTATGGCTACAACGTACAGGGTGCGGTTCTGCCGGACGGGACCGGATACGACTATGACTATGAGGGTGGCAACATCGATCATCGCGTTCCTTACATCGGGTACGCAGCGGAGTCGATCGACTACAAGGCAGCGGGCGTGGATGCGTATAACGCCCTCACAGCGCACGTCGAGAAGCGGATGAGCCACGGCTTGCAGGTGACAGCTTCCTATACTTACTCGCATGCCTTGGATGAGCAGAGCGGTCTCGGCCTGTTTTACAACGGCAATAACCCGCTCAACTTACGGGATGGGTATGCGTCGTCGGACTTCGATCGCACACACGTCATTAACTTCAATTATGTGTATCGTTTGCCCGACTTAGTACACGAGCACAATGTGGAGAGCTATTTTGTAAACGGTTGGTCGCTGGTCGGCCTGACGGTTCTGCAGAGCGGACAGCCCTACAGCGTCATTGATTTCAGTGGCGCAGTGGGCAGTGTTTATTACGGCGTGAGCGACGGCATCACCAATCCGATTGTACCGTTGGCCTCCGGTTGCACTGCGAAGAGCGCGAAGACAGGACGCTCGGGAGCGTTCGGGGATTATGCGCTCAATGCTGCATGCTTCACTATTCCCCTACTGCCTGCGGGTGGTTTGAATGGCGCGGTACCTACTTCGGATCCTTATGAGACCGATTTCACCACCGGTCAGCGCAACATCTTTCGGCAGGCATTTCAGAAGCGCGCAGATGCTTCGCTGGTGAAGATGACAAAGATTACGGATCGCTATTCGCTGAAGTACACCTTTGATGTCTATAACTTGACCAACACGAGCAGCTTCGACGTTCCGGGGAACGAGGTCTCTCAGAACCAGAATTACAACGGGTTTCCCAAGGCAGGCACGACTCCTGCACCTACTGGATGCACGGCTTCGGGGCAGCAGAGTAATAGCAGCTTCTATAACTGCCCGTTTGGACTTGGCGTTGTGACACATACGATCGGCAGCCCGCGGCAGATCCAGATGTCGCTGCAATTTGCCTTCTGAGACTAAATTGCATGAAATAGGGCAAACGGTTGGTGAATTTTGCGTAGGATTTAGCCCACTTTAGGGGCCAGAAATGGCCTTTTTCGTGCGATTTTACGTGGCCTATTTGAGGGGAAATTCGTTCGAATGTAAAGGTCGCTTGACTAGGACGTGGAGCGCAAGGTGGCCTTGCGGAGACCTCGCAGAGAGTTGCCGAGCCAGAGGGTATTGGGGGGGTGGAGGTCGGCAAGGGTGAGGATCCTCTCTTCGATTGCGGGGTGGGTTTCGAGGAGGTGCCTGCGGAGGATTCCGGGCAGGACTCCGGAGGAGAGCGGTGGGGTCAAGAGTCTCCCGGACTGTTCGACGAAGAGGTTGGTGATGGCTCCCTCGGTCAGCTCGTTGCGTTCGTTGAGAAAGATCACTTCGTCGAAGCCTTCGGCGCGAGCGTGGGCTAGTTCGTCGTTGTAGAGCTGACGGTTGGTCGTCTTGTGGCGGAGGAAGGGGTCGGTGGACAGGGTACGGTGTGGGCTTAGGGTTACTGTAATCGCGGCGGGGTCTGTACCGAGAGGCTGACTGGTGAGGGTGACGGTTCCGGTGGGTGCTAGGAGGAGGCGAACCCGGTGGCGTTGCGCGGGGTCGAGCGAGAGAGAGAACTGGTGGAGTTGGGCTTCGACGGAGGTGCGGTCGCAGGCGAAGTCGAAGTATTGCGCGGAGGCTTCAAGGCGGTCGAGATGGAGTGGGAGGCGAACGTAATGCTGGTCGAAGAGAATGGTTTCGATTAGCTCGAAGGGCTGCACAGTGCGGGTGAGGAAGCTGGCTTTGAGGAGGGCCTCGCGATGCTCATCTTCGGGGATGGAGTCGGCGACGATGCCTCCTCCTACTCCCATGTGGGCCTGGCCGTTGCGAAGGACGAGGGTGCGGATGGCTACGTTGAAGGTGGCGGAGCGGTCGGGGGCGATGTGGCCGATGGCTCCGGTGTAGATACCGCGGGGATGGGACTCGAGCTCGCGGATGATTTGCATGGTGCGGATCTTGGGTGCGCCGGTGATGGAGCCGCAGGGAAACATGGCGGCGAAGATGTCGTAGAAGGAAAGGCGCGGGCGGAGGGTTCCGGAGATGGTGGAGGTCATCTGGTGGAGGGTCTGATAGCGTTCGATAGAGAAGAGGTCGTCAACGCGGACGGAGCCCGGAGTGCAGATGCGGCCGAGATCGTTGCGCAGGAGGTCGACGATCATGACGTGCTCGGCACGATTCTTCTCGTCGTGCTGGAGAGCGAGGGCGGCGAGCTTGTCTTCGGTTGTGTCCAGGCCGCGGGGCATAGTGCCCTTCATGGGGCGGGTGGTGATCTTGTCGGTTTGAGAATCGATGCGGAAGAAGAGTTCGGGAGAGAGCGAGAGAATTTGGTGGGAGGGCAGATTTAGGAAGGCTGCGTAGGCTACGGATTGGTGTTCGCTGAGCGCGGTGAAGAGGGTGGCCGGAGAGAGGCTGGTGGGGAAGGTGACGGCGTCAGTGAAGTTGACCTGGTAGGTGTCTCCGGCGGCGATGTAGGCTTTGATTTGCTCGATGGCGGAGAGGTAGTCGGACGTGGGGATGCGGAGGGTGGGGTTGGTGAGGATGGGGGTGGTGTGGGGTTCGGGATGGGCTCCGAGGTAGGCTACAGGGAGGGCGTCGGGGTCGAGGGTTCTTGCTTCCCCACCCGTCCGCAAGTGCGCGTACGAATGGGGCACCCGCGTGACGAAGTTGCCGGTGGTGTGGTCGAAGACGATGGGTGCGGGGTAGGCTCCGAGGAAAGCTAGCGGTGGGGCGTCGGGGTCGAGGGTTCTTGCTTCCCCACCCGTCCGCAAGTGCGCGTACGAATGGGGCACCCGGGATGTGGAGGGTTCGAAGTGGGCAGCGCACTCGTAAGAGAGATAGCCTGCGATGTGGAGGCCTTCGTCCAAGGCGGCTTCGATTTGCGCGAAGAGCGTGGGGATTTCATCGGGGGTGGTAGCGGTGAGAATGCGGGCCGGGTTGAGGAAGAGATAGCTGTGGTGGTTGGTAGCGTCGTAGCGGGAGGTTTCGAGGAGGATGGCGTTGGGGGTGGATTCGACCAGTGTGTGGATGGAGGTGGGGAGGGGTGTGAAGCGAGGAATGCGTACGTTGCTGGGGTTGGCCATCGTGCTCATGCTTAGGCAGATGATCGCAGAGCCAGCGGAGGGAGGCAATGGAGGATAAGAAGGCTCGAGACGTTTCAGCCTTCCCTCGGCGGCTAAAGCCGCGTTCTCTGGATAAACGTGCGGCGGGACTGAAGTCCCGCCCTTTCAAAGCAAAGGCAACTTCGCGAAGACGCTTACTCCGCTTGCCTACTCGATTTGCCTAGTCTTGCGGCCTTTATACTTGATTGGAGATTTAGACGTGGGTTTCGCTGTATGGATGGCGGCCTGTCGTTGCATGGGAAAGAGGACGTTATGGCCGGAATGGTTGAAGCAATTCATGTGAAGCGTAAGACGATGTTTGAGTTTGAGGGCTCTCCGTATGCCTGCCTGGATTCGGACATTAGCACGCCGACGGCGCGGGGTGGGCAGACGCTGGTGCGGTTGAAGATGCGGAACCTGCTGACGGGCGCGGTGTTTGAGAAGACGTTCAAGGCGCAGGACAAGTTCAACGAGCCGGACCTGGAGCTGGTGCCGGCGACGTACCTGTATAGCGATGCCGTCGGTTCGTACTTTCTGAACCAGGAAAGCTTTGAGACGCTGACGTTGACGGGGAACATGCTGGCCGATGCGCTGGACTATCTGATCGACGGAACCGCACTGCAGGTGCGTTTGTATAACGGAAATCCGATTGGGCTGCAGCTTCCGATCTTTGTGGAGCTGGACGTGGCGCATACGGAGCCGGCGGTGCGTGGGGACACGTCAAGCGGTGCGACGAAGATTGCGCGGCTGGAGACGGGGCTGGAGATCAAGGTGCCGCTGTTTGTGAAAGAGGGGGAGAAGGTGAAGGTTTCGACGGAGCTGAAGGAGTTTGCGGGGCGGGCTTAGCGTTGTGGGCGGGGGAGAGGAGAACAAGCAACAGCAAAGGCCAATACAGGGGTCTCTCCGCTCCGCCGTGCGAGATGACGGGGTTGGTGGTGGGAGGAAGAAGGTGGTGGGTGGAACGGCAGTTCCTGCGGTGCACTGCGGAATTGCGGGTTGGGTTGGAACCTGCGCGCGAAGGGAGTGCGGCAGCGGATAGTATGTTCCTACGACATGGTGGCTCCCCGCGTGGGAGAGTGCCGACGTAGAACATCCCCAGATTGAAAGGATTGCCTTGGCCTTATCGCGGCGCACGTTTTTGAAGAGTTCGATGATTGCGGCAGGTGAGGTGGCGCTGCCTGCCGTTGTGCTGGGGACGAAGGCAGCTGCGGAGACGCCGGAGGGTTTCGGTGCGGCGGTGGGAGAAGTCATTGCCGAGTTGGCGGGCGGGACGAAGGGTGAGTTTACTCGCGGGGTGGGGATTTATCCGGGCTCGCCGAGCGATGTGTTTTCTCCGACGATGCGGCTGGATACGACTACGTATCGGAATTTGGCGCTGCGGCGGGCGGCGAAACACTCGAGCAGCTATGACTACAATTTGACGGCGCAGCTGGTGACGGATGGGATCAAAGACACGAAGATGCCGCGGTGGGTGTCGGTTTCGACCAGTGTTGACGGGGTGTTGACGAAACCGGATAGGGAGATTGTGCTGGACCACTTCCCTCCTGTGGGGATGAAGTTGTTGGGTGCGAAGGTGTCGGTGGAGGTGCAGGTGGGCGGGGGCGAGGCTCCTGCGGTGGATAAGCTGCGCGTGTTTGTGGCACTGCCGGAGTATGTGGCAGCGAAGGATCTGCGGTTTCGCGTGGAGGTGTCGGAGGACGGGAGAGCGTGGGAGGAGGTGGGGTCGGGCAAGGGCGTAGCCGAGACGGCGCTGGAGAACTATCCTCCGGATTTAACACATGCGGCGAAGATTTATTATCCGTGGCTGACGTTGAGCAAGGCCGGGGCGTGGCGGTTTTATCGCGTGACGTGCGAGCGATTAGGGCATGAGGCTCAGGCGGTTGAGTGGATGGTGGGGCAGGTGGAGTTTTATCGCGGGACGGCTCGCGTGGAGATTGGCGGACCGTATGACTTTACGAGCGCGTGGATGAGCGCTGGGTCAGCTGAGGAGTGGGTGAGCGTTGACCTGGGGGCTCGGTGTTCGTTTGATCGCGTGGCGCTGCACTGGATTGCGCGAGCGGCTGAGGGAAGTTTGCAGGTTTCGGATGATGAGGTACGGTGGACGGACGTGCATCGGTTGGGCGGGGCGGGTGCGGCTACGGGGGATGTGGAGGAGATTCGGTTGGCGGCTCCGGCGCGGGCTAGGTTTGTGCGGGTGCTGATGACTCGGCCTACTTCTGCGGTTGGATATATCTTGAGCGAGCGGGAGATTTGGGGGAGGGGTGGTCCGGTCGCGGTTGCTGCGAGTGCGGCGGTGAGTGACGACGGGAGGTTGAGGCTAGCAGGTGGGGCTTGGCGCGTGGAACGTCGCTCGCAGGTGGGAGCTAATGGTGCTGCGGTTTCGCGCGTGGGCTTTGCGGATGCTGGCTGGTTGGTGGCGACCGTGCCGGGGACGGTGCTGACTTCGTTCTATAACGCGGGGGCGGTTGCTGATCCGAACTTTGGGGAGAATCAGCTGTATGTTTCGGACTCGTATTTCTGCGCGGACTTCTGGTATCGGACGGAGTTTGAGGGGCCTGTGGTGAAGGCTGGGGAGATTGCATGGCTGGACTTCGATGGAGTGAACTGGAAGGCTCAGGTGTTTCTGAATGGAGAGGCGCTGGGGAGGATTGACGGCGGGTTTCTTCGCGGACGGTTCGATGTGACGGAGAAGTTGCTGGCGGGAAAGAAGAATGCGCTGGCGGTGTTGATCGAGAAAAATGCTACGCCGGGAAGTACGAAGCAGAAGACGTTTGAGAATCCGAGTCGCAATGGAGGTGCGCTGGGAGCGGATAATCCTACGTATCATGCGTCGATTGGGTGGGACTGGATTCCTACGATTCGTGGGAGAAATACGGGGATTTGGGGAGACGTGTTTGTGTGCAAGACGGGGGCTGTGATGCTGAAGGCTCCTTGGGTGCAGGCGAAGTTGCGACTGCCGGATGTATCGACTGCGGATATAAGCGTTGAGGTGGGGGTGGTGAATCATCGGGCCGCCGCGGTGGAGGGGACGCTGCGGTTTCGGTTTGGGGCTGTAGAGGTTGCGCAGGAGGTTAGCGTTGCGGGCGGGGCGAAGGTTGTGGTGACTTTGGATGCTTCGAAACATGCCGAACTGCGGTTGAAGGAGCCGAAGTTGTGGTGGCCGGTGGGATATGGCGAGGCTCATTTGTATGACGTGCAGGTGCGGTTTGAGGCGGCGGGGGTGGTGCTCGATAAGAAGGCGCTGAAGTTCGGGATTCGCGAGATGACTTCGAGCACGGAGGGTGGGAAGCTGCGGCTGTTTGTGAATGGGCGACGGTTTATTTGTCGTGGGGGGAACTGGGGATTTGGCGAGTCGATGCTGCGGTATCGGGGGCGCGAGTATGACGCGGCCGTGCGCTATCACCGCGAGATGAACTTCACGATGATTCGCAACTGGGTGGGGCAGATTGGCGATGAGGAGTTTTATGAGGCGTGCGATCGGCATGGCGTGATGGTGTGGCAGGATTTCTGGCTGGCGAATCCGTGGGATGGTCCGGTGCCAGATGACGATGCGATGTTCCTGGCGAATGCTCGGGACTTCGTGTTGAAGATTCGGAACCATGCGTCGATTGGGTTGTACTGCGGGAGGAATGAGGGGTATCCGCCGAAGGTGTTGGAGGCTGGTTTGCGGAAGACTCTGGGGGAGTTGCATCCGGGGATCCAGTACATTCCCAGCTCGGCCGACGATGTGGTGAGTGGGCATGGACCGTATCACGCGCTGCCTGTGGTGGAGTATTTCCGGATCGCGGATGTGAAGCTGCATAGCGAGATTGGGATGCCGAATATTCCTCCGGTGGAGAGCGTGCGGCTGATGATGCCGGAGCGAGCGATGTGGCCGCAAGGATTGGATTGGGGGCTGCACGATTTTAGTTTGAACGGGGCGCAGGGGGCGAAGTCTTTCTATAGCTTGATTGATGAGAGTTATGGCGGCGCGAATAGCGCGGAGGAGTGGATTTCGCTGGCGCAGTTTGTGAATTACGAGGGCTATCGCGCGATGTTTGAGTCGCAGAGCAAGTATCGCGCGGGGTTGCTGTTGTGGATGAGCCATCCTTGCTGGCCATCGTTTGTGTGGCAGACGTATGACTATTTCCTTGAGCCGACGGCGGCGTACTTCGGGTGCAAGCTGGCTTCGGAGCCGCTGCATATCCAGTGGAATCGTGATGCGGAGACGGTGGAGGTGGTGAACTATAGCGGCGGCGATCGGCAGGGGCTGAGTGCGCGGGTGGAGATCTTCAATATGGATGGAGCGCGTGTTGGGGATAAGACGGTGGTGGTGGATAGCAAGGAAGACAGCGTGGTGACGGCTTTTGCGATGGAGTATACGAAAGGGCTTTCGGCGGTGCATTTTCTGCGGCTGACGCTGGCGCAGGGAGCGACGGCGGTCTCGCGCAATGATTATGTACGGAGCCTGGTGGAGGGAGACTATCGCGCGATCCGGTCGCTGGCGAAGGCTCGAGTAGCGGCGACGACGAATGTAAATCGCGAGGGCGAGGTTTGGCGGCTTGCTACGGAGTTGCGGAACGGGTCTGGCTGGCCGGCGTTGATGACGCGAGTGAAGGCGGTGCGGTCGGTGAGTGGGGATAGAATTCTTCCGGCGATCTATGATGATAACTATGTGCTGCTGATGCCGGGCGAGCATAGGACGCTGCGCACGGAGGTGAATCATGCGGACACTCGCGGCGAGACGCCGAAGATTTTGGTCAGTGGATTTAATATCGCGTGAGTGCGGCAGTGGATCGCGCCGGAAGCAAACAGCAGATTCCCAGAGGGAATGACAGAAGGAAAAGCAAGAGCTGGAATACAGGGGTCTCTCCACTACACCGCGCGAACAGCTGCGCGGCTCCGGTCGAGATGACGGAAGTTGATACGGGCAGAAGACTAACGAGCGAGAAGGGTTGAGAATTTATGTCATCGAGCCAAGTAGCAGCGCCACGGCAGCATGCATCGACGGGACCTGCGGGACCGGTGGTTCCGGAGCCTAGTCATGCGGAACGCAGCCGAACGCTGCTGTCGCTGGTGAGTGTTGGGATGCTGTCGACGATGTCGAAGAAGCATCCGGGATTTCCGTTTGGGTCACTGATGCCGTTTGCGCTGGATGTGCAGGGGCGACCGATCTTTTTGATCAGCAACATGGCGATGCATACGCAGAATCTGCGGGAGGATGGGCGGTGCAGCTTGTTCGTGATGCAGGCGGCGGCGGATGGCGATCCACTGGGAGCGGCTCGGGCTACGCTGGTTGGAAATGCGGCGGTGGTGTCCGAAGAAGAGAAGGCGGAGGTGCGGGAGATCTACCTTGCGCGGCATGAGAATAGCCGCTACTGGGTGGACTTTGCGGACTTCCATTTCTTTCGGCTGGAGCCGGTGGATATGTATTACGTAGGCGGATTCGGCGTGATGGGGTGGGTGGAGGCCGGTGACTTCGCGGGAGCGAAAGCTGATCCGCTCGCGGACGCTGCGGCAGGAATCATGACGCATATGAATGCGGATCACGCGGGGTCGATGGTGACGCTAGCGAAGGCGTATGCGGGGATTGACGCTAGCGAGGCTTCGATGACTTCTGTCGACCGGCTGGGATTTACGCTGCGCCTGAAGACGGCTGAAGGGATGAAGGGGCCTCGGATTAATTTCTTGAGCGAGGTGCATGATGCACAGGAGACGCGCAAGATGCTGGTGGAGATGGTGAAGCAGGCGAAGGCGAAGGAGTCGGTTTGAGTTTCATGCAGAGGAAGATGTTGGCGGTGGTGTTTGGATTGGCGATGGCGGGTGCGGCGAGTGGGCAGGCTCGCACAGCAAACGCGCAGGCGCCTTCGGCGAAGGAGTTGGCGGCGAAGGTGGATGCGCACTATAACCATCTGCACTCGTTGACGGCGCATTTTTCGGAGCGGTATCGCGGGATGGGGATTGACCGGACGGAGACAGGAACGCTGACGCTGAGCAAGCCGGGACGCATGCGCTGGGCGTATGACGCTCCTTCAGGAAAGATCTTTGTGCTGGATGGAAAGAATGCTGTGAGTTATACGCCGGGAGATTCGCAGGCGCTGCGGACTCCGGCAAAGCAGCTGGATGATCTGCGGTCGCCGCTGCGATTTCTGCTCGGACACACGGAGATTGCGAAGGAGTTGGATGGGCTGACGCTGACGCTGGTGAGCGGTGGGTACACGCTTTCAGGGGTGCCGAAGGGAATGCAGCAGACGGTACAGTCGATTGGGATTACGGTGGATGCGGCGGGGCAGATTCTTGGGATGAGAATCGTGCAGGTGGATGGAGCGGAGACGAGTTTTGTGTTCAGCGATATTCGCGAGAACGTGGCGACGCCCGACAGCGAGTTTGAGTTTGCTCCGCCACCGGGCGTAACGATCATCAATGGGGTCGCGCCGATTTAGCCTAGCGGCTAGACGAGGACGTGACCGGATTCGCCGAGTGAGGTTTTGCCTCCGGTGACTGCGGCGGCTAGATACTTGGCGCTGCGGACCAACTTATTGCTGGAGGCCTGCCAGTATTCGGCCTCGGTGACGTCGACGCGGAGGACGGCGATCTCAGGGTCGCTCTCACCATTCGGGAACCACGCCTTATACATCGGGTTCCAGAGCTGGTTGATCTTGGCGCGGTCCTGATTGACGCTGGCTCTGCCTTTGAGGGTGAGGTACTTGGCGTCCGAGGTGTCGGTAAACGTGAGGGTAATGTGCTGGTCCTGTTGGATCTCATCGACCTTTTCGGAGCTGACGCGGGTGAGGAACCAGAGCTTGCCGTCGAAGGTTTTATCCTGCACGGCCATGGGACGGGAGTTGATGGAGCCGTCGCGCGCAACGGTGTGCATCATGGCGATGTGAATGCCTTTGAGCAATTCGGCAATTTTGTTTAGACCCTCTTCGCCACTGAGTTCGTGGAAGTCGTTATCGTGTGCGTTGTTGGTGCTTTGGGTTGAGCTCATAGATAGGTCCTCGAAGTCATTGGATGCGGTTGGGAGCGGGGGAGTTCGCTGCGGGCGTCAGAGGTTGCGGATCGCTGGAGGGTTCTGTGGAAGGAATACAGGGGTCTCTCCACTACGCAGGATGATGAAGCCATCCTGCTTCGGTCGAGATGACGGGTGGGTGGGCGCGGCGCTTTCGCTTCCCTGCCGCGGCTTTCTCTTCCATGCTGCGGCGCTGGCGTGTACCGTAGCTTTATGCCATTTGGTTCGATTGCCAGAGTCCTGGCCTGCGCTGTCCTGCTGCTTGCTCCCACTGTGAAAGCCCAGACGACCTTGCATCTGATTCCGATGCCGCGGCAGATTACGGGCACGGAAGAGGTACCGGTGAGTTCGGTGACCGTGGTGTGCGCGAGCTGCGATGCGGACGATACCTTTGCGGCAAATGATCTTCGCGAGACGCTGGCCGCTCGCGGCGTGCCTGCCGGGGCGGGGTTGCGGATTGTGTTGCGGAGTCTGGCGGAGCATCCGGATGCGAGCTTCACGGAAGAGATGCGCGGGGAGGGGTACACGATCCGCTATGCGGCGAAGACCTTGACGCTGACGGGGGCGACAGGAGCGGGTGTTTTTTACGCGGCGCAAACGGCTAAGCAAATGATCGAAAAACTTCCGGGCAGGCTGGTGTTGCATGCTGCGGAGATTCATGACTGGCCGGCGATGCGGTATCGCGGGCTACATGATGACCTTTCGCGCGGGCCGGTGGACACGCTGGAGTTTCAGAAGAAGCTGATACGGACGCTGGCGGCGTACAAGATCAATGTGTACTCGCCGTACTTTGAAAATACGCAGCAGTATGCGTCGAACCCGCTGGCGGCCCCGCCGGATGGTAGCATCTCTGCGGACGATGCGAGTGAGTTGGTGGCGTATGCGGCGCGGTATCACATCACGGTGATTCCGGAGCAGGAGGCGATTGGACACCTGCGCAAGATGCTGCAGTGGGAGACGTATGCGAATGTGGCAGAGACGCCGCATGGTGCGGTGCTGTCGCCAGGACAGGCGGGGTCGCTACCGCTGATTGACTCGATGTTCAAGGAGTTGGCGGCGATGTATCCGGGGCCGTTTTTGCATATCGGCGGCGACGAAACGATTGATCTTGGCATTGGCCGCACGCGTGCGGAGGTGGATGAGAGGACTCTCCCGACGGTTTACCTGGATTACTTGCAGAAGATTGTGACTAGCCTGGAACCGCTGCATAAGAAGATTTTGTTCTGGGGCGATGTGGCGCAGAGCGATCCGGAGGACTTGAAGGCGCTGCCTCCAGAGATCAAGCGTCAGCTGATCGCGGTGGCGTGGGGGTATTCGCCGAAGCCGAAGGGATTTTTGCAGGAGCTGAAGCCTTATACGGAGGCGGGGATTCCGGTGTGGGTGTCGCCTTCGATCAATAACTATCGGCAGGTGTGGCCGAACCAACAGCAGGCGCTGGAGGACATTCAAGAGTTCACGCGCGACGGACAGAAGTATGGCGCGACGGGGCAGTTGGATACGCTGTGGAATGATGATGGCGAGTCGCTGGAGAACATGAACTGGTATGGGATTTTGTTTGGCGCGGCGGCGGCATGGCAGCATGGCGAGTCGTCGATACCGGCGTTCCAGCAGAGCTTTGCGCAGGTGTTTCACGGGGACTCGCTGGGACTGTTGAACCAGGCGCAGGATGAGATGACGGCGGCGATGTCGCTGCTGCACGACAGCAAGGTGATTGGCGCGACGGAGGGGACGGACGGATTGTTCTGGGTGGATCCGTGGTCGAAGGATGGGCAGGAGATGGCGGCGAAGATGCGGCCGATTGACTCCGCGGTGAGGCTGTATGCCGAGCATGCGCTGACGTTCATTGCGCAGGCGAAGGCGAAGGAGCCGGATCTGCGCGAGCCGGATGCGATTTCGGCGATGGAGTTTGGGGCTCGACGGATTGATTTTCTGGGGTTGAAGTTTCAGCTTGCGGATGAGATGTCGGATGAGTATGCGCGGGCACAGGCTACGTCCCAGGTGGTGGTGAGTGGGAGTGAGCCGAAGCCACGGCCTTCGGTGGCGGCGCTGCTGTCGGACATCAATGGCGTGAATGGGCGGCTGCAGGACTTGATCGATGGATACTCGCAGCTGCGCGAGATGTTTGCGCAGCAGTGGGTGAAGACGTATCGGCCGTCGGGTTTGCGGCCGGTGCTGGAGCGCTATGATTACACGGTTGCGCAGTGGTACGCGCGGGTGGACAAGGTGCGTTCGGCGCAGCGTCAGTGGAGCGAATCGAAGACGCTGCCAGCGGCTGGGGATTTGGGAATACCGGCAGCGGTGGCGGGTTCTGCCGCGCCGGGTGCAGGGCCTGCGACACCAGTTTCCCCGACGGCGCCAGCAATCGCGCCGGTGCCAACGTCAACCACCATTACGCCGCACATACCTTAGCAGGAGATTCCGTTGGCTCATTCTCTGTTGGTTCTTCGGGCATTGGCTTTCCTACAGGTGGCGGGGCCGCATCGGCTGCGCGCGTTTGATCTTGCGCTGGTTGCGGTGTACCTGGTGGGGATTACGGTGTTCGGGCTGCGGTTTCGGAAGCGGTCGGGTGGCGGGGCTGCGGACAAATCGCTGCGTAGTTATTTTCTGGCGAACAATACGATTCCGTGGTGGGCGATCTCGCTGTCGATTGTGTCGGCGGAGACTTCGACGCTCACGATTATTTCGATTCCGGGCGTGGCCTTCGCGGGGAACTTTGGATTTCTGCAGGTGGTGATTGGCTACATGATTGGGCGGGTGGTGGTGGCGATGCTGTTTCTGCCGCGCTACTTTGCGGGAGAGATGCTGACGGCGTACCAGCTGATCGATCGGCGCTTTGGAGCGTCGCTGCACAAGGTGACGGCGGGGCTGTTCTTGTTGACGCGCGCGGCAGCGGAGGGGGTGCGGGTATTTGCGGTTTCGATCGTGGTGGGGATTGCGATTGGTACGCGCGATGTGCTGTCGATTGGGATTATCTCTGCGCTCACGCTGCTGTATACGTTTGAGGGTGGGATGGCGGCGGTGATCTGGACGGACGTGGTGCAGATGGCGATTTATGTTGGCGGAACGGTGGTAGCGATTGCTACGCTCGGCTCGCATGTGACGGGCGGATGGAGCACGATCCATGCGGTGGCAGGCGCTGCCGGCAAGTTTCACATGCTGAACTTTGCGCTGAATTTGACGACGACATATACCTTCTGGGCGGGTGTGTTGGGAGGAACGTTTTTGACGATGGCGTCGCATGGGACCGACCAGTTGATGGTGCAGCGGATGCTGGCGGCGAAGAATCTGCGCGAGTCTCAACTGGCGTTGCTGAGTTCGGGCGTGGTGATCTTCGTGCAGTTTGCGCTGTTCCTGCTGATTGGTGTGGGGCTGTTTGTGTTTTATGGGCAGCATCCGGCGGTGTTCGCTAGCGCGGATCGGATCTTCCCTACGTTCATCGTGCGGGAGATGCCGGTGGGCGTTGCGGGGCTGCTGGTGGCGGCGATCCTGGCAGCGGCGATGTCGAATTTGTCAGCGGCGTTGAATAGCTTGTCGTCGACGACGGTGGTGGATTTTTATATGCGGCTGAGGCCAGAGGCAGATGATCGCGAGCGAGCGATCGTTAGCAAGTCGTCCACGGTGATGTGGGCGCTGGTGCTGTTTGCGATTGCGGTGTACGCGGTGACGGTGGGTGGGAAGGGGCACGTGGTGGAGATCGGTTTGTCGATTGCTTCGGTTGCGTATGGATGCTTGCTGGGCGTGTTTCTGCTGGGGACGTTGACGAAGTTTGCGACACAGACGGGAGCGACGATTGGGATGGTGGTTGGGTTTGTGCTGAACGTTTGGCTTTGGCAGGGAACGTTTCCGGTGCGAGTGGGATTAGGTTGGGGAGGGATTACGATTCCGCATGTTGCGTGGACCTGGTATGTGCTGATTGGCGCGGCGGTGACGTTTGGCGTGGGGTCGTTGGCGAGTTTGGTGTTTGGGAAGCAGTCGGCGCGGAGAGTTGTGGCGGTGATGGCGCTGCTTTGTGTGGTGCGCGTGGGCGTGTCGCAGAGTGTGCCGACCAAGGCTCCGGATTTTGGTGCGGTGTCGAAGCTGTTGAATGATGCTGTGGCGGCGCATCATCCTTCGGGCGCGGTGGTGGTGATTGGGCATGGTGGGCGCGTGGTGTTCGAGCAGGCTTATGGGGATCGTAAGCTGGCGGGCGAGCCGGGGCTGGATGGGCAGCCGAGCGCTGCTGAGCCGATGACTGAGGACACGATCTTCGACATGGCGTCGCTGAGTAAGTGCTTGAGCACGGCGACGGCGGTGATGCAGTTGTATGAGCAGGGCAAGGTGCAATTCGACGATCCGGTAGAGAAGTATCTGCCGGAGTTTAATGCGGGGCATGATGCGGAGCGTGCGAAGGTGACGGTGCGGATGCTGTTGACGCATACGTCGGGTGAGGCTCCGGATGTGGATCTGAAAGATGCGTGGGGGTTGGCGGCGCCGGACTTTATGGAGGGCGTGCATCGGGCGCTGACGACTCCGCTGATGTCGGAGCCGGGTGCGGTGTTTCGCTACTCGGATATTAATTTTATTTTGCTGGGATACATGGTGCAGGTGTTGAGTGGCGAGCCGCTGGATGTGTATGCGCAGGAGAACATCTTCAAGCCGCTGGGGATGACGGAGACGCGCTACCTTCCGCTGGCGAAGGCTTGCGGGCCGCATCGCGTGGTGGGTGCAGCGATTGTGTGGGTAGCGGCGCCGCGGGGGCGCGAGCTGTTTGCTTGTCCGAAGGGCGACTGGAGTACTTCCCTGCTTCCGCGGATTGCTCCGGAGGCTCATGATGATGAGGCGAAGGCTGATCCAGGGACGAATCCTGACTACGATCGGCTGTTGCGCGGAACGGTACATGATCCGACGACTCGACGGATGGGTGGCGTGGCTGGACATGCGGGCGTGTTTTCTACGGCGCAGGATGTGTCGCTGTTTGCGCAGGCGCTGTTGGATCGGCTGGCGGGGCGGCCAAGTAATTTTCCGCTGAAGCAAGAGACGTTAGAGTTGATGGTCGCACCAGAGCAGCCCGGGCATGATGAGAGGCAGGTGGCGGCGGCGAATGCTGCCGAGCGCGCGGCGATTGCTGCGGGAGACAAGCCGGCCGCGATGGGATTGGCTCCGCATTATCCGGCGGTGAAGGGGCAGGATCTGCGCGGGTTTGGATGGGATATCGATACGGCGTTTTCTAAGCCGCGCGGGGTGGTGTTTCCGATTGGGAGCTTTGGGCATACCGGGTTTACGGGGACGTCGCTGTGGATGGATCCGGGGTCGGACACGTATGTGATCTTGCTGGCGAACGCGATTCATCCGCGGGGTGGTGCGCCTATATCGAATTTGCGCGGAGAGGTTGCAAGTGCTGGGGGGGAGGCGCTGGGCTTGTATGGGGCGACCGCTGCGGCGAGTGAGACTGAGCGATCTTCAGCGACGATGACTGGCATCGACGTGTTGGAGGAGGAGCACTTCAAGGCGTTGGTCGGGGGAGCGAGCCATGTCGATCACGCGCTGGCGCTGGGGGTGTTGACGAACCAGACGGGGCTGGATCGTGCGGGTCGGCGGACGGTGGATATTCTTGCGACGGATCTGCCGAAGGTGGTTCCAGGAGCGAAGCTTGCGGCGATCTTTTCTCCGGAGCATGGGATATTTGGCAAGCAGGATTCTATGCATGTAGACGCAGAGGTTGATCCTGCTACCGGATTGCATGTGACGAGTCTGTATGGGCCGACGGAGACGGACAAGCGGCCATCGCATGAGATGTTGAAGGACCTGGATGCGGTGGTGATTGATCTGCAGGATGCGGGGGTCCGGTTCTTCACGTATGACACGGTGATGGGATATTTTCTTGAAGCTGCGGCGAAGGAGAAGACGGAGTTTCATCATGAGTTGAAGATCTTGGTGCTGGATCGGCCTGACTTGATTGGGGGCGAGTTGGTGCAGGGACCGGTGTCGGATGAGGAGTTGACGCACGGAGTGGCAGCGTACATCGATTACATGCCGCTGCCAGTGCGGACGGGGATGACGATTGGCGAGCTGGCGAAGTATGTGGTGGGCGTGAAGAAGTTGGATGTGGAGTTGACGGTGGTGCCGATGGAGCACTGGACTCGCACTGAATACTTCGATGAGACGGGGGTGCCTTGGGTGAATCCGAGCCCGAATCTGCGGACGATGACGGCGGCGGTTCTGTATCCCGGGCTGGGATTTCTGGACTATAGTCGGGTGTCGGTGGGGCGTGGAACGGATACTCCGTTTGAGTTTTTTGGGGCCGCGTGGATGCATGCCGCAGAGGTGGCGGAGGCGTTGAATGCGCGGAAGATTCCAGGGGTGACGTTTAGCGCGTCGACGACGAGCGTGGCAGAGAATGCGAATCGTTATCTGTTTCATGGGCAGACGATTGAGGCGGTTCGGATTGCGGTGACGGACCGGCGCGCGGTGGACTCTCCGGAGATGGGCCTGGAGATTTTGAACGTGCTGCATCGGATGTACCCGGCGCAATTTCAGGTCGAGAAGACGTTGCGGTTGGTGGGTAGCCGAAGTACGCTGGATGCCATTGAGCGCGGCGAGGATCCTCGAGCGATTGCTGGGGCATGGAAGGCGAAGCTCGACGCGTTTGTTGGCGCTCGGCGCGCGTTCCTTCTGTATCAGTGAGGGTAGCGGGTACGGTCGCGGACGAGTAGTCTGGTTGCTCGGGATGGAGATTTGACTCGCCATGAAGACATTTGACGCGATCATCATTGGGGCCGGGCAGGCTGGGCCTTCGCTTGCGGCTCGGCTGACGAAGGCTGGACAGACGGTGGCTTACGTGGAGCGCAAGCTATTTGGCGGGACGTGCGTGAATACCGGGTGTACTCCGACGAAGGCGATGATTGCGAGTGCATATGCGGCGCATGTGGCGCGGCGTTCGGGGGAGTATGGGGTGTCGATCGATACGTCGATTGAGGTGGACATGAAGGTGGTGAATTTGCGACGCGAGGCGATCGTGGCGAAGTCGCGCAACGGGCTGGAAAAGTCGTTGCGTGACAACGAGAGGGTGACGGTGTTCCGCGGGACAGCGCGGTTCGCTTCGGCTACGACCGTGCGGGTTGGGGAGGAGGTGCTGGAAGCGAAGCAGATATTCATCAATGTGGGTGCACGCGCGGCGGTGCCGAATCTGCCGGGGGTTCACGCTGTTCCCTTTCTTACGAATAGCAGCTTGCTGGCGCTGGATAAGCTGCCGAAGCATCTGGTGATTGTGGGTGGGAGTTATATCGGGATTGAGTTTGGGCAGATGTATCGGCGGTTTGGGAGCGAGGTGACGATCGTCGAAAAGGGGCCGCGGCTGGTGGGGCATGAGGACGAGGACGTGTCGGCGTGCGTACAGAGTATTTTGGAGGCTGAGGGGATCGCGATTCGGACGAGCGCGGAATGTATTCATCTGAAGGGCCACGGAAACGATGTGGTGGTGGGAACGAATTGTACGAGCGGCGAGCCGGAGATTGTGGGATCGCATGTGCTGCTGGCGGTGGGGCGAGTTCCGAACACGGATGATCTGGGGCTCGAGCATGCGGGCGTGAAGACCGATGAGCGTGGGTACATCCTTGTGGATGATGAGCTGCGCACGAATGTGCCGGGGATCTATGCTCTGGGCGACTGCAATGGACGCGGGGCGTTTACGCATACGGCGTACAACGACTATGAGATCGTTGCGGCGAACCTGTTGGACGATGATGCTCGGCGGGTTTCGGACCGGATCGTTTGCTACGCGCTGTATCTCGATCCACCGCTGGCTCGGATTGGGATGACGGAGGAAGAGGTTCGCGCGACGGGCAAGCCTGCTCTGATTGCAACCAGGCCGATGACGAGGGTGAATCGGGCGGTGGAAAAGGGCGAGAGTTTGGGGTTCATGAAGGTGCTGGTGGATGCGGAGAGTAAGTTGATTCTGGGGGCGTCGTTACTGGGAGTGGGGTGCGATGAGGCGATTCATTGCCTGCTGGATGTGATGTATGCGAAGGCTCCGTACACTACGATTTCGCGCGCGGTGCATATTCATCCGACGGTGTCGGAGCTGATTCCTACTCTGTTGCAATCGCTGAAGCCGCTGGAGTGAGGCGCGGCGTCCAAGACGCTGCAACCTGGATGCGGGGAGGGAGAAGAGCAACGGCAAAGGCTCAAAATACAGGGGTCTCTCCACTGCGCCGCGCAAAAAGCCGCGCGGCTCCGGTCGAGATGACGAAGTTGCGTCTACTGAGTGCGCGGAGTTCCTTCGAGGAGGTGCGCATGGAGACGGGCGGCCCAGGCGGCGGTGGGACGGGCGTGGGAAGGGGTTGGAGGCTCGAGCGCGGCGAGTTGAACGGCGAAGTTGCCGAGGGTGGAACACTCAGTGCCGGCACGGACGACTTGAAGCCCTGTTGCTTCCGCAGTGAGGCGGTTGAGGAGCTCGTTTTGGCTGCCACCTCCCATGATGTAGAGGCGCTTGAGGTTCTTGCCGGTGATGGCAGCTACGTTGCGAAGTACTTCTGCGTAACGCGCAGCGAGACTGTGAAAGAGGAACGACGCAAGCTCGGGCGCGTTGTGTGGCGTTGGGTCGAGCTCGGGCAGGCCTCGGCGACGAAGTTGCGCGTTGATGCGGTCGGGCATGTGGCCCGGGAGAAGAAGATCGGGGTCGTCGACGTCGAGGGTATAGCCGTGAGCAGCGACGGAGGCGGCTTCCTGGATGAGATGGGTGATGGTGAGCGGTTCAGCATAGGTGGGCGCCGACGTGTTGTTCCAAGCTTCGAGACATTGGCGAAGGAGCCACATGCCATTAACATTCTTGTGGAAGCAGAAGGTTTCGTCGACACCACGAAGATTGGTGAAGTTTTCAGAACGCGCTAGCGGCGTGTTGATGGGCTCGGTGAGGACGGTTCCGACGAGCGACCAGGTGCCGGAGCTGATGTAGGCCCAGTCGTCGCCGGTGTCGGGGATGGAGGCGATGGCGGAGGCGGTGTCGTGGCAGGCGGGAGCGATGAGGCGGGTGTTCGCGAAGGCGGGGAGACTTGCGAGCGGGCCGGTGAGAGGGCCGAGATCAGTGCCGGGGGGAACGAGTTCGGGCGCGGTTTCGAGGGGAGTGTTGAGGGCTGCGAAGATGTAAGGAGACCACTGGCCGTCGAGATCGAGGAGCTGTGTGTGGCTGGCGTTGGTGGCCTCGGAGACAGGACGGCCGCCGAGGTGATGGAGGATGTACTCCGGAAGGTTGAGCCAAGGGAGTGCGCGATGGGTGGGACTATCGGCGGCGAGTTGGTAGGCTGTGTTGATGCGCAGGAGTTGGATGCCGGTGATGTCGCGCATGCGCTCCGGGGATAGGCGCTCGTGCAAGTGCGGCTCGCTGGATAGCGTGCGCTCATCGCGATAGCAAAATGGGTCGGCGACTGGGTTGTTGTGCTCGTCGAGGTGCACGTAGTCCACTGCCCAGCCGTCTACGGCGATGGAGCGAATGCCTTCGGTGGCGATCTCGGCGCTGGCTGCCAGGCCCTGCTTTAGTTCGGCGAGGATGTGCTGGAGGTTCCAGCGCAGGCCGTCGGTGTGCTCGGTGGCTTGATTTGCGAAGCGATGAATCAGCGTGATGTTTGGGCGATTGTTGGACCAGCGCAGGAGGGAGACGCGACAACTTTCTGCGCCTAGATCGATCGCTACGAGGGCGCGTTGATCTTTGGGCGGTGGCGGAGGCTGGAAAGGGACTTCCCCGCTCATCGCAAATAGGCCTCCGTGAGGCCTCCGTCTACAGGGATGAGATGGCCGGTGGTGACGGGAGCGCGCGGGCCTCCGATGAAGAGGATGGCTTCGGCGCAATCTTTGGGATCGATGGGAACGTGGGTGAGGGTGCGCTTGGCGTAGAAGGCCGCGAGCAGGTTGCGGAGTTCGTCGTCGCTGGCGGCTTCGTCAAACGCGATGTTGTATTTCGTGAGGGAGGCCTTAACACGATCGCGCGGGAACATCGTGGAGCCTTTGACCACTGTCGCGGGGCTGATGCCGTTGACGCGTAGCAGCGGTGCGTAAGCGACGGCGAGCTCGCGGACTAGATGGCTGAGCGCTGCCTTGGAGACGTCGTAGGCTTCGCTGCCGCGCTTGGGAACGACAGCATTCGCGGAGCTGGTGAGGACGACGCTGCCGCGGAGGCCCTGGTCGTTGAAGAGGCGATAGGCCTCATCGGTGAGCAGATAGTTGGCGGTGACGTTGACTTCGAGGGTGAGCGCCCACTGGGCGTCGGTGATGATGCCGTCGGGCGAGGAGGGGAAGAGTGCGGCGGTATTGATGAGGAGATCGATGCCGCCAAAGGCTGCGATGGTGGCGTTGAGGGCTGCCTTGATGGCATCGCGCTTGCGTATGTCGATAGCAACGGCGACGGCGCACTCCTTGCCACCGATGGCCTGGGCTTCCGCGGCGACGTGTTGCGCGGCTTCGAGCGATAAGTCGGCAACGACGATATGTGCGCCGCGTTCGGCGGCGAGCAGAACGGTTTCGCGGCCGATGCCGCTGGCTCCTCCTACGATGAGAGCGATGCGGCGGCTGAGCTCTTTCTCAGGAGGTTGGCGGCGGATCTTGGCTTCTTCCAGCTTCCAGTACTCAATACGGAAGGCCTCAGAGGGTGGAAGCGCTACGTAGTTCTGGTAGACGGAAAATTGGTCGGCGGTTGCGGCGGGACCGGCCTGGGGAATGTCCGTGCAGGTGACTCCGGCGCCGAGCGAGCCGGCTCCCTGCATGACGCCGATCGCGTTGACGTAGAACTCTCCGGTGATGCGCGATTCGGCTTTATTTTTGCCGAAGCTGAACATGCCGACGCCCGGGATGAGGACGACGGTGGGGCTCGCGTCGCGGACGGCGGGCGAATCTTTGAGGGCGTGTTTCTGGTAGTACGCGGCGTAGTCGGCGCGATAGGTTTCGAGCGCGGTGTCGATGAGCTCCTTGAGCTCGATGGGATCGCTGGAAGGATTCCAGTCGATGAACATGGGGCGGATCTTGGTGCGGATGAAGTGGTCGGGGCAGCTGGTGCCGAGGTGGGCGAGCTGCTCGGCGCTGTGGGAGTTGACGAAGTTGAGAACCTGCTGTGAGCCGGTGTAGGTGCCGATCCAGCGCTGCTTGCGCGAGACGGCTCCGCGAAGAGTGGGCAGGATGGCGGCGGCGATCTCTGCGCGGTCGTCGCGGCTGGAGACTTTTGTGCCTCCGAAATGCTGATGACCGGAGGTGGAGGCGTGACGCTCGATGAACTGGCCGAGCTGGTCGATGATGGTGATGGTGTTGAGGTAGCTTTCGCGCTGGGTGAGGCCCCAGGTGAAGAGGCCGTGGCCGCCAAGAACGACTCCGTCGCAGCCGGGCGTGTCGGCGACGATCTTCTTGAGCATCATGCCGAGCTCGAAGCCGGGGCGCTGCCAGGGAAGCCAGGCTAGCTTGTGGCCGAACTCCTTGTTGAACTCCTCCATCTTGAGCTTGCCGTTGGCGGAGGCGGCGAGGGCGATGCCCCAGTCGGGATGGAGGTGATCGACGTGCGGAAAGGGGAGGAAGCCGTGCAGGGGCGTGTCGATGGAGGCGGCGACGGGGTTGTTGCCGAAGGTGCAGAGCGGGTACATGTCGACCATCTCGTCTTCGAGCTCGACGCCGCGGTAGGAGGATTCGAGGGCGAGGAGCTTATCGAGATAGAGGGTGGCAAAGCCGGAGCGCTTGATGCTGCCGAGGTCGCCACCGCTTCCCTTCACCCAGAGGATCTGTTTGGTCTTGCCGTCAAGGGGATCGACCTGATCGAGCTTGGAGCTAGTGTTGCCTCCGCCAAAGTTGGTGATGCGGAGGTCGGAACCGAGCAGATTGGAGCGATATCTTAAGAGCTCTGGCTCATCGAGTGTTGCCGCAACCGAATCGTCCCAACGGTCCTCAAGAAACCGAAGGCCTCCATGCACTGTCATCTTGAACTCCTATACGTTTCAACCGCGTAACGCACATCTATGATTCCACACCTTCAATCAATACGGCAATTATTTCCTATTTGAACTTCGGACTGCTCCTGATGTGCTCTTTGGGTTTAGGGCTGCGATGAGAATTCAGATGGCAAAGCTGCCTCTAGATTGATTTGTTCTCCGGTGATAGGGTGGACGAACTTCAGAAATTGAGCGTGGAGGAAATATCCTCCATCGCCCGGGAGGCCGGGAAGATGTTCAAGAGGCTGACCGGTGAAGCCGTACATAGGGTCGCCTAGCAGGGGATGGCCGATGGATGCCAGATGGATTCTGATCTGATGGGGGCGGCCTGAATAGAGGCTTACCTCAAAGGTTGTGGTGCTTGTAGTGCGGGAGATCACCTTTGCCACTGACTTTGACGGTTTGCCACCTTGGTCGGCGGCCCACACGGAACCGATGAGCGGGTGCGGTACAAGACCAATGGGTGTGAGAATTTCGTAGGCGTTGTGCTGTGCGATGCCTTGAGCCAACGCTCGGTAGATTTTTTGAACTCCGGGTGTGTTCCAGTTGGCGGATAGTTTAGCGGCCGCCTGCGGTGTCTTGGCGAAGAGGACGATGCCGGAAGTAGCTCGGCCTAACCGGTGGACAGGGTTTGCGTTGGGGATCTGCTTCTGAACCAGGTGAAGGAGGGTGTTTTCCATGAAGCCTCCGCCGGGGAGGGTGGGCAGGCCGCCGGGTTTGTTGACAGCCAACAGATAGGGGTCATCCAACAGGACTTCGAAGTGCTGAGGAGAGTCTGGCTCGATCCAGGGAGGCCGGTTCCAGACAAGGGTCTGGCCTAAAGCAAGTGATTCGCTACCGTTGGCGGTGACGCCGTTGAGGGTCACTTCTCGGTTGTTCAGATTTTGTTGCCAAGCTTGTGGGGTCGAGTGCGGGTAAAGGCTCGCCAAGTGGGACAGCAGGGTTAGTCCATGATCTTTGGTGCCGATGATTGTGGTAAACGCATAGCCCTGGTTGAGCATGTGGTTTGAGTGTAAGCTTTGGCGCCTGCGCAGGAGTTGCCGGGTCCGAGTATCACTGGATGAAGCAACGCCCGGCGGAATATCGACCAGTTGAGACCGCCGCCATTTCAGGCGGTGTCCACAAAGCCGATAACTTGCTGGGGTGATGGTCGGGGCGGAGAGATTCGAACTCCCGACCCTCTGCTCCCAAAGCAGATGCGCTACCAGGCTGCGCTACGCCCCGACGTTTCTATGATAACAAGTCAACGCCAACCCGGGGCGTTCAAAGAATGCAATAACGATCCGCCGATCCACAGCAGCAAAAGGAAGGGCAGCATGGCGAGGGCCAGCAGCCCGAGTCCGAGGAGGGCCATGAAGAGCCAGTCGCGGGCTGTATCGCGGCGGTTGACGGCTAGGCTGCGTTCGAGGAGGTGATAGTTGCGGCGATTGGCTCGCCAGCCGATGTCGAAGAGGTTGCCGAGCACGGGCACGAGGCCAACGACGACTTCGATGGCGAGGTTTGCCACCATGCGCGCGATGGTGATCAGCGGAACTCCGCGGAAGTAGGCTGCCAGGACGATGATGCAGCTGGCGAGGCCTCCGAGTAGGTCGCCGATGCCGGGGATGAAGCCGACAATGCCGTCGAGTCCGAAGCGGATATTGGTGCCGGGGACGCGAAACCAGGTGTCGAGCGCTCGGGAGAGCAGGTCCAGGTTTTCGTCGCGAAAGGCTCCTCCGCCACCTCCCAGGCGCGGGCGAACGGCGTTGGCGGCGCGTGGTGCTGAACCTGGCTGCAGAATCTCGGGCTGTGTTGTCCTTACGGCCATGGTCGACCTCCCTCTTCGCTTCTACATCGTTGGATGCTACAATCAAGATCGATACGGCGGCTATAGTTCAGTGGCAGAACGCCGCTCTGTGGCAGCGGATGTCGTGGGTTCGACCCCCACTAGCCGCCCCAATCCACCCCTTGGTGCTTTCCCCAGTTCGGCGCGCACCTGCGCGTGACATCCTCTGAAGGCACAGCGAGACTCCCTTGCCGCGCGCCCCGAAACCCATCGCCGCAGCACCCTCCCTCGCTCCCTCTCCCAGCAGTCTCTATCTTGGGACCTCCGGGTGGGCTTACCCGACGTGGAAGCCTGGGTTCTATCCGAAAGATGTTCCAGCTCGCTCCTTTTTACAGTTCTATGCCAGCCGCCTGACCTCGGTCGAGGTCAACTATACGTTTCGCACGCTTCCCTCCGCGGCTCAACTGCAGGGCTGGCTGGATGCGACGCCTGCGGGCTTTCGATTCAGCTTCAAGGCCCCGCAGCGGATCACGCACTTTCAGCGGCTAAGGGAGTGCCATGCAGCGGTGGCTGAGTTTATCGCCTCGCTGGAACCAGCTCGAGCTGCCGGGAAACTTGGATCGCTGCTCTTTCAATTGCCTCCGAACTTTGCTGCGGATCCGTCGCGACTCCAGACGTTTCTGGAGGCTCCCGCGTTCGCGGAGCATCGGCCTTTGCAGGTGGCGTTTGAGTTTCGCCATCCGAGCTGGTTCACCGATGAGACGTATGAGATCCTTCGCCGCAGCAATCGGGCTTTGTGCATCGCGGAGGGAGATGACCTGAAGACGCCCGACGTGTCCACTGCGGACTTTCGCTGCTATCGTCTGCGCCGCAGCGGAGGGTACCCTGCTGCCGAGCGGAAGGTCTTCGCGGAGCGGTTTCAGCAGCTCGCGAAGGATTCCGACGTGTATGTCTACTTCAAGCACGAGGACGAACCGAAGGGGGCGCTGGATGCTACCGATGTGCTGGCGACTGCATCCAAGCTGGAGATCGGAGGCCGAGCATGAGTTCGAGTACGCTGCAAGATACTCCGGCCGGTCGCAGCATGGAATGGCCCGAAACGTATCCTCCGTTTGAGCCGCGGCGATGGGTTGTCAATGCACATCTTCAGACGATTGCCGGTAACTTCCTGCCGCGTTCCAACGCGCTCCCGGAGCCGGAAGTCCAGATGGTGGAGGTTTCTCCCGCGCACGGATCGCAAATTGCCAGCCAGGTGCTCTGCGAGTGCCACTGGCAGCCACTTCCGCTGCGACGGACAAGCCTGACTGCCATCATTTTGCATGGTCTGGAGGGCTCTTCGCACTCCCAATATGTGACGGGCAATGCGAACAAGCTGTGGCGTTCGGGATGCAACGTGGTCCGCATGAACATGCGTAACTGCGGGCCGGCGAAGTATGGTGAGATGTTGCGCCTGTCGCCGACGCTTTATCATTCTGGACTGTCGGGAGACGTGGAACGCGTGCTGCGATTCTTTCTCGAGACACAGAAGCTGGAAGCGGTTGCGTTGATTGGCTACTCGATGGGCGGAAACCTGGTGCTCAAGCTGGCTGGGGATCTCGGTGCGGCAGCTCCTGCGGAGCTGCATTCGGTCGTGGGAGTATCTCCGGCGGTGGATCTAGCGGCCTCTGCCGATGCTCTGCATGAGCCGCAAAACCGCATCTACGAGCGCAAATTCGTGCGTGGGCTGGTCAAGCGGTTTCGGCGCAAGGCCTCGTTCTTTCCGAGGGCGTTCGATCCGCAACGCGCGGAGAACATTGCTTCCCTGCGCGAGTTCGACGAGCGCATCACTTCACTCTACTGTGGGTTCACCTCAGCGAATGATTATTATGCTCGTGCCGGCGCTGCTCGCGTCCTGGACCGCATCACCGTGCCCACGCTCATCCTGCATGCGGAGGACGATCCGTTTATCCGGATCACTGCAGAAACGCGAAGCACGATCGCTGCGAATCCTCACATTACGTTCCTGGAAACCGAGCATGGAGGCCACTGCGCGTTCCTTGCTGCAGCCGATCTGGCGTCGGGAAACGATGGCTATTGGGCCGAACATACGGCCCTGCGCTTCGTTCTCGCTCATCGGTAACGTATCCTAATGATTGATGCTCTCTGAATGGACCGCCGAGTGTTCGCTCGATGCACCGACGCTGGTTGTGCCATGGTCGGCGGATGAATCTTCTGCTGGAGCGGGAGCTCACTTCGTCGATCTGCGGGCAAATCCGTACGATATCGCGGAGATCGTCGAGGCGGAGCGCAACATCACGATGGCTCGTGCCCTGCGGTCGCTGAATGCAACACGCTCTCCCTTCCTGACCGCGAAGTGCGATACGTGGACTCTTTCGGCAACCGAACAACCAGAGGCGCTCGAAGCAATTCGGATGAATTTACTGCTTCATGAGGACGATGCCCTCTACGGCTATGGCAGCTATATTGACCTTCTGTGGCGAGAGCGGTCGGTGTTCGCGTCGGCTCATCAACAGCAGGATCGCATGGATCGCATCGTGCGGAGAGCACAGCGGCTGCCACATCCGGAGGCAGCGATGGAGTGCATTCTGCGGCCGGCGTTTCTGGATCTGAACGGTCCGCTTGAGGGCTTTGCGGTCACGTTTTATCTGACGGCGGTGGGGCCGGAGGCGGATATCGCGCGACGTCGCTGGGAGCTGGCAATGGATGACACCGTGACGCTGTTGCGCAGTAAAGAGCTCGAGGCGGCCCGCGGCTCCGCTACAATCGATGCAACGGATGCGTATCCCCTGCGGGTCCGTCACCTGGGGTCGTAACGTGGGCCCGGGGCCAGCGTATCGGGCGAGTAGCTCAATTGGATAGAGCACGGACCTTCTAAGTCCGGGGTTACAGGTTCGATCCCTGTCTCGCCCACCATTTCCTTAATACTTATGAGCGGCTCAACCGCTGAATGGCAACCGGCGGATGTTCTCGTAATTGACAATGGCAATCAAGCACCCATAAAACCTAGGTAGAAAACGATTTCTCGAATCGCTGTCCCAAGCACGAAGATTCACCACGAGGAGTTTTGATGTTTGCCCAATGGAAACTAAGTTTGGCGCTTGCCTGCCTTTTGACGGCGGTGGCTGCCGGTGCCGCACAGAGCCCGCACGTCTATACGCTGTCAGGCGACGTCGCCTTCACGCATGATCCGTCCATCGCGAAGGATGGCAAGACCTGGTATGTCTTCGCGACGGGCAAGACTCCGGAGGGCGGACAGTTTGCGATCCGCTGTTCTGACGACTTGGAACATTGGAAGCGCTGCGGGCAGGTCTTCGACGCGATCCCTGAGTGGGTTCAGAAGCGAAGTCCGGGGACGAAAGACCTATGGGCTCCGGATGTCTCCTACGAGAACGGTGAGTACCGCCTGTACTATGCGTACTCGCTCTTCGGAAAGAATACCTCGGGCATCGCACTCGCTATAAACAAGACGCTCGATCCGACATCACCTGACTTCAAGTGGGTGGATAAGGGCCTGGTTCTTGAATCGAAAACGGAGGACAACTTCAACGCGATCGATCCCAACTTTATCCGAGATCATAAGGGCCGGGACTGGCTAGCATTTGGGAGCTTTTGGGACGGCATCAAGATGCGGCGGCTGGACAAGACCACGGGATTGCTGTCATCGAACGATACGAAGCTCTATTCACTGGCACGCCGCACACAGCCTCCAAATGCCGCACCCGCGCCCCCAGGGCTGCCGCCGGACTGGGAGGCCATTGAGGCGCCCTTCATTGTCTTTCATGGTGGCTACTACTACCTGTTCGCATCCTGGGATCTGTGCTGCCGCGGCGTGAAGAGCACCTACAAGACGACTGTGGGACGCGCGGAGAATGTGACAGGTCCTTATCTCGATGAGAGCGGCAAGCCGCTGCTGGAAGGTGGAGGAACTCCGGTGTTGATAGGCAACTCGCGCTGGCTCGGACCGGGCGGCGAGAGCGTTTGGATGGGACCGAAGGGTGACGACCTCGTTGTCTTCCATGCGTACGACGCGAAGACCGGCAGGCCCTCGATGCAGCTCTCAACGATAGATTGGACAGGCGGCTGGCCTCATGTTGGATTAGAGCCGTAGGGCCAGCACCTGTCTATTTTCGTTGCTGCTCTATTTTCGTTGCTGCGAATGACTCTACGCACATCCAACAATCCTCGGACCGGAACCTTCACTTGTCCGGCAAACCGGGCAAGTACATTCTGCGTGTCCAGTCGATGCTTAGGGCCGTTCGGCTGGTGAAGACTGGGCTTTCAGCTTCTTGAGTTCTTCCAATGCACGACGGGAGTCGTCCTTGCGACCGAGCTTTTGATACACGCGCACCAGCTCGTAATAATCGCTCTGAAGAATGAAGGCGGAGGGCGAGCTGGTAAGCGCGCGCTCGAGCCAGGTTGCAGCCTCTTCGTTTTGGTCGAGCTTCGAAAGCCCAAGGCCAAGATAGAAATCAGTGGGCGCCGGCGCCGCATGTGCGGCGGCAGCCTGGCGCAGATACGCCACTCCCTGCGTCGGGTCTCCGGTCTCCACCTGGATCTTTCCGAGATTGAAGAGAGCGACGGGGTCATTCGGGTGCAACTTTAGCTCCGTTTGATAGGCGTTAATCGCTTCAAGAGGATGGCCAACTTTCTGCTCCTCGTCAGCCAGCGCCTCGTAGAGATCCGCGTCGCCCGGCTTGGACTTGATCGCAGCTCTATATTCCTCGATTGCCTTATCTGGTTCATGTGCCTCTGCATCGATCTCAGCCTGCGCACGATGGACATACCAAGAGTCGGGATTGATCGTATAGAGCATCCGGAACGCCTTCTGCGCTGCAAGCGTATGAGCGCGCACCTGGTAGAGCAGCACATTCTGGTCTGCGGAATTGATCTGCTCCGCTTGATCGAGAGCTGCGGACGCATCCTCTGGTTTGCCCGCCTGGATATCGACAATCCCGAGCCAGGTGAGAGCCTCGGCATCGCTTGGCTGAAGTTTGACCTCCTCCTTCAACTCGTTAATCGACGCCTCGATCGAGTTCATTTGAAAGAGCGCGATTCCTCGAAACATGTGAGCGTTTGCAATCCCCGGCTTCAGATCGCTTGCCTTCGCGAGAGATTTCACCGCAGCATCGAGCTTACCTCCGCGGAGCTGCGCCATTCCCAGGCCGAGATACGCATCTGCGTCGCCAGGCGAGACTGCGATGGCATGCTGGAAGTCCTGTTCGGCCTCCTGGATTTTCCCGTGCCGCATGGCAGACGCTGCCTGGTTCATCCAGCGATCGGCGGGATTGGCGACCTGCGCCGATCCAGGTAGACAGGCTGCGAGCAGCAGAATCTCTCCCAGGTTGCGCAGGCCGTGGGAGACGTGCAGATGACGGTGAGGATTCAGCATGTTGGTCGAGCCTCGTGCAGTCGAAATCAGGGGTGAGTGTCGGGTCCCATCAGCCGCAGGCCGGAAGCGGATTGCTTATTATCCTTGTCGGCCAAAGCGGCGGCGATTTGTAGCTCGCGTTTGGAATCATCCGCTTTGTTGAGCCGAGCGAGCGTTAGTCCCAGGTAGTAATGAGAGGGTTGATAGTCGGGTGCAGCCTGGGTCGCTTTCATTAGCCATTGATCGGCGTCGTTGTATTGCTTGAGCTTGAAATATGCGATGCCCGTTCCGGTTAGGGCGCCCCCGTGCTGCGGATCGCGCTCGAGCGTTTTCTGAAAGAGCTCGATAGCGTCCTTGTAATCGTTCTGCTCCAGATCGGTCTG
>Ga0302150_10000022_pt1 | contig 71867 bp, 63 predicted proteins | sample I_Bog_N1_2_FD_198635 | JGI IMG/M metagenome (GOLD analysis project Ga0302150, IMG submission 198635) | Peat permafrost microbial communities from Stordalen Mire near Abisko, Sweden - I_Bog_N1_2 | ecosystem: Environmental > Terrestrial > Soil > Wetlands > Peat | place: Sweden: Abisko, Stordalen... | reverse complement strand
ATCGGCTCGTAACTTCTGCAGCGACTTCGCGTGGAATTCCTTCCAGAACGATCGCCACCGCACCGGCGTCCTGCAGAGCGGCCGCGTCGGCATAAAGACTCTCGATGGCCTCCACTGATCGAGCTTGAACGTGATAGCCAGACATACGATGAATCGACTGTGGCGTGAGGCCAACATGGGCAACAACGGAGATCTCGGCGTCAGTCATTCGGCGAACAAGCCCGGCCCGACGCTCTCCACCTTCGATCTTGACCGCGTGTGCGCCCGACTCCTTGATGAATCGCGTGGCATTCCGAAGCGCCTCATCACAAGACGAGTGATATGAACCGAAGGGCATGTCCGCAACCAGAAAGGCTCGCTTCACCCCACGAGCCACGGCGCGAGTATGGTGCAGCATCTCCTCCATGGTTACCGGCAAGGTGCTCTCATAACCAAGCACTGTCATACCGACCGAATCACCGATCAGGATGAGATCGATGCCGGCTTGGTCAACCAGGCGAGCTGTAGGGTAGTCGTAGGCTGTCAATGCCGTAATCGCAAGGCCAGCATGTTTCATCTCAAGAAGGGTTTGCGCCGTCACAGGGCGGACAGGCAAGCTTCCTCCGTTGTCACGGAGTTGCGTAAGGCTCATGATTCTCTCCAGTGCCGCTCCGCTCTGGTACGCGGATGAGGCCCGAACAACAACAGTATACCCTTCCCCGGCAGCGATGAATCAGCGACAATAGGGCCATGGAGCTTCTTGTCTATTCAGCCGACTGGTGCCGCGATTGCCGCGAGGCCAAGCGCTTTCTCAACCAGCACGCTATCCCGTATACCGAGATCAACATCGAGACCACTCCCGGCGCCGCAGCGCAGGTAATTGCCAATACCGGCAAGCGGGCGATCCCACAGTTCGTTCTCGATGGAAGATGGATCCAGCCTTACAGGCCCGGTCAAGGCTTTCTCCACGACGAGATGGCGGAGTTATTCGGTATAGCCCAACCCTAAGAAACTCCCGACGCCACCCACTGGCCTACTCGGATTCGTCCAGCCCAACCGGCGAAGGAACGATCGGTTCAGTATGAATGACCGAACTCTTGGCCGCATTGGTTGGGCTAAATGGCCACCGGAGCCGAAGAACTCGTTCGCGGTCGCTCTCGCGATGAGCTTCCTCGCTTCGTCCCTTCAGCAGATCGCTGATCGTCATTACTCCAAGCAGTTTGCCGTCCGCGCTGACCACCGGATACGACGTCAGCTTCGACTCCGCCATCGACATCGCACACGCACGCAAGGTGCTGACTGGCGAGACCGTCTTTGGATCGCGATTCGCATCCACCGCTAAAGGTATTGAAAGATCTTCCTTTCGCGCTGCCGCGATCAGCTGCGAGCGCGTAAGAGTACCCGTCATGCGCCCCTCGCTATCCACCAGCGGGAAGATGCGCTGCCAGTGAGACCAGGCCTCACTTCCACGTTCTTCCATCTTCTGCAGCCAGTCAGCAGCGTCCTTGCGCGTTGCATTCTCAGGAAGTGCAAAGACGCTGGTATGCATCGCCTGTGATACCAGGATGGCTTCAAGAGGATCTGCTCCAAACTCTCGGCTCAGATGAAGCCCTCTGCGACTGAGATTCTCCGTGAGCATCGAACGCGGCATCACGAGAACACTCACAGCATAAGCCGCCACGCAGGACAACAACACGGGGAGCATCAGGCCGCCGTTATGCGTAAGCTCCAATGCAAGCATCGCTGAGGTGAGGGGCGCGCCAATCGCAGCAGACAGCACGGCGCACATCCCGACCAATACCCATGCTCCAGTACTCATGATCGGCATCAGATGGCCCAGCGCCGCGCCTAGAGCGCCGCCGATCATCAGCAAGGGAGCAAGGATGCCGCCAGCAGTATTCGACCCTAAAGAGAAAGCCCAGCTCAAGCTCTTGATGATGAGAATTCCGGCGAGCAGCTTCCACGTTGAATCGCCGGAGATCAGCTGTTGAATGACGCTGTAGCCAACGCCCAGCGACTCGGGAAAGATGTACCCGCAAAGTCCTACCACGAGGCCGCCAATCGCAGGCCACCACATCCAATGGATCGGCAGGTGCTCGAACATCTTCTCGAAGAAATGTACGGACTTGCTGAGCCCCGCCGCCGCAAACGCCGCGATGATTCCCAGAACGAGCGCGCCCAGCATGGCCGAGTGATAAATGGGCGCACCGGTGGGAACCATTTGCAGTACGCTATCCGGCCCCAGGAGTAATCGGCGAACTGCACCAGCCGTTACGCAGGCAATCGCAACCGGTACCAGCGAACGCGGCTTCCACTCGAAGAGCAGAATTTCGACTGCCAGCAGGGTGGCAGACATTGGGCAATTGAACGTCGCTGCCATGCCGGCCGAGGCACCCGCAACCATCAACACGGTGCGTTCAGAGCTAGTCATCGGCAGGAGCTGGCCAAGGACACTACCCACCGCCCCGCCCGTGATGATCACCGGACCTTCCGCCCCGAACGGGCCGCCGGAACCAATGGAGATAGCAGTTGCGATCGGCTTCAATATGGCTACGCGGGGCTGTACTCTCCCCCCATTGAATACGATCGTCTCAACGGCTTCCGGCATACCATGCCCGCGGACACGAGGCGAGAGATACCGCGCGATGATGCCAACAATCAGCCCCCCCAGCACCGGCATCAGGATCAACCACCAATGCCGCCCCGCCTGCCAGGGATCTCGGTCAACAAAACTCCATCTTTGGAAGTAGAAGAGATTCGTACACAGCGAAATCATCTCCAACAGCACCCAGGCCAGAACCGCGCTTATCGCCCCCAGCCCCGCCGCCAACGAACTTGTGTATAAAATCCGGCTGTTCGCAGTATAGTCACGCAGCGCAGCGGCGGGTTCGGTGGTCTTCAACGTCTCTTGCTCCTATGGCGCCGGGTGTTCGACTGCGCCCTGGAGATCGCGCAATGCCTTGATAAGATGCTCGCAAAGCGGCGAAAGTTCGCGTAGATGTTCCGCTACAAGCCGTTCCAGAATGTCTCGGCCTTGCGTCGTCAGCAGCACCAAGGAACGCCGCATATCCTTCGGATCGCTTTCTCTGCGGACCAGCCCAGCTCGCTCGGCCCGATCCACTAATTCGACCGTGCTATTGTGCCGCAGGATCATCCGTTCCGCCAGATATGTGATCGATGCGTGCTGTCCTTCCGGAATAGCTGCGATCACCTGCATCAGCTGATATTGCTGCGCAGCGATTCCGCATCTTTCCGATGCGCTCTCGCTAAAACTAAGAAACTGCCGCATCTGAAATCGAAATTCCGCCAGGCTCTTCAGCTTGGATTGGGCTTCACTCACTTCAAGTAGGTCCTGCATAGGCACTCTCCACATTATATCGCAAAACGATAGTTCCTGGCACGCTGATGCTGCAAACAACTGGGTACACTAAAGCTGGTCCGCAGATAAATACTTCTCGGCGACCACCAACTCTCAATGTTCTAACAGTCTTTCCGGAGCTTGCATATGATTGCCCGTTATACCCGGCCAGCAATGGCCGCCATCTGGTCCGAACAACGTAAGTATGAAAATTGGCTCCGGGTGGAGATTGCGGCAACTACAGCTCTGGCCCGCGCAGGAATTGTCCCTTCCTCCGCTGTTGAGTCACTGCAACAACGCGCCTCCTTCACGATCGAACGCATCCACGAGATCGAGGCCGAAACTCGCCACGATGTCCTGGCCTTCACGACCGCCGTCGCGGAGTCGGTTGGCGAAGACTCTCGCTGGCTGCACTATGGCCTCACCTCCACCGATGTCGTCGACACGGCGCAAGGGTTAGCCTTCGTGCAGGCATCTGCATTGATTCGTGAGGGTATTGTCCGTTTTCGCGACGTTCTGCGCAAGAGAGCTGTGGAATTCCAGCACACCCCGATCATCGGACGGACCCACGGCGTACATGCCGAACCCACCACCTTCGGTATGAAACTGCTTAACTGGTATGCGGAAATGGGTCGCAATCTCAAGCGATTCGACGCGGCTGCCGAAGACATGCGGGTAGGCAAGATCTCCGGCGCGGTAGGCGCCTTCGGCAAGCTCAAGCCAGAGCACGAGGCTGCGATCCTGGCAGAACTGGGCTTGCAGCCCGCCCTGATCTCTACCCAGGTACTGCAGCGCGACCGACATGCAGCCTACATCGCCACACTTGCCGTCCTCGGCTCTACACTCGACAAAATCGTCCTGGAGATCCGCCACCTGCAGCGAACCGAAGTCCGCGAAGCCGAGGAGTTTTTCTCTGTGGGCCAAAAAGGTTCAAGCGCCATGCCCCACAAGCGAAATCCAATTACCTCTGAGAACATCTGCGGCCTTGCCCGCGTCATGCGAGGGAACGCCCAGGTAGCCCTTGAGAACGTCGCCCTCTGGCATGAGCGCGACATATCCCACTCCTCCGCCGAGCGCATCATCCTTCCCGACACGACCATCCTTGCAGACTACCTCTTGGATCGAGCCGCCACTTTGATCGAGCGTCTCTTGGTCTACCCCGCACGCATGTTGAAGAATCTCGAATCGACCAATGGACTCGTCTTCAGCGGCCAGTTGCTGATTGATCTCGCAGCCGCCGGCATGAGTCGCGAGGACGCTTACCGCCTGGTCCAGGGCCATGCCATGAACGCCTGGACCAATGACCTCAACTTCCGCACCCTCATCGAATCAGACCCGGAGATCCATCAACGGATGTCTCCCGAACAAATCGCAGCAGCCTTCGACGTGCGCCGACAACTCACCAACATCGACCAGGTCTTTGAGCGCGTGCTCGCAGAAGGATAGCCACTCCGGTATAGCCCGATGAACGACCTCTTTCCTATTCTCGACGCCGCACTCGCTTCCGCAGCCGAGCGCTCGGGGAAGTGGCTCGCTTGCATGTCTGGATGTCATCAGTGCTGCATGGGCGTCTTCGCCATATCGCAACTCGACGCGGAGCAACTGCGCGAAGGGCTCGCAATCGCCGATCCCGCCGTCGCCCAACGAATCCTCACGCGTGCCGCGGACTCGCGCACACGCCTTCACGGAGAATTCCCAGGAGATCCATCCACCGGTCTGCTCTTCACTGAGCCAGAACATGAAGAGGCTTTCGCCGACTTTGCCAACGATGAACTCTGCCCCGTGCTCGATCCCGACACAGGAACCTGCGATCTATACGCGTTCCGTCCCACGCAATGCAGAACGTTTGGGCCTCCGATTCGCGATGCAGAGGACCATCTGACCGTCTGTGAACTGTGCTTCGTCGATGCGCCGGCCGATGAAGTCTCGCGCTGCGAGATGGACCAGGATTGGCGTTCGCAGGAGGATGCCCTGATCTCTGACGCCGAGCGGCGGTCTGGCCTCTTCGGAGCCACCATCATCGCCTTCGGGTTGACTCCCTCGAAGTGAAACTACCAGGACTGTTTGCGAGATAATCGAGGCCTATGACTATTGCCAACACTCCGCGCAGCGCAACGGATCCATCCGAAAGCTCAGCACATCCGGTAAGCAGAACCCTCGTCCTTGCTATAACGGGCGCCAGCGGTTCCATCTTCGCCATCGAAATGCTGCGAGCTCTGGAGCACGACCATCAGGTGCACCGCGTGCATCTCATTGTCTCGCCCAGCGCTCTTCGAGTCTTAGCCGAAGAGACCGGCCTCAGCGCGCGGAATTCGGTTGTGGAGAGGCTCCTTGGTCAGCCGTCCGAGAAGACGACACTTCTGGCGTACGACGATATTGGAGCTGCCGTCGCTTCGGGCTCCTATCGTGTCGACGCAATGGTCGTACTCCCTTGCTCAATGGGAACGCTCGCAGGTATAGCCCACGGAATGGCAGGAAACCTCATCGAACGAGCTGCCGACGTCTGCCTCAAGGAGCGCCGCCGCCTCATCCTTTGCGTTCGTGAAACACCTCTGAACCTGATCCAGATCCGCAACATGGCGTCTGCTACGGAGGCAGGCGCGACCATCTTTCCGGTGATTCCTACGTTCTACAACCATCCTCAAACTGTAGAAGACATCGCTCGGAACTATGTGCATCGCGTGCTACAGCACATGGGTCTGCCCCAGCCGGATGCCTATGTCTGGGGAGCCGGCGACACACCGGAAAACCGCCCCTAACGCGATCTGCTAAGGGTATAAGTCCCCCCAAACGGAGGCGGATTCTCGTTTAGAAAATCCACCGTGACTGCGGCAGCCCGGTCGGGACATGTTTTCGGTGCCAAATGTCCACAACCCTGCAGAATATCCAGCTCGGATCGTCCCACCAATTGATGAATCTTCTGGCCAACGGCGAGCGGTAGCAGCTGATCGTCACTACCCCACACAATCAGCAAGGGCTCGGTTAATCCTCCCACCCGGGTGTCCAGAAGGTCTTTACCGCTCTCCATCGACTCCATGCTGCGATCTACCACCCACTGTCCCTCGCCGAGATGGCGTAAGGCGTCCTTGGCGACAAAGCCGGGCATCGGCTTTTGGTTCGGTTCCAGCAGGTCGGCGAGATGCTGCAACTCCGCCTCACTCGTAGGGTGAAAGATCTGCCGTCCGCCGCCCACCTGATAATTGATGCCGGCGCTGTCAAAGATCACCACGCGATTCACCATGTCTGGATGGTCGAGCGCCAACTTCAAGACGATCCATCCACCCATGGACCATCCACCGACGTTGGGCTTCTGAAGTCCAATCGCCTGGATAAAGTCCGCAACGAATTGCTCTTGAGTAGAAATCGAGTAATCACTATCTGCGGGCTTCGGAGACCGCCCATACCCGAGCAAGTCCGGTGCATACACATGGAACCCCGACCGCTTTAACCGCTCCAGCATGGGAGCCCAACTCTCATCCCGATCGGCCAGACCGTGCACCAGCACCAGAGGTACCCCGCCGCCAGGAATACGCGATTCAGCCTCGTAATAATGCACTCGGCCCTCTGGCGTCATCACGTAGTTGCTCTGTACGCGATGCAGAAACAGGCTGAAGTGGGTTCCCTGCTGCAACACCCAGAGCGGACGTTCGTAGAACAGTACACCGAAGGCCAACCCGACGATTACAACCAGCAGCAACAACCGCCCCAGCGTCTTCATTCAAAGCCCTCATTCATAGTCAAAGCCTTATGTATCACTGTACAGGCGCGCGCGGTCAAAGCGAAGTCCCCAAGCTCTAACACCCGCGTCACTTTAGCCCAGACCACCTCACTCGCATCGCTAGCCGAAAGCAACTCCCCTCCCACCACGCGACATAGGACGTCCACCACAAGATAGTGATACTGAACGCGCCCGCCGGCGTCACGAACGATGATGTCCACTGTCTCTATCTCGGCCAGCGGCTCCACGCTGAGCCCTGTCTCTTCCAGCGTCTCGCGAACACATGCCTCGCGGACAGTCTCACCAAGTTCGATCGCCCCACCCGGCAAGCTCCAACCTCCCGCCATTGGCTCTGATCCTCGACGAATCAGCAGAATCTCTAGATGTCCTTCAACCTCGCGCAGGGTTACGGTCCCCACCCCGGGAATAGGACGTGGCGGATATTCGCGCGAAGACTCCATCGTCTTACTTCAGTGGCTTTCCATACTCTTCGCTGAACACAGTATGGGATGGATCAAAGCGACCACCGTCGAACTTGTCCGAACCTTTGAGATGCCCCACAGCCAGCATCGAGACGACCCAATAGCTCATGGGTAAACGCAGGGTTTCGCAGACCCCTCGCTGCTCGAAACCCTCCAGCACGGCCGTGTCATAGCCCAGGACTTCGGCCATCCACATCATCGTCGTCAACGCGGTTGTTACCTGCTTGTTCAGCCAGCCTGCCATCTCCTCGCGGGAAAAGTCCGACATATAGTCCGGAACATTCGCCGCTGCCTGGGCAGCGTAACTTTCCGGCATTCCTCCTGCACGGCCCATCCGCAGCATCTCCTCCAGATCCCGCCGCCAGCCGTCGCGGTCGCCGCACGCAACAATGATCGCCGAAGCCTCCTCCACCTTTGCCTGGTTGTAGCTGACCGCGCGCAGACGTCTCCGCTGCTCGGGATGTTGCACCACGATGAAGCGCCACGGCTGCATATTATAGCCACTAGGGGCGTGCAGGCCTGCATCAAGGATCTGCCACAAATCCCTTGCCGGAAGGGGCTCTCCGTCGAAACTAGGCGTCGACCGCCGATCACGGATCGCCTGTGCCAGGGACTTCTGTACGCTCGCCATGAACTCTTCTCCGAAAGTTTCTTCCTTACTACTGCGCTCTCTCGCTGCCCAGGTGCAGTCCGAGATGCCCTTATATCGCTCACCTGACGCCAAAAACTCCATCCTCATCATCATCTAGAGTTTTGATCGCCCTAGCATGGGAGAACAACAACCATACTAGGGGATATTGGAGATTGTTTCCTCAGTCACCAACGGCTCATGTCCTTGAAGACCAGCAAACACCCAGACTCCATGAAACGCCTGCCGCAACTCCATGTGTGCATCGAGTACGGCTTGCGCAGCCGCTTTGCTGCGGGCTGTTATGATCACCGGATCACTCACGTCCTGCACTTGTAAGTGGAGAATTAGATTGAGTTCTTTGTCATCCTCGGACCCCGCCGCCGACAGGTCGGTCAATCGGTATTCGCTCATGCCAGCCTTGGAATCCATGGCTTTCACGACCAGGGGGTTATTTTGACCGATTCCGCCTATCAACTCGGGAGGTGCCGCCGTTCGCCGCTCCGAAAGCAACCGGTCCAGGTTGGTGCTTGTCACAAAATTCGCGGGCCGCAGCAGCTCCGCCGCTTCTCCATAGAAGATCCAGGCGAGCCAAAGCTCGTCGGCCTTGGCATACGTCCGGGCGCTTTTCCAGTACCAAGCCCCGTCATGACCTGCCGCTGTCGTCGCGCGGGGATAAAAACCCGCCAGCTTCCACACGCCGCCATCCTGACGCAGCAAAAAGGAGAGCAGCGAAGGATGATCCCCGGTCGCTTCCACCATGGCAAATCCATACAGCCCTCGAGGCAGACCCGGAATAGCAAAATCGGTCTCTGACGTCGAACCTATTAATGGACAGCTAAAATCAGCATCCGAAGCATCACCAGCCCCCCGCGAGCTCGCATCCAGTTCGTAGATCTGCGTGACGTGCAGGGCATCATTTGCCAGCCGAGTAGACGTTGCCCGAACAAGACTCATGGTCGGGGCGAATGCTGCGGCGTCGGAGAACTCCGCGATGGTCATTCCCTGGACCTTCGATCCGTCACCTTGCTGAACGGCCTGCGCCAAATTGAGGGCAGCATCGCTGAGCCCATTGCGAATCTCGGAAGTCATCCTGGCTTGTGTTGTGCACGCCTGAGCTCCCATCACAGAATGCGAAACCGCCAGCAGTGCGCCAATCAGGATTCCTGCTCGCATCCGTCTTCGACCGGCCCCATTCCTTTTGTCTCTCAATATCAAACTCCAAACAACCCAACTTGCCTTGCCCAGCATACGGAGGCGAGCGTTACGAGTCCAGCAAATGCTCGTTCCGCCCTGACGGCAAGCACAAAGGAAGGCCGCTTGATTCGTTTTGACGGTATTCTGGAGCCGTGAAGCTACCGTCCTGCCGCCCCACACGTCCGATCCAGAAGATGCAGCAAACTCACTACCTTCGCAAGAGTTTACGCTTTGCGGAAGGGCTCGTGGCCCTCTCCATCGCAGCGATCGGCATGTGCGCTCAGAATCTCCCAGCCACGCAGCCAACATCTCTGCCCGGTCAGGTCACTGCCGTTGCTCCCGAAGCCGAAGCCCCCGCCAGCAGCGCACCACTCCACGCTGAGGTGATCTATACCAATGGACAACTGCAGGTCCGAGCAGACAATTCCAGCCTGAATCAGATTTTGCGATCGATCTCGCACGTGACTGGCCTTAAAATTACCGGAGGCGTCCAGGAGCAACGTGTCTTCGGAAACTATGGGCCCGCCCCCCTATCCACCATATTGGCAACTCTGCTCGACGGGACAGGAGCCAACACCCTCTTACTCGGCGGGAGCCCAGGGACCCCACCTGAACTCATCTTGACCTCTCGTGCTGGCGGCGCCGAACCACCCGGCCCGAACTCTTCCGCCTACGCGATGTATGACGATAGCATCGACCACGCAAATCGTGTGCCGCCGCAGTCACCCCCCGCATCCGGCATCCCCACTCAGACTCCGCCGCTACCAACCACCGCTTCTCCCCCACAAAGCAAAGTAGTTACGCCTTCTCCCACTTCGGCCCTCCCGACAGCGGCCACTTCCGGAAAGCCCCTGACACCCGAAATGGTCGAGCAGGAGCTCCTGCAGATGCAGGCGCAGCAGGATCAGAAGAAGAGGCAACTTGATCAAAAGATTCAGCAGGAACAGGCTGATCAGGCGAAGCGACTGGATGCGGCTAAGCGACAGAATCAGTCGAATCAGGCCCCCGCGAGCCCAAATCCCCCGCAATAGGGTATTCGGTCTAACTGCGCACGGTTAAGCTCACCGCATTTCGCCGTGCAGTCGATTCGGCGTGCATGCGGAAGATGCTAAACATCACATGGCAAATAACATAGGCCAGCAACACACCAAATGCCAAGCATGCAAAGATGGCCCCCACCAGCAATATCGACGAATTCATCCGAAAACTTCTCCTCCGGCTGTGAGCGGACAGAATCAAGTCGGGTTCACAGCCCAAGGTTATTTTGGACGATCCCGCTGAAACTTCCATTAAGAATCGGTACTACGTTAGTGCCTAATGGTATTCCTTCCGCCTGGCGGCTGGTGAATTTTAGTATGAATTAGGGCGGTTTCAGGTGACAAATCAGTGGCTTTTGCGTGGTTCGGACAGCTTGTTTTAAGGATCTTCCAGCCCAAATGTCAAGCATCCTTGACAGGCGGCGCTCGAGACGCCATTGGAGCGGTCGATGACCGCCTGGCGCTCTGAGCTAGTAGACTAGAAACTTGGCCTCTTCGACCCAAACTCCGCGCAAGAACCTCACGCACATCGACGTCAGGGGCGCACGTCAGCATAACCTGCAGAACGTTTCTGTCTCCATCCCGCGCAACACCCTGACCGTCGTCACCGGGCTCTCGGGGTCCGGAAAGAGCTCGCTGGCATTTGACACCATCTATGCCGAGGGGCAGCGGCGCTATGTCGAAACCCTTTCCGCGTACGCTCGCCAGTTTCTGGACCAGATGGAGCGGCCCGACGTTGACTCCATCGACGGGCTCTCGCCGGCGATCTCGATTGAGCAGAAGACGACGTCGCGGTCACCTCGTTCGACCGTCGGAACGATCACGGAGATCTACGATTACCTGCGGCTGCTGTATGCGTCGGTTGGACAGCCACACTGTCCGAACTGCCATCGGCCAATCTCACGGCAGTCCGCTGAGCAGATTGTCGCGCAGATCGTCGAGCGCAACCGGGCGGACTCTCCGGGGGAGCGGATCACCGTCATGGCTCCGATCGTTCGCGGTCGCAAGGGCGAGTTCCGTGAGGAGATCGAGGCGCTCGATAAGAAGGGTTATCGCATTCGCATCGACGGCGAGATTACCGAGGTCGAAGAGGGTATGCGCCTGGAGAAGCGCAAGAATCACACCCTTGAAGCCATTGTCGATCGCATCATCCTGAAGCCGTACCCGACGGAGCCGGTTGGGAACGGAGCCACGGGGGATGGAGCGACGCCCACCGCCGGGTTCGATACACGCCGCCTGTCCGCTGCCGTCGCCAACGCGCTGCTGCTGGCCAACGGGCTCGTGCTCATCGGGCTGCAGACGCCTAATGGCAAATCGAGTGAGACCTTGTTCAGCTCTTCGATGGCGTGCCCGGAGTGCGGCATCAACGTCGCCAAACTGGAGCCGCGCAGCTTCAGCTTCAACTCCACCTATGGAGCCTGCCCGGAGTGCCACGGACTTGGGTCGATCTACGACTTCGATCCGGCAAAGACTATCTCCGATTGGTCCAAGCCACTGCTCGATGGAGCCATGGGGCCGGGATCTTCGTCGCAATACCTTCTTCGCCTGATCAAGCTCGCTGCGGAGAAGTACAAGATCAACCTCAAGCAGCCCTTTTCGGCGCTCACCAAAGATCAGCAGCAGCTCCTGCTGTATGGTCCACCTCGGAACGAGGTCGGTCGAACAGGCTTTCACGGGATTCTCAACTGGCTGCGCGACACGCTGGAGGACACCAAGTCCGAAGGCTATCGCGAGTACATGATGCAGTTCATGTCCGCAACCGAATGCCCTCGCTGCCATGGCCGAAGGCTTCGCCCCGAATCGCTCGCTGTCACGCTTCCCCTGGCCGATGCAGCATTGCATCCGCCTTCGACGCGCGATGAGACGGAGCCCCTCGAAGCACCTGACGCAAAGCGCGACGCCTCCATCGCCGACTTCACGGCACTCTCGCTGGAGCGAGCGCTGCTGGCTGCGCGTTCCATGGCCTTCGCAGGCCGCGAGCGCTTGATCGCGGATCGCCTGCAGCGCGAGATCATCGAGCGCCTCGAATTCCTGAACGCCGTCGGTCTTGGCTATCTATCACTGGATCGCAGCGCCGCAACTCTCTCCGGCGGCGAAGGTCAGCGCATTCGCCTCGCAACCCAGATCGGTTCGCGGCTGCGCGGCGTGCTTTACGTGCTGGACGAGCCGTCTATCGGCCTACACCAACGAGACAACCAGCGCCTCATCTCCGCGCTTGAGAATCTGCGCGACCTTGGCAACACGGTACTGGTCGTTGAACACGATGAGGACACCATCCGCAAGGCCGACTACGTGCTCGACATCGGTCCCGGCGCTGGGAAGAACGGCGGCCACATCATGGCCTCCGGAACTCCCGCCGAGATCATGGCGAATCCGGCGTCGATCACCGGACAATACCTCGCTGGCCTCATCGACATCGTCACGCGACCGACTCCCGACAAGGCACCCCGCCCGCTCACCGGCCGATGGCTCTCGGTGCAGGATGCGACTTCGCATAACCTACAGAACGTCACAGCCCATTTCCCGCTGGGAGTGATGACTGTCGTCTCCGGCGTTAGCGGCTCCGGCAAGAGCACGCTCGTCAATGACATCCTGTACCGTTCGCTCGCCAAGGAACTGTACGGCTCGCGCGAGGAGCCGGGCGCGCACAAGGCCATCCACGGGGCGGACCAACTCGATAAGGTCATCCAGATCGATCAGTCCCCTATCGGCCGGACGCCCCGCTCGAACCCCGCTACGTACACAGGCGTCTTCACGTCGATCCGAGATCTTTTCGCGATGCTTCCGGAGTCGCGCGAGCGCGGTTACAAGCCTGGACGCTTCAGCTTCAATGTGCAAGGAGGACGATGCGAAGCCTGCCAGGGCGAGGGGCAACGGCGCATCGAGATGAACTTCCTTCCCGACGTATACGTGCTCTGCGAGATATGCAACGGCCGACGCTACAACCAGGAGACTCTCAGCGTAAAGTACAACGGCTATTCCATCGCCGACCTCCTCGAGCTTGCGATCGAAGACGCCGTCCCCGTCCTCAAAGACATTCCGGCGGTTAACCAGAAGCTGCAAACCCTCGTCGACGTAGGCCTGGGTTATATCCACCTCGGGCAGTCCGCGACGACGCTCTCCGGCGGCGAGGCGCAGCGCATGAAGCTGGCGCGGGAGCTCTCCAAGCGTCAGACTGGCCGCACACTCTACCTGCTCGACGAACCGACGACCGGCCTGCACTTTGATGATGTGCGCAAGCTGCTCGAAGTCCTCCATCGCCTCACAGACCTCGGTAACACAGTGATCATCATTGAGCACAACCTGGACATCATTCGCAATGCCGACTACCTGATCGACATGGGTCCGGAGGGTGGCGAAGGCGGCGGACGCATCGTTGCGCAAGGTCCTCCCGAGCTCGTCGCGCACGTCCCGGGGTCGCATACCGGGCATTTCCTCGAGCGCTACTACACGAACGCGGGCACGCTGGAGTCGAATGGACATGTGCCACCCATTGCGCTTCCCGACCTGGAGAAGAAAGCTCCGAAGCCGAAGTTCGTCGCACCGGAAAAGAAGACCGGCGTCCCTACCGCCTCGAAGAAGAAGCCCGAACCGACGGCACCTAAATCCGCACCGAAAAAGACCGCGAAAACGAAGGCCGCCAAGACGCCTGCGCGGCAAGCGAAGTAATCTGAACTCTGTCCTATGAGCAATCTTCCCGTACCCGAAGCGGTCGAGCCCAAAGCACTCGACATCCAGCACGATACCGACCCAGCGCAGGACCACGGGCCCGCACGCCGCATCCCGCACATCGGCCATGCGCTGCTGTTCTTTTCTCTGGCCTTCCTTTTCTTGCTGCTCTGCGAGCTGGCAGTCTTCACGCTGGCGCACAGCCGCATCGAATCCGCGGGGCAGCATCCAGGACTTGGACTGGCGTCGCAAGCGCTGGCCTACATCCTCACCCTGGGCGTATCGGCATGGCTGTTTCCCCATCTGTGGGACCGCTCGTTCCTGCAAGGCATCCATTGGAACTTTCTCGCGGCACGTCGCTACTGGTATTGGATCATCGCCGGCGGAGTGCTTCTGAGCGCAGTGGCGCAGGCTTCGATGCAGCTGCTTCCTACTCCCAAGACGACCACTTTTGACGGTCTGCTCACGACCCCTCATGCAGCTTGGTTTCTGATGGCTTTCGCAGTGCTGCTTGCCCCGCTTACCGAGGAGATTGCCTTTCGCGGCTTCCTCCTTCCCGCGCTCGCAACGGCGTATGACTGGCTCGCCCTGGAGCGGTCGCCGGCGGGTATCGACCGCTGGCAGCGAAGCTCGATGCACTCCACAGCGGCACTGGCGTTCTCCGCCATCTTCTCCAGCATCCCCTTCGCGCTGCTGCATGCGGACCAGCTGGCGCACGCCTGGGGCGTGTTGGGAGTACTATACGGAGTAAGCGTCGTCCTGAGCTTTGTACGCATTCGGACGCATTCTCTAGCATGCTCAGTTCTTTTGCATGCAACGTATAACTTCTCAATTTTTGCGGTCATCCTGCTCACGACGGGTGGATTCCGGCATCTGGATAAATTGACCCATTGAGAATTCCATTCAACACTCCAATCGAGTTTTATCGGAGGAAGGGACACCAATGGCACGAGCTCACAATTGCCCCACATGTGGCTGCACCGATACCTTTCGCGTCCATCGCTGGCCAAAGGAATATTTTCTGCTCGGGTTCAGGGCTTTTTGCTGCTCGGGATGCGATGTTCGCTTCCTCGTCTTCGAGTTAGGCAAACTGCTGCAGTGGCGCTCCGCTACCTAGCGACGTTTGTGCCGCAGGTGGCAGGAGGCAAAACTGTTCTCACCTGCCGAAGTTCCTCTAAACTGGTAAGGACATGATTCCTACCCTCGAATGGACGCCCGCCGGCGTCAACTTCCTCGACCAAACCAAGCTTCCCCTCGAAGAGACCTACGTTCTCGCCACGGACTACCAGCAGGTCGCCACCGTCATCCGCGACATGATCGTGCGAGGTGCACCGGCCATCGGTGTGTCGGGCGCCATGGGCGTGGCGATCGGCATTGAGCGCAGCCAGGCGACTACCTTGCCCGAGCTTAGCGCCGAAGTCGAGATCATCTGCTCCACGCTGGCCGAAACCCGCCCCACCGCCGTTAATCTCTTCTGGGGGATCGGCCGTGTTCGCGATCTCTACAACGAGCTGGCTAAGAAGAAGACCTCCATCCCGGAGATTAAAACTGCCGTCGTGGCTCTTGCGAATCGGCTATATGACGAAGACATCGCCCAGTGCAAAGCGCTCGGCGCTCATGGTGCTGATCTTCTACCGCAGGAAGGCACCGTCCTTACCCATTGCAACGCCGGAGCTCTCGCGACTTGCGGCTACGGCACTGCACTTGGTGTGATTCGGGCTGCCGTTGAGAGGGGGCATCACATCGATGTGCTCGCCGATGAGACTCGCCCCTACCTGCAGGGAGCTCGCCTAACCGCCTGGGAGCTGATGAAGGACAATATTCCGACGACTGTCCTGTGCGACAACATGGCCGGCCATCTGATGAGTAAGGGGCGGATCCAGGCGGTGATCGTGGGCGCTGACCGCATCGCCGCAAATGGCGATACGGCGAATAAAATTGGCACGTATAGCGTGTCGATCCTTGCCAAGGAGCACAGTATTCCCTTCTATGTAGCAGCGCCGTTCAACACGATCGACATGGCAACCGCCACGGGCGCGGGGATTCCTATTGAGCAGCGGAATCCGATGGAGGTGACGCACTCCAATGGGAAGCAGATGACTCCCGACGGGGTCGGCATTGAGAATCCGGCCTTCGACGTGACTCCGGCAAAGTACATCACCGCGATTATCACCGAGCGGGGCGTCCTGCGCGCTCCGTTTGGGGAATCCATACGCGCCATGGCGTTGGAGTCCGAGCGAGCACTCGCGACGGTCTAACGAGACTCGTTTGAAACTTGACTCGGCGTCGTCTCTTCGATGGGTCCTCAAGACCTATCGGTTTGGAGCCGAATGATGGGCAGAGGTTTCGCAGTGGTGATTGCTGCTGCCGTGGTCAGTTCCACGGGGCACGCGCAGTCTACGCAGGCGGCGCCATCCGTGCTGTTCGATGTGGTCGTCCAGGACACGGACGGCCATACTGCCCATGGGCTCACGTTGCGGGACTTTCGGCTTACCGAAGAGGGCGTATTGCAAACGCTGAGCCGCGTTGAAGAGCATGCGCCCCAATCTGCGCCCGCTGCGCCGCCATCCGTTCCTCTGCCAGCCGGCACCTTCACCGACTACACTCCGATAGCCTCCGACACCGCTCTCAACATCCTGCTGATCGACGCGCTCAACACGCCCACGAGCGATCGGGCCTTCATTCGCAATCAACTGCAGGAATACGTCAAGCGCGCCAATCCTAATACCCGGATCGCCGTGTTCGGCCTTGCCAATCACCTTGTCCTGCTGCAAGGTTTCACCTCGGATCCCGCCGTGCTGCGCGACGTGGTGGAGCGGAAACTTATTGCGCGGGCCACATCGCCATCCGTCCATCCCAGCGACCAGCGGCCCGCTAGCAACGGAGGCCCCTCTGCTATCGAGATCGCCGCGAATCTTCGCGAGTTCGAAGCGGGGCTGGGAGGGATGGAGACTGGACTCAGCGCGCACTACACCCTCGACGCGTTCAACACCCTCGCACACTATCTCGCAGGGTTTCCGGGCCGCAAGAACCTGATCTGGGTCTCCGGCTCCTTTCCACTCAAGCTGCTCCCCGGCGCTACCGAGGCGGTCCCGCCCGACGTCAATCTCGACGACGCCGAGCTCCGCGAAACTGTTACTTTGCTCTCCAACGCCAGGGTCTCCGTCTATCCGATCGACGCTCGGGGACTCATCGGCCAACCTGCTTCCAAGGCCAACCACGGCAAGCGTGCTCAGACCGAAGCGGCAGAGCACGCCGCGATCGACGAGCTTGCGGCGGGCACGGGCGGACGGGCGTTCCACAACGGCAATGACCTCGCCGACGCAGTCGCCAGCGCCGTGGGCGCTGGGAGCGACTTCTACACCCTTCGCTACACTTCTACCGACACGAAGGAAGACGGCTCGTACCGCCCGATTCGTGTTGACACCAACGGCCTCGGCATCGCGCAGCATCTCCGGCTGTTCTACCGTCGCGGCTACTACGCCAACGACGCCGCAGCTGACGCAAAACCAAGCCAGCCGCCGGATCTTTCAGCCCGCACCCCCGAGGAGGGCCGTGCCGCTGCCTACAAGCAGGCGGCCATGAGCCGCGGTGCGCCTATGCCCGAAGACATCGTCTTCAAGGTGCGCGTTCTGCCGTCTTCCACCAGCACGGAGACCTCGGTGGCTGCGGGTAACGAAGTTTCTTCGGGCGTATCGGCAAAAGGCCCCTTCCGCCGGTACGATCTTGACTACCTGTTTCTTCCCGGCGAGCTTACCTTCACGGAGCAGACCGATGGACAGAGCACAGCGAAGGTCGAATTCCTCGCTTATGTTTTCGATACCGAAGGCAGGCTGCTCGACGCGACTGGCAAGACTGTGTCCCTCGAAGCCGCCACCACCAGCCTTGCCAAGCTGATGCATAACCCCCTCCGCTGCCACCTCGAAGTCAGCGTCCCCGATCGCGCAGAGACCTTCCTCCGCATCGGCATTCGGGACGTTCCGGCCAATAAATTTGGTGTGATCGAAGTTCCGACGTCCAGCGTAAGTTTCCTACCCGCAGCCGCCTACACGCCGGCGCCTGCCACTGGACTCCCTACCCCTCCAAAGGACTAAACTGTGGCGAGCGTAGACGTTCTCCCCGTCCATGACATCGGCCCTCTTCAATCCGCGCGCGCGTTCCCTGGTACGCGGCAATTTCCTGGTGTTTGCCAGCGTGGCCGTCGCAACCCTGCTTTCCCGGTTCCCTCACATCCGCCCCACTCCGTGGCTGGTTCTCCCCTTTTTTGGCTGCCTTGCGGGGATGGCGGATACTCTTCGCTGCATCCAGAAACGGTGGAATCTGTACCACGGCGGTGTGATGCTCTGCCTCTACATGGACCTTATGGCGATCATGCTGGTGCTCTTCTTCCTCGTCTATCCGTACCTGATATGGCTTGGCGAGGCCTGAGCGTCTTCCGCGCTTCTCCACTCGCAAACGCTCACCCTGTAAACTGACACTTGGCAATGTCAGATAAAACGTTCTACGTCACTACACCGATTTACTACGTCAACGCGCGCCCGCACATCGGGCACGCCTACACGACCATCGTCGCGGACGTGCTCGCGCGGCGGCACCGCCTTCTGGGCGACGACACGTTCTTCCTCACCGGCACCGATGAGCATGGGCAGAAGATTGAGCGCTCGGCGGAGGCGGCTGGGATTCCTCCACAGCAGTTCGCCGACCAGGTTTCGAAGTCCTTCGAAGACCTGTGGAAGCGCATGGGCATCACCAACAACGATTACATCCGCACTACCAGCCCCAAGCACAAGCTCGGAGCCCAGAAGCTCTTCGCTAAGCTGTATGAGCGCGGCTTTATCTACCTTGCCAGCTATACCGGCAGCTACTGCGTCTCCGACGAGGCGTTTGTGGATGCTCCCGTTGGCACGCCCTGTCCGGACTGCGGCCGGCTGCTCGAAGAAGTCACCGAAGAAAACTTCTTCTTCAAGCTCTCGGAGTTCCAACAGCCCCTTATCGACCTTATCGAGTCGGGCCAGCTCACCATCACGCCGGATTCCAGCCGAAATGAAGTCCTCAGCTTCGTCAAAGGCGGACTTAAAGACCTCAGCATCTCTCGCAGCAGCTTCACTTGGGGCATTCCCGTTCCCGAGCCCGCCGCCAGTACTGCCGCGCAAAAGCATGTGATCTACGTATGGCTCGATGCGCTCGCCAACTACATGACCGCCCTTGGCTACGGCAGCGACGACACAACGCTCTTCGACAGGTTTTGGCCGGCTGACATCCATCTCGTCGGTAAAGAGATTACCCGCTTCCACTGCGTCTATTGGCCCGCTTTTTTGCTTGCAGCAGACATCCCCACGCCGAAACAAATCACCGCTAACGGCTGGCTGCTCTTCGATAACTCGAAGATGTCGAAGTCAAAGGGCAACATCGTTCGGACTGAAACCATTCTGGATGCGTTTGGTGACGAGGTTTTTGGCAAGCAATTTCTGGAGAGCTCGAAGGCGGAACGTGATCTGTTCGCGTCAGACGTGCTGCGGTATTTTCTGCTGCGCGAGATTCCGTTCGGACAGGATGGCAGCTTCAGCTTCGATGCCCTCATTACGCGGTATAACGCGGACTTGGCGAACGGTTATGGCAATCTGGTCAGCCGCACGCTAAACATGATCAACAAGTATTGCGAAGGCAGGATTCCAGAAGCTCACTCTTATCGACCTTCGATTACTGACGATATCAAGAGCAACCTTTCACAATTCAACTATCTGATTTCCGAGGCTCGGTTCACTAATGCGATCGAGGTGGCTCAAGGCGCTATTGCGATTGTTGATATCGACCTCACGGCAAGTGCACCTTGGAAACAGGGACCTGGTGTTTCGGACGAACGCCAAAAGTTTTATCGAGAGGATGTTTTATATCCCGCCGCCGAATCCATCCGCATCATCACGGCTCTCCTCTACCCCATCATGCCCTGTGCCACCGCTAAGGTCTGGGCGCAGCTTGGCCTCGGCGACATAGAACAGGCAGCCACAGCCGGCGAACTCACTAACCTGCAATGGGGTGGACTCAAACCCGGCACTAAACTTGGCCCCCTCGGCCCCATCTTTCCCCGCGCTGACAAAGGACTTGCACAGATTATGAGTGACATGGAAAATCCCACCCCCGCTGACATCTCCCTGACGGACCCCGTTCCTGCCGTTCCGCACACTACCGCCCCCGACGCGCCGCCACGGACCACGACGCTGCCCGAGACAGCAACGTCCCTGCCCGTAGGCGGAAGCAATGCCCTCACCACTGGGCCCGCACCCGCCACGACACCCGCAGCCGCGCCTATCGAATCTTCGTCGCTCGAGTCTCCGCAGATCACCATTGACGACTTCGTGAAGATCGAGCTTCGCGTTGCGCAGATCCTGGTTGCCGAGCGCATTCCGAAGGCCGACAAACTCCTGCGGCTCGAAGTCGACCTCGGCGCTGCTGGCAAGCGGCAAATTCTGTCGGGCATCGCCGAATGGTACTCGCCGGAAGACCTTATCGACCGTCGCATTATCGTGGTCACGAACCTCGCTCCGCGCAAGATGCGCGGGCTGGAATCCCACGGCATGCTGCTCGCCGCGAGCGAAGAAGGTGGCAAACCCTTCCTCGCGACGGTTCCCGAAGGCGTGCCCGTCGGCACCCGCCTGAAGTAGGCGCTCACTTTCTCTCCATCCCGTACGCTCTATCCTCTGCCTTATGCTCATCGACTCGCACTGCCATCTCGACGACTACGAAGATCTTCCTCAGATCCTGGCGAACGCGCGTAACGCCGGCGTTGGCAAGCTGCTTGCCATCGGCATTGGCGACGGGCCGGACACCATGCACCGCGCCCTGGATCTCGCGCACACCCACAGCGAAGGCGATATCCAGATTTGGGCCACCGCCGGCATCCATCCACAGGAGGCCCACCACGCGACGCCGGAAAATCTTGCGAAGCTCGCCAGCCTCGCAGCCGATCCGCGCTGCCTCGCCGTCGGCGAAATCGGCCTGGACTACTATCACGTCGACAATCCTGACATTCCCACGCAGCAGGCCGCCTTCATTGCGCAGATGAAGATCGCCGCCGACGCGGGCAAGCCGATCACGATCCACTGCCGCACCTCTGAGCTAGCCGTCCCCGCTGCCAAGGCCAAATACGAACCGGCCGATGCGTGGGAGGATCTTCTACGCCTCATCTCCGAGCACTGGATACCCACTGGCCTTCCCGGCGTCATGCACTGCTTCTCCGGCAACCAGAGTCAGGCGGCCCGGTCGCTTGCAGCCGGGTTTTATCTCTCCTTCGCGGGCAACGTCACCTACCCGAAATCCACGAACATCCAGGCCGTCGCGGCCAGCGCGCCCCCCGATCGCATTCTGGTCGAGACCGACGCGCCTTTTCTTGCACCGATTCCGCTGAGGGGGCAGACGAATGAGCCAGCGAACGTGGCCCACACTGCGCGCTTTGTCGCCGAACTCCGGGGCATCTCCGAGGAGAAACTCGCGGAATTAACCACATCGAACTTCAACATGCTGTTCCCAACGTCACTGTCCGATCCGGCGCACATCTGACACAATGAAATGCAATCACCGGCCACACAGCATCTAATTTGCAAGAGGACCTAACATGGCAGCTGATAACAGCTTCGATATCGTGAGCAAGGTAGAGATCCAGGAAGTTAAGAACGCGATCGACCAGGCGAGCAAAGAGGTGCATGCTCGCTTCGACCTCAAGAACTCCAAGTCCACCATCGCGCTCGAAGGTGAGGACGTCGTGCAGCTGGCTTCGCAGGACGAGTACACGCTGAAAGCCGTGATCGAGATTCTTGCGCAGAAGTTCGTCAAGCGCAGCGTGTCGCTCAAGAACCTGGAGTACGAAAAGATCGAGCCGGCCTCTAACTCTTCGGTGCGGCAGAAGATCAAGCTTAAGCAAGGCATCGCCTCTGAACCGGCGAAGAAGATTGTCGCGCTCATCAAGGATTCCAAGCTGAAGGCGCAGGCCAGCATCCAGGGCGACACGGTGCGCGTCACCAGTAAGGACCGCGATACGCTGCAGCAGATCATGGCGCTGCTGCGCGGCAAAGACCTCGGCATCGACCTCCAGTTCACTAACTTCCGGTCGAATTGAGTTGATTGCGTCCAATTCGTACGGACTCCACCTCTCAATCACAACGCGAAAACTCCGGCACCTGCTACTCTTAAATTACGCATGAGCACGATCTCCATCGCGACGGCCACCGAAGTATTCGACCTCCTGAAGGATGATCTCGCTGCGATCGAGGTCGAGTTCTCACGGCAGGCCGACTCGCCGGTTGCCGTCGTCACCGACATTGCCAACTACCTCATCGCCGGCGGCGGCAAACGCATTCGCCCGCTGCTTCTTCTGCTTTCGGCGAAATCCCTTCTCTGCGAGAGCGAAGCGCGCATCCGGCTGGGCGCTGTTGTCGAGATGCTTCACACCGCTACGCTGGTCCACGATGACATCATCGACGAGGCCAATACTCGTCGTGGACGGCCTTCCTCGAACACAACCTGGGGCAATGCGAAGTGTGTCCTGGCAGGCGACTGGCTCTACATGCAGGCCTTCCAGACGGCACTTGCCGAACGAAACTTCCGCATTCTGGACCTGCTGATCTCGCTTACACAGGAGATGGTCGAGGGCGAACTGCTGCAGATGGAAAAGCTCGGCCACCTGATCAACGAGGAAGAGTACTTCGACCTGATCTATCGCAAGACAGCTTGCCTCTTCAAAGTCTCCATGCAGCTTGGTGCAGTCCTCGCGAACCCCAACGTCCGCGATGGCGAACGTCCTTTCGAAGACACGCTCGGGGAGTACGGCCGCAATCTCGGTCTTGCCTTCCAGATCGTCGACGACGTCCTCGACCTCACTGCCAATGATGAGGTCCTGGGTAAGCCGGCCGCCTCTGACCTGCGCGAAGGTAAGGCCACGCTGGCGGTTATTCACGCTCTCGAACGTGGGACCGGAGCCGACCGCGAGGCCATCCGCACCGTCCTTGCGGATCGGAGCTTCACCCGGGTCGCGCACGCCGATATCCTCGAGATCCTCCACCGGCATGGATCCATCTCTTACGCGATGGATACCGCCTGCGCCTATGCCGAAGCGGCCCGCCAATCTATAGCGGATCTGCCTGAAAACGACTACAAGCGCGCCCTGCTCTGGGTTCCCGGCTTCGTAACCAGCCGCGATCGCTAGTCGCGATTCGGTCTATCTGCTACAGCCGACCATCGTTGAACTCGTCATCGAACTCTTCTTCGTCGCCCTCTTCATCCGCGACCGCTAACGCCAGATCCTCCACCCGCACTGGTCCACCTGCTTCCGGATCGAGCAACACCTGGATGCGACTCTCCGCGGTCGCCAATTGCTCTTTGCACGCATTCGACAGCTGGACCCCGCGCTCAAACAGCCTGACATTCTCCTCCAGCGTCAGATCGCCCTTCTCCAGCCGGTCGACGACCTTCTCCAGCTCAGCCATCTGATCCTCAAAGCTCGCCATCACTTCGCCTCCTCTAAGCCAAGAACCTCAGTGGTGAGGGCGTACTTGCCGAAGGGCGCGCTCACCTGCACACCCTGCACTGCCCCGCGAACGCTCTCCAGCATCTCCCGCGCGATCGCTACTCCCTCGATCAGCGCAGCGTCCTTGTCGGGCGCCGCGGCCATGCGCGCCAAGATCTCGTCCGGCATCGAAACCCGCAGATCGTTCTTCATAAACTCTGCGTTGCGCACGCTGGTCAGCGGCCAGATCCCGGCGATCACCGGGATTCGGAAGCCCTCAATGCGCCGCAGGAAATCCTCCAGCAGCTTCAGATCAAAGACCGGCTGCGTGATACAGAACTCCGCTCCCGCCTCCACCTTGTACGCGAAACGCCGAACCTCGTGCTCGATATCGTGTACCCCGGGGTTCGCGGCCACCGAAATCGTGAATCCCGTCGATCCACCAATCGGATTGCGGCCGATGTCCAGACCCTGGTTCAGACCGTGGACGATGTTCACCAGCCCGATCGCGTCCACATCGAAGACCGCCGTAGCGTCCGGATAGTTCCCCATCTTCGGAGGATCGCCGGTCAGGCAAAGAATATTCTTGAGCCCGATCGAAGCCGCTCCCAGCAGATCGCTTTGGATGCTCAGAACGTTGCGGTCGCGGCAGGTGTAGTGCAGGATCGTCTCAATCCCGACCTTCTGCTGAATCTGCACGCATAAGCTCTGGGCGCTCATCCTGGCACTGGCTCGCGGAGAGTCGGGCACGTTGATCGCGTCGACGCCGTACCGCGCCAGCAACGCCGCACCCGCGAGCTCCTTCTCGCAATCAAATCCTTTTGGGGGGACGATCTCCACCATCGTCACAAACTTGCCCTCAGCAATACGCTTGCCGATGTGCGACCGCTGCCCCAACGGCGGTGGCTCGACGGTCGCCTCGCGGAGAGTGCTCGTCGTCGCACTTGCAGCCTCGGTGTTTGCGCGAGCCTCCGTCGCCTCGCCCGCATCCTGCGCCTCCATGGCGCGCAACGCGCTGCGCATCGCGCGGATGTGCGCAGGGGTCGTCCCGCAACATCCTCCCACCCAGCTCGCTCCCGCGCGCACAAACTTGCGGGCAAAGCTGCCCATGTATTCGGGCGAGGTCATGTAGATGTTTCGCCCCTCGACGTTGCGCGGCATCCCGGCATTGGGCATTGCCACGATTGGCAGTGTGGTTACCGCGCGCATCCGCTCCACGGCGCTGAGCACGGTAGCCGGCCCCGTGCTGCAGTTACAGCCAACCGCGTCCGCGCCGATCGCTTCCATCCGCTGCGCGGCAACCTCGGGGCTGGTCCCATCAAGGCAATTCGATTCCTCGTCCACCGTGAACAGCACCACGATCTTCAACTGCGGAGCCACTTCGCGAGCGGCTAGCACCGCCTGCTCGGCCTCGTCCACCGACATCATGGTCTCGAGTATGAGCAGATCCACAGCTCCCTCGGCGAGCGCGGCGATTTGCTCCGCAAATGCCGCTCGCGCTTCCGCCAGGCTGGTCTTGCCCAGCGGTTCGAGCCGCAATCCCAGGGGGCCCATCGCTCCCGCCACAAACGCCTGGGTTCCCTGCTTCTCGCGGATGGCATCCACGCACTGCCGGGCAATCGCCGCCCCGGCAAGGTTGAATTCGGCCACCTTATCGCGCAGCCCAAATCGCTCCAGCCGGAAGCTGTTAGCGCCAAAGGTGTTGGTCTCAATGATCTCCGCACCCGCCTGGAGGTATTGCTGGTGTACCGAACGCACCGTCTCCGCCTGGGTGACGTTTAACTCGTCGTAGCACCGATTGATGAAGACACCACAGCTGTACAGCATGGTTCCCATGGCCCCATCGCACAAAACGGTCCCACCTTCGAAAAGCCTGTTCACTGCAGCTGCCATCCATCTCCCGTCCTGCACACACCTATTTCAAGTGCCTAATCCTCCATCGTATAACGCAAGGCCCTCTTCCGCGTCCAAGCAACAGGCCAAACCCTCGGCAGATCGGGGAGTTTGCCCTGTTATACTTGGCTTAGAAATTGCAGACCCCGCGCAATTGGCGGCTGTCGTTTGGAGTGGTTCACGTTGAAGATACGAAGTTTCCCTGCCCTGATTGCTTCGGGCATCCTCCTGGCCACGGCCACGCTGGCGCTCTCTGGTTGTGGTGTCGTGGTGCTCTACAAGACTCCTGAGTACGGCTATGCCGGCCGGCCTGTACCGCCCAGCAAGATGCTGGAGCGCGTTCTCGCAGCCTACTCAGCCACAGGAGGCCCTAACGGCTCCGGCGGCCTGGAGATTCTTGATGGACTTCGTGACCTGCGCGGCAATGTCCAAAACACTACCAAGTTCTACAGCATCTCCGGCTACTCCGAAGCCGAGCCTTTCACCATCCTGAACTTCCCCGAACAGACGACCGGCTATGTTCTCTCCTACAACGATGGCAATCTGTATTCCATCAACTACAGCAAGGAGACTGCGGGATCTGCGGTAGCAAACTTCGGATCACAGGCCGCCTCGGCGGCGGCGTCCCCCCTCGGCCTTGCCTTCGCGGGAGCCGCCCAGCAAGCTGGCGAACTGGTGTTCTCTACTGGCGGATCCACCTACGATCTAAATCTTCCCGGGGTGAACAAGGTTGTGATCGATCCGGGCTACAGCGTCGTCTTAGCCATGGTGCAGAACTCCAACACGCTGTATCGCATCGTGAAGCTGCCGGCTACGGCCAATCCCGTACTTCCTCCGGGATATGTAGATTGCGAGCCGCTGCTTCTGCCTCAATATTGCGTCGTTCCAGTTGACGGGACTTATGATCGCCCCGTCAATGTGAATTTCTCCCTGGATGGCACCACCGCCTACGTGCTGAACTCGGGCCCGGAGAACGGTGGGACGACCGCCAGCGTCAGCTTTCTGAATATGGCTCCGCTCAATATCAACGTCGTTCCAGAACAGGGTGTGACCCCGGCCCCCGCTATGGCGACGCTTCCCAACGGCGTCGCGAACCCCGTTGCGGTCCCGGGCGGCGTTACCGCCTCTGTTGCGGACGGAACGTATCTCTATCTCGCCGGGCAGCAGCTTCAGACCACCGGCACCTACAAGGGGCTCTTCGCCGGCAACCTGACCACCATTAACCTGAATACCTACGCCGTCAGCTCGCCTGTTTCCATCTCTGACGGCACTCACACCAAACTGCTGTTCGCGGATAGCAACACACTGTGGATTGCCTCCTCCAGCTGCGCCAACGGTGTCCGGGCTGCAACCGCAGCCGCAGAGCTGGCATCGCGGGGCTATACCGATCAGGCCGGCAATTACAACTGCCTGACCATGGCCACCACCGGCACCTCAACGCCGCCCGCCACCATCATCCCCGCGGTGGTTCAATCCAACGTCTCCTCGGTAACGCCAGTGGTCGTTCCCTACGTCAACACCGATCAGAACCAGTACTACTATGGCAGCGCGACTGGCCTCTGTTGGGTGCAGAATTACTACAAGGTCTTTACGGCATACGGCGGACAGATCCATGCCTTCTATACCGGCATCAATCCGACTCAGACCGCTGAAACGCAGCAGGAAGACGAGAACGGCGGAACCGCCGGCTCCGAGATCGACAACATCAACATGACCGTCCAAGGTACTGTCTTCGACGTCGCCTATATGGACGCCGAGACAAACAGCGCCAACTAAGTTCGCAGATCAAGCCCATGGCCACGCCGCAGGATTTGCCCTCCACGCATGCAGGTCTGCTCGATATCCTTGCCATCGCGGCTCACCGGGATGACGTCGAGCAGACCTGCGGCGGAACTCTTTTGGTGCAAGAATCGCTCGGCTGGCGTACAGGCATTCTCGATCTGACTCGTGGTGAAGCTGGGACCCGTGGCACCGCTGATGAGCGAGCGGCTGAAGCTGACGCTGCAGCCGTGATCCTCAGAGTCTCCCATCGCGAGGCGCTCGACCTTCCCGACGGCAACGTTCAAAACACCCAGGAAAATCGCCTTAAGATTGCCGCGGTCCTGCGCCGTCTCCGGCCGCGGGTAGTGATCCTTCCTTACTGGCAAGGTCGCCACCCTGACCACTACACAGCCTCCACGCTTGGCTATGAGGCGTGCTTTGCCGCCGGCCTGTCTCGACTCGACCTACCCTCCGAATTCGGCGCTCCCCACCGCCCCTACAAGATCCTCTACGCCTCGCTCTACGCTGACGTCCGCCCCACCTTCGTCGTCGATATCTCGGCACACATCGAGACCCGCCTGGAGTCGCTGCTCGCCTACCGATCGCAGTACGGGACACAGTCCACCGGAGCAGGTCTCTTCGTACCTGAAGAGGAGATCCGCGAGCGCACCTTCGCTACAGCGCGCCACTATGGACTGCTCGCTGGCGTCCGCTATGCCGAGCCATTCGTTCAACGTGAAGTCGCCTCCGTAACGGACCTCATGACGCTGCCCGTCCAGAGCATCTAGACCTGCGGTACGAGCGCCATCAGCCGCTCCTCCACAAATCGCGCCAGCTTCGCCGTGCAATACTCGGGCGCAATAAACTCAAACCGTCGCTTCTGTTGAATCATCCGCAGCGAAACGCCTCCCCAACCCTCCGTAAATACCGCCCCGGCCGGCACGATCAACGCGTCCACACGATCCAGGTACCGCAGCGCCGACGCCTTGAAGTCCGCAACCCCCGGATCCAGCACAGTCAACGACACATCCGGCTGCAAAAACCGCAATACGCTGTTCGACTCCACAATCGCATTCTCCGACTCCGCGAGAAGCGCCCGCACCCTCGACATCGCCTCACTTAACTGCCCCTGCCTTGTCCTCACCCAGAACGACCGCTCCGCGCCTGCCGCTAAATACCTTGAGGAATCCGTCCCACTGTTCCCATCGCGCTCTTCGCTGATCGCAATCGTATGATCGGCGGTCTCGCAATCGCACGGCTCCCCATTCGCCGAGCAAACTCCATGCCCAAACTGCGTGATTTTGATCGCCGTCCAATGCTTCTCCGGCAGCGCCGCGATCAGCCCAGCAACGACGCTGGTCTTCCCGATATTCCTCGTATGCCCGCCGATCACTACAATCGCCACAATATGCCCTTTCCAGAGCCTACTCTCTGCTCTTAAGACGCCGCACCCGCGCAATCGACTTTAGATAATCTTTCAACGGTTCCGCAGGCACGCCCATGAACATCTGGCCCGGTCCCTGCAGGTGCTTACCCGGGAACACACCTGCCGCTCCTCCCAGGATGACTCCCGGCCCGATGTGTACATGATCGCCTAACCCCACCTGTCCGGCCAGCACCGCTCCATCTTCTACAACGCATGACCCGGAGATCCCCACCTGCGACGCCATCAGCACGTTCTTCCCGATTCGGCAGTTGTGCCCGATGTGCACCTGGTCGTCGATCTTCGTGCCGCTCCCGATTCGCGTCTCACCCAGCGCACCGCGATCGATGGTCGTATTCGCGCCAATCTCCACATCGTCCTCGATCACCAGACGTCCCTGCTGGGGAAATAACAGATGCTCGCCCGTCTGCGAATTGTGCGCATACCCAAATCCAGTCGCCCCAAGCACCGCGCCAGCCTGCACGATCACGCGATTCCCAATCTCCACGCCGCGCAGAATCACGGCCCCGGCGGCGATCTCTACATCGTCGCCCAAGGTCACATCCGCTTCCACTACGGCGCGCGCACCAATCTTGACGCGCTCGCCCACCCTCGCCGACGCATCCACCACCGCCGACGGATGCACCTCGCTTGCCGTCCTTACTCCTGCCAGCGCCTTCGCGCACACAGCAAATGCGTAGCGCGGATCCTTCACTACCAGCACTCGCTCATCCGGTTGCGTGCCGACGCTCTTTGCGAGGATCAATCCCGCACTCGTTGCGATCGCGGCGACGAGCGTCCGCACGTCCTCCGCAAACACCACCGCATCCGGCCCCGTATCTGCTAGCCCGGACACTCGCGACAGCACCGCCGTCAAAGCCGTAGAAACTCCCAGCAACTCCGCAAGCTGCGGAGCACTTAATGTCTTCGCGCTCATCCGTACAGTCGCTCCTCGCCTTCAGGGCGCGTTTTCCATCGTCGATGCACCCAGAGCCACTGCTCCGGATAGCGCCGAACGTACGACTCAATCGTCGCCGTAAACAGCGCCGTGTTGGCCACAATATCGCTCGCCATGTCGCCCGTGCGCATCAACTCCAGTTCTTCGCCAAACCGGAGCACATACTTCTTCTCCGACGCTTCCCATACGAGGAATCCGGGAAGCACCGCCGCGCCCGAATGTAGAGCAACCCGGGCGAGGCCGGACGCCGTGCAAGCGTCTACTCCGAAATAAGGAACAAAGACTCCCTGTGGTGGCGTCATGTTCGTGTCCATCAGAATCCCCACCGTCTCGCCCCGATGCATCGAGGTCAGAAGGCCACGGGCGAAATCGTCCTTGTGAATGACGCGGTTTCCATGCAGACACCGGATCCGATTTACAAACGAGTCCACCAGCGGATTATCTAGCCTCCGGATGACCAGCGACATCGGATACCCCATAAGCGAGTGATAAAAACTCGATAGCTCCCAGGCCCCCAAATGCCCCGTTAACACGAGCACGCCCTTGCCCTTCTCGCGTGCCGCCAAATAGTTTGCCAGTCCGTCGTAACGAATGAACTTCGACGCCTGATCCGCTGTGTAGCCGCTCATCTTGCAGAACTCGCCTACCTGCCAACCCAGCGAGCGAAACTCCCCACGCAGAATCGCCTTTCGCTCGGCGTCCGTCTTTTGCGGGAATGCCAGCTGCAGATTTTGCAATCCAACCTGCCGCAGACGTCCCGCTATAGTCCACGCTACCCCACCCAGACAAGCTCCAACTGCTCTCGCCATGCTCCGCGGCAGCAGTCCCACGCAGCCCGCCGCTAGCCGCAACGCCATGCTCTCCACCCGCTCGCGCAGACTGATCTTTCGCACCACTACGTTTTCGATCGCAGTCGTCAACAACCTTCAGTGTACGCAACTTCGCCTAACGCCCCATGCAGAGCAATGGTCCTAAACGGAAAAGGGGACAGCCTAGGCCGTCCCCTTTTCGAATTCGTCTTCAATTGCAAGCGATTACTGGTTGTCCTTGGAGACTACGAAATACCGAGCAACGGTGCGTACGAACCTACGCGCATTTTCGGGGGTGGGAACTCCGCCATGAAGTACCTCTTGGAACGGAACGTCCGCGCCATATTCCGTACGCGTGTCATCCTGGTTCTGCGAAAGCACTGTGCCGTCCAGGTCGATTCCAGCAAACAGACCCTTGCTGCGCGAGTACGTCAGGAACTCCGCATTCAGCTTCCAGTCCGTGCCTGCCTGCGCGTTGCGTCCGACTGGGCCAGCCGAAGCCGCGGCATCGCCACCAAGCTTGAACTTGTTCTTCAACATGTCCTGCAGACCGTGCTGGTTCATTGCGACCAGCACGAGATCAGTCGACTGACCGCCAATCTGCCAGCCGAAGCTTCCTCCCGCCAACTGCACAAACACTGGAGCGCTCCAACCGCGGGGCGTGCGGCAGGTAGCGACACCCTGGCCATACTGCGCGCCGATTACGAATGCGCCCTTCTTGTAGTGGGGAATTACCACCACACACGACGCTCCCGCCAAAATTGACTGCGGAATCGAGCGATCTGGAGTAGCCATCACTTCTTGAATGACGTCAGTAGCTGACGCCAACCGATCGTCCAGCTTACCCTTATCCTGAGCCTGAACAGACGCCACGCCCACGAACATCGTTAGGGCAGACAACACTCCAATAAACTTTTTCATTTCAACCTTTCGTACCAAAACCAGTTTGCGCTAAAGGACGATCATCTATGTCCACAGTTACATCTGATGGAGCCCCTCACCCTGAGGTTGTACCCCATGAAAAACTCGTCGCACAAAGCCAAAAAAAGTGGGTTGCGAAAGTGCGCTGATAGCAGCATCTTTCGCAACCCGATTCTCCCAGGTTTGTACTGGTTCCACTATGCACTATGCGCCTAGTGGTTACAAGAGTACCTAGTAATGTAGACCTTCGTTTGTTACTAAAGGCTTACTCCCGAAAATTTTCTTGAGAATTGTGAAATTGACACGCCCGTCGGTAACTTACTCTGCATCCTGGTCCTTCTCTTCCATGGCTCGCAACGTCAATTCCACACGATTCTTCGCTCGGGTCTTGCGGAGCATCCTGCCCAGGTGCGCTTTAACCGTCGCCTGCTCGATTCCCATCGCCGCCGCGATCTCCCGATTAGACCTCCCATTCATCAGAAGGTGCAGCACTTCGCGTTCGCGGTCGGTGATCATCTCCTCAATGGACTCCTGATGTAGGGGCGGCGCCGGCAATTGCTCCGCACCGGCCGTTCCCGCCTCCACCAGCCTCGCGAGGACTTTGCGGGGTGCCCAAATCGATCCATCCAGAATAATCTCGATGGCCATGCTGATCTCGCTTACACCCGCGCTGCGCAGCAAAAATCCCTTCGCTCCAGCTCCAATCACCGCCTGGATCTGATCCGGGGTGAGCGGGTCGCCCATCACCACAGGCTTCAACGTGGGTCGCTCCTTGCGAATCCGCGTGATGGTTTGCAGGATCGCTTCCAGGGGTTCCTGCAAGTCCAGCAGAACGAGGTCCAGGGTCCGTGCAGCGCCGACCTCCTCCTGTTTGAGCGGATAGGCCGCGACTCCGGCATTCTCCTCCAGGATCGCGACCAACCCCATCGAACGCAGAGAGTCTGCTGCTACCACACCGATTTGGGCCTTCGTATCACTCGTCACGAGCTGCGACCCTCATTACACCGGCATCGTTCTTTCTGTAGTCGTCCGGCGGCATTTTGGATGTTCGCCCAGCTGTCCATCTTGCTTGCCCAATCATTCCGATTTGTTCGCCTTGGAGTCCAGCAGGTCTTGATCGCCGGTTCCAAAGTCTGGCTACAGCTTCGGCAACACAATTCCCTGCTGTTTCTGGTATTTTCCCTTGCGGTCTCCATAGCTTACCTCGCATACTTCATCGCTCTGGAAGAACAGAATCTGGCAAAGACCCTCGTTGGCATAGATGCGCGCGGGCAATGGCGTGGTGTTCGAGATCTCGAGGGTCACAAAACCTTCCCACTCGGGCTCAAACGGGGTCACGTTGACGATAATCCCGCAACGCGCATACGTGCTTTTGCCGACGCAGATCGTCAGTACGTCGCGTGGAATGCGGAAGTACTCCACCGACCTCGCGAGGGCAAAGCTGTTCGGCGGGACAATGATGCTGTCTGCCTCTACCGAGACGAACGAACGCTCGTCAAAATTCTTCGGATCTATGATGGCGCTGTTCACATTGGTGAAGATCTTGAACTCGTTCGAGACTCTCAAGTCGTAGCCATAAGACGACAGACCGTACGAAATGACACCGTCGCGCACCTGCTTCTCGCTGAACGGCTCAATCATCTTGTTTTCGAAAGCCTGCTTCCGAATCCACTTATCACTCTTAATCGACATCGCGCTCCCACGGCTGCGGCATGACTTCGCCGCGCACAAACCTTTCGCTTGGATATTGCGTCACTTCGAGCCTATCGCAAACTTTAGTCCATACCGCGCCTTTGCGTGAGATTTCAGCAACGGGGTCTGAGGAAAAATTGACAACCGAAACCGGGGTTTCTACCATCGCAGTGTAGGCTGTAACTGGCAGACATATCCCCACACTATGTGGGACTTGAGCACAGGAAGGCGACATCCATTGATCAAGCAGGACCTAATCCAGCGGGTAGTTGAACGCACCGGCCTTCCACGGACCAAGGCAGAGTCTGCCGTGGACGCTATCTTCGAAGCCATGAAGAACGCCTTGGGCGGTAGCGACCGTATCGAGTTGCGCGGCTTCGGTGTCTTTACGGTCAAGCCCCGCAAAACGGGCGTCGGACGCAATCCACGTACCGGCACGGAAGTCACGATCGCTCCCGGGAAGGCCGTTCGATTCAAGCCCGGCAAGGACCTCCAGGCGCTCGGCTAGACCGAGGCCAGACACTTACATCAGGTGCATCGGATCGACATCCACCACTACCGAGCGGCGAGGGATCTCCTCGCGATCCACCACTGCCAGCATCTCCCGCAATGCGGCTCCCAGGACATCCCTCCGGTCGGCCTTGAGTACAAGGTGATACCGATAGATCCGCTTGAGCCTGGAGTTTGGCGCCGCCGCCGGCCCAAGAACGCGGACACCCTCCAGCTTGCGCTGCTGTAGCCAGCGACCAAGTTTCGTCGACCAGTCGAGGACTTCTTCGAGCTTCTCACTCTGGATGATCACATTTGCGAGCACGCTGAATGGCGGGTAGCGCATCGCCCGGCGGAAATAAAGCTCCCTCGCCGCGAAGCCGGTGTAGTCGTGCTCGCGTGCGAACTGATTCACGTAGTGGTCCGGCTGGTAGGTTTGCACCAGCACTTTGCCGGGTAAGTCGCCGCGCCCAGCCCGACCACTCACCTGTGTGATCAGTTGAAAGACGCGCTCCGCTGCGCGAAAGTCAGGCAGCCCCAGTGCAAAGTCCGCGCCCACGACCCCCACCAGCGTCACCCCATGGAAATCGTGCCCCTTGGCGATCATCTGCGTCCCCACCAAGAGGTTGATCTCACCAGACTGCAACCTCCCCAGCAGCCGTTCCATGTCTCCCCGGCTACGAACGGTGTCGCGATCCATGCGCCCGATCCGCGCGCCAGGGAACAACTCCTGCAACCGCTCTTCGCCCTGCTGCGACCCGGCGCCGAGGTAATACAAATGCTCGCTTTGGCACTTTGGGCAGGCCTTCGGCACCGTTCGCCGATAGCCGCAGTAATGGCACTCCAGCCTTTGGCCCACCCGCGCCTCGCCGTTCAAACTCTGCTCCTCGCCACCCTTGTGATAGGTCAGTGAAATCGCGCAGTTCTCGCACTCCAGCTTCTCCCCGCAACTTCTGCACATCACCACAAAGCTATATCCGCGCCGATTGATCAGGATCACCACCTGCTCCCCGCGATCGATCGTGGCCTGCGTCTCTTCGATCAGGCGCCGCGAAAATAATTGCTCCTTTCCGGTCTCGCGAAACTCTTCGCGCATGTCAATCATCTCGACCTTGGGCAGCGACCGTGCTTCAACTCGGGCCAGGATCTCCACCCGCGCATAGCGCCCGCGCTCGGCATTCTGCCAGCTCTCGAGAGATGGCGTCGCCGAGCCCAATACCACCGTGCAGCCCAGCAGCTTGGCCCGCATCACGGCCACATCGCGCCCGTGATAGCGCGGCGACTCCTCCTGCTTATAACTCCCATCATGCTCTTCGTCGACCAGGATCAGCCCCAACTCCGGCATCGGCGCAAACACCGCCGAGCGGGTTCCAATCACTACCCGCGCCTCTCCGCGACGAATCCTGTGCCACTGCTCGGCCCGCTCATCGGGAGTCAACTGCGAGTGCAGCAGAGCCACTTCGCCGCCAAAGGCCGCCACCATCTGCGCCGCCGTCCCGGGAGTCAGCCCGATCTCCGGAACCAAGAGCAGCGCGCTCTTTCCCGCCGCCAGCGCCCGCCGCATCGCCGCAACGTACACTGCCGTCTTCCCGCTCCCGGTGACTCCATACAGCAGGTGCGGACGGAAGCCACCTTTCTCCATCGCGGCCACCATCGTCCCCAGAGCCTCCGTCTGCGCCTCGTTCAACACATGCTCATGCGCAAACTTCTTGCCGATCTGCTGCAGCCCCACCACATGAAACGCTTGCGCCGTCTCCTCCAGTCTGACCAGGCCTCGTTTCACCAATGTGCCCAGCGTTGAGTCTGGAACAGCTTGTGCGCTCATTCGCCCGCGCAACTCCCGCACCAGCTCGCGGCCGCCGCAACCCGCAAGCTCCGCCATCACCGCCAGTTGGTTGCCATTCAACTTCGGCAGTCGTTTGCCGGTCGCATCGCTCGGCGTTTCCTCCGCAAGCACCGCCACAGACTCCAGCCGCCGAGCATCCCGGACCTCGGCCATCGGCTCCCGCACTAGCCATCGCTTCTTCGCCATCGCATCCAGTAGAGCCTTGTTTGCCCCCGTCGCACTGCGAACGGCAGCTGTTTTTGCAGCCTCCCCGCTCTCCAGGTAATTCAGCACGGCGTACTCGCGATTCTGATCCTCCACACTGAGCTTTGACCTTCGCGATGACCCTTTTGCCGCGCCCTCATACAGCACCTTCCTCCCCTGCTCCGCGATCTTGTAGACCCACTGCCGTCGGACTTCCGCGGTCAGCGGCATCATCCCGCGTAGCACCTCGCCCAGGGGAGCGCAGTAGTAGCCAGCCACCCATTTGCCCAGCTCCATCAACTCGCCCGAAAGCAGCGCAGCCTCATCCATTACCTGCTGAACACGCTTAATCTCCACGCCCTCACCCGGCGATACATCGTGCAACCCGACCACCACCCCCACCAACCGCTGCCCGCCAAACGGCACCATCACGCGTGCGCCTACCTCCGCTTCAAGCCCACCTAGCTCGTACGTAAAGGCCCGGTCCAGCGGCACCGGCAACGCGACATCGCAATACACACTCACCTCTCCAGCTTAGCTGGCTGGAGCCTGTGGCAGTTGCCGACGCACTCAGACGCCTTCCACCAAGATCGCCCGATACTCCGCACCCGCGAACCGGTGTTTGCGCACTTCCGTATACTCAGGGCTGTCATACCAAGCCTTTGCCGCAGCAACCGAAGGAAATTCGACGATCACCACACCCTCCGTCGCACCGCCTTCCAGCACCTCATGCTTGCCGTAAAGAGCCAATACATTGGGCTCGTGTCCTGCGAAGGTTGATCGAACCTTCTCCATGTATTTCGCAAGTTCCACTGTGTCCGTCGTCTTTTCTTTCGTGAAAACGATGTATCCCTTCATGACGTCTCCTTTTGGCTCTTGATCATCTTTGCCAAGTCTTTTACTGCAGCTTTCTTGTCGTCCTGCAATCGCTGCACACGATCAGGAATGTCCGCTGCGCCCACACTTAGCAACAGCCCCGTCTGGCGAAGAAGCGCATAGTCTCTCGCCGCTGCCCTTACCGCACGCAGACCGCAGCAGAACTCCACTCGCTGGCCCTGCTTGACCTTCTCAACACGCCGCACCAGCAGGCCGCCAATCGCCCCCGTAGCTCTCACATGTGTTCCACCGCACGCGTTGAACTCCACGCCCTCCATCTCCACAATCCGCATTGGCCCGACACGCTCGGGCAATTTACGCAGCTCTCCGCGAGTCAGCATCGCCTCCGCGTCTTCGCGCGAAACCCACTGCGGCCGCATCACCCGATCCTCATAAATCACCCGATTCGCCGCAGCCTCCACAAGCCGCAGCTCCTCCTCGCTGACTTTCTCAATCGCCAAATCAATCGTCACCGAATCCGCACCCAGATGAAACGAAACCGTCGCAGCTCCGAGCTCCTTCAAGAACATCGCCGACAGCAAATGCTGTCCTGTATGCTGCTGCGCATGATCCATCCGCCGATCGGCATCCACGCGGCCGACGATCCCCGTTCCCTCGGGCAGCGGCTTGCGAACGTAGTGCCACACCTCTCCTGCTTCATCCTCCTCCACACGCTCGACTGCGACTTCCAGCACTGCGCCACTCTTCGCCGTCGCCACCAGCACGCCCAAATCCCAGGGCTGTCCTCCGCCTGCCGGATAAAATGCTGTCCGATCCAGCGCTACTTGCCACAGCTGCTCCTTCTGGCCGCTCTCGCCCACGGAGTGCGAGTCGAGCCGAACATCCGTTACCACCGCGCGAAACTCCAACGCTGTCGCATCCTCGTAGTACAACCTCTCCGCAACCGATCCTACTGCCACTACTCCACCTCTTCCGCTGTCTTCGACACGGCCTTTCGTAAAGCTTCCACTTCAGTGCGGCTACCAATCACCAGCGTCGTTCGATCATGAATTCCCCCTGCCCGCAGCTCCAGAATCCGAGTCTCTCCATCCACCGCGGAGCCTCCTGCCTGCTCCGCAATCATGGCCAGGGGATACGCCTCATACAGCAGCCGCAACTTGCCGCGCGGCGCCTTTTTTGTCGGAGGATAGAGAAACACTCCGCCCTTCAGAAGGGTGCGATGAAAGTCCGCCACCAGGCTGCCGATATACCGCGAGCCATACTCCCGTCCGCCCAGTTCACCGCGCACCAGCCCCTGCACGTACTCCCGATAAACCTCCGGCCAGCTCGATGCATTGGACTCGTTCGCCGAATAATAGGGCCCCTGCTCCGGCATTCTCATACGCTCGGCTGTCAACACAAACCGATCGTCCTCATCGAGCGTAAACGCGGCCACTCCATCTCCTAATGTCATGACCATTACAGCCGAAGGCCCGTACAGCACATATCCCGCCGCCACCTGCCCCGTTCCCAGCCGCAGCACCGAAGCCTCGACATTCCCGACCTTCCGTACGACGCCAAAGATCGTCCCCACGTTCACATTTACGTCAATATTCGATGAGCCGTCCAGCGGATCGAAGACCACCACAAACTCCCCGCCCGATCCCTTCCGCTCAAACTCGACGGGCCCCTCATCCTCTTCGCTCACGATCGCAGCGACACACGAGACGCCGCGCAGCACTTCGGTCAGCAGATCGTTCGCAAACACATCGAGCTTCTGCTGCTGCTCTCCCTGGACATTCACAGCTCCCGCCGCACCGTAGATATCGCCCAGTCCCGCGAGGCGAATCTTCCGCTCAATCTGCCGGGCAGCCTCCGCGATGGCCGCAAACACCTCGCCTAATCCAGCGCCCCGGCGCGTTGCCGCGTACTCTTCCACCGTCACCCGCTTCGTCGTCTGCTGTGTCATCGTCTTTGGCCCCAATCTCCCTGCTTCAAAACTCTAACTACCAGCCTACAATCTCCTCATGCTCTCGCGCCGCCGATTCCTAGCCACCGCCGCTGCCACAGCGCCCGCCTTTGCCCTCAACCAGCCGCACCTCGACGCTCAAACCCGAAAACCGTCTACCCTACCAACTCCCGTCGCCGTGCTTAAAGACCGCTCCCACGAAGCTGTCCCCATCTCCGCCGCAGAGCGAGCGCACCGCGTCGAACGCGCCCGCGAGCTGCTCGCAGAGAACAAACTAGCCGCCCTCACCGTCACGGGAGGAACTACCCTCGAGTACTTCCTCGGCATCCCAGCCGGGCAGTCCGAACGTCTTTTCGCATGGACGCTCCCCGCCACCGGCGATCCCTTCATTGTTTGCCCTACCTTCGAAGCCGGTCGCGTCCACGAAGCCCTTAGCACCTCACCGACCGGCGCCAGCACGCTAGTCTTCACCTGGAATGAAGATGCTGATCCCTACGCAGTCCTCGCCAAACAACTGCAGGCCGCGACCTCCTCTTCGCGGCCTCTAGCCCTCGACGAGCGCGTCCAATTCGTCTTCGCCGATCGCATCGCCCAGGCCGTCGCACCGCGCACCGTGACCTCTGGAATCCCCGTCGTCGCCGGCTGCCGGAGCATCAAGTCCCCCGCCGAGCTTGCGCTCATGCAGCTAGCCAACGACATCACCCTCTCCGTCTACAAAGCCGTGTACGAGTCATGCAGCCCCGGCATGACCAACCGCCAGTTCACCTCGCTCATCGATGCCGCCTACGAGCGCTGCGGCGTTCGCGGCGAGGCTTCGTGCCAGGTCGCCGCGTTCTCCGCGCAACCCCACGGCTCGCCTACCCCGCAGGTCATCCGCGAGAATCAAATTATCCTCATCGACGACGGCTGCTACGTCCAGGGCTATCAATCCGATATCTCCCGAAGCTTCGTCTACGGCAGGCCCACCGACCGCCAGAAGCGCGTCTTCGACATCGTGCACCAGGCCCAGGCGGCGGCGCTGGCAGCCGCGCGGCCCGGCGTCGAGATGCAAGCGGTGGACGCCGCAGCACGCAACGTGATTACCGACGCCGGCTTCGGCCCCGACTACAAGCACTTCACGCACCGCTTAGGCCACGGCATCGGGATGGACATGCACGAGTGGTACTACCTCGTGCGCGGCAACACCCGGCTTCTCGCCGCCAACATGTGTTTCTCCAACGAGCCCGGCATTTACCTGGCCGATGACCCCGCGCCCTTCGGCATTCGCCTGGAAGACGACATGCACATCACCGCGGACGGCGCGAAGCTCTTCACGCCGCAGAGTCCCAGCTTGGAACATCCCTTCGGGAACGCCTAGCAACCAGGCAAGGAGGCCGCGAGCTTTCGCGGCCTCCTTGCCTGGTTGCGGATCGTCGCTACTTCGGCATCACCATCAATTCAATCCCGCTGGCTGCCCCCGCCTCATGGAACACCGTCTCGGTAGCCTTCTTGAAATCCTCGGGCTTGGCCTTCGCAATATCCATGAACACCTGCGGGTTGCGGTCCGTCAGCGGAAACCACGAACTCTGAATCTGCACCTTGATCCGGTGTCCCTTCAGGAACGTGTGGTTCACGTCCTGCATGGAGAAGTCCACGGCCGTCACCTTGCCCGGCACCAGCGGATCGGGCTTGGCTAAGGAGTTCCGAAACTTCGCGCGGAACGGCTCGCCGCGTACTAGCATCTCATATCCGCCCATCACCACCGGAGGAGCCCCGAGGACATGCTTGCCTTCGTGCTCCGCATCTGGATCGACGTAGTTATCCGGGTAGACATCGATCAGCTTCACATCGAAGTCCGCATCCGTGCCCGTCGATGCGATCTTCAACCGCGGCTTTACCGGCCCCGCCACCGTGACGTCTTCGGTCAGCGGCTCCGTCTCGTACACCAGCACGTCCGGACGAGTCGCTGCGAACCGCTGATCATCATCCATGTAGCGCTGCGGAGGATCGGCCTCAGTTACGTAGCCTACGTACGGCACGGGATGCGCCGGGTCGCTCACGTATTCATCCTTACTTTCTTTGACCGTCGGCGCATTCCATGCAAGGCCGCCTTTTGGCTGGAAGTAAATCATCTTCGTCTCCGCCTGCTTCGGGGGCCACACATCATACTTCTTCCAAACATTGCTGCCCGTCTCAAACGTGTACGCCTTGGGTAGCGGAGTCCATGCCGCATCCTTCAGATAATGCGCAAAGAACGGTGCCTCAATCGTCTTGCGAAAAAACTCCGACGTATCTGATCCAAACTTGATATCGCCCAGGGACGCACCGTCTCCGCGTGACCAACCACCATGTACCCACGGGCCTTCGACGATCGTATCGGCAGCAGCTTCGGGGCTCTCCTTTGCGATTGCGTGGAAGACTTTCATCGGCCCCGCCAGATCTTCCGCGTCAAACCAGCCGCCCACCACCATCACCGCGGCCTTCACGCCAAACATATGCTGCTCCATGTTTCGGGCCACCCAGTACGAGTCATACGTGTCGTGAATGGTTTGGTCGTGATACAGCGGGTTTGTATTTCCCGCCGCCGAATCCAGGTTCGCGAGCGTCCCCATCTTCAGGTAGTACGTGTAGGCGTCCTTGGTAAAGAACTCGAAATTATTCTCCGGTTCCACCTTGAGCGGATTCTTCTGTGGCCGGTAAAACGAGGCGTAAAACGAGTGATTCGCCCCAAGCATGAAGGCCCCGCCGTGATAGCTATCATCGCCGTCGAAGAGATTAATCATTGGCGCCTGCGGACTCGCCGCCTTGATTGCCGGATGCCCATTGATGATGCTGGCCGCGGTGTAAAAGCCGGGATAGCTGATCCCCTGGATTCCTACCTTGCCATTATTCCCGGCCACATTTTTCAGCAGCCAGTCGACCGTGTCGTATGTGTCGGTGGACTCATCGATCCCCTTGCCATCTTTCGGCGGAGTCATCTCCACCCAACTTCCTTCGCTCTCCCAACGCCCCCGCACATCCTCGCACACCAGGATGTATCCGCTCTCCAGCATGTCCATGTTGCCCGTCACGTGCGGAGCCACCACCGCATTGTCATAGTTGCCGCAGCTATAAGGAGTCCGCGTCATCAAGAATGGATATGGCCCTTTGTCCTCAAACTGCCCCGCAATCGGCGTATACACCTGCGCATAAAGCTTCACGCCATCGCGCATCGCGATGCGGTACTCATGCTTCTCATAGTGCGTCTTGAAGAAGTCCATCATCTGCTGCATCCGCTGCTGCGGAGTAAGAGCCGGTGCCGCCGCAGGTGCCATCGTCTGAGCTCCCACTGAAACGGCTAAAGCCATACCCATCGTTGCTACCACGGCCCATCGACAACGCACGTTCATCAAGTTCTCCTGTCTTCACTTCGCTTTAAGCTTCCAAGGACTTTTTCGGATTGTACTCGCTCACCTCATCTGACTTCTGTCATACTTCCCCCCATGCGGCACCGTCTTTTCTTCTCGCATCGCTCATCCCCGCCCACCGGACACCACACATACCGCTGTTTCTCTCTCGCACTTCTCCTCATAGCAATCTTCAGCAGCTTCCCCCTCCGCGCACAAGATGCTCCTCCATCCGAACCCGGCAACTCCGCTCCCTACACCCTCCACCTCTACGCCCGTCTGGTCGAACTCCCCACCATGATCCTTCTTCGCCGAGATCAGACGTTGCTCCACCTCGATCCGCAGCAGATCAACATCAAACTCAACGCCGCACCACCCTTTCACCCCACGTCCCTGCGGCTCGAAGGCAACGATCCTCTCTCCATTGCCATCCTCCTCGACGTCAGCGGGGATCAACGCGATCTCCTTTCGGCCATCCAAAAAGACTTCTCCACGTGGGTCGCAACGTCACTTCGCCCCCAGGACCACGTCTCCATCTATGCGCTCGACTGCGACCTGCTCCAGACCTCCAACGACGTGCCTGCAAATCCAACTGTCTTACAGAAAGGACTGGACCTCGCCCTGACCTCTCAGCTCCCTCATGGCGCTTCGACCAAGCCATCGTGCGGCAAATCGATTCGGCTACGCAGCTCCCTCCTCGTCGTCATGCGAAGACTCTCCCGTGTTCCCGGCCGTCGCACCCTGCTTGTCGTAACCGGCGGCCGTGATGCCAAGGCCAAGATCGACTGGTCGCAGCTGACCTCCGAGGCCGGCCTCGATTCCGTTACCGTCTTTGCCCTTACCTCGCCCGGCCCCATGGAGTTCCAACGGATGATAGATGTCTACACCCTCACGCACGACTCTGGCGGCTTCCTTTTCTCACCCAGTCCCAACGCACTGCCCAAAGCCCTCGATCAACTTATCGGGCTGCTCCGGACACGATACATCCTGCAGTTCCCTATGCCGGCAGACCTGACCCCCGTCACCTATCACGTCTTCATCACCGTTCCCAAATTCGACGTCCTCATCCTCCCCTCAGGCGTTACCGTTCCACTCGCGAATCCGTCCGTAGACCACCCCTCCACCGATCTGCCTTACGAAGCACCACTATCCGACCCACATCCCACGCCAAACCGCTAGACTCCCACGCCCTCGGTTTGGATCTCCTTCCCCTTCCCCGCCAGCCGCATCACCAGTCGCTCAAGCACCAATTTCTTATCCACCGGCCCCGACCTCAACTCCAGATCAGCCTTTGCAATCCACCGCAGTCCGCGCGTCAATTCTCCACGGTCCCGATACCGCCGTGCCTGCGCAATCAGCGCGTCCGCAGCAAACGGAGCTACACGGAAGCCCGGCCACAAGACCTGCCACATCGCCCTCTGGTCTTTCACTTGTTTTTCATTCAGCACCAACATCTGCCGGTATGTCTTCGCCAGCGAAAAGACGTGTCCAATGGCTGCGTCCTCTCCACCCTCCGAAGCATTCAGCAGACCTCCCAGCAGACTCAGGGCTCGCGGCATGTCTCTGAGACTGATGGCGTCGGTGAGCTCATACAAGCTTCTCTGCTTAGCAGCCGATACCATCGTCTCGACATCCACCACCTCGACAGTTGCCTTGCCAACGCCGCCTGCATATAGCAGCAGCTTCTCCACCTCGCTGGCCACCAGCATCATCTCTGCGCCGCCACTCGATCCAAGAGCATCCACCAGTTCGCGTGCCGCATCCTCGCTGAAGGTTACCCCCTTCGACTTCGCCTCGCGCACCACCCAGTGAATCGCATCCTCTTCGCTCACCCGCTGCAGCTCCACCACACCGCACACATCACCCAGCGTCTCGCGGATCTTCTCGGCGCGCTCCTTGTCGGTCATATCCATGCGGCGCAGGTCCTGCGGCAGCGCCAGGTAATCCGCCACAAAGATCACCAGCGCCTGCGGATTCGGCCTACGGAAATATTCATCGATCGCCTTGAACTCTTCCTTCTTCTGCCCGCGTCCATACAGCGTCTTCACGTTGCGAAGAAAGAGCACCTGGAATGGAGCCATCAGCGAAGGAGTCTGCGCGAGATCCAGAGCCTCGAAGATCGATGTCTGCCCAAGGTCGAGATCATGCAGACAGAACTCCTTCATCTCCTCCGGCACTAACGCGCGCACGATTCCTTTGCGGCACATCTCGCCGAGGAACGCGTCATCTCCCAACAGCACATATCCGGCTCGGCGCTGGTCTCCGCTCACTTCAGTAAGGAATCTTTCTACTCCAGCAAAGCTCTTCAACCTGGTCCCCTCACTCATCGGAAGCTCTCCAGCATATCGCTCACCAGAGCCTCAGCAAAGTCTTTGCCCATCCTTCGCACCGCCGCCCCATCCTCCTGCACAAACCCGCTCAAATCCTCCGTCGACTGGTACTGCTCTCTCCACGCAAAGGCATCGTTCTTGTACAGCACCGTCCCATCATGCGCTACTAGCTGCACGTTCGCAGCTACATTAACCAGATAGCTCGATGTCTGCCCGCTTGACGAGTCATACGTGAGCGGCGCCACCGTCTCCGCCGTGATCGTGCCACGCAAGGTCGCGTCCGCGTGGGTTGCGTCGGCTCCCGTCACGACGCGATAGTTCGTCCGCGTGTTCAACTCCCGCACCACTGCCTGCGTAAACGCCGTCTCCGTGTTGTACGCCTGGACCTTCGACACGAAGATCGGAACGCCAAGTGTCCGCACATTCGCCGGAATATGCGCCGCCGCTCCGACCTGGTGATATCCGCACCCAGTTATCAGCAGCACCGCAAAACCGACACCCAGCCAATACTTCATTGCTTCGCCTCAACCGTCTTCTCGCCGACGTAATACAAATCATGCGGCACATCCAGCGTATCTGGATCCGCCGTCCACGGCATCGTCTTCCACTCCGTCGTCACCGGAGTAGCCAGGGTCAAATGTGCGCGGTCGCCAATCTTAATCGGCATCGCAAACCCTGCCTCCTCCGAGTTCCAACGATACGCCACCGTCCCATTCTCCCGATCAAACTTTAGCTCCAGAACCGGCAGTGCAGCATGCCGCAGATACTCGTTGAAGAACGGTGTCAGGTCCATGCCCATACGTTTGTTCCACCACTCCACGACATCTTCGGTCATGATGTTCTGATATTTGAACTGCTGATAGAAATCGTGGATATCGGCAAACCATTTCGCATCGTCATCGATCACGCTGCGAAGCGTATTCAGCATCAACGCGCCCTTGAAATATTGGTCTTCCGTAGGCTCCGAATTCGTCCCGCGCTCTGGAATGATCGGCTGCCGATTCTTTATCTTTGGCTGAAGCCCATTCAGATACTTGATCGCATCAGCCTTTCCCCAGCGATACTCCACATACAGCTCCTCCAAATACGTAGTCCATCCCTCGTGGATCCACATGTCCGACCGATCCGCCGCGCTCACCGCGTTCCCAAACCACTCATGCCCACTCTCGTGAATGATGATGAAGTCGAACTTCGGCGAGATTCCCACGCCCGTCCAGTCGCGCCCATAGTACCCATTCTCAAAATGGTTCCCGTACGACACTGCCGTCTGGTGTTCCATCCCCGAATACGGCACCTCGATCAACTTGTACCCGTCTTTGTCGAACGGATACTCGCCCAGATAATGTTCATACGCATCGAGCATTCCCGGTACCTGCTCGAACTGTACCTTCGCCTTCGCCAGATCCTCAGGCAGCGCGTAATAGTCGAGCGTCGTCTGTTCACCTGAGTCCTTATTCACATGCACGTCCGACCAGTGCTGATACTCACCAATATTCAGCGCCACGTCATAGTTGTTGATCGGATAATGTACCCGCCACTGCCACTCCGTATACCCATCACCTAAGTCCTTGCTGGCTATGAACCGGCCGTTACTCACATCCATCAGCCCGTTCGGCACGGAGACATCTATCTCCATGCCATCCTGTGGCTCATCCTTCCACTGGTCTTTATTCGGCCACCAGACGCTGGGACCCTCGCCCTCGCACGCAGTTGTGATCCAGGGCTTGCCCTCCTTATCCTTGTCAAACGAGAAGCAACCAAACCTTCCCTGCGTTACAGGCTGCCCGTGATAAGCGACGGTCACTTCCTTCACTTGCCCCGTCTTCAACTCGCGAGGGAAGTCGACGTACAACGTACGCGAGTCCTCGGCAGCTCGCTCATATTTCAAAGCCTTCCCCTCAAACGTGATCCCGTCCAGTGTCAACTGCGGCGTCAACTCCAGCTGGATCTTCCGTCCGTCTTTCAGCATCCGGAAGCGCACGACGTTTGTGCCGGAGATCGTCTTAGCTACGGGATCGACGCGCAGCGTGAGGCGATAAAACAGCAGATCGTTATTGGCACGATATGGCCCATAGCCACCGCGTAGCAAATCATCCTTGGAGGGAAGCAGCCCAGCAACCGGAGGCTGCGCGCCCTGCCCCACCGCCACCCCTGGCGTCGTCGTCGAACTCTGGGCCGACGCCATCGGCTTCCCGGTCTGTCCCACAGCCACACTGGCTATCACCCCCACCATCACAAAACCGCACACGCGCATCATCATTCGGTTAGCCTACCTCACCCGTCCCCCACGGCGATACCATTCCGGCAGGCACCCTAAAACGCCCGCGATCTCTTGCGCCCGGTGAGGATCTCGTCGCCATCCTCCTCCACTGGATCCCCTCGACCCCAGGCGCGCCTTCCGCGGCTTGCCCCTTCTGACCATCCTGTCATGTTCCTCAAAATCTGCATCCAACGCTACGAGCACGCCTTCGTCTTGCCTCACGGCGCACGTCCCAGTCAGCGCACGTTGAAAACTTCTCTCGAGGTATCCCATGTATCACCATATTAAAAAACTCATGTACACCGTCAACATCGGTACACCCGATGTTAAATTCGGCAGGCTTCTTCTCGAACAGTTTGGCGGAGCGAACGGTGAGCTCGCAGCCGCCATGCAATACACCATCCAGGGATGGAATTGTGTCGACGATCTCGCTCGGCGCGATCTTCTCCTCGACATCGGCACCGAAGAACTGAGCCATCTCGAGGTCGTCGGCGCCCTCATCCGCATGCATCTCAAGCCGCTCAAGACCGACCGCGAAGCTGTCGATGTCGATCCGCTCGTTACGATCGCCGGCGGAGGTGGCGTCAATTTGTACAACTCGCAGGGCAATGCCTGGACAGCGGACTACTTGAAAATCTCCGGGGAACTGGACGTCGACCTTCGCAGCAATATTGCCGCCGAGGCACGCGCCAAGATCGTCTACGAGCGCCTCATCGACCACACTGAAGATCCCGGTTCGATTGACGCTCTACAGTTCCTCATGACCCGCGAGATCACTCACCTCAAGGCGTTCACTGCTGCTCTGGAAAGCATGGAAAAGCCTGCTTTCTCCATCGGCTTCCTCAAACCCACTCCGGGCATCGTGGATGAGTACTTCAATGCTTCCACCGGCGACGGCGACGAGGGAGAATCTGATATGCGAGGTCCGTGGCAGACCTCCTTCGGCCTGCACCCAGTTGAATCCCAAATGGATGGCGGGCCCGGCCTCTCGGTCGACGACATCGACGGAACGGAAGACCAGGAAGAGCGCGGACGTCAGGATGCGGGACAAAAAGCTGCTACTTCTCCCTTCGCCGAAGCCTTGAGCCAGACGCAACCGAGCACGAACAAGCCCGGCGCTAAAGGCGACCATTCTTCCTCGAACGGTCACTCCAAAGCGGCTGATCATAACGGACACAAATCGAAGAAGGCGGCAAAGGCTTAAGCCGACGCCAACTTATCCTCAGCTTTCTCGGCGACGCAAAAAGGTGCGGCTCAAGTAGCCGCACCTTTTTGCGTCACCCCAGATGTTGCAGATGCGTATCCTTGAACGCGCCTGGATACTTGAGACCGAAACCAAGCAGGCGATCCATCGCGATATGGCTGAACCAGATAATTCCTGCCGCCATCCATGCCCGGCGACCGGTTGCATACCCCAGCGCAAACATCGCCAGTGGGACAGCGACCATGTGAGCCAGGTTGTACAGCGCTGCGCCTGCTCGAGGGTTTGCCAGATATCCGGCCATGGATAGATCCGGAACCAGAAAGCACAACGCGAAGAGTACCCAGCTAAAGTGCATGTGCGCATACAACACCAGCGCCCCGGACAGAAGCGCGGCCTCTTCGATCCGCAACATATAGGACGGTCGCGTCAGCATTAATATCTTCCTCGATATCGTCCACCATAAATGAAGAAGGCGACCCGCAGGCCGCCTTCTTCGTTCTCACTGAAGCTCACCGCTTACGCCGGTGTGGTATGGCCTTCGCCGAACCCGGGCTTGCGACCGCCCTCCGGCTTCAAGACCTGCTGCTTGTCGTCGCCGTCGTCATCGCCAGCCGAGGCCAGCGACGACTTCACCGGTCCAAGCAACTTGCCCTGAATCAGCAACTCGATCTCCGCCGCATCCAGCGTCTCACGCTCCAGCAGCGCCGCCGCCATCGCATGCATCACGTCGCGATGCTCGTCAAGAATCTTGTATGCCGAGCTGTAGGCCTCGTCAACCAGCCGCCGCACTGCCTTGTCAATCTGCTGTGCCGTGTCATCCGAGTAGTCTCGCGCCTGTCCGATGTCCCGGCCGAGGAACACTTCCTGTTCCTTCTTGCCATAGGTCAGTGGTCCGAGCTCGCTCATGCCGTACTCGCAAACCATCTTCCGAGCCAACTCCGTCGCGCGAACAATATCATTGCCCGCACCGGTCGTCATACGGTTCATGAAGATCTCTTCCGCGCAACGTCCGCCCATCAGGATGGCCAGCTGCGTGTTCAGATAATCTCTCGTCACCGTATGCTTATCCTCTTCCGGAAGATGCATCGTCACGCCCAGCGCCATACCGCGCGGGATAATCGTCACCTTGTGAAGAGGGTCGGAGTGGTCACGCTTGGCAGCGACCAATACGTGCCCGGCTTCGTGATAGGCCGTGTCGCGCTTGTCGTCCTCGCTCAGCAGCATAGACTTCCGCTCGGCGCCCATTAGCACCTTGTCCTTCGCTACTTCGAAGTCGAACATGTGCACAGCCTTGCGGTTGAATCGAGCCGCCGTAAGGGCTGCCTCGTTGACCATGTTCGCCAGGTCAGCGCCGGTGAAGCCCGGTGTGCCACGAGCCAGGATCGGCAGGTTCACATCTTCGGCCAGCGGCACCTTCTTCGAGTGCACGCGCAGGATCTCTTCGCGGCCGCGAATGTCCGGACGATCCACAATCACGCGGCGATCGAAACGACCTGGACGCAGCAGCGCTGGATCAAGCACGTCGGGCCGATTGGTCGCGGCAATCAAGATGACTCCGTCATTTGACTCAAACCCATCCATCTCGACCAGCAGCTGATTCAGGGTCTGCTCGCGCTCATCGTGTCCGCCGCCCAGTCCGGCACCGCGGTGCCTTCCAACAGCGTCAATCTCGTCGATGAAGATAATGCAGGGAGCATTCTTCTTGCCCTGTTCGAAAAGATCACGAACACGTGATGCGCCCACGCCGACAAACATTTCCACGAAGTCCGAACCGGAGATCGAAAAGAATGGGACATTCGCCTCGCCCGCAACCGCACGGGCAAGCAGGGTTTTGCCGGTTCCCGGAGGCCCGACCATCAGCACGCCCTTGGGAATCCGTCCTCCCAGACGCTGGAACTTCTGCGCCTCGCGCAGGAATTCGATGATCTCGCGAAGCTCTTCCTTTGCCTCGTTGACGCCAGCGACGTCCTTGAACGTAATCTTCTTCTGCTGCATGGAGAGCAACCGCGCACGGTTCTTGCCAAAGCTTAGCGCTTTATTTCCGCCACTCTGCATCTGCCGCATCATGAACATGAACAGAGCAACCAGCACGAGGATCGGCGCGAAGCTCAGAAGCGCGTTCCAGTACATATTTCCCTGCTGGCTCTTGAAGGTGACATCCACACCGTGGGCCTTGAGATCGGCCTCTTCGTTGTGGTCCACGTAGTTCGCAGGAATCGTGGTGTGGAAGGTCTCTTTGCCGTCCTTGTACTTACCCGTGACGTCCGCGCCGTCTACCAGCACATCCGAAATCTTGCCGGCATCCGCGTCATCCTGAAACTGTGTCAGGCTCACAGCCTTATCGTGGCCCGCAGCCATGTTGGTCGCGACGAAACGCCAGCCCACCAGCAGGCAGCCCAGCGTCAGCACCCAGATCAACAACTGTTTGACTGTTGAATTCAATCCGATTCCTCGTTTCACCTTACTACTGCCTCATCTACTACCGCCCGGCTCCTGGACGGCTACCACCGGAAACCTCGCCTAACCACAAGCGACTCGCTTTTGGCTCGGCGCTTGTGGCCTCCGAAAGCTTCGCCTGATCCGTTAGACGCCAATCGCAGAAATACGGTGCAGTGTTTTGCGGCCGTATCCTCTTCTGCGTCGGGTTTGTTCTAAATTCTACTCTGGCGCTACCCTGTCCGTCAGAAATATCGTTCCCATCGGGCCCTCTTTCCACCCAAAACGGTCCTATCCCTGCCGCCACAACCGAATCTCCCGCGCCGAACGCTCGACCCGCAGGCCTCCGTGTAACTCGAGCCGGCTGCCAATCCTTCCGGTCCCGCCTCCGCCAACGCCCGCGAATCCGGCGAGCGCTAAGACCTTCGCCGTCTCCTCCCCACCCAGCACATAGCTCTCATTCGACTCGGCAAAGACCTTCCGCGTAGCGGCGCGCACAATCCTCCTCCGTAACGCCGCGGGCAGCGCTCGCAACCGCTCAATCTCCATTGCATATCCCACCTCCCCCACCGTAGTGCTCACCGATCGTCCGCCCCCGCGCACCGGCTTTCCCGGCAACAGCACCTGCGGCAGCACCCTCGCCACCTCCGCCTGCCAGAAGGCCTCTTCCTCCCGAGCCACATCCGCCGTCCGCGCCAGCAACGCGTCCACGCCCGGGTTGAACTCCCGCAGCATCGGCATCAAGACATGTCGCACCTTGTTCCTGGTTAGCGACACGTCACGGTTTGTAGCATCTTCTCTCCACTCCTGCCCCCGCTCCCGCAGAAACGCCTCCACCTGAGCCCTCCGAACCCCTAGTAGCGGCCGCACAATCCTGCCAGCGGCAGTTCCACCCACAGATTTGTCATCTAACGTATAGCAAATGTTCTGCTTCTCGCCCTCCGCATTGCCGATCGCCAACACCGGCGAGATCCCCCCCAACCCCTCCGTCCAGGCGCCTCGCAGCATCTTCATCACCACCGTCTCCGCCTGGTCATCGAGCGTATGCGCGGTTGCCACCACATCTATAGTTCGGCTCGCCATCAAACCGCGCAGAGCCGCATACCGCAACTCTCGGGCCGCCTCCTCGACTCCCTCACCCTCCGCCGCCTGTCGAGCCGCCGTATCCACCCGAAACACCCTGAGCGGAACCCCCAGCCGCTCGCAAACCTCCCGCACAAACTCCTCGTCTTCATCCGCGTCCGCGCCGCGCAACCCGTGGTGTACATGCGCCGCGCTCAACACCACGCCGAGCGGCATCTTGTTCTGCGCGCTTGGCACATTCGCCTCCACCAATCCCAACAACAGAGCCACCGAATCAGCACCCCCACTCACAGCTACACACACGCGCTCGCCCGCACGCACCAGTCCTCGATCCATCGTTAACGTAGCTTTCACCGCCATGGTTCCACTCTACCTCTCTCGTTATCCCTGCACTTCGCTCCCGCATCCAATGGTGGGCGAGAACGTTCTTCGCCAAAGGAGATTTTCATGAGTACTTCCCACCAATCCCTCAATTTGGAAGATGCGAGACGCATCATTGCAGCAGCCACGAAGAAGGCCGAAGAGATTAAACAGCCCATGAACATCGCGGTAGTCTGCGCGGGTGGACATTTACTCGCCTTCGAGCGCATGCCCGGCGCATGGATCGGCTCGGTCGACATTGCCCAGAAGAAGGCCTGGACATCGCGCGCCTTCGACATCGAGACCGGAACCCTCGGGACGCTCTCGCAATCCGGAGACCAGTTCTTCGGCATCCACGCCTCCAATGATGGCAAGGTGATGATCTTCGCCGGTGGCATCCCAATCAAGCAGGACGGCAACGTCATCGGAGCGATTGGCGTAAGCGGCGGCCTCGGAGCCCAGGACCAGGCTGTAGCGGAAGCTGGCGCCGCAGCCCTGTAAAGATCCTCGCCCCTGCCAACGAGTCTCAGCCTACCGAAGCTCGTTGGCGTACTATCCCGTTCACAGTTGCCATACCCTCTTCGCCCTTCCTCAGCCGTCTGAGCCCCATCCTCTACACTCTGTACCTATGTCCATCCTCCGCCGCGCTACTCCCGACGACGCTTCCACCATTACCGCCCAGCGCCACCAGATGTTCGCCGACAATGAACTCGCCAGCGAAGACCGCTACAACGAGATGGACCTCGCCTTCGAGCCCTGGGTCCGCGAACGTCTCGCCGACGGCCGATATGTTGGCCTCTTCATTCAGGAAGGTGAAGACCTGTTAGCCGCCTGCGGCATCTTCTTTGGCGACTTCCCGCCGCATTATCTGGATCCGAAGCCCATTCGCGCCTACCTCCTCAACTTCTACACCGCCCCAGAAGCCCGCGGTCGCGGGCTCGCCACTCAACTGCTAGAACACGCCGTCGACGTATGCAAGAAAGCCAACGTCGGCGTCATCACCCTCCACGCCTCGAAATTCGGCCGTCCCATCTACGAGAGGTTCGGATTCACCCAGAACAACGAGATGATCCTCCGCCCCACAAATTAGTTCTTAGTCGTCAGTTTTGAGTACGCGCGTTGCGACTGACAACTGACAGCTCACAACTGAAAGGCCCGAAGGGTTATACTTCGATTCCCATGTCCGTATTTGTCATCATCCCCGCAGCCGGCATCGGCACCCGCATGGCCCATGCTACTCCCGGAGGAGTTCCCGCAGCCGTCTCCAAGCAGTTTCTCGAGCTCAAAGGTCTTCCCATCCTGGTCCACTCGCTCCGTGCCTTCCTCGACGTACCGGCCGTTACCGCTATCTACGTTGCCGTCCGCGAGACGGAGCAGGCCCGGGTCACCGCCATGCTGGCCGAGCACCAACTCTCCGCTAAGGTCCATGTCGTCATCGGCGGCGACAATCGCCAGGAGTCGGTCGCCAATGCGCTCGCCGCACTTCCATCTACAAGCGATCAGGACATCGTCCTCGTACACGATGCCGTTCGTCCGCTTATCGACTCGGCCACCATCGACCGCACCATCGCCGCCATCGAGAAGCATGGCGCCGCCATCGTCGCCACCCCCGCCATCGACACCATCAAGCAGGTCGAGCGCACCGCCGACGGCGCCCTCATCACAGCGACCATCCCTCGAGAACTCATCGTTCATGCTCAGACGCCGCAGGGCGCGACGGTCCCCTTGCTGCGCCGCGCCTTCTCCGAAGCCATCGCCGACGAGTTCATCGGCACCGATGAATCCAGCCTCCTCGAACGAGCCAACATCCCCGTCTTCGTCGTCCAGGGCAGCTCTCGCAACTTTAAAGTCACCCAGCCCGGCGACCTCGAAGTAGCTGAGTTTTACCTGGCCGGCTAGCTGACAACCCCGTTCTGCGCCGAAACGCCTCCGCGTATCATCTAATCAACCGCTATGTCCACCGCCGCCACAATTCAAACCGTCGAGCTCACCGAAGACCAGCTCGCCCTGATCGCCCGCGCGCTCGCTGATCCGCGCCGCTACGAGATCCTGAAGAAAATCAGCACCAAGCGCTCCTTTACCCCATGTAGCGCCATGCGCGATTGCATTGACATCTCTCCCGCAACCCTCTCCCACCACATGAAAGAACTCGAGACCGCCGGCCTAGTTCGTTCCGAAAAAGACGGAAAATTCGTCAATTATTTCGCACAGACGCACATCCTCCGCGCATACCTCGACCGACTACGGTCCGACCTAGCCTAAGACCTCAAGATTAAATTTCTGCGCATCCTGAATCCTCCTGCACCGTGGCCTCATCAATTCGATGGTTGTCGAAATATCAAATCATTATCGGCAAGAGGAGATTCAATATGTCCACACTCGCAGGGAAAGTCGCCGTCGTTACAGGAGCCTCTAAGGGCATCGGCGCAGGCATCGCAAAAGCATTCGGTGCTGCTGGCGCTTCGGTCGTCGTCAACTACTCCTCTGATAAATCAGGCGCCGACAAGATTGTCGACACCATCACCAAGGCAGGGGGCAAAGCCATCGCCGTTCAAGGCAACGTCTCCAAGCTTGAAGACGCGCAGGCAATCATAGACGCCGCCATCAAGGCCTATGGCAAGCTCGACATTCTAGTCAACAACGCCGGCGTCTTCGAGTTCGCACCCATTGAAGCCGTTACAGCAGAGCACTTCCATAAGCAGTTCGACATCAACGTTCTCGGCCTTCTGTTCGTCACCCAGGCAGCGGTAAAGCATCTCGGGAAGGGCGCCAGCATTATCAACATCGGCTCGCTCGCCGGGGCGGGTACCATGGCCGGCAGCGCCGTCTACTCAGGAACCAAGGCCGCACTTAACGCTGTTTCGACCGTGCTCGCCGCTGAGCTAGGACCAAAAGGCATTCGCGTCAACGCTCTTAATCCCGGAGGCGTCGTCACCGAAGGCTCTGTAGCCGCTGGCTTTACGGACGACAATCCCTTCGTGAAGCAAATGATCGCGACCACACCCCTCGGGCGGCTGGGCCAGCCCAACGACATTGCCACGGCTGCCCTGTTTCTCGCGTCTGACGACGCTGGCTGGATTACCGGCCAACTCCTCAACGCCGGTGGCGGCGCTCGCTAACCTAAGCGGCCTGCTTTACCCGACTTCCACGCTTCAACACACGCATTCTGCAATCTGAAAGGCACACCATGAGCACTCTCACAGGAAAAGTCGCCGTCGTAACCGGAGCCTCCAAAGGCATCGGAGCAGCCATCGCCAAATCTCTCGGAGCCGCTGGCGCCTCCGTCGTCGTCAACTACGCCTCCAGCAAAGCCGGCGCCGACACGGTTGTCGACGCCATCACTAAGGCCGGCGGCAAGGCTGTAGCCGTCAAGGGTGACGTCTCCAAGCCCGCCGACGCCGAAGCCATCGTCGACGCCGCCATCAAGACCTACGGCAAGCTCGACGTCCTCGTCAACAACTCCGGCGTGTACGAGATGCTGCCCCTCGAAGCGATCACCCCCGAGCACTTCCACAAGCAGTTCGACACCAATGTGCTTGGGCTTCTCCTCGTCACGCAGGCAGCGGTCAAGCACCTTCCCAAGGGCGGCAGCATCATCAACATCGGCTCGCTGGTTAGCCGCATCACGCCTCCGATGAGCGCCGTCTACTCCGCCACCAAGGGTGCAGTCGACGTCATCACCGGCGTTCTCTCACTCGAACTCGGCCCTAAGGGCATTCGCGTCAACTCCCTGAATCCCGGCCTCGTTGAAACCGAAGGAACCCACAGCGCCGGCTTCATCGGCTCCGAGTTTGAGAAGGGTGCAGCAGCCGGAACTCCTCTCGGCCGCATCGGTCAGCCCCACGACATCGCCACAGCGGCCGTGTTGCTCGCCTCCGACGACGCCGGCTGGATCAACGGCCAGCTCATCAACGCTGCCGGCGGAGCTCGCTAAGCCCCAAATCTCCCGGGTGCCCTATGCTTGGAGCGGCTTCATCGCTACAGGAGTGGGGCGCCCAGCCTTCCACCTCAACCGCATCGGCCCAGCGCATGCGCCGCAGGAGATTCCCATGGTCAACCTAGCCCTCACCATGCTTCCTATTATCGTCACCTTCGCCGTGGCAGCGTGGCACTCACCGGCGGACGAAGTCCAGCCCCGGTCGGCGCTCTCCAGCAATCCCATCGATGCGGCATGTCGCAACTGCCTTTCCTAAGCCACAATCACGTTCGCTTCGCCTGATCTGCGCTCCTTGCATTTATCATCGACATCAATGAGCATGCGCATCGGTCTCGGCTTTGACTCTCACGCCTTCAAGAAGGACATCCCGCTCGTTATCGGCGGCCTCAAAATCCCGCACCCGGAGGGCCTCGCCGGCCACTCTGACGGTGACCTCCTCCTTCACGCCATCACCGACGCACTGCTCGGCGCTGTCTCTGCGGGCGACATCGGCACCTTCTTTCCCCCGACCGACCCAAAATGGAAGGGTGCCGATTCGACCCTCTTCCTCAAGACAGCGCTCGAGGAGATCGCCCTGGTCGGCTTTAAGATCGTCAACATCGACTGCGTCCTCATCATGCACCGCCCAAAGATCGTTCCCCTAGCCGGAGAGATGCGTGAGCGCGTAGCCGACCTGCTCGGCGTCGACGTCAATAATGTCAGCATCAAGGGTAAGACTCCGGAGGGCCTGACGCAGGATGGGACGGCAGTCGCGCATGTGGTCGTCCTGCTCGAATCCATCGACCTGCCCAACGAGCACCAAAAGCTCACACTGGAAGCCGACATCCCCGACGAAGCCGACATAGACGCTGCCCTCGCCGCTGTGGCCAAACCTCGAGACATCACCGCCCTCGGTCGCAAACTCCCCACCTTCGATACCGACGACCTTACCTAGCTCGTAGATAGCGGGCGAATCGTCATCTACAGCGCCGTACGGAGATCTCCGTACGGCGCTGTTGCGTCGACCGTCGGAGCCGGCGTCACGAGAAGCCGGTAATTCTTCCTCCATTCAACGGCCCTGCGACCATAGTCACTTCTCGACGCGCCCTCCCGCGCGTTCATGAGACTTTCACGCCACCGTAATACTCGGTTGGCAGAACTGCTCCATCCTTGAGCAATCCCATGAGTACTGTTTTGAATCAGTTCCGGTCCTCGTTGACCTGTGTCTTTCAGAACAAGCCTCTGGCTCTGCGTAGCCCAGACTTTACGGCCACTTCCCGCTCCAGATGCAATAAGCACCCGAGCAGCTTCGCACCTGTGTCTGCAACCTGAATTCACGGGCACCGAACGATGAAAACTGCAGTGAACCCTTGGAGGCAAGAGATAGATGAACGTCCGTTTGTTTACGAAATCTGCACGAATCTTTTTGGCGATAGGACTTGGCGTAGCAGCGAGCGCCCTGGCTCAAACACAAGATACCTCCACGGCTCCAGCTCAAACTCCCGCGTCGGTTTCGGCCACCGCCTCCCAGCAATCCGCCACGCCGGCAGATAAAGTCACCGATGCCCAGAGCGTGACCGTGACTGCCGAAGGCGAAGATCGCTCCGTCCAGTCGGTTAGTTCCACCCAACTCCTGCAGGCCGCGCCAGGCACAAGCCCCATCGCCATCCTCGCGCGCCTTCCGAGCGTCAGCGTTACCTCAGCCGACCCCTACGGCGCCTACGAGTGGGCACTCCGCATCTCCGTTCGCGGCTTCAATCAGAACCAACTCGGCTTCACCCTTGACGACGTACCGCTCGGCGATATGTCCTACGGCAATCTGAATGGCCTGCACATCAGCCGCGCCATTATTGACGAGGATATGGGCCGCATCTCCGTCTCCCAGGGCACCGGAGCGCTGGACACCGCCTCCAACAGCAACCTCGGCGGAGCCGTCCAGTTCTTCTCCTCCGATCCGCTGGACAAGCGTAACTTCACCTTTACGCAGTCCTTCGGCAGCTTCAGCGGAGTTCGCAGCTTCGAGCGCTTCGACAGCGGCATGCTCCCCACCCGCACCCGCTTCTACTTCGCCGGTGTCTACCAGCGCGCCGACAAGTGGAAGGGCGCCGGCCAGATCAACCAGCGTTACTTTCAGTTCAATACAAAGATCCAGCAGTTCGTCGGTAGCAACGGCCTGATCACCTTCTACGCCGACTACTCCGACCGCCGCGAGGTCGACTACCAGGATTTGAACAAGGTCTGGGCGCAGAAGCTCGGCTATAACTGGGACAACTACGGCGACTGGGGCAAGTCCATCCAGGCCGCCAACGCCTGCAACGGTACCGGTAGCTATCCCTTCCCGGTCAGCACCCTGGCAGCAAATGAAGACCCATGCGACGCCGGCTACTACGGTGGTTCAGGGCTCCGCAAAGACTTCCTCAGCTACCTGAACTACAAGACCTCCATCACCAACCACCTCACCTGGAAGTCGACCCTCTATGGCCATTACAACGCCGGCCGCGGCCTTTGGTTCACTCCCTACACCCCCACTTATCAGGCTGGCTTCGTAGCCGTCTCGCCGATCTCGCTGCGCACCTCCGAGTACGGCATCAGCCGCGGCGGCTTCCTCACTTCACTTTCCTACGAAACCTCACGCAATACGGTCGAGGGCGGAGTCTGGTTCGAAAAAGAAAGCTTCGATCTCGCCCGCCGCTTCTATGCCACCAGCATCGACAGTCCGATGCACTCGCTCTACTCCTTCCCCACGAACCCCTTCTACACACAGTGGGCGTACAACTTCCCCTCCACTGTCTACCAGATTCACCTGCAGGATCAATTCAAAATCACGGACGCACTCACCGTCTCTGCTGGCTTCAAGACCGCAGAAACCAACATGACCGGCAACCTCAGCGCCTTCGACACCGGTGTCATCAAGGAAGGCACGGCCGTTTCAACATACGCCCAGGGCAGCCTGGAGTCCGGCAAACCATTCCTTCCGCAGGTCGGCGCCAACTGGAAGCTGAATAAGAAGAACGAGGTCTTTGCCGATGTCGCCGAAAACGTCCGCGCCTACCAGGCTGGCGGCAACGGCTTCGGCAACTCCCCCTGGGGCACCACGCAGGCGGGCTTCAACGTTCTCACCAGCAGCCTCAAGCCAGAGAGCGCATGGAGTGAAGAAGCTGGTCTTCGTCACGTCGACAGCATCATCCAGGCGCAGGCGAACTACTTCCACGTCAACTACGCCAACCGCCTCCTCGCGATCTCGCAGGGTGCTGGCATTGCCGGCAACGCCTCCATCCTCTCAAACGTTGGCGGCGTTACGACGAACGGCGTCGACGGAGCCATATCGGTTGCGCTGCCGCGCAGCTTGACGCTGTACAACGCAATCACCTACAGCAAATCCACCTACGACTCGGACTACACCTCCGGTGGAACTACCTATGACACCGCAGGCAAGGTCGGCGTCGACTCACCCCAGGTCCTCTACAAGAACTCGCTATCCTACAACGGCTTGAAGGGCTTCGAGGCCCACATCGATTCCGACTACATGGGCAAGCGGTACTTCACCTACAGCAACGACGGCAGTGTTGGTGGCCGGTTCCTCGCAAACTTCGGCACGAGCTATCACACCGCAGAGGTCGGCCCCTTCAGCGAACTCAAGGTGCAGTTCAACATCTACAACCTCGCCAGCGAAAAGTACTGGTCGACCATCGGCACCAACGGCTTTATCTACAGCGATCCTCTGTCCGTAGCAAACAACACGCTTCAGGTCGGAGCCCCCAGAGCGATCACTGGCAGCTTCACAGCGAAGTTCTAACCTTTTCATCGTCCCCAATAGCAGGGCGCGGAGATCCTTTCGCGCCCTGTTATCTTTAACGCCGAACCGTCTTTGCATCAAGCTGATTTTGTTACAGCACCCTTCGCAACAAATAGTTTGTTGCCCACATTGAATTTCCGGTACATTGGCTGCAACCACCGGAGGAGCCGTCATGGACCCACAGCAGGAAGCCCAGCAATTCGCCCACATAATTCTCGCGATGATGCCAATCTTCATTCTCTTCGGCCTGGCCGTGATCGCCTTCTTCGTTTTCCTCTTCTGGCGCGTTCTCTCCAAGGCCGGGCTTTCCGGCCCGTTAGCCCTCCTCGTCCTAATCTGGCCCATCGGCCCACTCATCGTTCTCTGCATCCTGGCCTTCTCCGACTGGCGCGTCATCCCCGCGCCCAACCCATACGGAGGACTCCAGCCCTACCCTCCGCCACCACCGGCTTACCCGCCCACCAGCTACAACCCTCCGCCACCACCCCAGCCCTAAGCTGAGCCTTCCCTCAGCCATCCAGTTCGATCGTCACCAGCGGTCGAACCGGATGGCTGTTAACATAGGTCTCGAAGCCTTATGACATTCGAGCCCTCTGCCGCACCCGACTCCCGCCCAATTCGCGTCCGTATCGCCCCCTCGCCCACCGGCGACCCCCATGTCGGCACCGCCTACATAGGCCTGCTCAACTACATCTTCGCCAAACAGCGCAACGGCAAGTTCGTCCTTCGCATTGAGGACACCGACCGCACCAGATTCGTCTCCACCTCCGAGCAGATGATCTTCGACGCCCTCAAGTGGGTCGGACTCACCTGGGACGAGGGTCCCGACGTTGGCGGTCCTTACGGCCCCTACCGCCAGTCCGAGCGCACCGACATCTACCGCGAGCACGCCGAAATCCTCCTGGCCAACGGTACCGCGTATCGCTCCTTCGAGACCGCCGAAGAGCTCGAAGCCCTTCGCCAGGCCCAGATCGCTGCGAAGACTCCTCCCCGCTACAACGGCGCTCACCGCCACCTCACTCCCGCGCAAATCGACGCTTACCTCAACGAAGGCCGCCCCTACACCATCCGCCTCAAAGTCCCTGAGCATACTTCCACTACGTTCACTGACGAACTCCGCGGCGCGATCACCTTCGACCACAACAACGTCGATGACCAAGTGCTCCTCAAATCCGACGGCTACCCCACGTATCACCTCGCCAACGTGGTCGACGACCACCTGATGCAGATCACCGACGTGATCCGCGCCGAAGAGTGGATCTCCTCTACTCCGAAACACGTGCTGCTCTACGACGCATTCGGCTGGGACCTCCCGCGCTTCTGGCACATGCCTCTCCTGCGCAACGTCGACAAGTCAAAAATCTCCAAGCGCAAGAATCCCGTCTCGCTGGTCTTCTATCAGCAGTCCGGCTACCTCCCGCAAGCCATGCTCAATTTCCTCGGCCTGCTCGGCGGCGGCATGGCCCAGCCCACTGAGGCCGAGATCGTCAGCAAGGGCCTCAACACCAAGGAAGGCGACATCTTCTCGCTCCCCGAGATGCTCGAGAAGTTCGACTTCAAGCGCATCTCCCTCGGCGGACCGGTCTTCGACCTCGTCAAGCTGAAGTGGCTCAACGGCGAATACCTCCGCAAGCTCTCACCCGACGAATTCTTCGCCGCCCTCCGCCGCACAGTCCTCTCCGACGACTACATCCGCGCCATAGCCCCGCTCGTGCAGGCCCGCATGGAAACTCTCGGCCAGTTCGGCGACATGACCAGCTTTTTCTTCTCCGACAACATTTCCCCGCCCGAAACCGTCTGGCTCCCCAAGAAGCGCACCTACGAAGAGACTGTAGCTTTCGCGGCTGAACAGCTGGTTGCGCTCGAAGCCGCTATCTGGGACGCTACTTCGATCGAGTCCGCACTCAAGGCTCTCGGCGAAGCCAAGCAGTGGAGCGTCAAAGAAAACTTCATGCTTCTGCGTGCAATCCTCACCGGCAGTACCACCAGCCCGCCGCTGACGGAAAGCCTGGTTGTCTTCGGCAAGTCGCGCTCATTGGACCGCATGCGACGCTTCCTTGAAATGCAGAAGAAACTCGCTAACCAACGAAAATAGTACCTTTCGCCATCCGAGTGCAACGCCGGGAGCCATCCTCGGTTGGCGAAGCTGTCCCACATCGCGCCACCACGGCCTCTATCCTCGTGATAAACCTATCATCGAGGTTATTCCCATGCCCCTCACCACCAACGAACCCATCGCCTTCATCCCCACCACCGACGGTGCCGCCGCGCGCAACTTCTACGAAACAGCCCTCGGCCTCAACTTTGTCTCCGACGATAACTTCGCCATTGTTTTCCGCGTCGGCTCGACCCAAACCATGCTCCGCGTGGTCCGCACCCCCGAGTTCACTCCCCAACCCTTCACCATCTTCGGCTGGGAGGTCCCAGACATCCACGCCACCATCGCCGACCTCAAAACCCGCGGCGTCGAGTTCCTCCAATACGACTACTTCAAGCAGGACGAAGCTGGCGTCTGGACCGCCCCCGGCGGCGCCCAGGTAGCCTGGTTCAAAGACCCCGACGGCAACACGCTGTCTCTCTCCAAGCACCCCGACTGAGCTCCGCCGTCACTTTCGCCGCCAATGCTCGTGTGGGCACAAGGGCGGCCCGCCTAATCCCCGGTTACCGCTACCACCACCGGAAGCGTCTTCGGAGGGTAGCAGACCGCATTGTCACAGGCCTGGTATTTCAAGACCCCCACCAGCGTCGACGAGCCCTTCGGCACCACCACATTGACGCTCACGCGAAACTCGCCCTGGTAAACATCCACCGACTCGCCCGAGCCCACTGGCAGCCGAAACGTCGACCCCTTCGGATATTGCTCATTGACGACCTTCACCACGCTGCCCGTGTTAAATCGGATCACCGTCGGAATCAATAGCTCGTCCTTGGGCGTATGCGAGTTGATGTGGAACCCGTCGTCCACGCGGAATCGCAACACAATCGTCTGCGGCTCACCAGCCCTCACCTCTGCCGCATCGGAGAGCAGCTCCACATGCCCCTTGTGCGCAACCGGAGCTTCACCGAACTGAATCTGCGCGTGGAGAGGAATGCAGCAGAAAGCAGCACAGAACCCGATCAGTGCTGCTTTCACAGGCCACCCGAAGCGATCGCCTTCTGCACATCCGCTTCCAGCTCATCCTTGGAGTGCGCGCCAATCGTCTGGTCAACGACCTTGCCGTGCTTGTCGACGTAAAACGTCTCGGGAATGTAATCGCTCAACTGGTAGCTCTTCGAGACCGCATCATCCGGCATAAGGATCGGATAGGTCACGCCCACTCGCTTGGATGCGGCGGCGACTTCCTTCACCGCCATGCCGTCGTCCTGGTCCAGGCCCAGCACGACGAGCCCTTGTCCCTTGTATTTGTTCTCCAAATCCTGAAACCAGGGCATCTCGAGCTTGCACGGACCGCAATACGTGGCCCAGAAGTTCAGCACAACCGGACGTCCCTTAAAATCCGCCAACGAAACCTTCTTGCCATCCAGATCCACCAGCGTGAACGAAGGAGCGGTCTTGCCCAGCAGCAGCTTTGCCGCCGGATCCTGGGTCGGATCAGATGCCGACGAGCTCGCGGGCGTCAATTGCTGCGCCTTCTGCATCACCATTTGCCGATGCCGAAGGTTGTGCGTCCCCGCCATCACAATCAGCGTCACACCCGCAATCAGCAACACGACAATCGCTAACCGACGAACCACGGATCCATCCTTCGGCGCAGGCCGGATTCGCTCCTGCGCTGACTCTAGTCTATCGCTGTTCGGCCGCTCGTGGACGGTGATGTGTGCCCGTCTGCTAGCATTCTCTTTAGCCATCATCTGCGCCTTCCGTAATGACCCAGCCTTCCCAGAAGTCCGCTCTGAACCGTCCATCCGACCTCGTCCGCATGGAGGCCGAAGCCCTCCAACAGCTAGCCCTGCGCCTGGAAGGTCCACAAGCTCATGTCTTCGAGCAGGTCGCTGCCCTGCTCGCCGCGACCGTTACCGCTGGCCATCGGGTGATCCTCACAGGCGTCGGCAAGAGCGGCCTCATCGCCCGCAAGATCGCCGCAACGCTCCTGTCTACGGGAACCTCGGCACAGTTTCTCCATCCTACGGAAGCCCTCCACGGCGACCTCGGCCTGCTGCACCGCGGAGATGTGTTGCTGGCCCTTTCCTACTCGGGTCAGAGCGAAGAACTGCTCCGCCTGCTTCCCGTACTCCCCCGCCTCGGGGTCACGCTCGTTACCCTCACAGGTTGCGTTGACTCCGCGCTCGCCAACGCCAGCGCGCAGGTGCTCGACGTCAGCGTCGACCGCGAGGCCTGCAACCATCAACTCGCCCCGACCACGTCCACGACCGTCATGCTCGCCCTCGGCGATGCTCTAGCCATCGACGTCAGCCGACGCCTCAACTTCCAGCCACAGGACTTCGCCGAACTCCATCCCGGAGGACAGCTTGGCAAGCGCCTGATCCCTATCCACCAGCTCATGCACACCGGAGACGAGATACCAGTCGTCGCGCCCAGCACAACCCTCCCGGACATCATCCACGAGATGTCGGCAAAGCGCCTCGGCCTCACCACCGTCCAGGCTGGCGGCAAGCTCCTCGGCATCCTCTCCGACGGCGACCTCCGCCGCCTCTTCGCCAGCCGCGGCCCCGAAGCCTTCCACCTCACCGCCGCCGAGATCCTCAACTCCACACCCCGCATCATCGCCCCGACTCCCTTCGCCGGCGATGCCCTGGCTCTGATGGAGCGCCACAAAATCACCGCTCTCGTGGTCACCGAAGACGGTACCCCCGGCACCGCAGTCGTGGGCATCCTGCACCTCCATGATCTGCTCGCGTGAGCTTCGCCGTTCGCGACGGTGAAGCAGCAAACACCACAAACGACGCGCTCCGATACAATCGTACGAATATGCATCGTTGGTCGAAGCTCTTCATCCCCACCCTTCGCGAGGCCCCTACGGACGCAGAGGTCGCAAGCCACAAACTCCTTTTGCGTGCTGGATATATCCGTCAGCTAGGCGCAGGCATTTACAGCTATCTGCCGCTCGGTCAGCGTTCGCTCAATAAGATCATCGCGATCGTTCGCGAAGAAATGGACAAAATCGGCCAGGAATTCTTCCTTCCAGCCCTGAACCCCGCAGAACTATGGCAGGAGTCGGGGCGATGGAGCGGAATGGGCGACAACATGTTCCGCCTGAAGGACCGCAAGGGCGCTGAGCTTTGCCTGGCAATGACACACGAAGAGGTCATGACTTCGATCGCGCGCAATGAGCTGCGCAGCTATAAGCAGCTCCCGCAGATCTGGTACCAGATTCAAACAAAGTTCCGCGACGAACCACGGCCGAAGGCTGGTCTGATGCGTGTGCGGCAGTTCATGATGAAGGATTCTTACTCGTTCGACATTGACGCGGCCGGACTAGACGAGAGCTACAACAAGCACGACGCGGCCTATCGCGCGATCTTTACTCGCTGCGGCTTGAACTTCGTCGCTGTCGATGCAGACTCTGGCGCCATGGGTGGATCCCAATCGCAGGAGTTCATGGTCTACACCGAGGCAGGCGAAGACCTGATTGCCAGCTCGGCTTCGGGCTATGCGGCAAACCTTGAGAAGGCGACGAGCACGCTTGCGCCGGTGGATGACCTCGCTCCGACAGGGGACGGCTTGCCGGAGCTTGTCCATACCCCCGGCAAAGGCGCCATTGCTGATGTCACCGAGTTCTTTGGCATCCAGGCCTCGCAGGACATCAAGTGCGTTGCCTTCATGGGGCTTACTGCCAAAGCTGACGCTCTGCCGCGGCCGGTTGTCGCTTTCCTTCGCGGCGATCACCAAGTCAACGAAACCAAATTGGCGGCTATCACTGGCGTCGCCGAACTGCGTCCCATGGTGCCGATCGAACTCGAGGTTCACATTGGCGGTCCTGCTGGGTTCCTCGGACCTGTCGGGATCCGTGAAGTGATGACTCAGGGTTCGCTTAATGGGCTGAATTCAGGGAAAGAACTTGCGAAACTCAAGGGCGTACAGCGCGAGAATCCGGCGGAGGGGCTGAAGACCATCGTCGTGATGGACCGGGGCCTCGAAGGCCGTTCCAATCTGGTCGCCGGCGCCAACAAACTGGACTACCACTATCGCAACGTGACACCCAGCCGAGACTTCACGCCGACCATGATTGCCGACATTCGCAATATCAATGAAGGGGAGCTCGATCCTATTGATGGTCAGCCATTGCGGCTCGGTAAAGCGATGGAGATCGGCCACATCTTCAAGCTCGGCTATAAGTACAGCGAGAGCATGAATGCACGTGTTCTAGACGCGAACGGCAAAGAGGTGATGCCGATCATGGGCTGTTACGGCATCGGCGTTGAACGCATTCTGACGGCCGCCATCGAATCCAGCGCGGCAAAGTTTGCTGCGGAGTCCGCCACCGAACAATACGTTCTGCCGCCTGCGATTGCACCGTACCAAGTCATCGTGACCATCACCAACGTCCGTGAGCCGGACCTTCTTCAGGCCGGGAAAGACATTGCCAGAAAATTGGACGACGCCGGTATCGACGTATTGTTGGACGATCGCGATGAGCGCGCGGGCGTGAAGTTCAAGGATGCGGAACTTATCGGAGTTCCCTACCGAATCAATATCGGTAAGAAACTTACAGACGGCCAAGTCGAGCTTGTGGACCGTATATCCCGGAAGACTGAAGATCTTCCTATCCATTCCGTCACGCAGCGCCTCTTGTCGCTCCTTGCCTCGTCCAAGGAGTAGGTACTTTTTGATCACATGGCAGTAAAAATCAAACTCGACAGTAATTCCCGTCCCCTTCTCTCGAAGCTGGTGCGGGCCGCTCTTATGCTTGCGCTGATCTTTGTTCTGCTCGGCGCATCCGTCCTTGGCTATTTCTACTTGCGCTACCGCGGCCTCGTTGCGGACAAGCTCGCGAGCGGGCCGCTATTCGCCCCCATTGCCCAAGTCTATGCAGCTCCCCAGGAGGTTCGTCCGGGCCAGCAGCTCTCCGCCTCCGCCATCGGCGCAGCGCTGCGACGCGCTGGATACAATACGAATCCCGAGCTGGGCAGCTATGAGCTTCGCTCCAACTCGATCCTGATCAAGCCAGGCCCGCAGAGCTACCTTGCCATGGATGGCGCAACCATTGCTACAGAAGACGGCCAAGTCCAGAGCATCACGGCGGAGAATGGCGCCGCCTTATCGGCCTATAAACTTGAGCCCCAACTGATTACTGCTCTGTCCGAAGACAAGAATCGCACCAAGCGTCGTCTCGTAACCTACGGCCAGATTCCGCCAAAGATGGTAGAAGCAGTTCTCGCCATTGAAGACCGTCGTTTTTTTGAACATGGTGGTATCAACTACGGTCGAACTATGAAGTGCGCCGTGCAGGACCTGATCTCTCAGCGCATGAACTGCGGCGGATCTACCCTTACCCAGCAGCTCGCCAAGAATTTCTTCCTGACCCCTGACAAGAAGCTTTCACGAAAAATCGCCGAGGCGATGATCACCTTCCAACTTGAGGCCCGTTTCAACAAGCAACAGATCTTCGAGATGTACGCCAACGAAATCCCCCTGGGACAGCGGGGATCGTTCGCGATCAATGGATTCGGAGAAGCTGCCGAAGCCTATTTCGGAAAAGACTTGCGTCAGCTTGATCTCGCACAATGCGCCCTGCTCGCGGGTATTATCCAGCGGCCAAGTTACTTTGCCCCTTACAGACACCCCGAACGAGCGATGGAGCGACGCAACGTTGTCCTCGATTCGATGGTCGAGACCGAAGCGATTACGCAAGAGCAAGCCAATCAGGCTAAGGCGGAACCAATTCGTTTAGCTCCTCCCGATGCGGATGCAAGCGAGGCTCCCTATTTTGTCGACCTCGTTCATGACCAGATTGTGCAGCGGCTGGGAGATTCGGATGTCTCCCACTCGGCGCTGCGCATCTACACTTCGCTTGATCCTGAGCTGCAGCGTGCCGCCGCCGCCGCTATCGACGCCGGGATGAAGAATGTCGACGAGCTGGTACGCCATCGCTACTATGCCCTTCACCACACGAAGGGCCAGAAGTTCGGCGACGACTACGTTCCCGACGGGCACGTCACCTATCCTCAGGTCGCCCTCGTGGCGCTCAACCCCCACACCGGCCAGATTCTTGCTCTGGTGGGGGGGCGCAATTACGGCGAGTCGCAGCTGGACCATGCCCTCGCCGAACGTCCTACCGGATCGATCTTTAAACCCTTCGTCTTCGCCGCCGCCTACAACACATCGCTCGACGGCACCGATCTCGGGTCCAACGGCGTCTTCAACGCGTTGACAAAAATCAACGACGATCCCCAAGACTTCGGCAGCAATGGAAAGTCGTACACACCGGGCAACTTTGTAAAGGGCGAATACCCCGGCATGGTTACGGCGGCTGATGCCCTTGCCCACTCGCTCAACATCGCCACCATTGCTCTTGCACAGATGGTTGGCTATGACAACGTTGCAGCGCTCGCGCGCTCCGCCGGCATCACCAACGCGCGAGGCACTCCGTCGGTCGCGATCGGCACCTATAATGCGACGCCTTTGGAGATGGCCGGCGCATACACCATCTTCGCGAACAATGGGGTGCATCTCAAACCTTGGGTTCTTGCGAGCGTCCGCAATCCGCAGGGTGACATCGTTGCGGACTTTGCGCCAGAAGCTAAGCAAATCCTAGACCCACGCGCTGCGTTCCTGACCCAGTCCTTGCTCGAGAACGTCATGAACTACGGTACCGGCTCAACCGTCCGTCGGCACGGCTTTACTGCTCCTGCGGCAGGAAAGACCGGTACTGAGCACGACTCGTGGTTCGCGGGTTATTCCTCTAACCTCCTGTGCGTTATCTGGGTCGGCAATGATGACTACACCGATATCAAGCTACAGGGTGCGGATGCTGCCGCACCCCTCTGGGCTGAGTTCATGAATCGGGCAATACGTATTCCTCAATACTCCGACATGAAGCCCCTGGGCCCTGTCCCCAATGGCGTAGAGGTGCTCCGCATCGATCGAACCACTGACCTGATCGCCGATGACTCATGCCCGAACGACAGCTTCTCGGCAGCATTCCTGATTGGTGCCGCGCCTCAGGGCACATGTTCGCACATGGGTGATGATTCCCAGTCTCTTGGCAGCCGCATCTTCGGTATCTTTACTGGAAAATCGGCAACACCTGTTGCGCCCGCTCCTGACGCTCCGCCTGCCGATGCCACCAAGCATCGAAATCTGCTGCAAAAAATATTCGGCGGCGGCAAGGACCAGCCGAAGGACCAGCCGTCACCCCAATAGGCTCTCGCGAGATCAAGACAACAATTCTTGCGTGGGCGCTGCTGTACCTCAGGAAGAAAGTCTCCGTTGGACATTGAATCCACGATGCGAGGACCGGAACCCCGCATCAAGCAGAAACCTCGCAAACGGGTGTTTTGCTACTTCCGTTCCGTTGACGTAGCTGATGAGTCCACCGCCTCCGCTTCTCGACTTCTGGTCTTGCATGTCGTGCAGGACGTCGATCAAGAGAGCATCCGCCAGCGCCTTCGCTTTTCGAGATCGTGCGGACTCCTCATCGGGTAGAAAGACCTGGATACTAGGGTTGGCGCGTCGCATATACGCCACGAGGGCTCCGTCAATCAGCACTACGCGCGCGCCGACACTTCGGGTAAGCGATGCATTGTTGTCCTCAGTAGGCGGCCAACGCAGAAGGGACCCGTAGGGGTTCGCCGGATCGGTCGCGGCTATGATCACAACCTCGTCTGGGCCTGAAGAATTATTTGCCCGTAAAGAACGCAATAATTCCACCGCAGCCGGAAGTGCAAACTGGGTAGCACCCAGATCCGCAACAAAATAGCCTCGACGAACGCGACCACTCTCCTCCAACGCCTTCATCACGTCGTAAATTACAGAGAAACCACCTGGCACATTTTCGGTATTTGCCGTCTCCCGGAAGACGATGCCGTAGCGATCCAGCAGTTGTCGCGCGATCGCATGACTCCACTCCGTCCCTCGTGAGGGAATCCTCTTTGTTTGCTCAAATGCGATGGCATTCAAGCTCCATCGACCTTGCGCGGTTGCAGGAGTTGTTCTGCGACTCCGAAAGCCGGTCTGCACATGGGTTCGTCGCGAAGGTTTCTGCGCCCGACTTGAAAGCTGCTCACCGTAAGCGCGGAGCGAATGGAAAGCATCGTTTGTTAGAAGTCCACGCCATACAAGTGACCATAAGGCATCGAGGGTCTCTCCCGGATAACCTCCGCCAACTCCCTCGTGAATTACCGGGAAGAAGGAAGCCCCGTTGAGACGCAGATATTCAACGATATCTTTGGAACGCGAATCCATTTCATTGTTGGCTGGCTCAGTTCGGAAAGTCCAGAGCGATGCTAGCTTCTCGGTGAGATATAAGCCAATTCGTCCGTCATGCTCCCCAAGGCGCTCGAAGCCTACCCACGTAACTTCGCCGGCTGCGATGAGTTTGTCGAGATCGGCGGGATTGTACCCGTGAATGCGCGCGGGGAGAATCTCCGTCTCCAGCAGGCTCGCTGTCAGCGGCGCGCCTTGCAAGTTTTCGATTACGTCCAATAAAGCGTCGAGGCCCTGTCGCGGCTGAAGAACTCCTTGCCACCGCGTAACCAGTCTCGCGAGGATGGTTTGCTCTACAGGTTCGACCTCTTTGCGCAGCCTCGCCAGAGATTTTCTTCGGATCGTGCGCAGAACGTCAACATCTATCCATTCGCGGTTGAGTCCACCCGGCCGAAATCCTCCCTCCACCAAACGTCCCACATTCACTAATCTCTGCAACACGCTTTCGATATCGGCTTCAAGAAGTCCATATCGCGATGCAAAGTCGTTTGTCGCAAAGGGGCCGTGTGTCCGTGCGTAGCGACGGATGACCTCCAGGAGCGCATCGCTTACCGGCTCCAGAAAAGCAGCGGGCAATGAATCAGGCAACGCCATTCCGAACGCATCGCGATAGCGAGCCGCGTCCTCCATTGCAATCACCCTTGATTCTCCGGATATCACGACCTCCAATATCCGATGCGACGCTACAAGGCGATCGATGCTTGCACTGACGTTCAGGCTCTCGACGCGCACCTCCAATTCGGGCCGAGAAAGGTCACCGATTCGACGCAGTAAATCGTGCATGCCATCAAGGCTTTGTATCCTGTAGCCATCCGCAAGGCACTGTAACTGCTCCTCCGTTTGCTCGATCGCATGAAGATCTAGGAGCTCGCGAAAGTCGACGTCACCTAATAGCTCACGCAGCTGATCCTGATCGATGGAAAGAGCCTGAGCGCGTCGTTCTGCCAGAGGAGCATCCCCGTCATAAATGAAATTCGCAACATAACCAAAGAGCAATGTGCTGGCGAAAGGGGATGGCTTTTGAGAGTCCACCGTGTGTACCTGGATGGATTGCTTCTGGATTGAACTCAGCATCTCCATGAGCGCAGGCATATCGAAAACGTCTCGCAAACACTCTCGATAGGCTTCCAAAAGGATGGGAAATCCGGGATAAGCGGAAGCAACACTCAGCAAGTCCGACGCTCTCTTGCGCTGCTGCCATAAGGGCGCCCTTCCCTGTGCACGACGTCGCGGCAACAGGAGTGCCCTTGAAGCCGCCTCCCGGAATCTGCCGGCAAAGAGTGCCGTCGAACCGAGCTGTCCCATCACCAACTCTGAGGCTTCCTCAGGATTCATCAACAGGAACTTTGTATCCGGGGGTCCATCAGAATCCGGAAAGCGCAGAACGAATCCGTCGTCGGTCCACATGGTTTCCACATCCAAACCGGATGCGCTGATCCTCGCGGCGGCCGCCATGGCCCAGGGGGCATGGATGCGGCTGCCAAGGGGGGTTAGTACGCAGATGCGCCAGTCGCCCAGCTCGTCGCGAACACGCTCGATCACGATGGTCTGGTCGTCCGGCACCAGTTGGGTCGCGAGCTCCTGGTCGGCGATGAACCGCAGCACATTCTCGGCAGCCTGAATGTCCAAATCATGCTCGCGCGTTAGCTTGCTGATCGCCGCACCGGGGGGCATTGAGCGCAGCTCACGAATGAGCGCGCCAATGCGGCGGCCGAACTCTATGGGACGGCCGGGCTTGTCGCCGTGCCAGAAGGGCATCTTGCCGGGTTGGCCGGGGGCGGGGCTGACGAGGACTCGATCGTGGGTGATCTCGTCGATGCGCCAGGTGGACGCACCGAGGACGAAGGTCTCGCCGGCACGAGCCTCGAAGACCATCTCCTCGTCGAGTTCGCCGACGCGGACGGGCTTGTCGGTGCCGGAGAGGAAGACGCCGTAGAGGCCTCGGTCGGGGATGGTTCCGCCGTTGAGGATGGCGAGGCGCTTGGCTCCCTGGCGGGGTGTGAGCCATTGGCGGGTACGATCCCAGATGATGCGGGGACGGAGGTCGGCGAACTCGTCGGAGGGATAGAGGCCGGAGAGCATGTCGAGGACACCGTTGAAGGCGGTGATGCTGAGGGTGGCGAAGGGTGCGCTGCTACGGACGAGGGCGAGCAACGCGGCGTGGGATATTCCTGGGGACTCCTCTTCCCCGGTGCGGGAGCGACTGCGGCGGAGCTCGGCCTCGAGGGGCGGAAGCGGCGGATGAGCCACGGTGGCGACGATCTGCTGGGCGAGGACGTCTAGCGGATTGCGGAGAAAGCGGGTGGACTCGACGTGGCCTGCGTGCATGGCCTCGGTGACGGCGGCGCAGGCTATGAGGTCAGCGCGGTACTTGGGGAAGATGATTCCTGCTGACGGAGCTCC